>SXGT01432654.1_pt1 | contig 14175 bp, 19 predicted proteins | sample 3176221 | NCBI WGS metagenome assembly SXGT01 (sample SAMN11356862, study PRJNA531348) | freshwater metagenome | isolation source: freshwater sample F1-120 | place: China: Fuxian Lake, Yuxi | collected 2017-12-25 | reverse complement strand
CGATCTCGCCCATCAGGGCGAGCGCGCGCCGCTCGAGCTCGTCGGTCAGGCCCTCGATCAGCGGCGAGCCACCGAGCGGGTCGATCACGTCGGCCACGCCCGCCTCGTACCCGAGGATCTGCTGCGTGCGCAGCGCGAGGCGCGCCGAGGCCGCGCTCGGCAGCGAGAGCGCCTCGTCGCGCGAGTTCGTGTGCAGGGACTGCGTGCCGCCCAGGACCGCGGCCAGGGCCTGCACGGTCACGCGCACGACGTTGTTGTCGGGCTGCTGACTGGTCAACGTGGAGCCGGCCGTCTGGGTGTGGAAGCGCAGTGCCATCGACTTGTCGTCCTTCGCCCCGAAGCGCTCGCGCATGATTCGCGCCCACAGGCCGCGCGCGGCGCGGAACTTCGCGACCTCCTCGAGGAAGTTCGAGTGGGCGTTGAAGAAGAAGGAAAGGCGGGGAGCGAAGCGGTCGACGTCGAGGCCGGCGTCCACCGCGGCCTGGACGTAGGCCATGCCGTCGGCCAGCGTGAACGCCACCTCCTGCACGGCGGTCGAGCCCGCCTCGCGGATGTGGTACCCGCTGATCGAGATCGTGTTGAACCGCGGCATCTCGGCTGCGCAGTAGGCGAACGTGTCGGTGGCCAGCCGCATGCTCGCGTGCGGCGGGAAGATGTAGTTGCCGCGGGCGATGTACTCCTTGAGCACATCGTTCTGGATGGTGCCGCGCAACTCCCCGGGCGCCACGCCCTGCGACTCGCCCACCAGGCGGTAGAGCAGCAGCAGCATCGCGGCGGGCGCGTTGATGGTCATGCTCGTGGAGACCTCGCCCAGCGGGATCCCGTCGAATACCCGCAGCATGTCGTCGAGCGAGTCGATGGCCACGCCCACGCGGCCGACCTCGCCGAGCGCCCGCGGGTCGTCGGAGTCCAGTCCCAACTGGGTCGGCAGGTCGAACGCCATCGAGAGGCCCGGCGCGCCGTTCGCCAGCAGGTACCGGAACCGCTCGTTGGTCTCCTCGGCCGTGGCGAATCCGGCGTACTGCCGCATGGTCCACGGCTTCTCGCGGTACATCGTGCGATAGGGGCCACGGGTGAAGGGGAAATCACCCGGCTCGCCGAGGGCGCCCGCCACGTCGAGCCGCGCAACGTCGTCGGCGTGGTAGATGGGCTCTATGGTGATGCCGGAGTCGGTGCTCCGGGCATGTCCTGCGGCGTCGGTGCCGCCCGTCACGAGCGCCTCCAGAGGTCGTCGCGCACACTCGGGAGGCCCCTCGCGTGCGGCGGCACGCTACCAAAACCGGGTGGTCCGGCCGGGATACAGTGAGGGGCGATGGGGGACGAGATACCCGTGGGGGTGCCCGTGTTCGCGCCGCCCGGCGAGCCCGCCGGGGCGCGGTCGTGGGAGGTCCGCCAGCCCGTCCGCCGCCCGCTCGGCGGGTTCCGGATGCCCCGGTCCGCGGCGGTGACCGGTGACGGCTCCCCGCCCGGGGGCATGCGATGGGCCATCCCCCGCGGCCCGGCGGTGCCCGCCGCGGGGCCGGCGCGCGGCGATGAGATGGCGGTGCCCGCGTCGGTCTCCGGGGGATGACCGGGCCCGTCCTCAGCCGCGATGCGCTCGACCCCGCGCGGCTGGTGGCGGCCGTGCACCGCCCCTCCCACGGTGCCACGGTGCTGTCCGCTGCCGTCACCCCGGCCACGGGGCCGGGACCGCGCGCCGTGGTGGCGCTCGCCTACGTGGCCGACGGCGATGCCACGGATGCGGTGGTCGCGGCCCTCGGGACCGAGGTCGCCGCACGGTTCGGGGCCGTGGTGTGTGTGCGCCACCGGATCGGGGAGGTGCCGGGGGGCGAGGTCGTGCGCGTGGTTGCGGCATCGGCACCGCACCGCGCCGAGGCGTTCGCCGCATGCCGCGTCGCCGTGGACGTCCTGGCGCGCGAGCTGCCGGTGAGGGTGCAGGAGATACGTGCCGACGGCACGCGCGAATGGCGCGACGGGGCGGCCCCCGCGATACCCTCCGGCGCATGAGTGATCAGGAACGTCGGCTCGATCCCGCCCGGGGACCGGGCGTCGGGGTTATCGAGGCCACTGACGAGTGGGTGGACGTCGAGGAGCATCTGTGGACCGATGACTCCGGGGACGACCTCGACGGCTGGTATTGCCTCTCCACCGATCCGTGGCCATGCCCGGCCGAGGGCTGTGGCTTCGTGGCCAACCACATCACCGCCGCGCATCTGGTGATCTGCTGGCCCGAGATGGACGACCCGAACCTGCTCACCCATGCCCAGATCGCCAAGGAGGTCGGGCGCAACCCGAGGGTCCGGGAATACGAAACGGGCATGGGGCCGGCGTGCTCGTACTACCAGTGGATCGCCGCGGGCCGACCCGTGCACGGCGTCCGCGGCGGGCAGGCCAAGGCGCCCTGAGGCGCCGCGCCTCGCGGGTCGGGGCGCCGGTGATGCACGCCCGTCGGTACACACCGCCGGCTCCTGCGGCTCGGGGCCGGGTCCCGTCGGCCAGGTCCGCGGCGGGCGCCCGGTGCCTACCCCGGGCACGCGGTGGTGGGATTCCCCCGGGCCCGGTCGGCGAGCCGTTCCGGGGGGCCCGTGACCCAGCGGGGCACGGGTGGCGGTGACTACAGCAGGCGGCGGGCCCGGAGGTCGGCGACGATCGCGCCCGTGAGAGCCCTGCCGATGAGCGCGGTCCTGCGCAGGAAGGCGTTGTCGTCAGGTGCGGCACCCACCTCGATCAGGACCCGCGACTGCGCGGTCGTGCGGTAGTAGCCGTAGAAGTGGTTCATGCGCCGGTTCGAATTCGTGGGCACCACCCCCCGGAACCGTCCGCCGGCGCCGTTGGCCGGTGTGAAGATGGCGCCGAGCGCCGACGCCACCCGGTGCGCGGTGGCTGCCGAGGTGCGCTGCACGAGGGGGCTCACGGTGGTCGCCGGGGTGCGGTGACGCGCGCTGTCGGGGTAAGGCATCGCGCGGCCCGTGCCGAAGCCCTGCCCGTGGTAGTAGTTCTCGTTGCCGCCGGCCACCGCGTGCCCCACCATCGCGGCTCCGCCCGGCGAGTCGTGGTGCACGCTCAGGAAGGTCGCGCCGCCCACGCCCAGCGGGTCCACCCGTGCCGCGAGGGCCCGGGCATCCACGCCCGCGGCCTTCAGACGCCGGATGATGTCGTCACGTACGCGGCGGGCGAACTCGGACTCGTCGCCGAACGGGTTGCCCGAGGCGCCGGTCTGGGCCAGGTAGCCCGGCTCCCCGGGGCTCAGGTGCCCGGCCTGCACCAGCACGACCGGCGGTGCGGCCATCGCCGCCGGCACGGCGAGCAGGGCCGTGGCGATGGTGGTGAGGAGTCGGCGCATCGGGTAAGAGGATGCCAGCGGCACCGGATCACCCGGCCCGCCGGGTTCCCCCTCACCCTCGCCGGCGCGAGCGGGTCACACGCGGGAACACGTCGAGGGCGAGGGAGCGCACGCGGTCCAGGATGAGCACGCCGTCGAGGTGGTCGATCTCGTGGAGGATCACCCGGGCCTCGAAGCCGGAGGTCCCGACCTCACGAACGACACCGTCCGGGTCATGGAACCGCACGCTCACCTCCACCGCGCGCTCGACGTTGGCGGTGACCTCCGGCAGGCTCAGGCAGCCTTCGCGGCCGGTCTCCGCACCCGAATGGGCGAGCACGACGGGATTCACCATCACAAGGGGGCCGTGGGCATCGGGTACCGCCGGATGCCCCGTGCAGTCCACGAAGCACACACGCCAGGCCTCACCCACCTGGGGGGCGGCGATGCCCGTGGTGCGTGGGAACGAGCGTGCGGTGTCCTCGAGGTCGCCGGCGAGTCGGCGGAGGGCGGGACCGAACGACCGTACCCCCGCGCAGGGGGTCTTGAGACGCCGGTCGGGGTAGATGACGACGGGGCGGATCAGAGGAGGCGCTCGGACTCGGCCTGCACCGAGACATCGAGCCCCGCAAGATCCGGGCAGTTCATCGCGGACTCGACGGCGCTGACCGGCATGCCCGAGGGCACCTCGGCCTCGATGCCGAGCACGTAGATGGGCGGAGTGCCCACCAGGCGGGAACTGAGGTCGACGATGTTCACGCCCGCGGCGGCGAGCGCCGAGGCCGCCCCATGCACGATGCCCGGCCGATCGGCCCCGTAGATCGTCACCACGCAGCGGTCGCCCCCCGGGTCCGTGTGTGCCGGCCCTGCCGCCCGCACGCCCAGCGAGAGCCCGAGGCCCGCCGCCGTCGGCGCCAGCAGGTCCGTGATCTCCCGCTCGGTGACCCGGTCGGGCACCTGAACGGCGAGGACCATCGCGAACGACCCGGCGAGGATCGATGCCCGGCAGTCCTCGACGTTGCCGTCGGCCTGAAGCAGGGCGCCGGTGACGGCCGCGACGATGCCCGGACGATCCTCCCCGACGATGCTCACGATGTACTCGCTCATGCGCCGAGCATAGGGGCCACCGCGGTACGGGGGCCACCACCCATTCCGCGGTGGTCCCCGGCGCCCGCCGCGGGCCCGGCGACGGGATCCCACGCGCGGGCGGGTGACCAACGGCGGCGGGGGGCCACCTATGATGGCGGCGTGAGCGGCCGCGCCTCGCTGAACCCCGCGCTGATGGTGACCGCCGCGCGGATCGTCCTGATCCCCGCGGTGATGGCGCTGATCCTCGTTGACGACGAGGGGGGCCGGTATTGGGCCTTCGCGCTCTACCTGGTGGCTGCCGCCACGGACTCGCTCGATGGCTGGCTGGCGCGGTCGCGGGGTGAGGTGACCGTGGCCGGGGCGTTCCTCGACCCGCTCGCCGACAAGCTGCTGGTGTCGGGCGCCCTGCTGTGCCTCGTCGAGGTCGGGGACGTCTCGGCCTGGATCGTCATGATCATCATCACCCGCGAGTTCGCCGTCACCGGCCTGCGCCTCGTGGCGGTGAGGGAGAACCTGGTGATCCCGGCGAGCAGCCTGGGCAAGATCAAGACCCTCAGCCAGAACATCGCGATCGCCTGGGTCATCCTGAATGTCGGCCCGGTGTGGGTCGACAGCGTCCTGCTCTACATCGCGGTGGTGCTGACCGTCGTGTCGGGTGCGTACTACTTCATCATGGCGCGCCGCCGGCTCTTCGAGGGCCGTGTCCCCGCGCCCGACGTCTCGGGGGACCCGTGAACCCGGCGGTCGTCATCGTGGTTGCCTACCTGCTGGGCTCCATCCCGTTTGCGCTCATCGCCGGCCGCCTGAACGGCGTGGACCTGCGCACCGTGGGCAGTGGGAACCTGGGCGCCACCAACGTGTTCCGCACCCTGGGGCGCACCTGGGGCGTGGGGGTGATGCTCCTCGACATCGCGAAGGGCACCGCCGCCGTGCTCATCGCCGAGGCCCTCACGTCGAACCCCTGGCCACTCGTGGCGGGGGCCCTGGCGATCCTCGGCCATGTGTTCCCCGTGTGGACCGGGTTCCGGGGGGGCAAGGGCGTGGCGACCGGTGCGGGTGCGCTGATCGGGCTGGTGCCCGTGGCCAGCGGCGTGCTCCTGATCATGTGGGTGGTGGTGGTGATCCTGACGCGCTACGTGTCGGTGGCCAGCGTCGCGGCGGCACTCGCCGCCGCACCGCTCGCATGGGCGTTCGGCGCTCCGTGGCCGTACGTGGTGTTCATCGCCCTGATCGGGCTGTTCGTCATCACCAAGCACCGCGGGAACATCCGCCGTCTCATGAACGGCACGGAGAGCCGCATCCAGTTCGGGCGCAAGGACGCACCCGGCGCGACGTAGGGGGCCGCGGCCTACGCCGGCCCGTCGAGCCAGTCCGTCAGGGTGAGGTGGGGCTGGGCATGGGGGCTCCCCGCGACCTCGGCGCGCATGTCACCGAGCAGGCCGTGGCGCTCGGCCACGACATCGTGGGTGTGGATCGTCTCGAAGTTCTCCTGGTGTGCCGACACGAAGGCGTTGCCGGGCAGCTCCGGGAACCGGGCGATGACCCCGGCGATCATGTCGCGCACGGAGTCCTCGACGAAGCGGGGCCGGCGGTGCGCCTTGTCCACCACGTAGAGCTCGTCCGGACGCTTGAGCAGTTCGTAGATCTCGGAGGACATGCCGTCCTCGACGATCTCGATGAGCGCATCCGCGGGGACGTTGCGGCGGTCGGGGCAGCCCACGAGCAGCGTGCCGCGGGCGCGCTGGTTGTGGGTGGCGATGGGCACCCGCGCCACGATCCGCCCGATCTCGTCGGGGCTGAACCCATCGGCGGCGAGGGCGGCCTCGGCCTGCTCGCGCATCAGGCCCTGGGCGCACGGGCATGCGTTCATCCCCTGGGCCGACACCCCGACCGCACGCCGGCTCGATCCGGCCCGGGCGCCGGCCGTGCCGATGAGCCCGTAGATCTCCTGAGTTGCGATGCCGGTGACGGGCGTGTGCTTCTCCACGGGGTAGCGCGCGTGGATGGTCACCATGCCGCGAATGGCGCCCTGGCGATCCACCACCCGGCGGGCGATCTGCTCGGCGAGGGCCTCGATGACGACGGCGCCGCCGCTGAACACCGCGTCAATGGCCTCGTTGACCTCCTCCTCGAAGCGCGACATGTGCACGCCCTTGTGGTCGGCGTCGAGGTCAACCACACACTCCACGGTGGCGTCCATGTAGTGCTCCGACCCGCCGAATCCCAAGGGGATCGCCTTCGCCGACCGCGTGACGCCCGCCCGTGACAGCCCGATGCGCGTGGACGGCGATGTGTCCTGCAGGTCGTGCGAGAACTGCAGGGGGTGGCTGTTCATCAGGAGGACAGCATCGTCTGCAACTCGCCTTCCTGGTACAGCTCCGTCACGATGTCGCACCCGCCGACCAGCGTGCCGGCGATGAAGAGCTGCGGGATCGTGGGCCAGCCCGACCACCCCGACAGCACCGTGCGCACCCTCGGGTCCTCGAGGATGTCGCGGGCGGCGTACTCCACGCCGACATGGTCGAGGATCTGCACCACGCGCATGGAGAACCCGCATGCAGGCGCGGCGGGGGTGCCCTTCATGTAGAGGAACACGCGGTTGGCCGCGACCTCCGCGGTGATCGCCTCGAGGATCTGGTCGTCGGTCAGGGTCGTGACGTCGCTCATCATTCCTCCGGGGCCCGCGTCTTGAGCGCGAGCGCGTGGATCTGGCCATCGTCGAGGCGCGCCTGCACGGCGGCGTAGACGGCCTTGTGCTGGTTGATCCGGCTCAGCCCCGCGAACTGCGGGGCCACGACGAGCGCGGACAGGTGATCCCCGCCGCCGTGGTCCTGCACCTCGACGTGGGCGCCCGGGAGGGCGGATTCGATCATGGTGCGGATCTCTGCGAGGTCAGCCATGGGCGGGAGGATAGGGGGTCATCCGCCGCGGAGCGCCGAGATCAGATCCGCAGGCCCGGGGACCGGTGCGCGGCAGGTGAAGCCGCTGCACACATAGGCGGCGGGAGCACCGCTGACCAGCGGCCGTCCGGCCAGCAGCGGTGCCGCCGCCGCCGCCCGCGGGTCGGCCGGGTCTCCCGCTGCGATCACCGCGTAGGGACCCGCATGCATGCGCGCGGCGTGGACGAGGGCGAGCGAGCGCGGGTCATCGAGCGCGCCGGCCACGGCCACCTCGACGGGGCGGGACGCCAGCAGGTCGGCGGTGGTGAGGGCGCGCGCGAAGGCCTGCGGCCACCTCGCGGCGTCACCGGCCACCACCCCCACGGCGCCGCGGGCGGCGGCGGCGTAGCGCGCGTCACCGGTGAGGAGGTGCAGGCGCGCCAGCACCCAGGCCGCCTGGGAGTTGCCGGCGGGCGACGGGTGATCCTCGAGGTCCCGGGTGCGCGCGATGAGCGCCGGGGCATCCGCGCCCGCCATGAAGAAGCCGGCGCCATCCCGATCGGCGAACAGGTCGAGCATCTGATCGGCCAGCGACCGGGCCGCCCGGAGCCACGCGGGGTCGAAGTCGGCCGCATAGAGGGCGAGCAGGCCATCGGCGAGGTCGGCGTGGTCGTTGAGCGTCGCCAGATGACGGGCGCCCCCGTCGGCGTGCACCCGCATCAGGCGACCACCCACGATCATCTCGTCCAGTAGGAACCGCGCGGCCTCTCCGGCCGCGCTCACCCAGTCCGGCCGCTGCATGCCCATACCGGCCTCGGCGAGCGCGCCGATGGCGAGCCCATTCCATGAGGCGATCACCTTGTCGTCGCGTGCGGGCGCCGGCCGCGCCGCGCGCGCCGCGTACAGCGCGTCCAGCGCGGGGCCGATGAGCGGGGAGTCGGGGCCCACGACCCGCAGGATGTTCCGGCCCTCGACGTTGCCCTGGCCGCTGACGCCGAAGCGGGCGATCACCGCCTCCGCGGATGCCCGGTCGAGCACTGCGCGGATCTCATCGGGGGTCCACGTGAAGAAGGCCCCCTCGCCACCGGGCGAGTCGGCGTCCTGGGCCGCGGCGAAGGCCCCGCCCGCGGTGCGCATCTCGCCGAGCAGATACGACGCGATGCGCCCGGCGACCACCCCATGGCGATCCTCACCGGTGACGCGCATGGCCCGGGCGTAGTCGCGCAGCAGCAGGACGTTGTCGTCGAGCCTCTTCTCGAAGTGCGGTACCAGCCAGATGTCAGCCACGGAGTACCGGTGGACCCCGCCGCCGACCTGGTCGAACACGCCCCCGGCCGCCAGGGCGTCCCGGGGGCCCGTGGCCATGGCGCACGCACGGCCGTCGTCGCGGCCGGCCCAGTGGCGGCGCAGCAGCAGGTCGATCACCACGGACGGGGGGAACTTGGGCGCGCCGCCGAACCCCCCGTGGGCGTCGTCGTAGGTACGGCCAAGCAGGTGAACGGCTGCGTCCAGCGCGTCGGCATCGGGGGCGGGCCCCGGTGCCCGGACGCCCGACTCCCCCCGGATGCCGTCGGTGAGCATGCCGGCCTGGCGCATCACCTGATCACGCCGCTCGCGCCATGCCTCGCTCACCCCCTCCAGCACCTGGATGAACGACGGCATGCCATGCCGTGGCTCGGGCGGGAAGTAGGTCCCGGCGTGGAACGGCTCGCCGTCGGGCGTGAGGAACACCGTCATGGGCCAGCCGCCCTGCCCGGTCATTGCGAGGGTGGCCTGCATGTAGAGGGCGTCAACGTCCGGGTGCTCCTCACGGTCCACCTTCACCGGGGTGAAGTCGGCGTTCATCATCCCGGCGGTCGTGCGGTCCTCGAACGACTCATGCGCCATCACATGGCACCAGTGGCACGACGAGTAGCCGATCGACAGCAGCACGGGCACGTCGCGCGAACGGGCATCGGCGAATGCCTCGGGTCCCCACGACCACCAATCCACGGGGTTGTCCGCGTGCTGGCGCAGATAGAGGGAGGGCTCGTCAGCGAGGCGGTTGGGCACGGCCCGATGCTGGCAGCGTCCGGGCCCGGGTGCCCGCACCCCATTCATGGGACCAGCGGCACCCCGGCGCTGCGGGCTGCGCGGGCGAGGCGTGCGTCAATCGTCGCGAGACGGAGCCCCCGCCTCAGCGCCAGGCCCACGTAGGCGGCGTCGTAGGTCGAGACCCCGTGGCGTTCGGCGATGGCGATGAGCACACCGATGTCCACCGGCTCGTCGTCGCGCACGGCGTTCAGAGACACGAGGGCCTCGACGGCCCGGGCTGTCTCCACCGCGTCGATGCGGCCCCGCCGCCGGGCGACGTCAAGCCCGCTCGCGACCTCGAACCACCACAGGGCGGGTACCACCGCGTCCCCCGTCCGCAGGGCGTCGAGGATCGGCATGACCGGTGCCACCGCCTCGTCCTCGAGCACGAGGACGAGAGCGGCCGATGCGTCGAGCACGATGCCCGTCAGTAGCGGCGTCCCTCATGGATCCACTGCACGATCTCGTCACCCGTCGCCCGCCCCGCGAGCGATCTCCGGAGCGCCAGGAGGTTGGCGGCCCACTCCTCACGTGACGGCGCCGGGCTCGCCGCCGGCACGATTCGCGCGACTTCCCGGCCGTGCCGCGTGACGACGATCTCCTCGCCACGGCCGACCCGGCGGAGCATCTCGGAGAACTTCGCCTTCGCCTCGTGCACCGGTACGTGGGTGGGCTCAGCGGTGGCCATGGCCGGAGTCTAGTCACCATCTGGTCATACCTCCCGCCCGGAATGGCCACGGCGCTGCACTACCGTTGGCGCGGTGAGCGAGTCCTTCACCCGCGCCGGCGGGTCAACTCCCACCCGAGGCGATGCCGCGAGGTGGCGCCAGGTGGCACTCCTGGCCCTGGCGGCATCGCTGGGAGACCGGTCCGCGCGTCCTGCGCTCGCCGCCGTGCTCCAGTCGCTGGATCACCCCGTGGAGGCCGGCCGCGCCCTCGCGGCCGCCCCGGACGACGACCCGTGGACCCGCTGGTGGGCCGTGCTCGCCGTCGGGCAGGGCGAGGGCGCGGCCGGGCTCGACGGTGCTCTGGTCGCGGCGCGCGCCGTGGCGCACGGGGGACCCGACGGCCGCGAGGTGGCACGGCGCCTCGAGGACCTCGGCGACGAGGTCGTCGCCCTCCGGGGCGGTGAAGCCCCGCAGGCGCGGTTCGCCCTGCTCGGCCACCGGGCCCGCCCCGAGCGCCGCGTGATGCTTGTCGGCCGCTCCTCCTCGTCCTTCATCGTGGACCCATCGTGGGACTCCCTCGCACTGGTGCGCCTCGCCCCCTCGGACGGACCGGGCATGTCCAACTCGGCCCATCTCCGGCTCGACGAGGTCATCGCCCTGGTGCGTCAGGGGCAATCAGGGCAGGGCCGCCCCGTTCCCGCCGACGTGCCGCCCCCGGCCGACCCCGACGTGATGATGAACCTCCTGCGCAGCGACGGCAGCCCGCGTGACCGGGCGCTCACATCGCTGGCCGAGGAGGTGCGCGAGGAGCGGGCCCGGCTGTCCGAGCGGCAGGAGGCGCTCGATGATGAGTGGGGGGCGATGCAGGCCGAGAAGGCGCGCCTGCGCACCCTGGCGCAGGGCCTTCTCGATGCCCGCCAGTCGGGGGGCATTATCGCGCCGGCGAGTGCCACCGAGGCCGCCGACCTGCTCGGCGTGGGCCCCCGCCCGTCTGCGGCCGAGGTGGAGCGGGCATGGCGCCGCCAGGTGGCGCGGTGCCACCCCGACCGCCTCACCGGGATGCACCCCGACCTGCAGGCCCGGGCCGCCGACATGACGGTGGCCCTCAATCAGGCGAGGGACATCCTCGTGGGCCGCAACGTGGGAGCGAGGGCCCGCCGGTAGGCACCGGGTAGGGACCCGGGTCCGCATGTCGGCAGCGCCCCGGGGGCACCTGCGCCCGATGTTGCGTTACGCGATCGCGCATCCATGAGCGCGGGGGTGCCCACGTGCCCGGGACGGGTCCGGGCGTTTCTCCGGGGTGCTATGAATTGAGCGGAACCGAGGAGGCTTTCCATGGACATCCGCAAGGCGGGCGCGGTATCTGCCGTCGTCCTCACGGCGGCACTCGTCGCCATCCCGGCGGCCGGGTCGGCGTCGTGGTCGCACGCGTCGGGTTGCACCGGTACCCCGCAGACGGGCCTGGTCGGCACGGTGACCGGCACCTCCGGTCCGGACTGGTTCGTCACGCGCAACACCGATACGGCGGGCGTGACGTTCCTGGGGCTCGGTGGGGCGGACTGCCTGTACGGGGCGAAGGGTCCGGACGTGCTCACCGGCGGCAACGGCAGGGACTTGCTCGGCGGTGGGCGAGGTGCCGACCGCCTGACGGGCGGCAACGGCCCGGACAATCTCATCGGGGACAGGGGCAATGACATCGTCAACGGGGGCCCCGGAAACGATGTGATCGGGGGCGACCCGGGCCGGGATCGGGTCAACGGGGGCCCCGGTAATGACGACATCCAAGAGGGTGATCGGGAGCGCGACACCATCACCTGTGGCTCCGGCAACGACCGCATCATCTATGACCAAGGCCTCGACGTGCTCACGGATGCCGCGGCATGTGAGGTGCTGCTCCCGCTCCCGAACCCACCGGCCGTGTGAGGGTTTCACCCGCTCCCGATGCCGGCGGCATCGGGAGCGGGTGAAACGCCGGACCCCGGCGCCCGGCGCCGGGGGTTGTCAGTCCCAGTCGCTCTCGATGGCAAGGCGCGCGTACTCGCGCCACTCGTCCAGCACCATGCGGATGGCCTTCGGTCGCATGTGCGGGTGCAGGCGCGTGATGAGGTCCACGGCCATGCCGTCGGCGCTGCGCACGGGGGGGTCCTGCAGCTCGTTGAGCACGGTCCACACGTCGTCCTCGCCCAGGGCCGGGCGTGCGCCCAGGATGAACGCCGCGGCCTCGCCGAGGTCGAGGTCGTCGTCGCTCATGCCGAGATCTTGGGCCCGCTCGTGACGCGGTCGTACACGTCATCGTCAAGACCCATCTCGCGCAGTTCGACCTTGCGCACGCGCTCGGTCGGGGTCTTCGGCAGGTGTTCCATGAACCGCACGTACCGGGGCACCGCGAAGTACGGCATCCTCTCAGCGCAGTACTCGAGGAGTTCATGCGGGTCGGGCGGGACGTTGCGCGCAACAATGCAGATGAGGATCTCCTGCTCCGCCCCGGCCCCCTCGCCGGAGGCCACGCCCACCGCGGCGGCCTCGAGCACCGCCGGGTGCGAGGCCACGACGCGTTCGACCTCCATGGACGACACGTTCTCCCCGCGCCGGCGGATGTAGTCCTTCACGCGGTCCTTGAAGTACAGGTAGCCGTCGTCGTCCATCACGCCGAGGTCGCCCGTGTGCAGCTTGAGGTTGCGGAAGTCCTCGGCTGTCTTCTCGGGCATGCCGGCGTAGGCGCGCATGACGATGTTCGGAAGCCTCATGTCCACCACGATCTCCCCGGGTTCCCCGTGCGCCCGGGGCCGGTCCGTGCCGGGCTCGACCACGCTCACCTCGAAGCCCGGTGACGACATCCCGCAGGAGCCGGGCTTCTCGATGCCCGGGGGCACGTACGTGACCATCCCGGTCTCGGTGAGCCCGTACCCCTCGTGCCACCGGATGCCGAAGCGCTCCTGGAATGCGTGGTAGATGTCCGCGGGCGCCGGCATCGCCATGATGCGCTCCACCTGGTGGGCGCGGTCGTATTCGCCCGGCGCGGTGTTCCAGATGAAGTAGTTCATGGCGCTGACCGTGTTGAGAAGGGTCGCGCCGCATTCGGTGACCTCGCGCCAGAAGTTCGTTGAGGAGTACCGGGCCGACAACTGGATGCGGGCCCCGGCGATCAGCGCCGGGTAGCAGGCCAGCACCTGCGCGTTGCTGTGGAAGAGCGGCAGGCAGGTGTAGAGGACGTCGTCCGCGGTGACCCCGCACACCTCGATGTACGTGCGCCCCGAGAAGTAGTCGGACGCGTGCTGCTTGATCACGCCCTTGCTGCGTCCGGTGGTTCCCGACGTGAACATGATGCGTGCGTCGTCCACCCACGACACGTCGACGCCCGGGTCGGAGTCCGGCGCGTCGTCCAGCACCCCGAACGGTTCGTGTGCCACACCCGGGTCGGGGCCGTTCCGTTCGCCCGACTCCCAGATGAGGACGCGCTCGAGCACGGGGAGGTCCGCCGCCACGTGGTCGAGCCGGTCGAGAAGGTCATCGCTCACGACCAGGAACCGTGACTGCGGCAGGTTGATGACCCATGACAGGAAGTCGCCGCGGTACGCGAGGTTGATGGGCGACTGCACGCCGCCTGCCCGCAGGATCCCGAACCACAGCGCCACCTGATCCACCGAGTTGGGCATCAGCGTGCTCACGCACTCGCCCTTGACCAGCCCCCGGGCCAGAAGGGCGTTGGCGATGCGGTTGGCCCGCGCGTCGATCTCCCCGTAGGTCACCCACTCGCCGGTCCCGAAGCGGATGTAGGGCCGGTCGGGATGCGCGTCCGCGCGCTCCCGGAGGATCCGGGGGAGCACCCATCGGGTGGTGTCCTCCCGCGTGTACCAGTCACTCCATTCGGCGGTCATGGCGGCAGGCTACCGAGGTGACCAAATCACTGTGGTACCTTCCCGGACCCGCCAACGACCGGAGGCTTCCCTGTGGGCAAGACCGGCCAGCGCATCGCCGTGACCCTGGCATGCCAGGACTGCAAGAGGCGCAACTACCAGTCGAATAAGAGCAAGCGCAACACGCCCGACCGCGTGGCGCTCTCGAAGTACTGCCGCTGGTGCGGCCGCCACACGGAGCACCGCGAGACGCGGTAGGAGCAGGTCCGCCGGGTCACCGGCGCGGG
>SXGT01351756.1_pt1 | contig 14176 bp, 9 predicted proteins | sample 3176221 | NCBI WGS metagenome assembly SXGT01 (sample SAMN11356862, study PRJNA531348) | freshwater metagenome | isolation source: freshwater sample F1-120 | place: China: Fuxian Lake, Yuxi | collected 2017-12-25 | reverse complement strand
CTGCCCGCGGTCATCTGGCCATACATCATCAGCCCCATCGCATCGAGGCGACGGAACTCGTCCCAGGTAGCCCAGTCGCCGACCAGGTTGCTGTTGGCCAGCAACACTCGCGGTGCATCCGTGTGCGTGCGCATCACGCCAACGCACTTGCCTGACTGCACCAGCATGGTCTGGTCGGGTTGCAGCCGTCGCAGTGTGGCGAGGATCTTGCTCAGCGCCTCGTGGTTGCGCGCGGCCTTGCCGAGGCCGCCGTAGACGATCAGGTTTGCCGGATCCTCGGCGACGTCGGGGTCCAGGTTGTTCTGGACCATCCGATATGCCGCCTCGATCTGCCAGTTCGCGCACGTCAGATGGCTGCCTCGCGGCGAACGGAAAGTCGCTGTCATGCGTCCACATTCTCCAACCGCGCCTCTCCGCGCAACCCGCGGGCAGCGGCAGGAGCAATGCTCAGGCTGTCCGTCGAACCGCCTGCTCGATGTCCGCTGCAATCGCCGCGGCCCCTTCGAGACCAACCGAGATCCGCAGCAGTCCGTCGGGGATGCCGGCGGCGCGGCGTTCCTCGGCCGACAACAACGCATGCGTGGTGAAGGAGGGCAGCGAAGCCAGCGACTCCACCGAACCAAGTGAGGGTCCGCGCGCGACCACTTGCAGAGCGTCGAACACGCGCCGCGCCCGATCGAGCCCGCCGGGGACGATGAGGCTCACCATCGTGCCGCCGCCATGCATCTGCCGGGCGCAAAGGTCGCGGTCTGGATGACTGGGCATTCCAGGGTAGATCACGTCGTCGATCTGCCCTTCGCGCACGAGCGCCGAAAGCCGATGCGCAAGCTCGCGCGCCGCATCCTGCTGCGCGTTGATGCGCAGGTCGAGCGTCGGCCACGAGCGACACAACAACCACGCTGGATCCGGCGCGAGGATCGCACCGGTCCGACGACGGAACTGTTCGATCAAGCGCATGTGCTCGTGGCGGCCGCACGCTACGCCTGCCAGCAGGTCGGAGTGACCGCCGTAGAACTTCGTCGCCGAATGGACGACGAGGTCGACGCCGAGCGCAATGGGGCGCTGGATCGGTGGCGGTGCGAAGGTCCCGTCGACGAGCGACGTCGCGCCGGCTTCCTTGCAGAGCAGCGCGCATGCCGCCAGATCGACGAGCCGCAGCGTCGGATTGATCGGTGTCTCGAGCACTACCAGCTTCGGCCGCTGCGCGAGCCCTTTGCGCAAGTCGCCTAGCTCGAGCGCACGAAAACGAATGACCTCGACGCCAAAGCGCGGCAGGTCCTGCGCCGCAAACGCTGCCGTGCCGCCATAGACCTCGTGCGGCACCAGCACACGGTCGCCGACGCGAAGCAGCGCTAGCATCGAGCCACTCATCGCAGCCATGCCGCTAGCGAACGACACTGCGCCGTCACTGCCTTCGCGCATGGCCGCGAGGCTCTCGAACTGCCGGCAGTTCTCGTGCCCCATGCGTTGATAGAACTCGCCGCTCCGCTGCGCCGTGCCAAGCGCGCGCACACTCTCAGCATCTGGCTGCGCCGTGGAAGACGCACGCATCAGCGGCGGCGACAAGGGTCCGAGCGGTGCGTGATGCGACTTGGGTGTTCCGTAGAGAGGCGTGTCCATGGGCAACGTGCGCTCGACGCTATCCTCGCACCGACTCCGCGTCGACGCGCGTCGCCGGGGGCGACCTGTATGCTGGCCGGGCAATGCTCCCGCTCGTGCCCATCCCGAGCCGACGACTGCCGGCGCCGACGCGATTGCTGACGAGCAATGGCGTGGTCGACGTTTGGATGTCCCATGCCGCCGCGAGCGTCAACGAAGTCGGCGCCATGCTGCTCGGGGGCCGCGACGGTCTTGATGTCCGCGTCTTGACTGTGCAAACCCTCACCAACATCGCCCCCGCCCCCCGTGATCGATTCGAAGCCTGCCCGCTCGAGTTCGCTCGTGCTCTGCTGCTGGCCGAGTCCCAGGGCATGCAGTTGCTAGGCTTCGGGCACAGCCATCCACGCGGCCTGGCGACGCCGTCGGCTGCCGATCGGGCCGCGGCTTGGCCGGAGCACGTGCTGTTGCTCGCGGCTCCAGCAACGACGCACGGCGCGCCGTTGCGAGCCTTTTGGCGCGACCACAACAGCTTGCGCGAGATTGCCATCGTCGAATCTGCGCGCGTCGGCGGAGATCGCGCATGATCGTTGCGATCGGCGTCGACGAAGCGTCCGTCGCGCGTTTCGAGCGGATGCTTCGGGAAGACGGCGGCAAGGTCTATTCGCGTCTATGCACGGATGCGGAACACGCGTGGTGCGTGAGTCAGGCTCGTCCGCACGAAGCGCTCGCAGCGCGCTGGGCAGCGAAAGAAGCAATCGCGAAGTGTCTCGGCACCGGCTTTGACCAGGGCGTCACCCCGCGCTGCATCGAAGTCATTCGCGACGGCACGGGTCGCGTGTCCGTCGCGTTGCACGGAGCTGCCGCGGCGGCTGCCGCAGTGGCTGGCATCGATCGAATCCACATCAGTATGTCCCACTCTGAGCAACGCGCGATCGCGTTCGCCGTCGCGGAACGCGTCGGCAACGCCCAGTGACAGCGAGCTTCAGCAACACGTCTTGCGAAGTCGTCTGACCGCCGCCGTTCCCGGCCGCAAACGACGCCTCAAGACGTCGGCTTTGCCGCCCGATCCTGCGCGCGTTGATGTTCTTTTCACCACGCTCGACGGCTGCGTTGTTGCTGCTCGCAGCCGCCGCCTGCAAGTCAACGGCACCGCACCACGTGGAAGCCTGCGGCGCCCCACTCGACTTCGTCGCGTGGATCTGTGCCGACGCCGCGCGCGCAGAGTTTCCAGGCGCGGACCCGCTGCCCTACCACGCAATGGCGCCAGCGACGTTGCACGATGACGGATCCTGGGTCGTGCGCTACGAGCGACGCGACGACGGGCGCTGGGCTGCGCGTGCTGAAGGACGGGTTCTCGCAACGGCCCCTGGAGCAACCGAATCGCTGCCAAGGCGCGCAGCCTATGAGAAGGCCAACGACATGCTCGGCTGGCGCGGTGCCGACGATCATTTCGAACTTCGCATCCAAACCAGCAAGACCGGACCATTGGTCCATTGCTCCTCGGACACTGCGGGGAGCGACGCGGCTCGACGCCATGTCGAGGCTGCCGCAGCATTCGCACGGGATCTGGCCGACGCAGGCATCGATGCTCCGCAGCCATGCTGCGCCAGCCATGCGCCATGGCGCGCGCATTCACGCATCTTGCGCGCGGCACGACTTCGTGCGCATGGTGACGTGGTCGGCTCACGCAGTGAGCTTGCCCGTGCGTGGGCCGACGCTCCTCGACGCCAGGAACTTGGACTGGCGATCGCGATGCTCGATCGAGAACTTGGCCAGGATGAACTCGCTGCCGCGAGCCTTGCGGCGGCCGCCCATGCGAGCTCCGATCCTTTCGCGCGGGTCGCCGCCGACACCGCAGCGAGAGTCTCGCGAGCGCGATTGCGCATGCCGGAAGGGGAGAGCCTGCGACTCGCCGCAGCCGCGCACATCGACGACGGCAAGTTGACGGCGGCGTGGGCCCTGCTCCTGGCGGCGCGCTCTGCTGCACCAGACCCGATCGCAGACCTCGCGCTGCGTCATCGCATGCAGACCGAGCAGCGCGACCAGCGCGGCGCGCTCGGCACGGCCCTGCTGTTGCGAGAATACGGCGCCGGCGCAGATGGCGACCGCCTCCTCGCCGCTGCGCTCCGCCAGACCGACCAGCTGTCGCTGGCCCGCCGCGCGGACACGCGAGCTGCCTTTATCGCGCAAGTCCTGCCGACAAGGCGCGCCTCGCCGACCGCTCGCGACCTGCTCGCAGGCGCGCTTCGCAGCTGCGAGGCAGCCGCGTCGGCGGCTCCGCCTCGCTGAAGCAACAGACGTCACTCCGACGCGGCAATGCGGACGCTGCGCAACGAGACGTCCTGCACCGGATAGAGGGCGAACTTCGCCGGCGCATCACTCGTCCCGTCGACAAAAGCTCGACACAACTCGATGCCATCCACCGAGACGACGATCGTCGAGGCACGACGACCCGGTGCAGCCTGCATGGAGAAGCGCAGCAAGTGAAAAGCTGACGGGATCGCACGTGGCGCGGGAGCCGGTCGGTCGATCGTCGCATGCAATGCGCGCACGACTGCGGACTGCACCGATTCGGCGTCCTTCAAGGGCCCCTGCACGATGCCGCCACGGAGCAAACCATCTCCCGTCGTGAACACCACGCATGCTGCGCCCTGAAACTCGAACACCTGCATCGATTGCTGCCGCGCACTCGGAGCAACCGCGAACTCGCATTCCAGGGCGGCGTCGCGGCAGGCGGCACCGAGCCCCGGGTCCAGTTCCAGCTTGCGGCGAACCGCCGCAGCCCAGTCCGCCGATGCGCCGACGTGTTCCATGCGACCTTCGCGTAGTTGCCAGCCTTCGCCGGCTCCGTTCATGCTCTGCGGCGGGATGCGGATCGACGCGCGGAACCCATCGTGCGCAGCGACTTCAATGGTTGCGCCGTCGGGTGCGCGTCGCTGAAGGTCCGCAAGCCGTCGCTGACGCTTTGCCTCCGTTGCGGCCCAATCCTTGACTTGGCGTGCGGCGGCACGCTCTGCATCAGAAGCCTGCAAGCCAAAGGCGAGTTCCCATTGCGATAGCGCCGCTTCGGCCTCGCTCGGATCGCCGCGTTCCTTGCTCGCAGTGAACGCATCCTGCAGCCGCTGCAGCGCCGTGGCGCGATCCTCGCCAGTTCCCGGCGCGAGATTGCGAATTCGCAAGAGTCGGGGCCAGATCTCATCGCGCAGCATCGCGACGTCGAGTTGCTGCAAGTCTTCGCCCAGGGATTCGAGCTGGTCGCTGGCCATCGCCAGCGTCGTGCGACCGATTGCCAGGTCCCGCAGCGACAACGCGGACATCGCATCTCCATCAGCTTGGAGTGCCCGACGCCACAGGTCCCCGAAACGGAACTCGGACAACTGCGCGGCGCGCCAATGACCGGCCCCGATTCGCGCTTCGAGCGAACCGTCCGAGGATGCGCGCAGTTCCACCGGAACGCCGCCGTTGCGCGGATAGCCGGGGATGGGGGGCGGAGCGGAGCTCAACGAGGAAACGACGGCGCGGGCAACGGCCTCAGCCGCGCGCATCGCGACCCGGTGCGGCTCGATCCAGTCGGTCTCGTCATTTGCCCGCTGCCGACAGCCAGCCAAGACTGCCAATCCAGCCGCGGCATCGCCATCGACGAAGGCGCGCCACGCGAGGTCACAGAGCTGTTCTTCATGGGTCCGCTCCGCAGCTTCGAACGCGACCTGCTGTTCCCGATCAAACGATGCGAAGGCGCCAGCCAATTCGTGCCATGGATCGTTCGCCGTTCTGAAGCGCGACGAAGGTGGGTAGGCCGCAATCAGCTGTTCGCGCAACCTAGCGCAAGCGGCGATGCGCGCTTCCAACGCACGCGGGCTTCGATCGTCGCCGGTTGCTTGGGCGCGCAACGCCGCGAGGCCGTCCGTTGCCTCGTTGCGCAGCGCGTTGGCAGTTCGCTTCTCCAGGACATCGACTTGAGCCAGTCCTTGATCACGCGCTCGTTCAAAACGGTCTTCGAGTCGCAATCGAGTGGTTGCAGCAAGACGATCGGGCGTGGGCTGACGCAGTCCGTCGAACCAGGAGAGGTAGCCCTCGCGCCAGACCCGCTCGGCTCCCGAATAATCGCCCTGACGCAGCCGGTCCTCCGCGCGAAGCGGCAGTTCCACGTCGAGGTGCCTGAGCGCGCGCTCCGACAACGTCTGGTCACGACGTCGTGCGATCTCTTCGATCTCGGTGAGGACCTTGTCGAGACCGCGAGTGTCCACTGAGGCAGGCAGTTGGTCCCGCGGCAAGCCCAAGGCCCGAGCGAGCGGTGACAGCACGTGGTCGCGCGCCAGCGACATGCCCGGGGCCCACCGCTGCGGATCTTCGGCCTCGACCGCGATGCGCGAAATGCCAAGGGCGAGCAGGTCCGTCACCAGCACATCGAGCGCGGCTTGCAGGCCAGCTACCAGTTCGCGTTGTCGTTCCTGTCGCCACTGGGCCGAGCCCTCCGGCGCATCCTGGACCCTGGCGAGAAAACGCAACCACCGCTGGCCCGGCAGTTCGAGGTTCGCCAACTCGGCGTCGATGACCGTGGCAAACTCAGATGCGCCTGCGCTGGCACCGGGCGCGGCGGATCCCTGCCAACCTATCCAGAACCCGCCCCCTGCAAGTGCAGTCGCAGCTGCGACGATCGCGAGGAGCCGACCAAGTCGTGGCGATCGATCGGACTCGCCCGCAACCAATCGCGATTCATCCACCTGCGGTCGCTGATCACGATCGAGTCGATCCAAGTCATCGAGCAGTTCACGCGGCGTCTGATACCGCAGCTTCGGACTCTTGCTGAGAAGCTTTCGCGCGACCAGCGACATGCCTTCCGAGAGTTCTGGGTTGATCACGCGCGGCGAGATCGGCGTCTCATGGAGGACTTGCGCGATGACCTCGCCCACCGACGTGCCCTGGAACGGTGGCTGCCCGGTAGCCATGTGGTAGAGCGTCGCGCCAAGCGAATAGAGATCGCTACGGATGTCGGCGTCCTGTGGGCTCTTCGCCTGTTCCGGCGCGATGTACTGCGGCGTGCCAACGGTCGATCCGTCGCGCGTGATCGACAAGTCCGCAGGGCCCTTGGCCAGCCCCATGTCGGTGACTTTCACTGCGCCCTTGTCGTCGATGAGGATGTTGCCGGGCTTGATGTCGCGGTGGATCACGCCCTTGCTGAACGCATGATCGAGGGCCGCGGCAACTTGCCGCACGACGCTGCGAACTTCATCTTCGGGGAAGATCCCCCACTCGAAGAGCAGCGCGCGCAACGACCGACCTTCGACAAACTCCATCACGAAGAAGTGGTAGCCGCCTTCTTCGCCGAGGTCGTATCCCGTGACGATATTCGGATGGCTCAACGCAGCGACGATGCGCGCCTCGCGGCGCAATCGTTCCACGTAGCGCGTGTCGCGAGCGAGCGACGGGCGCAGCACCTTCAGGGCGACGATGCGTCCGAGTCGGAGCTGCCGTGCCTTGAACACCGGTCCCGTGGCGCCGGCACCGACACGGTCGAGAATCTCGTAGTCACGGAATGGCTGCGCGAAAGTCATGACGGCTCGCGCGCTGCTTCGTCGCCGGAGCCCGCAGCGTCAGATCCTCCCTCGGGGTCCAACGCGTACTTCTCCAGCTTGCGTTGCAATGCGAAGCGCGACAATCCCAGCATGTCGGCTGCGCGACTCTTGTTGCCTCCCGACTTGGCCCACGCCTTCTTGATCTCCCGCATTTCCAGGTCAGCGACCATCTCCGGCAGCGTGGTGCCGCGCTCGCTCGGCGCGAGATTGTCATCGACAGCGGGAGCCGCGGTGGCGCGCGAGCCTGAGATGACGTGCGGCGCGAGATGCGATTCTAGAATCACTCCGTCACATAGGATCGAGGCGCGGCGCAGCTCGTTCTGCAGTTCGCGCACGTTGCCGGGCCAGGCGTAGTCTTGGAGCCGCTGCAACGCGGCTGGATCGAGCCGAACGCGCCCGTGCGGTGATCCCTGCGCCTCGGCCAAGAAGCGTTTGCACAAGAGCGGGATGTCCTCGCGCCGCTCGCGCAGGGTCGGCAAGGTGATCGGCAGCACCGAGATCCGGTAGAAGAGGTCCTCGCGGAACTCGCCGTCCTTGACCATCTCCTCGAGGTTGCGGTTGGTTGCCGAAATCAGGCGAACGTCGACCTTGCGCGTTTCGGTTCCGCCCAGAGGACGAACCTCGCCTTCCTGCAGAACGCGCAGCAACTTTTTCTGCAGATCGAGCGGCATGTCGCCGACTTCGTCGAGGAAGAGAACTCCACCGTCCGCGCGCTCCAGCAGCCCCTTCTTGTTGCCGACTGCACCGGTGAACGCGCCCTTCACGTAGCCGAACAACTCGCTTTCGAGCAGCGCCTCGGGCAAGGCTGCGCAGTTCTCGCTGACGAATGGCTTCTGGCCGCGGCGGCTTTGCGAGTGGATCGCGCGTGCCACGAGTTCTTTGCCAGTGCCGGACTCGCCGGAGACCAACACAGGGTCGTCGGCGTCCACATACTTGTCGAGCAACGCGAACAGCGCGCGCATGGCGCGGCCCTGACCGACGATGAACCGGTAGTCATGCTTGGTGCGCACGCCACCAGCCCCCACGGCAAACGCCTCCTGGATCACCGTCAGTTCCTGGGTCTTCTCCTGCAGTTGACTCTTCAGCGCCAGGTTGAGCTGGTCGACGCGAGCCAGCGCCGCTTGCAATTCCAACGAGCGGTGCTCGAGGTCCTGGCGGCCGCGGGCGTTCTCGATCGCAACGCCGGCGTAGTCGCACAAGGACGTCAGCAGTTGCTTCTCGCGATCGCCAAACATCTGCTGCTGAAGTCGATTGTCGACATAGATCACGCCTCCGGTCTTGCCCTGGATGCGGATCGGCATGCACAGCACGGAACGCAGGCGCAAGTCGGCCACCGACTGCAAATCGCGGAAGCGATCATCCTGCTGGGCATTGGTCGTCAACTCGGCCTGACCCGACGCAAGCACGCGCCGCGCGATCGTTCGCGACACCTTGTGCTCGGGCGAGAGCACCTCCTCCTGCGCGAAGTTGCGCGCGACCTCCACGGTCTGCGCTTCACCAGCGCCGAGGATCAGGAACCCGCGTTCGGCGCCGCAGAACTCGATCGCGGCATCGACGATCTGCGTCAGGAGCCGTGTCAGATCGATCTGCTCGTTGAGCGCGCGCGCGATCGACACGAAGGTCGACAGATCGTGCGTGCTGCGCGCGTCGCCGTGGAGCCGCGTGTCCTCGACGGACGCGTGCTCTTCGGCCGGGATCGACAAGGTGATCTCGTAGCCGCCGCAGGTGAATGAGTCGCCGGCCCGGAGTTCTGCGCGCACGACCGGGCGATTGCGCATGCGGGCCGGATTCTGGGCGCCAAGGTCGACCAAGGCGAACCCGCCGTCGATCCGTTCGATGCGGCAATGCATGCGCGAGATCAACCGGTCGGGCAGCGCGAGGTCGCACTCGGTGGCGCGCCCAATCGTCACGACATCCTGACGGAACGCGTGCGTCTCCGTCTGGCCATCGCGGGCCACCAGCAGCAAGAAGGTTCCGGAGGACATGTGCGATCTGGGGCACGCGGCCGTGCCTTCTTTAGTTAGCCGATGCGAGGCCTCTGGGCGACCCCCGATCCGACCTTTGGTTCAGTGCGGCGTTGTGGCAGCACCCTTGTCAACCGAACTTCGCCAACAAGTCCATGCCTCTCTGCACCACCTCGTCGACGCCGATGTCGCGCATGCACTGGTGATGCCCGAGCGGGCAGACCTTCATCTGGCACGGCGTGCACGGCAACTGCTTCTGGATCAGTGCGGTCCGCTCGAGGCAGTAGTCCGTGTAGCGGCTGTCGGTCGGCCCCATCAGACAGACGACAGGGCGGTCGAATGCAACCGCGAGATGCCGCGGCCCGGTATCGCCAGTGACCATCAGCGCAGAGCGCGCAACCAACGCCGACAGCTTGTCGAGCGATAGCACCGGGTCGACGAGCGTGATCGCGCCAGCATCCTGACCGATGCGCCGCCCCAGTTCGACCTCGGCGGGACCGACCGTGACGATCGGCCGATAGCCACTCGCCGAAAAACGCCGCGCAGCCTCTGCAAAGCGCTCTGGCATCCACAACTTGCTGGCGCCGAAGTTCGCGCCCACCACGAACAGCACGATCTTCTCGCCTCCACCCACGCCCAGCGATTGCAGGTGCGCGTCGACCCAGGAGCGCGCCGCTTCCGTGATCGGCAGATCCGGGTGCAGCGCGTCGCCTTGCAGGCCGAGCACGTCCAGCAGATCGCGGTAGTAGTTCGGCATCGGCACGGGAATGCGCCGCGGCCCGCGCCGCCGCTGCCAGAAGTGGCGAGCGGTGATTGCCCGCAAACCGTGCGTCATCAACCAAGACCGGCCTTGCAGGTAGCCGAGCCGGACCGGCACGCCGCCGAGGAAGGCGACGAGCCCCGTCGACATGGAGTTGGGAAGCACGACCGCGAGGTCGTAGCGACCGCGGCGTAGCCGTGCCGCTTCAGCGAACATGCCAGAAACGCCCTTCACTTCCGGCGTCGGCAGGAACTCGTCAAACCAATCACTGCCCTTGCAGAGCGGTTCCAAGAAGGGTCGGGCGGCGAGAGCGATGTGCGCCTTTGGAAAATTCTTGCGGATCCGTGCCAGCGACGCAGTCGCCATCACGAAGTCGCCGACCCAGTTGGGCGCACGCACATAGATGCGACTGGTGTGCGAGAGATCTGGGGCCGCCGCCATCAGGAGGGGGGATCTTGGAGGCTCCAAGTCCATTGCGCAACGAAGCGATGCGCGGGCGGGAGCTAGCCCCTGTGGCGATCGCGTCCTGTCTGCTATCGTGCCTCGCCGTTTCCAAAGCGCCCGGCCCGCCTGAGCCGAGCTGCATGCTGCGATGGAGCAGCCGGACCCACTCGAGAGCAGGCCTTTCCTTACCTGACAGCCAGCCTGGGCCTCCCCACGGCTCCGCCCCCATGGCAACCCAACCGACCCTCGATCGTCTCTGCGCCGAGTTCGACAGCGAAAAGGACCACGTTCTCGCAGCAGTGGACCTGCTCGAACGCGGGGCCCCCGCGGCCTACGTGGCCAGGTACCGACGCCACGAAATCGGCGGCATGCTCGAGGAGCGGCTCGTCGCCATCGCGGACCGGCTGCACTTGTTGAACGAGCTCGATCAACGCAAGGTCGCGATCCTCGAGCAAGCAAAGGAACGCGGCAGGGACGTCGAGGCACTTCGAGCCCGGCTCGAGTCCTGCTTCGACCAAGATCTCGTCGACGACTACTACCAGTCGCTGCGCCCGCGCCGCCGCACGACGGCAGTGCAGATGGAGGAGAAGGGCTTGCTCCCGCTCGCGATGGCGATCCAGCATCGCCAACTCGGCGACCAATCGCTGGCCGCTGCGGCAGAGACCTACGTGCAGGAACAGAATGGGATGCCCTCGGTCGAGTCCGTGCTCGAAGGCGTCGCGCTGATCCTCGCCGACAAGATCGTCACCGACCCGGAGACGCGCGCCAGGTGTCGCGAGGCCTTGCGCCTCGGGATCCTGCGCGCCAAGGCGACGAATCCGGGCAAGGGCGGCGCCGAACGCTATCAGCAGTTCTTCGACTTCGCCGAGCCGATCCACCGGATTGCCGCCGGGCGAATGCTCGCCCTGCGCCGCGCCGAGCGCGAGAAGATCCTCGAGCTGGAACTGGAGTTGCCCGAGAACCAGCACCGCGAACTGCTGCGCGCGATCTACGCCGCGGACCTGCCCGAGGGGTCGCAGTTGCGTGAGTTCTATGACGTCGTATTCGACCACGCCTGGAACAGCGGACTGCGTGAGGGCTGCGGCCGCGACGTGCGGCGCCGCATCAAAGAAAAGGCCGACCGCGAATCCGTTCGCACCTACGCGCGCAATCTCCGCTCGCAACTGTTGGCCCCGCCGCTCGGGCACAAGAAGGTGCTCGCGCTGCGCAACAGCAGCAAGACGGCGTGGCTTGCGTTGATCGCCGAGGACGGCTCGGTCGCGCAGCACAAGACCCTGCACAGCGAGACCGATGAACAGCGCCAACAGATGGTCGCCGACATCTGCGCGCTGATCCGCGCGGACAAGCCCGCCGCCATCGCGCTGCCGCACGGCAAGCGCCAAGCCTCGGCCGAGAAGCTCGTCGAGGCCTTGCGCGCGGCGCTGTCGCAGGAAGAGCTGCCGATGCTCATCCCGGTCGACGAAGCCGCGTCGGCAATGTTCGCGACGAGCGCCACGGGCCGCCGGTCGATGCCAGGCGTCGAGGTCGGCGTGCGCACGGCGATCTCACTCGGCCGCCGCTTGCAGGATCCGATGCGCGAACTGCTCGGCATGGAGTTCCGCACGCTGGGCCTCGGCCAGACGCTCGATGACGTTCATCAGGGCATGCTGCAACGCGAACTCGACGCCGTGGTGACGTCGTGCGTCGCCGCGATCGGCGTCGACCTGAACACCGCGGACCCAGATCTGCTGGCCCACACACCGGGCATCGGGCAGGACCGCGCAAAGGCGATTCTCGAGCACAAGAAGAAGCTCGGCGGATTCCAAAACCGCGCGCAGTTGCTCGAGGTCGCGGGCATGACGGCGGATGCCGCCGCTTTCTGCAGCCCCTACCTGCTCATCGAGGGCGGCACGGAGCCGCTCGACCGCTCGCCGGTCCAACCATGCGATTACGACCTCGCCCGCAAGATCGCTGCCGCTCGCGGCGTGGCCGTCGAAGAGTTGTTCGGCAAGGACCTCCGCGACATCGATCTCGGGACATTCGTCAGCGCGGACGCTGACCACAACCGCGTGATGCTCGTCGTGCAGGCGCTGCGTCACTCGTGCCGCGACTCGCGTGGCGAAGTCACCGCAACGACAAACGCTGGCGTGCACACCTTCGAGGATCTGCGGGTCGACATGGAACTGCGCGGTCGCATCGCCAACCTGACTGAGTTCGGCGCATTCGTCGATCTCGGCATCGGCCAAGATGGCCTGATCCACATCTCGCAGATCCCGCCGCACCGACTGCGCGACCCGCACCAGATGCTGGTCGTCGGAGAAGTCGTGCAGGTCTTTGTCGCGCACCTCGACCGGGAGAAGAACAAGATATCGCTGTCGATGCATCCGCCGCGGCATGTCCAAGAGGGACGCCAGCCGACGCTCGGCGAGCGCATGGAGCCACGGCAAGGCCGTCGGGAGCGCCGACCGCGCCGTGATGAGCCGGCGACGCCGCTCCTGTCACGCGCCGCACGCGCACCAGAGAGCCGAAAGGGCCGCAACCGCTCGGCGCCACTGAGCCCCGAGGGCAAACCCGAACGGGATCGCGGCCTCGGCGTGGAAGCGCCGGCGCAAGGCGCTCCTTCTGCCGCTGCGCAAGGCCCCGGCGAACGCCAGGGCGGCGGCCGGGAACGGTTTGGCAACGGCGAGCGTCGCAATCCGCGCCGCGACGATCGCGGCGATCGCGGCGAGCGTCGTGGCGGCGGCGGCGGTCGATCGCATGACCCGCACGTCTTCACCATCGAGAGCGGCCGCGAGGCTGCCGAGCAAAAGGGCCATCGCGGCGAATTGACGTCGCTCGCAGGCCTGCGCAACTTGCTGCAGAAGTCGGAAGCAAAACCCGACGACGACACCAAGAGCTGAACGATGGCCGAGCCGGAGAAGGTGTTCGTCGTGCGCCGCGCCGACTACTTCGGTGGCACGTGGCCACAGGGGTTCTTGGCGCTCGATGACGCCGAATCCACGATGCGGGCCGACATTGGCCGACGCGGCTTCTTCGTCGACCGGCCAGAGGCCGAGACGAAGCCAGAATGGAAACAGGTGATCCCGTATTGCGTGCTGCGGCGGCCGGACCAGGTGTTCTGCGTGCAGCGGAAGAAGGCGCAGACCGAAGCCCGACTCCACAACCTGCTGTCGATCGGCATTGGCGGCCACGTCAATCCCCAGGGCATCGCGCCCTGCGCCGACGGGCCGGCATTCCTCTCCGCCGCACTGCAGCAAGAACTCAACGAGGAGCTGAGCTTCGTCGACGGAGAAGGTCTGGCCGTGCAATCTCCGCCGCCGCCGCGTCTTGCGGGGTTGTTGAACGACGACGCCACCGATGTCGGCAGCGTCCACGTCGGACTCGTCTACACCATCGACTTGCCCGCGCCTGCGCCGCGGGCCACGACGGCGCGCGTGCGAGAAGTCTCGAAAATGGCAGGAGGGTTCAGGCACCTTGCCGAGTTGGAGGCACTCTGGCAAAATCCCTCCCGGTTCGAATCCTGGTCAAGGATTCTGTTCCAAGCCGGGATTGCCCGCCAGGTCGGCGGCGCCGGCCTACAAGCGGTTATCCGGTCGCAGCCGCCCTCGGCGACGCGTCCGGAAGGAGTGCATTGGTATGAGAACGGCTGAACGCAACGCCACGCGCCCCACGCGTGAAGAAATCTTCGACCTCCTGATGAATGCCCGTCAAGCGGACTGGGTCAAGCTGTGCCTCGAGGACGGACGCGCCATGTCGGGTGCGATCATCTTCAACGAGTTCAAGGGCACCGGCAGACTGATCAACGTCGATGAGGAGATCAGCTTCGATTTCCGCGTCGATCAAGTCATCGACGT
>SXGT01684482.1_pt1 | contig 14178 bp, 29 predicted proteins | sample 3176221 | NCBI WGS metagenome assembly SXGT01 (sample SAMN11356862, study PRJNA531348) | freshwater metagenome | isolation source: freshwater sample F1-120 | place: China: Fuxian Lake, Yuxi | collected 2017-12-25 | reverse complement strand
ATCATCGTCATCATTATCATCATCATCTTCATCATCATCATCCAGACAACCTGAATACTCTATCATTCCATTAATTTGTGAAAAAGTATACGTATTAGAAAAATAAGGATTGTTAGCACATGATTTATCGTTATGGCATTCAACAGCTCTTTGGTATTGTGCTCTTAGTAAACTGACAGGAAATTTCTCATACCAAGCAAGATATTCTAAACATGCAAGAGCTATGCCATTAATTTCATGGTCTGTTCTTTCTTTTTCGGAAAGAACCTCATGCCGCCAATAAGAAAATACACTACCCTGAGGATTAATATCCTTATTAAAAGGCTGTCCCCAAAAATGTGCAATTTCTGCAGCTATAGCTTGCTCTTTGTGTCCATATATATTTGCTAAAACTTCAGAACCTTTTCCAATAAAAGAAGATTGATAGCAAGGTTGATCTAAAACGGGAAAGTTGTTTAGTGGAGGGTGAACAAAAATAGTCTCAGGAGTAAATTTTTTACGTTGATAAGGAGCAAAGGCAATACATAAAATATTAGAGTGTATACGTTGTGTTTCATTAAAATTCTGCTCTACGTAGCTCATCCAAGTGTATGTCCATGGAGTCCAAAGTTTGAAATATAAAGTATCTCTTTTTAGACTACCTTTAGTGCTAGTTTTAAATTCGATAGAGCGATACTTTGGAGGCTCTTCAACAAGGATAATAAATTCTTGTTGATTATTGACGACTCTTTTTGCGTTGGCACCTACACCTATTGTGTAGTCATTAATATAGGAATTATTTTCTCGATGTGTTTCATTAATAATACGAAAATTACGTTTCAAAGTTAATGGCATTAAAGACATTAATAGATCCTACTATTCATAGAACTTTTGATAGAGAGTTTTTATTGTATGATACTTATGTGCTGGTGCGTAGGTTGTCTTGTGACAACTGCAAGAGCAGTGACGTTTACTGCCACACAGAATATGTTTATTGTCGGCACACTGCTGGCTGCAAGTGGGTCTACTTTTAATAATGGTTAGTTCAACTCCTTTTCTCGTTTCACTAACCATAGTACTCAAGATAAATGTCCTCTATGTTACAGGAAAGTAAACGTTTATTTTTGTCCGAATAGGAGGATTTGAACCTCCGACCCCTTGCTCCCAAAGCAAGTGCGCTACCAAGCTGCGCCATATTCGGTAGTTAAAATGGTGAAGCCCGCCAGTAAAAACTAGCGGGCCTCAGGATTGCTAGTAGTTAATATCTTATTCGATTGTTTCTGAGACTCCACGTACGAAGGCAGCTACACCCTTAAGCGTTGCGGAATTAGCGAGAGCTTCATCACCCGTACCGGGTTCTGCACTATTGGCTACAGCCCCAATCCATTCTAAAGCTGCACTGATTTCTTCTAGAGATTTTGCGTCTTTACGTAATCGTCTCTTTGTTTTATCCATGGCATACTCCTAACAGAACTATTTTTCTGTTCTATAGAGTATAGTACCATATTAAAATAAATGTTTTTCTAATTCTTCGCAAAGACTACAGCAGCGATGATGAACGTCTTGTCCCTGAGCATCTGAATGACGATTATCCCACTCTTCGTCACTAAATCCATGACCACACTCTTGACATAGTCCCCTATCCATCTTCTGAATCCTCTGGGTAGTGTCCATATTTATTATCGTTAGCTATGTACAATAAGCCTGTTTCAGCTGATTCCCTCATTTTAATAAGAGAATTACAAAACATTTCCCACATTGCTTGCACTTGAAAATATTCTTCTGTTGCACATTGTTCACAAACATCTATCTCTAGATGTAGAGTGTCTTCTTGTCCCTTGTGATAATGAGCTTCGAATGTACTATACAACAAGTTACGTTCATTAAGCTCTTGTGTGCAGATATCACAAGTAACGATGGCTGTTTCAATCATTTTTTGTATTGGTGTTTTTATATATGTTTTCATGGCGCGCTCGGCAGGGGTCGAACCTGCGACCTAGGCATTAGAAGGGCCTTGCTCTGTCCACTGAGCTACGAACGCATAGTGTCTGCGGGCGCAGGCTGATAGAGGATCATGATCCTACTAGAGCAATAAACCTACTCCCGCAGACGTTTACTCAACCCTACTCCTGAGTTGAATCCTTTTCTTCGCCATCTTTCCAGAATGTTTCTGAATTCTTGGCAGATGAAGAACGAAGATTAGAAACACTTGAGTTCAAGCTAGTGTAACTACCAGCATATCCAGCTGAAGTATTGGCATGACTAAGAGTACTGCCAGCAGACATCGTACTCCACTGTTGTGCATTAGCCCAAGCATCTTGCCCAGCACCCATGAAAACAAACTGCCAGTCATCATGTGTACCCATTAACTCTTTAAGTTTTTCGTTAGTAAATTCTTTTGATGCATTTTCTTGACCATCAGTATGAATTACAACGATTACTTTTCCAGGCTTTACACTTGCAGTACTGATGGAATTCTCGAGTTCGAGAATGGTTTTTCCAACAGCATCAAGCAGTGCTGTATTGCCTCGGGCAAAGTAAACATCTGTAGTTAATTCAGCTACTTCATTGATAGCTAAACCAGAATATACAATGTCAATTTCTGCATCAAAGATTGTCAATGCACAAACGGCTGAACCCGGTTCTGCTGCTTGCTGTTGGATAAAGGTATTATAACCACCAATGACATCACTGACCAAATGATTCATTGAACCTGAGCGATCAAGCACTGATGCAATAAAGGTTAGTGAGTCATCAATCTGTGTTTCTTGAAGATTAAGACCTTCTTTAAGTGCGTTCCATGAATCCATAATAACTCTTTCTACCAAGAGATAATTGATAAATCTTCTTGGATTTTATTAACGGTTTGAATTTTATTAAGTTGTTTCTGAACATTAGTTAACAGTTGTTTAGTTGTTTTTAGTTCAGCAAGAGCACCATGATAAGATGCTTCGTAGTAATTTGCGGTTGAAATACGTTGAGCATCTTCATAATGTTGCTTTGCTAATTGTGATGTTTCATGAACTAATATAGAATTTTCTTGTTGAATTTCTTCTATATTTTTTACAAGAGCCTTAAGCAGTCGAGGGTCTATGGCTTGAATGTTATACTTAGAACTTCCAGTCTTTAATTTGCCAGGAAGACGAACAGAAGTAAAACCCCTTTTCTTTGAAGCATCAACATAACCTTCTTCAAGAATGCCTACTTCAGCAAGTACATCAAGTAGCTTCATATACTGTTCATGATTTAGTAGTTTATCAAGATAGAGATGAAAATGTCCTGGAGTACTTGAAGGTACAAGTGTGGCAGGAAAATCTAAATCTAAAACAGGAGCATGCATAGTTGAAGATTCTATATTCAAAGAATCACCAACACAGGATGCAACTAAATTAGCATTCTTTGATAAACTTTTGTCGACTTTTTTATAATCAGAAGCGACGGATGGTTTATAACCATCTTTATGATCATCCAAATGTGAAAGGTAGAGCAAAGTTCTTCCATATGTAAGAACTGAATCCAAATAAGATGTTAATATATCATACGGAACCTCTCTAATATCTTGTGCACTAGACACTAAGTCTAGAACAGGATAACTTTGCTTTAAATAATTTACTTTTAATGAATCTGTATGCAAAGTGGAGTATCCAATTGAATCTCCACCAACATGTTCAATAGAAATTGTTGGTTTAATAGCATAAGATGAAGCAGCTGGTTGTTTTTTTATAGGAGTACTCATTATTGATTCAAATTTCTTTAAAAGATCAATTGAGGTATTGAGAGATGGCTGGCTCTGTGAGGACATTCCAAAGTTTTTCGTCTATAGACTGAAAATTATCTGATGTAGAACTAAGACATTCAGAATGATGGTTTTCAATTGCTTCAATTAAAAGTTTAACCGTAGCATGACTACTACTATTACGTTTACGTTTCAACGATTTGCATTCAGACATACGTTCTTCGCATGCTCTTCTAAAACGAAGAGTTGAAATTTTCCATCGATTTGTACTTTGAAGGTACTGATCGTAACCAACAGTATCATTGCTTGACAGAAAAGTTAAACGTTTATTAAAGCTTTCTACTTTCTGTCCAGCAATTTGAAAGTCTAAATTTTGAATGAGTGTAGCCAAACAGCTACGCCATTCATCAATGTTTTCTGGAGACCGGAGCCATTCCTTTAGTTCCAACTCAAGCTGATCGCGCACATCAGATGCAACAAGATCAGAAAATTCTTCTTTAGTAGTAGGATATGTATAGGTTGACGCAATAGTGGCGGACATCCTATCCTCTCTTATTTTTGATTAATGTAGCTTAATTATTGAATAAATGTTGTCTTAATGAAAAATACCACACTTCCATCTTTAACACAGGCTCCATATCTAACGGAGTTATATTACGTCCTGTTTCGAATATTGTGTGGTGTAGCTCATTAAGAGTTTTAATATATTCGGTACTGGCTTTAAGAAATTCTTCTAGTTCTGAATCTTTAAATTTATCTGACAAAAGAGTCATCCATTACTTTAATTATACCCATAGTTACAAGGTCATAAGTAAGTTGGATAGCATCTTTGATGGCAAGAATTCTTTCTAAATCCCCGCCACCAAAACGTTCTTGGTATTCATTAAGTATTTGTTGTACTGGATCCGTCGTCATTGAGTCTCGTAATTGTTTGTGAAGCAGTCGTATTAGTATACGTAATATAAGGATTTTGAACTGGTACCCATGGTGTCGTGGTAACGGCACCACTGGACCATGTAATAGGGTGAATCTTGTTGTTAATCTGTTCTAATTGATCTAACACTTCAAGCAGAATGGCAGCTTGAACAAGAGCAATTTCTTCTGCTGCCGAGGGCTTATGGTTCTTGATATTAGATAAGATGTTTCTAAATTTTTCGCTTCGCATTCCAATATTATATCATGTAATGGAAGTAAAAAGACTTTTCGTGACTGTTTTCTTGGGCTTTTTTGTAACTTTAGCTATACTTTGTTGAGATTGTTTTTCCTTAAGGGATTTTTTTTGATTATATAAATCCCAACAGGTTTTGCAACCAGTGCGAGGAGTTCTAGTGCCAGAATAGTGAGGATGTTTTTCGCATACTATAATAGGTTCTGGTTCTCCAGTTAAAAATTTTCCATTGGTTTCAAAATATGTTTGATGCCAAGTAGTGTTAAAAACACTGGGTGCTGCCCAATGGGATTTTGTTTTATCGGTATGTAAAATTCTCTCAGATGCATATGAAGTAGGGTTTTTAATGGTCTCCTCAACCGATTCCGGTATGTCTGTGGGATATAAACCAAATGTTGATAAAAATTTCTTGTCACTTGCAGTAACATGTCCTCTTTTTAGTTTTTCTGCATCGTGAGCATAACCATATTGATCTACGCCTTCAGGAACACTAATTGCACGCTCTAGGTTACCAAATAAATCATCAAGCATATTCCTGAAAGGCGTGGAAAAACCATACGGTGTTTTCTGCATAAGAATAATATTTGCTTTAAGGGTACTCATTAACCATTGATGTTCATCTGAACTCATAGTCAGAACCTTATTGAACTTTTTCTGCATCCTTTAACCTATCTGGATTTTTATTGGCGTATGCTTTGGAACATGTTTTACAGTCAGTGCGAGGTCTTCTACGTGCAGTATAATTAGGATGATCGCTGCATAATATACTGTTGTTAACTTTAACATCCCGCTTCTCTATAGGTATCAGAACGGGTTTTTCTTTTTCGCCGTAATGCTTAGCTGATTCTAAAAGTTTTAAAGCTGATTGACAACTGGCAGGAAGTTGTTTGCCCGCAGTACTTCTGGATCTCTGCTTCACTAAAGCCAGTAAGAAAAGGTACTGTGCATCAGTACATGCAATATCGTAAGGCATCAGCTACTCCAAGTGATAAATGGATGCCTCATTGTTATAGCATGATCAATAAACAAGATAATTATTTCTGCCATATCAGTATAAAACTTATAATTATCAGCAGTCATATTATATATTAAGGTAATAGCGGGTTCACCAAAAATATCTTTTCCTGGAATAGCTGCGGTAATCATAAGGGGGTCCTTTAACCAGAAATGACCCATGCTACTACTATAATTTAATCCATAAGGATTTGGTTTATTTTTATGAGATTCAATTTCTTTATTAACTATCTTAATTGCATTATGTCCATATTCAAAAAAATTGATAGAGTCAGTGGTTTCTGTCTTTTTGTAAGATGTAGCAGATATTGTTTGGGCACAAAAGGGATTTTCAATAGCTAACAATTGATCTCGCACGTCTATAGCGCGTAGCCTAGCTGCTTTTAATTGCTCAATTGTAGGAGACCAACCCCAAGCAGAGTCTTCATCGTTTTCATCAAGGTAGCTAGAGTAATCGTCTTTATATTGAAAAATGGTATATAAGTCTTGATTGATTAAATTACCAACCGTTTGATTAAAGCCTCCATTGTTATATGAAGATCTTAAATATTGCTTATGACATATATGACCAGGAAAAGGATTGTCGGCTTCGTCTATAATATCATGGAACAATTCGTCATTTGTTAATAGATCTATTATATAAATATCTAATCCCATAAATAATTATTCCATTCTAAAAAAGAGATGTCTATTATCAAATAGTGTAATCAAAAGGTAAGCTTGATTAATATCAAGCTTGTATTCATAAATCAGATCGTCAGTAAACCATCCACCTAAGTGTGGTTTATCAATCTGAATTCTACACACACTACCCTCTCCATCTATTTCAAGGAGGATCATATCGTTGCGTGGGTAGATGTGCTGCAGGACTGGTTGCTTTTCGCTGAACAGTACGGATAATGATTCTAACTGGAGGTCGTATGTAAAACGCATCTCTACAGCATATCATATCTTAAAGATTGCAACTGGGGAATCCCGATTCTCCACCCCAGTCTACTGATTTGTTTGATCCTGATCGCGTTGTCAATCGTCCTATTATTGATCAAGTAATAGGCTAATAGATTCAAGTTCCTCAAGAACTAGGGACTATCCAAACGTTATAGGATTGCTAGCTAACCAGCGTGCAATTTATTGATCGTTCTTTTTACACTATTGCAATCTTGGTGGCGGGGGCTGGATTCGAACCAGCGATTTTTGGCTTATGAGACCAACGAGGTGGGCCACTACTCTACCCCGCCAAGATTTTAATTATATCATATTCCCTGGGGCTGAGGGGAGCTATAGCCAGCTACCCCCCAACCAGGAATACAACATGCATCCGGCGAGCATGTTCACAATACAAGGTGCCGGAAGGATTGTAAGTGTGTTATATACAACACGTCCACGACGTTTAATGCATTAATTATTCATTATTTGATGTGCTCTACCCAATTGAGCCACCCCGGATCGATATATTACTTGGTTGTTAAACCAGCTCCGGGGCCTGGATTCGAACCAGGATCCCATTCAATTTATTAATGCAACTTGATTGGACGATATAACAGGTTTCTAAGACTAGAGCAATAGTCTTAAGCTTAGTGTTCCGCGCTTCCTCTGCCATTTGGGATAATCCGGCTTGATATTTAGAGCTTTCGCTCAGCGCCGGATGCTGGATTCGAACCAACACTGTCACGTTAGGAACTGTTTAGTCTCAGAAGGAATCTAAGTCTACTCCCTGCTCAAAGGGAGATTTCGTTGTGGTGAGAGAGGTATGTTAATCGCTTAACATACCACCCTCACCACAGAATTAGTCAGTAAAGCTTACTGGGAAGATGTAGTCCAAGATCCCGTCTGCAACTTCCTGATTCTCTACTGTAATCGAGTTTGCTTCTTCGCGGGCAACCTTAACTGCACGCTGAAGTTCTTCAACTCGTTCGACCATCTGCTTACGCTTGGTTGCAGGAATAGCAGAAGAAAACTTCCGTGTCTTCCAGAAACCAACGATTACATCTTCGCTAAACATTTCTGTCTGCGCAGGGTGCTCAGTTGTAGCAGGGTATTTGACGATGACCTTGGGAACCTTACGGGTACGATGAGTTTCAACATCATCTGTTACGAATGAGTTGATGTTGTCATCGAATGACCAGGTCTCCGCAGGGTCGAGAACAGGGATACTTGACACAAAAGAGTGCATGTCATTCAACTGCTTCTCTAAGAAGAGGAGATAGGTAACAGGAACACCCTCAGCAATAATAGTACCGTCATCTAAGACAACGTTGGAGGAAGCTGTAGTGTTGCCCCACTCTTTAGTAGCAGTGATATCCCAGTACTCAGAAAGCTCTGACTGAATCGCTTCAATCATGTCTGGGACGTGGAGCTGAATGAGAGTGGTCTCCGAGGGGAGTTCTTCTCCGCCATCTTCCTTGGGGGTGTAGCTACGAGTCAAACCTGTAATAAGACCTAACTTCTGAAGACCTTTGTAAGCATCAGAAAGATTCTTATATGTACGGGTCTTGACACCCTTTTCAACTGCAAGAATCTGATTTAATTTACCCATTATAATTTACCGTTCCATTCCATAATGTTTGAGAATAAGTCTCCCTGCTCACGAGCATCATCCAATGCATTGTGAGTGTGGAGCTTATGTGATTTTAAGTGTTTAGGTACGTTCCTCTTTACTGAATAACGTATTGGTTGCTTTGCTCGCATTGCGAACTCTTGTTTGATACATCTTACACCAGAGAAACCAAAAGGATTTCCATTGGTTGAGTAGTATTCAAAGTAATGATTAACAAAAGGAAAATCAAATGATGCAGGCCAAGCAACCATGATTGGTCTTTCGCCGGGAGCCAAATGACTTTTAATATAACATGCTAACTGATCCATTACAAGTTGTGGAGAAGGAGCAGTATTTAAAAGGTATTTACGATAATCTTCTGCTGTCATTCCAGTTGGAGTAGAAACTTTTAAAGCATCTGGAATCCAGTTGTCAGATGTAGGACATACCTCTGAATGATAACCCTCTTCTACCTTGCTTCTCTCGTACTCTTCTCCATCTCCTTTTCCTGCTACTATGCAGCCAATAGAAACCATTGAATGGATTACAGGTAGAGGACCATCTGCTTCAATATCAATTGAGAAATATACTTCTGTTAAACTACTCTTCAACATCTTTTCCTTCTACTACCTTATCGTGTTTCGTAGGAATTAGGTATCCATAAAGTTTTTGGTTGTTCTTCTTCGCCGCGAAGGATACGATCCAACTCTTCGATACCTGTATTCATATTCTTGTTATAGGTTGGATAGTCATTGTACATTTCATATGCAACTGATGTTGCAAGCCAAGTGGAACGAAAATAACCAGCAACGAATTCATCATTCAGATAAACTCCGTATGCAAGTTCTTCTCTATTGAAACGTATAACATATCCAAAACCTAAATGAATATCAGGTTGGTTGTTTACATCTTTATAGTTACGTATTGTTTCCATATAAATATCTTTTTTTCGTGCGGGCAGAGGGTATCGAACCCCCGACCGAGACATTATGAGTGTCCTGCTCTCACCACTGAGCTATACCCGCTAAATGTTTTTATCATTTTCTCCAGCGGGTATCTCCATGATAAGCTTCAGGAGGATACACTTCGATGTTAACAAAAGATTCTTCTGGTTTGCCGGTAAGACAACACCATGATTGTAAGTACTTATCACTTTCAATGAAGGCATCAGCATCGTCTTCGTTAAAGAATGGTCCCCAGCATCTATGTTCTTCGGGATCATAGACATAGGTGTCATCATCGTCGTATCTATCATCATCAGGATCGATAACAATAGGATCAATATATTCAACTGTCATTAGTAATACTTTCTTTTGTCAGAGCTAGAAAAGAGATTCGAACTCTTGACCCCTCGCTTACAAGGCGAGCGCTCTACCAACTGAGCTATTCTAGCAAATTTTCAATTACATTTAGAGCAGCAAACCATTCTGGATGTGATTCTTTAATATGTTCAAAAAATTCTTTACGTGTATGAGGTTTAAAAGATCCTCTGTCTACACATAGCACATGATGATTGCATTGAGGACAAACTATTACTAAATTGCTATTCTTAGTAGTGTCATATATGTCAAGGTTCATTGGAGAAGGATGTGTCTTCGCAGCATCCGCAACATCCATGGATTGATTCAATTTCTGTTGCGGCACTTCCGAATCTTCTTTCTATTGAGGCAAGGTGATCTGGGTCTGGATGTCCAACTCCATGCTTTATGCATAGTCTTTCCATCAATCCTCTATCACTGCGCCAATGCTGAGAAAAGCTGCGCATAGAATGTTCTGTCATGTTATGAACAGGACAAATATTTCCATCACATATGGTTTCATCATGAGTAATGAGTTTGATCATGGAATGTTCTAACGTAATTGTTTTCGGCATCATATTTAAGCTTGAGCTTTCTTATCTCTTCTCTTTAGATTGAAAGTCTTTATGTTTTTTAGCCTTAAGTTTATGCTTCTTAGCTAATTCTTTTTTATCTAGTCTCAGATTAATTGAAGTTGTTTCTTCTGTTGGAGCTGGAGGTGCATAGTATCTTCGTTGTTTTTCGTGATATGGATTTGGACAATAACCATAAAGACCAGATCTATCCCTACTTGTAGGCCAATACACTCTAATACTAGAAAAAGTATTTCGATAGCCAGGTTTATTGGGATCCATTTTATTAATACCGAGAACCCTTAAGATACCACCCTTACGTGCTCTTACGTATCCTCTGTCGCCACAAGTAGGGCATTCATAGTAACTCATAAGCGACCTGTACGGGACTCGAACCCGTAACCTCTTCCGTGACAGGGAAGTGCTCTAACCAATTGAGCTAACAAGCCTGGATGTTAATCTTAGCAAGGGTACGAGGATTCGAACCTCGATTAAAGCTTTCTTGAGTATGTTCTAATTCGATGACAGTTCGCACAAACAATGTCGCATTTTTCTATTTCTATTAAAAACTTTTTCCATCCATGTCTCATTATCGCACCTATATTGCCAGATTTTTTAGAAGGAAGTACATTTCTGTACTCATTATTGGATTGAATCTAAACCAAGAATAGTTACTTTTCCTGTGTCTGAATCCATTTCACAGTTAAGAACTATCTCCATCTTAGAAAGCTTTATGAATGCATTCTCTCTTATGTCTTCTGTTAATATAAAGTTGGGATCAGTTCTTTGAACAGCTTCTTCAATAATCTCGTCTTCTTCACACTCATCATATATGCACCATTTAAATGGGATCATCGTCATTTTTTATACCCTTCATAGTTGCGTTCCATTATATTATCCAGTAAATCCTAATTGTTGTACACAAGTACCAGTGTCTTTACGATAAACAATCATATCTGTTCGTCCGCCGCAAGCCATACCAAATTTATAATACTCACTATTAATTGCTGCTTGAACAACAAGATCATCACAAGCTAACATCTCACCCTGCTCACACCTTAGATGTAAAGCATCTAATGCAGCATGCAATGAAGGACGAACTGTTGTTGTAGTTAGTGCTGTGGTAGTAGTAATTTGCTGTTGAGGTTCATTCTTAGTGGTAGGATTCTGAGCAAGCCAAACAGCTCCTCCACAAAGGACAGTTCCTAAAACAATTACAATGAGCCATGCTGGACCCTTAATACTAATGACCTTAGCGCCAGTAGCACCTGAATCCTCAGCCCCTTTACCTTTGAGAGCAAAGTTAACTCCTACCGAGATAAGCCCTACTCCTAGTAGGAACATAGATACAAATAATATATTAATCATGTTAATATAGTACCATATCTTACATATTGTATTCTTTGATTCCTACTATTTTAGCCAAAGCCTTTACTGAAGTGGGACCATAGCAGTTACTGTATTCACCGCGTCGATCCATAAACTTGCCGAAGACACATAGTTCATCTACTACATCTTCTGCTGCATTACGTAGCTCAGTTAATCTATCTACTAAAATTGTATTATCTTTACGTTCTGTAGCTAATGCATCCATATACCGTTGTCGATCTTCAATAACTCTATTGAGTTCGTCAATTGCTTCTTCGAGCGTATTCATTATCACCTTTTCCCGTTAACTAGTTCTCGATCTTCATCTGTTATTTCTGTATGAGAAATTTCATATATGGCTTTACCTAATTCATATTTAGTAGAATATTTGTATGCTTTTTTACCAGCAAGAGAAAATTCGAACCCTGCATCTGCTGCTTCATCAAATGATCCATAGGAATCAGGATCATTATCTTGATAGCCATCATTAAAGAATTCATCTATTCTTATATCTGACCAATGAATGCCTTCATGGAATCCATATTCAATATAATAATAAGATCTGTGATTAAGAGGTGCTTTTTTTGGACTACCATAAGGTGTATCTTTGCAAACTTTTTGCCAAGCCCATTTCTTAAGAGCTATTTCATAGTCATCCATAATTTCCTCTCTGAGGGTAGTAGACGGGGGTCGAACCCGCAACCTCCGCGACCACAACGCGGTGCTCTAACCAATTGAGCTACTACTACCATGATGTTATTCTTTATTTAATAGATTGTATTCTACAACTTCTGCAGCTGTAACAGCAGCATAAGCTTTAGCTAGTTGTTCTTCTGCTATACGAGCTTTTTGTTTAGCTACATCCAATTCAGACCAAACATGCACGACCGCAATGCGAGCGTCTAAAAGTTTTTGATTTTCAATTGTCATAACACTACTCCGTTTTGAAAACATGTTCCAGAGTTTCTGCTATTGCGGCATTAACCCATTTTCCTAGGTCTTCTCCTGCATTCCAAGAGTAGTCTTTATCATTAGCGTGAGCCATTACTTCTGAGATATGCATGTTGTGAGGATTAAGTTCTGATTGTTCGCCCAATGTCCATTTTTCGGGTTCAGTTATATTAGCTTTACGAGAACCCCAGATGGATGGCATCTTAATACCGGTCACTCGTACTGGTTGATAGCCTCCAGTAGTCATTCTGATTGAATCAGACTTAGCTACTAGACATTCATCACAGATATTAAAGTGTAGTGTATCGCCGGTAAATATAGGATCAAAAACAGTAGATCCATAGTTACCAGTAGTACGACACATTACTGCATCATTAGGTTGAAGTATATATTCAGGGAATGCTTCTAATGGTTTGTCACAAACAATACATGGTAAAGATTGTTGTTTTTCAATCATTATATTAATATAATCCTTATATTATGCAAAATAGTTAATCCATAGTTGTGTCCAACATGGTGTACATAGATGATATTTATCTGTACGACTATCTTCATCAGGAGGACCAAAAACAAGTGCTCCAGGAATAGTAAGAGATTCTAAACATTTATTACATTTGATATCCATTAGCTCCCTCGCAAAGACTCGAACTTCGATTTTGTCAGCCAGAGTGACACGTCCTGCCAATTGGACGACAAGGGAATACTTATTTTAAAGGACCATATGATGGTTTGATATTCTTAGCAGCGCCACAAGAAGAACACACTCTCCAGATGTCACCCCATGGTCCAATGGTAGTGTGCGACATACGGTGTCGTCTAAATTTAAAATAACAGTTCATTTTCCCAAAATCCAAACTTTTTCTATGGTTTTCTTTTGACTTTAAATCGTACATTCATGCTATGATTCTATCATATTAGTATTTTGTTCAATCCACAAAGGAGAAGAAGTATAAACTTTATATGTTATTGGTGAACCGGGATAATAAGATTGGATATGAGATTTTACTGCTTGAATAGCACTTTTCAAACCACCTTCAGTTAAAAGAACTTTATGTTTAGTTCTTCCGTCAGAATAGATAGTCTCTAAGAGGTAAGTTATATTTCCAAGAGTAAAAGTTTCTGGACCTCTGTTCATTTTTCCCAGATCTATAATTTTTGCTAAAAACCAATACTGGCTCGAAATTTTTTTCTAGTAGATTACTATAATAGGCCTATATATGTTTATATAGCTTATTCAGTAATTAACTCAATATCGTATTCGTATTTTTGATCTGTAGTATCCCATAAATTGCATTCACCCATATAGTCTTCTAATGAGCCATCACTGCATTTATCAGCTAAAATTTGAATAAGCGCAATTAACTCTTCTGTGTTTTTAAGAGGCACTACTGGTTGATGATCAATGATTGTTGAAACGTTTATCTCAAGAACTGTAGTTACAGTAATACGAACTTTTTGATGTTTTGCGGATTTATATTGACTCTTTACTTTATTTGGATCGTCTACTATTTTAACCATTATTATCCTTAATGAATTGCAATTTGCGTTCTGCATCT
>SXGT01051983.1_pt1 | contig 14179 bp, 13 predicted proteins | sample 3176221 | NCBI WGS metagenome assembly SXGT01 (sample SAMN11356862, study PRJNA531348) | freshwater metagenome | isolation source: freshwater sample F1-120 | place: China: Fuxian Lake, Yuxi | collected 2017-12-25 | reverse complement strand
CTTCCGCTGGTAGCCGCGTAGCCAGGAGAGACCTGGCAAACGGAATGGTCGCGTGACGTGAAATAACAAGCGACCACTTCCGAAGACTTCTCTTGCCCCGCAAGGCTGTCGCACAAACTCTGTGCTTCGTCTAGCGGGGTTTGTGTTTGAAAAAGAAACGAGAAAGGAATCGTTTCTCGGGTATTCCACTGGACAAAATGTCCAAATTGTGGCATACTTCGCGGTTCGTTCTCGCCCTCGAGAACGTGTCCTTTCCATCCTTTTCCCCAATACATGGAGCCCACGTGGCGCGAAACATTCCTCGGCACAAGCCGAAGCGCCCCGACGTCTTCATGACGCAGGGGCCGACGTTTGAGAAAGTGTGTGCGCTCGTCATCTGGGCGCGCGCACAAGAGATGTTCCCCGAACGTGCCCGTGTGCACTTCGAGGATCTCGACGGCACCCCGCCGGAAGGCATGCCCGACATCGACGTGCGTATGCACTACCCGATGGGCTCCTCCGCGTTCGAGCAGCAAGTGCTCGCGTTCCAGCCAAGCGAGGCCGAAGACTTCGCAGCACTCGCGAACGCTCTGAACCAGAACAACGCCACGGGCTACCTCAAGGAAGGTGAGTACCAGCGCTGGAGCCTCGTGCGGCTCATTCGGAAGTCGTACGACTTGCGGAACCCGAAGGCGTTCACCATCAAGTCGTGGCGTCAAAAGGTCATCAAGAAGTTCTTGCCGGTGGCGGAAACCATCGTGCTGTTCCACTTGGTGGCTCCAGAGCTCGACACGCCGGAGGCGCGCAAGATGTTCGCGTTCGCCTACCCCGAGGTGGTGAACCTCGGCAGCAAGCGCAACAGTCTCTCGCCGTTCACGCTCCCCGGGTACGCGTATGCCCAGTGGCTCCTGTGGCCGACCAGCTTCGACCAGTTCCTGCGGACCGAGTTCCGTTACTGGAAAAAGCAGTTCGAAGAAATTCGCCGCGTGCGTCGCGAGCGTGTGAATGCTCTTCGCGCCGCGAAGCACCCCATCTACAAGTGCGAGTTCACGCAGGCGTGGATCCTCTGCATCGAGCCGGAGACGGATCAGGATGCAAGTGCGGCGTTCGAGGCATATCCAGACGTGGACATCATCGTGGTGCGCGACTTGCGCCCGCAGGTGCCTCGCCTGGCGATCCTTCCCCGGGAAACACGGCCGATCGTTCGGGAGATGTACGCCATTCACATGGCGCTGCACGCTCTCGAGCCTGAGTCGTGGTACCCGCTCACACGCCCGAGCGGCATGACCTTCCTTCTCAACGGCAGCACTTCGCGTGCACCCAAGGTTCCCTCGGCCCTCGCTCGCACCGAAGCGGCCATCATGGGAACCATCCTCCTCACGCTGGAGGACCTGTGGCGCCGCCACCAGGACCAAACCGACCTCGACTGAGGCGGTTTTTTGTAACGAGGCAGGGTTATGGGAAATTGGTTGTGGGTTGTGGGAAACAAATCGTCGTCCTGTAGACTCTCATGCGTGTCAGAATCCACCACAACCCAATTCCTACAACCCACAACCTCGTGTATACTCACCACATATGCCTTCGCCCCTTCCCATCAAAACCATTGCCCTGTTCCCAAAAATACAAGCGGACACAGCGACGGCGCTGTACATCCTCAAAACGTTTGGGCAGTCAGCCTTCCCTGGCATTGACCAAGCGAACGTCGTTTTTTGGACCGGGTTGCCGGAAGGAACCACAGCAGAAAAATGGCAGAGTGAAGGGACGTTGCCGGTGGACCTAGGTGGTGGATTGTTCGATCACCATGTGACGAACCAGGAGTCGGGCAAACGCACCGAATGTGTTTCGACGTTGATTGCAAAATATTTAGGCATTGAGAGCCAACCGGCGTTGCGAAAAATATTGGCATGGGCGAAACGCGACGACCTGGAAGGAAAAGGGACGATCAGCGAAGACCCCCTCGACCGCGCGTTTGGACTCTCGGGCATCATCATGAACTTGAACCGAGCGTTTAACGAAACCCCACAAAAAGTCCTCGACCTCATCTTGCCAATTTTGCACTACCACGTGCTTGAAGAAGTAAAACGCACCGAAGAACTCCCCAAAGAATGGGAACAGTTGCTTGCCAGTGGAAAGGCGCAGCAAGTGAAATTCAAACAAGGTCCGGCGGAGCTCAAAGGAGCGGTCGTGGAAACAGACAATATTGCCCTGGCAGGATATTTGCGTGCCGCCAAACGCATGGATGTCATCATTCAGCGCCGCAGCACGGGACACACAAACGTTCTCACCCAGCAAGTCCGCAGCCTCGACTTGCGCCCGGTCATCGAAGGCCTCCGCATTGCAGAAGGCATGAAGAAGCAGGTCACGCTTCCTCTTGATCACGAAAAACTCCAAGCTGCGGGCAAACTCGAAGGGGTCGAAGAGTGGTTCTACGACGACGCAGCAAACACGTTGCAGAATGGAGGCGTGAACCCAGGTACAACGCCCGCCACTCGTCTCTCGCTTGGAGAAGTCGTCGCGCTTGTTGAGAAGAACTTGCCGAAAGGTGTGATTGGATCCCTCAAGCGTCTGAAGGCGCAACAGCTGAGTAAATAACAAAACACGTCGTCCGGCCTCTGGACGACGTGTTTTGTTATCGGCGATAGAGATAAATCTTGAGTCGATCGCTCGCCTCACTCACTTCGACGGGCTCCCACCCGGGGATCGGCCACACGTATGAGGCAACGCGTGTGCCAGGTCGCAACTCGCGTTCAAACTTGGGCGCGAGTTTTGCATAGGTTTCGGGCATGAGAAAAAGATAGATGGCATCGGCATCGGAGAGGTCCTTGGAAAACACGTTACCGAATCGTACGGACGCGGTCGCGACACGAGAAAGTGCGACACGAATCCGTGCCACAAGATACTGAACCGCCGAGAGCTCAATTCCTACCACCTGCGCGCCCGTCATTCGAGCCAACGCAACCGTCACGCGTGCATCGCCGCATCCCAACTCGTAACATTTCTCCCACGGCTGTAATTTCAACAACCCCTGAATCCGCTCAATATCTTTTCGCCACGTCGGTACCCATGGCGCCCCACTCATCGACGCATACGCCAGCGACACCAACAATGCAAACGGAATAATCCAAAAGACAGACATAGTGCGCAGAGTATACCGTATCCTTGCAGATTTTTCTTTTCTCACCTACAATTCCGCCGTTACCGTATCGGGCTATAGCTCAGTAGGTAGAGCGCTACGTTCGGGACGTAGTGGCCGTGGGTTCGAGTCCCGCTAGCCCGACCACAAAACGACCCCCCTCTCACTGCGGGGGTCGTTTTGTTATACTAACTTTTTCGTTTCACTTTCAGCAGCGGGATCTCGAACCAAAACACGGTTCCCTTCTCTTCTTTACTGCTAAAACCGATGCGGCCTCCGTGCAGTTCGACGAGATGTTTGGCGACATGCAAACCGAGGCCAGAGGCTTCGTGAAGCGTTTTTCGAGCGTTTGTGGCTCGGAAAAATCGACTGAAAATATGTGGTTGATCGTCTTTGGGAATGCCGATGCCTTGGTCTTTCACTTCTACACGCACAGCATCAGGCAAGGCACGAACTTGAATGTCCACTTGTCCGCGGTCGGTACTGTAGAGAATCGCGTTGTCTACCAGCCGGACAATCACTTCTCGTAGTCGAGCAGGGTCCGCCAACACAACCGGCACACGGTCCGCATTCGCACGCAAGCGAATTTTATGTGCAGCAGCACGTGGCTGCAATTCTTTTATAATTTGTTTCACCACTTCACTGAGGGCAACAGATTCCTTGTGGAGCGGAACTCGGCCTTCGTCCATTTCTGCCACAAGCAGCATATCGTCCACCCGGTGGATGAGCTGCAAAATGGCTTCGTAGGTTTCTTCGGTTACCGCTTCACGTTTGGTCACCCCCATCTTTTCCGTCAGCAGTGACTCCACATTCCAGCGAGCGGCGTTGAGTGGTGTGCGGAACTGATGTGCGATGATTTGCAAGAGATGATCGCGCACTTCGTGAAGCTTTTTCATTTCCTTTGCTTGCACTTCTGTTTTGTGACGCAACGCGGCGTTCGCTTCCGCCAACGCAGACTCCGTGTCCATTTGGCGTTCGGAAAGGTCTCGGAGACCCCCAACGATTCCGCTTCCACCGATCGACAGCACAGATAAGAGAACCGTCACGAAAGACCCACCAGCGTTTGGAATGACAATACCTGTCAATGGCTCAAGTTGGTACAGAAAAATCGGTGACGCGAGGAGACCGACGGATACCCCGACGACCGCTCCCCATGCCCACGCCGCAAGCACGGCCGGTACTACAAACAACGCATACGCACTGCTGGGTAACTGACCAGACAAAAGCAAATACAACCCGAGGCTGTATGTTGTCAGCGCAATAATTGTAAGAGCGATCCTCCCCGGCATCGCGTTCGGCCGCGACATATGTGGAAAGTATATCACGAGGTGGTAGGTTGTAGGAATTAGGTTGTAGGAAAACTCTCCCACAAACCACCACCTAACTCCTCCAACCTAATAATCAATCCCCTCGCGTGCCGGGACGCCGCTGTAAAAATAATGCTTCTTGAGTCCCATCTCTGTGACGAGATGCGCGCGATCGAGAAAAGCTTGTGGGGCATTCCGGCCCGTAAGAACGACTTCCGTCATGTCGGGTTTTGTATCAAGAACCGCGAGAACTTCTTCAACACTCATCATACCAAGGTCCGTCGTTGAGTTCACTTCGTCGAGGACAATCAGGTCGTATCCATCGGTGAACATCTGGCGGACAGCAGCGAGCCCGCGCTCTGCCTCCTCTTTGTCGATGGGTTGAATCGAGAAATCAAATCGACCAGTAACAGGATCAATACGATCGCGGCCCGTAGCTACATACGGAATACCAAGCCGTTCAAGAACAGCGCGTTCCGAATAATGCGTTGTGCCGCCCTTGTCAAAATAGATAATCGTCGCTCGTTTCCCGGCACCAACGGCCCGAATCACTTCCCCAAGCGAGGCCGTTGTCTTCCCTTTTCCGTTTCCCGTAAACACTTGCACGAGTCCAAGGCCCTTGCGGCCTTTAATCCGTTCGTCGAGTACCGGTTGTTCTGACATACCGCCCCAGTGTACCGGAGACTCGACAAGAACGGAAAACTCGTGTAGCATTTGAAATCCGGACTTTCCTCCGGAATGCCTGGGAGGGCAAAGAAAAGAAATGGCCGTTCGTGGATATTCCCGTGGACCTGGGCTCGTGAAAGGCGAGCCGTGTACCGTGACCGTTCTCCGACTGCCTGCGGGCAAGGACTACACGGGGCCGCCTGTTCCCGAAGAACTCTTCGAACAGGAATGGATCGGCGAGGTGTTCGAGGTGGGGGCTCGTTGCGAAGACGGCTGGACAGCAACCGTACGCCTCACGGACCCGCGACTCGAGAAGCACCCCGAACGTCGACTCTCACGCCTCTTTGGCGGTGAGCCGCCGGGGCCGTTCCGCTACCAAGTCCAGCCGGTCAGTTATCTGCTGGGTGAGACACGCGACGCGGACTTCCACACGGGTGACGTGTGCTACATCTGGGTGAAGACCCGTGTACCGCTCCCTTGGGCTCCGGGTGAGGCCGAGAAACCGAGCGCAACGCAAGCGCCCGTGGAACTCGAAGGGTTTCACCATGCCCGCATCCTCGCCATCACCAAGGTGGACGAGTCCGGTGTACGCCGTGTGCGCGCCGTCTTCACGGACAGCCGCATCTCCAGCCATCGCTTCGCCCATGTGCGAGCGTTCCACGGCCGCGAGCCAACCACCTCCTACCGCATCACCCGCACCAACGACGCCCTCACCGAAAGCTGGGACACCTTCGCGGCTTCGGCACGCACCCTGGGCAAGAAAGCCACTGGCTGGCTGGAAAGCCTCTCCGACCGCTGGGACTAACCGTCCCCGGTTTTTTGTTTGATGCGTTGACGTATCCCATGTTTCTTGGCATGCTGCGTTTTGTCCTCTCTTGGACTCTAGGAGTATCTCTTGCTCGTACGAAAGCAGCCCCTTCCCGTCACCCGCATTCAGGCACAAGTCCTCCAAAGCGCGTATGCGCTGGCCCAGGGCTTTGGCCTCTCCACCCTCACCATGGACCAGCTCCGGCTGGTGGTGCAATTCTGCGCCGATCCATCCAACGTCGATGGGTTCATCCTCGAGCTTCAGCGCGACGGTCGCCTGCCCGAGGCCGACTCCTTCGGACGCGTGGAGATCCCGAACCCGCCCGTGGCCCCGCGCACCGGCCCGAGCATGCGTCGGTTGCCCGAACGGTGGGTGTGGCGATTCGTCGAACACTGGCGCCATGGTGTGCGTGACATGCGCACGGTGCACCTTGACCACGACCCTGGACATCCTGAGATCGCCAAGGCCCTCGAGTGCTCGGTCGACCTGACCAAGTGCCTCAAGCGCCGCAACCGTACCGCGGGTTCCTCCCGCCTGCCCGCCTTCCGCAGCGGCAGCCCTCTGGCGCACTAGCGCCCACTTTTTTCCTCGACTCGCCCATCACTGGTGCTGAGTCGTTTTTTTGGAAAACTTCCCACTCAAAATCCCGCCTCATGGCGGGATTCGGAGAGAACGTCGTTACTCACTTTTCTGCTTACTCGCGCGGATGAACCTGCCCCATCACTTCCATCACGGCCGGGCGAAGGGTGTTCGTCAAGAACGCGCGAATCTCTTTTCCATGTTCATCATGGGCTTGAGCATATTCTTTTACCTCTTCCATCCCAGCCTGCCATTCTTCCACCGTCATGTTGCAGGCTTCCCCTTGCATATCGAGCATTCCACCCATCAACCCATCGTAGTCTGCCGTGATGACTTCTCGATAGTCCTCAAGTTCAGCGATGGCGTCCGTAAGTTCTGTCGTGTCGACTCCCGCCGTTTCTGCATCGGCAAGGAGCTGCTCCATGCGTTCGAGGAACTGCTCGTGACGTGCTTCAAGTCGTTCCTGACCGGCTTGTTTACGCTCGATGCGCATATCGAGTCGTGCATTACGCTCTTCACAGGTCTTTGCTGGTTCAAACGCGGGGCGCTGACCTGACGTGCCTTCTGAAGCAGAGGCAGGAACTCCGGTCAATAATGTGGCAAACGTCGCCACCGCGGCAATCGTCTTTTTCATAGAAAAATTTGGGTTAATTCTTGCACCCAGGTGGATGCTACCAACTATACCCACGTGGTTATCAGACGTAACAATCTGCCTATTCTTGACGGAAAAGAGCACGAATCATACCCTAAAGACAGCCAGGAGTCTCCATGAGCGCAGACGTTATTTCTCTCCATGGCCGTGCCAGTGGAGAGCGAGGCCGAACCCTCGATGCGGTGTTCCTTCGGCCAGGAGATTTGGTCATTGTTCGCATTCGCCAGGTCGCTCACCCGCACCCGCCGCGACTGGCAGGACATTGGCTTGGACGAGTAATTTCGCTGGCGACTGACGCTCCACATCGTCACGGATGGTCCGCCATCCGGGCCATACTCGACGACCCGTTCATCGCCAGCGACGCTGACGACTACCTGTGCGGCTACCACCAACAGGAACCGCCGGTACCCTACGATGTGTTCCACCCAACCATCGCCGCAAACCTCTTCCCTCGCTTGGGTCGCGCCGTCACCACCCTCAAGCACAAGCTTCTGTTGTAACCACGCACTCCACGACCCACCTGGGTCGATTTTATTTGTCTGACGTAAAACGAGGTCACTTGACCTCGTTTTACACTACTCATGTTCTGGATCAGCTACACCCACTGGTCGAGCCGCAGTTCAGACACTTATAGCAGGCGGCGTTGCGGACCATGATGGAGCCACAGGAGTCGCAGGCAGGAGCGTCGGACTGGTTGTCGAACGTAGCGGTGTGAGCCGTTTTAGCGGAAGTAGGTGCAGGAGCAGCAGCGAACAGGTTTGGCTGCGGTGTGCCCGCAGGTACGGAAACCGCATCCGCTGAGGGCTTACCAATCATCTCGAGAGATTCTGGTTCTTCCACGACATTGATACCCACAGCACGTTGCTGTTCCACAGGAAGGAACTTCATGGCCATCCAGCGGAAGATGTAATCAACGATCGACTTGGCAATGCGGATATTTGGGTTGGTGGTGTAACCGGATGGCTCAAAGCGCATGTGCACGAACTTGTTCACAAGCACCTGGAGTGGCACGCCATATTGGAGACCAACGGAAATGGCAGCCGAGAACGAATCCATGAGACCACTGATGACCGAGCCTTCTTTCGCCATGGTGACGAAAATTTCACCCGGTGTGCCGTCGTCGTAGAGACCCACGGTGATGTAGCCTTCGTGATTACCCACGGCGAACTTGTGTGTAATGGCACGGCGTTCGTCTGGCAAGCGACGGCGCCGTGGCTTGTATTCGTCAGCGACCGTGCCACCAACGGGAGGAGTGGAAACGACAACAGCTGGAGCTTCGACAACCGCTTCTGTCTTGGCAGCTGTGTTCTGTTTCTTCGCGTCTTTTTCCTTCGACGTGGTGAGAGCTTGTTGGCGCTTCGAGCCATCGCGATAAATCGCAATCGCCTTCAAGCCAAGCTTCCAGCCTTCCATGTACACCGCTTCGATGTCTTCAATCGTCGCTTCGTGTGGCATGTTCACGGTCTTCGAAATCGCTCCGGAGATGAACGGCTGCACCGCGGCCATCATACGAATGTGTCCGCGCCACGAAATCGAACGTGTTCCCTGCGCTGCCTTGAAGGCGCAGTCGAACACACCGAGGTGCTCTTCCTTCAAGTGAGGGGCACCTTCGATGGTGTCGTGCACTTCGATAAACGCGAGAATGTCGGCGCGCTCTGTGTCGGTGTAGCCGAGACGCGTGAGCGCTTCTGGAACGGTCTGGTTCACAATCTTGATCATTCCGCCACCCACGAGCCACTTGTATTTCACGAGCGCGATGTCTGGTTCCACGCCCGTGGTATCGCAGTCCATGAAGAAGGCTATAGTGCCTGTTGGCGCGAGCACGGAAATCTGTGCATTGCGCAAGCCGAAACGCGTGCCGTGTGCCACGACGTTGTCCCAAGCCTTGCGTGCTTCAAACAACAAGTCGGTTGGCACACCATCGGTGGTGACTTGATACGCGGCATCACGGTGCATGCGCATCACATCAAGACACGGCTGCTCATTCTGCTTGTACCCAGCAAACGGACCGATCTTCTCGGCAATCTTGGAGCTCTGGTAATAACAGTGACCGCTCTGGAGCGAAGTAATGGCAGCGGCGAGGTTACGTCCTTCATCCGAGTCGTACGCAAGACCACGGCTCATGAGGAGCGCACCGAGGTTGGCGTAACCAATGCCCAGTGGTCGGTAGTCGTACGAGTTCTGCTCAATGGCTGGAGTTGGATACGACGAGTTACCCACGAGAATTTCCATCGCCGTGATGATAATCTCGTTGGCTTTCTTGAACGACTCCACATCAAACACCTGTTCGCCACCAACCTCCTTGCGGAAACGCATGAGGTTGAGCGAGGCAAGGTTGCAGGCCGTGTCGTCGAGGAACATGTACTCGCTGCACGGGTTGGAAGCATGAATGCGGTCAGTATTTTTGGAGGTGTGCCACTTGTTGATGGTGGTGTCGTACTGCATGCCTGGGTCGCCACACTGCCAAGCCGCGTCGGCAATCGAGTGCATGATTTCGCGCGCTTTGAACGTGAGCGATGGCTTACCCGTGGTGACTTCATGCGTGGTCCAGTCGCCGTCGTTTTCCACTGCCTGCATGAATTCATCGGTAACACGCACCGAGTTGTTGGCATTCTGGAAGTAGATGGAGCCATAGGCCGGGCCGTCAATGGAACCATCGTAGCCAGCATCCATGAGCGCCCAAGCTTTCTTTTCTTCTTCCATCTTACAGTTGATGAACTCCATGATGTCCGGATGGTCGACGTTCAAAATAACCATCTTTGCCGCGCGACGTGTTTTTCCACCAGACTTAATCACCCCTGCAAACGCATCGAGACCCTTCATGAAGGACACGGGGCCCGAAGCACGACCATTGGAACCACCAAGATACTCCTGGCGAGAGCGGAGACGCGACAAGTTGGAACCTGCGCCCGAACCACCCTTAAAGAGCATCCCTTCCGTCATGGCGAGACCAAGAATAGAACGCATGTCGTCCTGCACGGAGTTGATGAAACAAGCCGAGCACTGTGGGTGTGCGGACACACCAACGTTGAACCACACCGGCGAGTTGAATGCCGCCATCTGGTTCACGAGAATGTAGTTGAGTTCGGCTTCGAAGGCATCGGCATCCTCGACCGTTTCAAAATAACCATCGTTACGACCCCAGGTGGAAATTGTCGTGGCAACTCGTCCCACAAGTTGTTTCACGGACGTCTCACGGTCTGGGGAGCCAACCTTGCCCCGGAAATATTTGGAAACAACGATGTTCGTGGCGGTTTGCGACCAGGTTTTTGGCACTTCCACTCCAACCTGTTCAAACACCACCACCCCCTTTTCGTTGGTAATGCGAGCATCGCGCTTTTCCCATTCGATTTGGTCGTACGGGTGAACACCTGGCTGAGTGAAGTAGCGACCGACGCGAATGCCGTGGCCGTACACCGGACTCTTGGCGTGCGCAATAGGAGAAATGCGGAAGCCGGCGTAGCGCTTGGCAACCTGGGGGAGGTTGTAATCTATAAACGTGACGTTGATGGTTTCACGCACGTCGGCAAACGACGGCACAGAGTGTCCATCAAACGTTTTGGTGAGGCGTGTCAGAACATTTGATGTCACACGGTCGGCAAGCGCTTGGTCTTTCATTCCAGACTCAAGCAATGCTTCCGCAATCGAGCGACGCACTTTTTGAACATCAAACGGCTGTTCAGACCCATCGCGTTTTCGGATAGCCTTAATCGAGGTCATGAATTCCCAAACAGCATCGGAAATGCCGTTGGAAGAAGTAAGGGCGGCCGAACGCACACCCGCTGGCGATGGGGATTGGGACATATCGACGACAAAGAGTTAACGAGCTCAGACGAAAAGATAATCCGGTTAGGATCATCTTGTTTTCCTCCGAGCCCCACACCACAATATCTTGTGGCCACATTCATTGTAGACCACAACATGTGGTGTGTGAAGGGCTGTCAATTATCCACAGGCCAGAGCTTGCTTAGTATCTGTCTTCCAGAGCCAGTTTGTTTTGTTTCGAGCGAAAAGGTTGAAGGTCGACGAAACGTAGCAGAGCTACGTTGAGGAGTCCTGAAGCCTTTGCAGCCGAAACAGGACAAAATGGAGTCGGAAGTAAAGATACTAAACAAGCTCTTAAAACGGCATTGTCAGATTTATCACCGGACGTGCCGCCAGTTTCTGAGCAAAATCGATCGGAATTCCTTTGCGTCCACCCAGGCGGTCCTCGTAGGCAAGAGCCCCGTACTTCAGTCCGTACTCATACACCGCCTTCGTCACCCGCACGTCGTCAAGACAGTAGGTTTTGATCTTCTCAATTTCCCCTTGTTTCCACCATTCCACCGCTTGGAGTCCGTGCCCGGACTTCCCCACCCCCAAACAAGCATGTGCCACGTCATCCAGTTTCAAACGGAAACCAAGTGTTTTGTCGATCTCTTCCAAAATATCGAGATGATTGAGTTTCAACAGATCTCCGGCGTAGTAATTATTCATCACCGGCATGTCGAACCCTTTGGTGTTATAGCCAATAATACGATCGGAGTGCTCGAGCAACGGCCAAAGCTCTTTCAACTCATGCTCTTCGTAACATTTGTAGGTATCACTCTCGTAAAAGTAGACGCCGACGACGGAAATTTTCAACTTCGAATGATCGTACGAACCAACTTCTTGGAACGTATTCTGTGTTTCAATATCGAGAACAATTTCTTTGCTCATATAATGACGTGGGGAAACGAACAACGAAACTGCCACGGAACAACAGAATCGAAGACAAAAGCCATGAAGGGCTACGAAATTACGTCGTTACGTTGCTTCGTATCTTTTTGTGGTTTCGTGGCTGTTTCGTTGTTCGTTTCCCCTCGTGTTTATGTTGATGAGTCCCACCAGACTTCCTGCTCTCTCACTTCACTGTCCGGCTGACCGAAGTAGTCATGGCACATCTGTTTGGCGATATCACGATCGTAGGGTTTACAAGAAAAAATATCGATCATGGCTTCCCCGTGAGCGGTAAACGTATGGATGGAACAGTGGGAGTAGTCGATGATGACAAAACCGGAGAGCCCTGGATTTTCTGGGATCCCCTCCGCAACCACTGGTTCAATCAGCGGGTGCATACCTACACCAGCAACTAAATCCAATAGAAATTGCTTTAATCCTTCCACGTCCGCGAGACGGTCGGGGCGACAGGAGCCGAGATCAAATATGACGTGATATCGGGGCGAATGCATAGGTTATTCAAGTTGAAGATTGGCCGCGGCTTGAGCCAAGAGCTCGCTGTATGTTGGGAAGGCATGAATCGTTTGGACAAGATCACTTGCTGTTGCACCAAACTTCATGGCAAGAACCGCTTCGTGAATGACTTCTCCTGCACGAGGAGCAAGCACGTGACAACCAAGAATCTTGCGCGTGCGTGGATGAGCAACAATCATGCATTGGCCAAGCGTGGAACGATCTGTCACGGCCCGCGTGAGCCCTGACACTTGTGCTCGACCAACAAGAACATTCTTGAGGCGTCCACGTGCTTCCGCCACCGTTTCGCCGACGGATGCCAACTCCGGCGCGACAAACGTAACATGTGGGACAGGACCGAACTGTGCCTTTCGTGGAGCCACGCGCTTGCCAAGGGAAGCAAATCCAGCATTTGTCCCCGCAACCACCCCTTCGGCACGAGCCACGTGTGTCAAAATCATACCACCATTTACGTCTCCTGCCGCCCAGATGTGCTTGGCACTTGTGCGTAACTCCCCGTTCGTGGAAACCGAACCTTGGGCATTCACGGCCACTCCAGCCGCTTCTAAGCCCAACCCCTCAATCTGTGCCTGGCGACCAACAGCGACAACCACAACGTCAATCGCATGCGTGGTCACACTCCCTCCCGCCTGCACCTTCAAACCATACACTCCACCACGCGCATTAATCGCCTCAAGCACGTTTGCACCCACCACGACTTCAACACCGAGTCCAGCCAAAGATTCCTGTACAGAAGCGGCGAGCTCACTTTCTTCTTTCTGCAAAACCGTCGGGGCAGATTCCACAAGAACAACACGTGTCCCAAAAGAAGCAAAGCACGTTGCCAACTCACACCCAACCGGTCCCCCACCAATAATCGCCATCGATTTGGGAACCCGATCGAGCTGCCAAGCCTCACGTGACGTCAAAAACGGAATCGTGGAAAGACCATGAATGTCTGGCACGCGATCCTGGGAACCCGTGGCAAGAACAAACGCTTTGCCCTCCACATAAGTACCGCCCACCTCTAAAACCGTCGGACGAACAAACTTGGCAACACCGCGGCGTGTCTCTATCTTCTTTTCCTTCGCCCAGGCCGAATACTTTTCTCCAGCGACAGCGTTCACTACCTGCTCACGGCCAAGACCCACTTTTTTCCAATCAAACGACGTGCCTGTACACGCCAATCCCAAGGCAGAAGCCGATCGCGTGTTTCGGTACTCCGCGGCGACGTGCAACAACGTTTTTGATGGAACACAGGCCCAATACGGACTCGAACCACCAAGCTGATCTGCCTCAACCAAACACACCGAGGCTCCCGTAGCACGCGCCGCGGCAGCCGCTGCCATTCCCGCCGAACCTCCCCCAAGAACTACGACATCAAACGCATCAGTCACAAAAGAAAAATTCGCAAACGAATGATCGCATTATAGCACGAGTCACGTCACGTCACCCGTCCTCCAGGATTTCCAAAACCCTACGGACTCTACACGTCACGGTGCGAGCAAAGCGGGCGGGGTGCGGGGACCCAGCCTATGACATGGAGTGAAACATGGCTCCCGACCGACAGACCGAGGAACCACTTGGCAAACGAGTATCACGGAGGAAGTCTTTGTCAGATATTCAGAGACTTCCGAGTGGTAAGGTGGCTGGCGTTAGGGAAAGCCAGAACACCGTCTCGTTTGCCAGGTGGTTTCGAGGGCCGAGGGCGGGAGCGTGGTGTGGGAGTGTCGTGCTCACTCTCCAAACAACGCCCTTCCCTCATCCCACAAGCGTGTATCGCCATGCACGGCAAGGTTGTACCACCACTCAACGCCCCACAAATACACTTCATCGGCTCCAAT
>SXGT01461479.1_pt1 | contig 14180 bp, 8 predicted proteins | sample 3176221 | NCBI WGS metagenome assembly SXGT01 (sample SAMN11356862, study PRJNA531348) | freshwater metagenome | isolation source: freshwater sample F1-120 | place: China: Fuxian Lake, Yuxi | collected 2017-12-25 | reverse complement strand
TCCATCCGCACGGACAATTGCCGATACTTTCTCCTGACCTGGGCGATGATGATCTTGAGCCGGATCCTTCGAGCTTATCTCTCGATCCGTTTCAAAAGCCAGCCTATTTGCTCAAGTTATTATTTCGCTCGCCCTTAGTGAGCATGATCGGGACATGACGATCCGGAAAACCCGGCGCGGCTGTTTTCTCGGCATCTTGATGGTGCCGATGTTCTCGGTTCTCGATTACTTTGATTACGGGGAGTTTTGGGGAAGGTTTTTCTTCGGGAGAATTCTTTGCGCGGGATTGATGGTCGGGCTGTATCCGGTCCTTGGAACGAAGCTTGGAATGCGTTACTACCGCGCGCAGGGCTTGCTGCTGCTTTTTCTTCCCACGGCCCTGATCGCCTGGATGATTTATCGTACGGACGGAGCTGCATCGCCCTACTACGCCGGGTTGAACCTGGGCTTGATGATTCTCGCGGTGGTCCTGGACTGGACATTCGCGCAAAGCGTTGTCGCGGTCGTGATGATCCTTCTGCTCTACCTCGGCGCTTGCGGCATGCATGGTTCATCTCTTGAAAGTGGCATATTCATCAACAACCTCATCTTCCTCGTTTCAACCGGGGTTGTCATCGTGATAGGAACTTATTTCAACAGCCAGTTGCGCTTCCGGGAGTTTGTTTCCCGTCATGAACTCAATAAAAACCGGCTCAAGCTGGAGGAAACCAACAAGAAGTTGTTGGAACTCGGCCAGGTCAAGGATCGCTTCTTCGCCAATATCAGCCACGAGCTTCGCACGCCGCTCACTCTCCTGATCTCCCCCCTGGAAGTCCTGCTGTTTCAGCAACGCTTCCCCCTGGCCCCCGAGCAAAAGTCCCTTCTCGAGACCATGCAAGGCAACGCCATGCGCCTGCTCAAATTGATCAATGACCTGCTCGACCTGGTCCGGCTCGAGGCAGGCCGCATGGAGGTCAAACGCGAGCCCATTGAAGCAAACGACTTCGTGCGCAGGCTCAACTCCGCCACGAAGCAGCTTGCCGACGAGAAACAGTTGCGGCTGACCATGAGCGCCGATCCAACTGTGGGAAACTTCCTCGCGGACCGCGACAAACTGGAGAAGATCTGCCTCAACCTCATCTTCAATGCGATCAAGTTCACGCCCGCCGGAGGCCGCGTGGATCTGTCCACCGAAAAGCAGGGCGATCATCTTGTCCTCCGCGTCAGTGATACTGGAGTCGGAATTTCCGAGAAAAACCTGCCCCATGTCTTCGACCGGTTCTGGCAGGCGGACAACTCGTCACGCCGCAAGTATAAAGGTGTCGGGATCGGCCTCTCCCTGGTGAAGGAACTGACTGAGATCCAGGGTGGCAATGTTTCGGCCAGGAGCGAGGAAGGCAAGGGCACCACTTTCACCATACTCATCCCCTACCTCAAGGCCGAGACGGATCCAGCGGCTGGCGCCATTACCGCATCCGCGTCCGCAGGCAAAGGCACGGACGCGGCTGCAGCCCCGGTCGCGGCGCATTCGGAAGAATGGCTGACAAATCTTTATCGTCGGGCTGAGTTGTTTCCCGTTTTGGGAACAGCCACGGCGACCCAGAACTCGCTCGCTCAAACCGCTGATCGGGATCGTCCCACCGTGCTCGTCGCCGATGACGAGCCGGCGATGGTGCGATTCATCTCGTCGCAGATCCAAACCCATTATCGAGTCATCGAAGCTGTGGACGGCGGCGAAGCGGTTCAAAAGGCGCTCGAACATCATCCCGACATCATTCTCCTGGACATGAACATGCCGGAGAAGGACGGCCTCCAGGTCTGCCGCGAACTTCGAGCCGATCCGAGCACTCAGAAAATACCCATCGTTCTGATCACCGCCCGGGCGGATGAGGAAACCAAGCTGGCTTCCCTCTCGGCGGGAGCCAACGACTTTCTCTCGAAGCCGTTTTCAGTGGCCGAGCTTTACGTCCGGCTTCGCAATCTCGTTCAATCTCATCACTACCAGCAAACACTGACACGCCAGAATCGTTCGCTCGCCGACGCCATCGATCAGTTGAAAGAAACCGAAACCCAGTTGGTCCAGACAGCCAAGATTGCGTCTCTCGGGCGCATGAGCGCAGGGATCATTCACGAGATCAACAACCCCCTCAATTTCGCCACCACCGGACTTTACACACTCAAGGCGAAGGGAAAATTGCTTCCCTCCGAACACCAGGGCGAATACGCGGAAATCCTCAAGGACATCGACGACGGACTCAAGCGCGTGCGAAACATCGTCACCGATCTGCGCACCTTTACACACCCCGACGGCGGCCAGTTGGACGACGTGGAAGCGTCCGAGATCGTGGCCTCCGCAATCCGGTTCCTCAGCAATGAGTGGCGCGACAAGGTAAAGATCACCGTGGACATCCCGGAACAGCAAACCGTTCCGGGGAACAAGAACCGGCTCATCCAGGTCGTCCTTAATCTCCTTCAAAACGCCATCGACGCCCTTCAGAAACGGGAGGCCGGCAGCGATGCGCCCGCGATCGCCATCCGGGGGGAAGTTTCAGACGATAAGAGCCTGATCCTCATCCGTGACAACGGCGAGGGGATACCCAAGGAGAATCTCGACAAGATCTTTGACCCCTTCTTCACCACGAAAGATGTGGGACAGGGAATGGGGCTGGGCTTGAGCATTTGCTACCGGATTGTCAAGGAATCGGGGGGCCAGATACTTGTGAAGAGCGAAACAGGCAAGTTCACGGAGTTCACACTGGAATTTCCCCGCCGCCACAACCAATCTACGGCCCAGATCGCCTGAATCATCCATGGAAACCACTTTCGATTACAAAAAATTTGCGATTCTTTACGTGGACGACGAAGAGATGTCGCTCAAGTATTTCGCCCGCGCTTTTGGCGACAGCTTCCGGATTCTCACCGCCACCAACGCTCAGGATGGCTTGAAACTCTTTGAGGCCCATCAGGATGATATCGGGCTGTTGATGACCGATCAGCGCATGCCTGGAGAGAAGGGCGTATGGCTCCTCGAACAAGCCCGGAAGCTCCGCCCTCGCGTCATTCGGATCCTGGCCACGGCTTTTGCCGACGTGGATGCCGCCATATCCGCCGTCAATTCCGGCGCCATCTACAAGTACATCACCAAGCCCTGGGATCCGCCGCAGATGGAAAACACTCTGGCGCGCGGGCTTGAGTTCTTCATCGTCCAGAGGGAGCGGGACACGTTGCTGCGGGAGAGAATGTCCGTGCTTCAAAACATGATGACGGCGGACCGCATTGTCAGCATGGGCCTGCTTGCCGCAGGCATGAGCCATCACATCCGCAACTCGCTCGTGGCGGTGAAGACATTTCTGGATCTCGCTCCGGAACAGCTTAAGCAGGAGAACGTCAATCCGGACCAGATGAAAAACCCCGAGTTCTGGAAGGACTATCATCAGAACGTCCAGGGACAAATCCGGAAGATTAATTACCTGCTCAACGAATTATATTCCGCCACCGAACAGCGCGGCGCGCAGTTTGCCGACACTGTCAATGTTCGCGAAATCATCGATGCGGCGAGACTTAAAATTGAAAACGATCTGGCTTCAAAGAAGATCACGGTTCAAAATCTTGTCCCGGACGATCTGCCCCGGCCGAAGGTGGACAAGCCGCAGTTCACCCGTCTGTTCGAGCTGCTGCTCCGTGACGAAATAGTGAGTTTGCCGGCGGGGGCCGAGGTAACTTTGCGTGCCTCCGCCGTAGCCCCTCCAGGCAAACCGGTGAATGAGATTTGCATCGAGCTGACGGATAACGGCCCGGGATTGACGCACGAAGCGCTCCGGGTGCTGTTCGACCCGTTCACCCCGCGCAGCGACAGTCCTGCCGAGTTCGGGATCAACCTGATGACGTGCTTCTTCATCATTCACCATCATGGCGGAAAGATCGACGCCACCAGCGAGCCTGGCCGCGGCACCCGGTTTCAGATTCGCCTGCCCACCGATCCCAACGGCGCGCCATTGGTCGAGGAGAATCCGGATTTCTTCCAAAAGCTGATGGCGAACGAAGCCGCCTGGGAACGCCTCATCAAGTCAGATACGGGGAGTTGAAGGGATTTGTCCGAAGTCCGGTGGCGGACGCGATCAAGCCTGCGCCAGCTCCAGCCCGCGCATCGTTCCGGTGGAGGATGCGAACTTGTCCGTCTCCAGCCCAAGGCGCTGTAGCATCGATACAAAAAGATTCGGCAACGGATAATTGTGTTGCTTATCGAACGCCAGATGCTGGCCGTGCCTGAAACCTCCGCCGACGAAAATCGTCGGCATGTTTGTCGTCACGTGCGTGTTGGCGTTCCCGAGATTCGAGCCGTAGAGAATCATGGTCCGGTCTAGCAAAGGTTCGCCGTCCTCCTTTACGTTTTTCAACTCGCTGAATAATTCCGACAGGAGCTTCATGTGCCACTCGTCGATGGTCTTCAACTGTGCCAGCTTCTCCTTGGACTTCCCGTGGTGGGAAAGGTTGTGGTAGCCGTCGCTCGTCTTAACCTCTCCGAACTCGATCGCCGGTGAGTTCACACTGTCGAGCAGCAGCGAAATGGAGCGCGTCGAATCGGTCTCGAATGCAAGCCTTGCCATGTCATACATCAGCTTCACCTTGTCCATGTAAGCCTTCGGGCTTGCCGGATCCAGGGGCGATGGCGCGCTCACCTTCGGCTTGGGCTTGTTCTCCCACTCACGCGACATCTGCATTCTTTGCTCCAGATCGCGAACGCTCGTGAAGTATTGGTCCAGCCGGTCACGGTCGCGCGCACCAGCCTTGCGCTGCAAATCCTTCGCCTGCCCCGCCACCGTGTCGAGAATGCTCTGACCCGTCTCGAGTTTGCGTATCTGCGCCTCCGTTTCGGACTTCGTTCCCTGCAAGAACATGCGCGCAAAAACGTCCGCCGCCTTTTCCTCGCATGGAATCAGAACTCCAGAACCCGTCCATGACAGGCTGCGCAAGCCCTGCTGCACGTTCACACCCAGCGTGAGCGAAGGGAATCGTGTGAGATGTCCGATGCGTTCGCCGATGTATTGGTCCAGCGAAATGGTGTTCTTGAAACCCGCGCTGCCCGGATGCGGCGCGGCGGTGAGAAAACAATTGTCCGCCGGATGTCCTCCATCGACCTCCGGATGGGAAACGCCGCTGAACACTGTGAACTGATCCCGATGTTCCTTGAGAATTTCGAAGTACGGGGACAGCGGGTAATCGCGCCCGTCCTGGTTCGGGAAGAAATGCTCCGGGAGCAAACCCAGGTTATTGCAGATTCCAAACATCCTTCGCGGCTTCCCGCCAGGCGTGGCATCCGCGGCGAACCGCTTTGCCACGGCTGCAAATACGGGCGTCATTGCATCCAGCATGGGCAGAGTGAGAAGCACTCCTGAACCGCGAAGGAATTTGCGCCGCGATATGGCCTGCCGGGTCGAAACGAAAGGGGCTCTGCCTTGTGGACTTGCGTGGGTGTTCATGACGGCGGAACTCATAGCCGATAACTCTCATTGGAACAACTCACTTTTATCGGACCCTTGAACGAACAAACCAAACCCGCCGGACGCGTTGTCTGAGCCGGACGAACTGCCGCTTCATGATGGCTCCTGATGTCGGTCAAAACTGAAGGTAAATGCTCTTGAGGTAATGTGCCTCAGGGATAGTGGCAGGATGATCGGGTGGCTGGGCAGTCGTCTCAATCTCGCGGAATGACCTTCCTGAGACGGTTGCAACATGGCGAACGGCATCGAAGAATTCCGGCGCTGAGACGTGCGCGGAACACGAGGCGGCGACAAGCACTCCACCGGGGCGTAAAGCTGCAAGACCGCCAGCCGCTAGTTTTGCATAGGCTTGAATCGCGCCCGGACGTTCCGGCTCGCGTTTGGCAAGCGAGGGTGGATCAAGCACAACGAGGTCAAACTTCCGCGTCTTGTTTTGTTCGAGCCATGCAAAAGCGTCCGTTTGAATTCGCTCGTGCCGGCACTTTACCACGTTCGCGTGGGCGGAATTCAGCGCGAAGTTTCGTTCCGCACCAGCCAGGGCGTGCGAGCTGATGTCCAGATCAGTCACTTCCGTTGCGCCCGCCTTCGCCGCGTAGAGTGAAAAACCGCCTGAGAAGCTGAAGGCATTGAGCATTTGCCTGCCATTGGCCAGCGCCCCGACTTTTCGGCGGTTCTCGCGTTGATCCAGGAAAAACCCTGTTTTCTGTCCTCGAACAACTTCCGCTTCGAAGCGCAAACCAGTTTCCGCAAACACGACGGTGCTGCTGGCCAATGCCCCTCGCAGGATCATTCCATCGGTCAACTCAAACTGAGTTTGAGCGTGATTTTGAATGTTGCGGCTCAGTCGCAGAACGATGCCCGAAGGCGAGAGCTCACGTTCGATCAGTGTGGCGATCTCCGTCAAACGCGGCAGCCATGCAGCAGTGTAGAGCTTGAGAACAAGAGTCGAATCGTAGCGATCCAGCACAAGTCCAGGCCAGCCATCGCTTTCGCCATTGATCCAGCGGTATCCAGTTGTCTGCCCGTCAAACAGGCCGGACCGTCGGTTGACCGCGAGGCGCAATTGATCCACCCACCAGGCGGAGTCGATTGTGGCTGGTTTGCCAGCGTGCAGAACACGCATCCGCAAAGGTGAATTGGGATCATACAAGCCGATGGCGAGGAAGCGGTTCTCACGATCAAAGATCACCGCCAGTTCACCGGAAAGGCCAGGTCGATTCTGTTCCCGCACACTGTCTGAAAACAGCCAAGGATGACCGTTGCGGATTGATCTTTCAGCCGCTGCGGTGACGCGGATACGCAGCCGTGGTTGCCGGGGCTCAGACGACAAATTCCAGCTCCTGTCGATGTGGTATCAGACCGCGTTCGTGTGCCCGGCCCAGGAATCGCCGGATCGATTCACGCCCCTTTTCGCCGTAATCGAGCGTCCAGTGATTCACATACATGCCGACAAATTTATCCGCCAGTTCGCGGCCCATGTCCCTGGCGTATTGCAGTGCGTGTTGCACGGCCTCCGCCCGGTGATCGAGACTGAACTGGATGCTACGGGTGAGGATGTCAGAAATCATCCGGCGGACCGGAGGTTCGAAACGCTTGCTGATCACGTTTCCGCCCAGCGGCAGCGGCAGTCCGTCATTCTCCTGGCCCCACCAGACCCCGAGATCGGCACAGAGTTCGAGCCCTTCATTGGCGAAGGTCAACTGCCCCTCATGGATGATCAACCCAACATCAGCCCGTCCTTCCCGAACCGCTGAAAAAATCTGATCAAACGGCACCACGAGGTAATCAAACTCTTTCGCGGACCGCTCGAGCCACAATTGCAGCGCGAGAAATGCGCTGGTCATTGTCCCAGGAACCGCGATTTTGCGTACGCTGATTTCATCGCGAGTCAGGCGTTGCTTTGCCACAAGCATCGGTCCATAGCCGTCCCCCATGCTCGCGCCGCTGGGCAGTAGCGCATATTTATCGCTGACGTAAGCGTAGGCATGGATGCTGACGGCTGAAATGTCCAGTTCTCCACGGGTGGCTCGCTCGTTCAAGGTCTGGATGTCCTGGAGAATGTGTTCAAAACGAATTCCGTTCGTTGGAATCAGCTCCTTGGCAAGCGCGTAAAACATGAACGCGTCGTCCGGATCTGGTGAATGACCGAGTGTCAGGCTGCGATTCTGCATCACGGGTCACGTTAATCCCGGGCAAAGAGCGTTGTCACGAGTCGAATGGAATTAGATCCAATGATCCACGGGAAGTCATGCTGGCTTCATCACTTCCCAGATTTACTGAGGAGCCCGCAGACAGAGCACTCGTGACCCTGTTAAGGTTGACCAATTGGACCACCCCTCACCCTGGGTAACTCGACGTGACCTCACAACCATTGGGCTTTGAGGCGAAGTCCCTTTGGGATTTTCTAGCGGAAATGGCCACGCTCCTTGGGTGAGGCTCCGCCGCGCTGAGTCATCCAAATCGCTGGAATGAACTGGTTGTTAATGGATGACGAGAGGAGCCGCCTTCGGATCCAGACGGGGGCATTAGCTGATCATTCATCCAGCGCTCTCAATCGTGTCGGGAGGAAAGTTGGCGTTGAGCAAGTAGCCGGATCATTTCCGAGGCTTGCAGCGACCGTCAAAGTGATTGCGCAAGCGAACAGAAGAGTGGAGTGTCTTCTCACTAATCCACCGGTTGAAATCTGAGTTCAGGCCTGGCAGCGACGTGCCTCAGCTTGTTGACGTCGTTTTGTGTCAGGCAAGAGTTCCAGCACCAACTCGTGGCAATGGCTCATTTATGAAGACTGAGACTTGTTCCAATCCCGTTGGTGGTGTCCCCGCATCCGGCATGACCAGGAGAACCTTTCTCCAAGCTGGCACCACAGCGGCCGTGTTGTCCGCCGCCTCTTGGAACCGCGTAATGGGTGCGAACGAGCGCATCGGAATTGGCGCGATTGGTGTCGGACTGATGGGTCGTGTGCATCTGCGGAATTTTCATGCGCAGCCGGATGCGCGGATCGTCTCCATCGCCGAAACCCATGCTCCACGGCTCGATGCGGCAGCTGAGATGGTGGGAGGCGGCGTGCAGAAGACGGGAGACTTTCGCCGGCTACTGGAGAACAAGGATGTGGATGCGGTGGTCATCTCGACCCCGGATCACTGGCATGCGTTGATGACGATGATGGCTTGCGCCACCGGAAAGGATGTTTTTGTCGAGAAGCCGCTGACGCTCTTTGTGCGTGAGGGACGATGGATGATCGATGTGGCACGCCGGTACAAGCGCGTGGTGCAGGTGGGGACTCAGCAACGTTCGGGACCGCATTATCAGCGGGCGCGAGAATTGATTCGGAACGAGCACATCGGCGCGTTGTTGTCGGTCCAGTGCAATTTCTTCAGGAATGTTCGCCCCGGTTTTGGCAACCCGCCGGATTGCGCGCCGCCGCGCGAACTCGACTACGATCTCTGGCTCGGGCCTGCGCCCTTGCGTCCGTACAATCCCAATCGCGGGATCTATCATTTCCGTTGGTTTTGGGATTATTCAGGCGGGCAAATGACCAACCTGGGGCAACACTCGCTGGACATCGTGCATTGGATTCTGGGTGTTCAAGGTCCAAAAGCAGTCACGAGTATCGGCGGCAGACATTGCCTGAAGGACAACTGCGAAGTGCCGGATACTCAGGATGCCATCATTGAGCATCCTGGTTTTTCAACTTCGATGCAGTTTCGTGAATGCAGCGCCGGACCCGGTCCTTCTGGCATGGGAGGCGTGATGTTCATGGGCACGCACGGCACGATGGTGCTGGGACGATCCGGTTTCGAGGTTTTCGCGGACAAGAAGGAAAACCCGAACAACATCGTCGCTCGCATCATCGGCGGCCATCCGGTCGGCGGACCACAGCCTGTGCCGGATGAAACTGCCGGCCGATGGACTGAGCCGCTCAAGGACACTTCTGGAAATTCAGAAGACCAGTATGTGCGCCACACAAGAAATTTTCTCGACTGCATCAAGTCGCGAAAGGAACCGGTCTCAGACATCGAAAGCGGTCATCGCGTGGCCACCGTCTGCCATCTCGCGAACATCTCGTTGCGACTTGGCCGCAAGCTCCGGTGGGATTCTGAGAAGGAACAGATTGTCAACGATCCGGAGGCATCTCGAATGTTGGTCCGTCCATATCGCAAACCCTGGAATGCGGAACTCCGGGCCCTGAAGGTAGGTTAGGAGCTTCAGCTCAGATCAGAATGGTTTCGCGGGAAACAAATCTGATGAGATGGCCACAACGAACGGACGATTGAATTTGTGCGGTCAGTTTGACATGAAACTTTCAAACCTACTTATGCGCGGAATCCACGGACTCAATTCATCATGGATGGCCATCACGATTTCGAGATCGCGCAGCGGGGCCATGAACCTTGATCCAATGGTAAGAATTGAGCACAGAGTTTTTGAGGACACAGAGGACTCGAAACCCAACTCTCCGTGTCCTTCAAGACTCTGTGCTGAAACTGGCGGTCCATGGAGAGTATTCCCGGCTTTGGTGGTTGCCCTCGCATACCTCCACGCCTCCGCTGGCAGTGCCGCCGAGAGGCCCGCCCCATCTCCCAACAACCGCACCGCCGACCAGTGGCGTGCCGAACGGCGCATCATTGACCTGCATCAGCACGTCGATGGGAAGGAGGATCGGATCAATCGCGCGGTGCGCATCATGGATTCGGTGGGCGTGGGGATCGGGGTGAATCTGAGCGGCGGTTATACCACACACAAGGATGGCGAAATCTCACCGTTCCAAAAATCGAAGGAACTCGCAGATCGCCTTCATCCCGGAAGGTTCCTTTATTACATGAACCTGGATTACAAGGACTGGAATGAAGCAGACTTTTCCGCACGAGCTGTCCGGCAGGTCGAGGAAGGGCATCGTCTCGGGGCGGCGGGGCTGAAAGAATTCAAACGGCTCGGCCTCGTGCTGCGTGACAAGCAGGGGCAATTGCTGAAGATCGACGATTCGAAGCTTGATCCGGTCTGGAAACGTTGTGGCGAGCTGGGGATGCCTATCTCGATTCATGTGGCGGACCCGCGCGCGTTCTGGCTTCCCTACAACGACAAGAACGAACGTTGGAAGGAGCTCAAGGATCACCGCAACTGGTGGTTCGGAGATCCGGCCATTTATCCGGCCCGGGAAGACTTGCTGGCGGCGCTTGGCCGTGTGATCGCCCGGCATCCGAAGACCACATTCGTCTGTGTTCATTTCGCCAACAACGCGGAGGATCTGGCCTGGGTGGAGCAGCAGTTGGACAAGTTCCCAAACATGATGGCTGATCTCGCCGCGCGCATTCCGGAGATTGGCCGGCATGATCCTGAAAGTGTCCGGCGGCTTTTCATCAAGCATCAGGATCGAATCGTGTTCGCCACGGACTTCCAGGTTTATGACATTCTCACGCTGGGTTCCGGCGGCAGTGGACCTCCGCCGACCGATGGTGATGCCCGGGTCTTCTTTGAAAAGGAGTGGCGCTGGCTGGAGACGCAGGATCAAAACTTCGAGCACATGACTCCAATTCAAGGAGACTGGACCATCAGCGGCATTGGCCTTTCCGAAGCGGTTCTGAGGAAAATCTATTTCGACAACGCGCGCCGGTTGCTGGCGCGGTCGATGCCATTGCCGAGGACGCAAGCCGTGCGGATCGGAAGGGATTTCAAACTCAATGGTCGGCTGTCAAATCCCGCCTGGAGCCAGGCGCCGGTGGCTCATCTGGAGCTGGGTTCACGCAGCGGTCAGGCTGATCCGGATCTTTCCACGGATGTTCGCGTGTTGTGGTCGGATCGTTACTTGTACATTGGCTACCGCTGCCCGTACTCGACCATCACAGAATTTCTTCCGGCACGACCGCGCGAGGAACGATTCGGCCTGTGGGAGAAGGATGTGGTGGAGGCCTTCATCGCACCTGATCCGGCTGATGTGCGAAGCTATGCCGAGTTCGAGATCGCGCCGAACGGCGAGAAGCTGGATGTGATCATCGCGCCGGGGAAGAAGGACTTCGACTGGAGCAGCGGCTTTGAGAGCGCAGTCCATCGTGATGACGCACGTAAAGTGTGGACTGCGGAAATGCGGATACCACTGCGCAGCATCTCCGCGAAGCGGCCCATGGCCGGCACGAATTGGCGGATGAACCTCTACCGTTGTGATTACGCGCGGCAGGCCTTTCTTGCCTGGAGCCCGGCGCTGGCGGGCAGTTTTCACACGCCGGAGCGATTCGCGTGGCTCGAATTTGTGGACCTCGCGGGCGTGAGTCGTTGATCAGACCTGTTTGAAGTTCAAGCAGCCGGAAACTCGACTATGAATGTCGCTCCGCTTCCCAGCTCGCTCTCGCACCAGACTTTGCCGTTCATCGCTTCGACCATCTTCTTCACGATGGACAATCCCAAACCGGTTGAGTGCTCCCCACCCGTGGGCTTGGCGCTCAAGCGGGCAAACTTGCCGAACAGCTTCGTTTGATCCTCCACGCTCAAACCCGGGCCCTGGTCCTGCACTTCCACTCGCACGCTCTGCGCGTTCTTCTTCAAACGCACAAAGATTTCCCTGCCCGGCGGCGAGTACTTGACCGCGTTGGAGACAAGGTTTTCAAGGATTTGCACGGTGACGCCGGGATCCGCCAGGACCGCGACAGGGACTGATTCGCTTTCGAGATGAATCTTCTGCTGCTTGGCGGTGGCGGGTGGGCGTTGTGTTTCGATGACCTGGTTCAATGTTGGACCCAAATCCGTGGCGGCCAGGTTGAGCTTCATTTCCCCGCGCTCGATCCGGTTCGCATCGAGAAGATTCTGAACCATCTCGACCATGCGTTTGGACGTCTCGTGAATGCGTCCGGTGCAATCCGTCACTTCCTTTGCGACGCGCGTCCACGGCTCCGAGGCGGACCGCGGCAACGAGCCTACTTCCTCGAGAACCATTTCCGCGTAACCGGTGATCGCGCCAAGCGGATTTCTCAGATCATGCGCGGCGATGCCCATGAATTCGTTCTTCTCCTCGTTGAGCCGGCTCAGTTCCTGGCCGTAGCGGATGATGGTGTCGCGCGCATGTTTCAGTTCCAGGTGGGTGCGGACGCGGGCGAGCAGTTCGGGCGGGTTAAACGGCTTCGTCACGTAATCCACGGCTCCCACCTCGAAGCCCTGGACCAGATGCTCCATCTCGTTGCTGGCGGTGAGGAAGATTACGGGAATGGCCTGCGTCAACGGATCGGCTTTCAAGCGCCGGCAGACTTCCAATCCGTCCATCTCCGGCATCAGCAGGTCGAGCAGGATGAGGTCCGGCAACTGGGCGCGAACGCATTTCAACGCGTCGGTGCCGCTGGCTGCCGGCATCACCTTGTAGCCCTCGTTGCGCAACACCGTGCCGACGACTTGAAGGTTCTTGGTGATGTCATCCACCACGAGGATCAGGGATTTGATGAGCGGTGGTTGCATAGTTCTTCAAGGCAGGCGGCCTGAACGGCGGCACGGAGCGAGGACAGTCCTGTCCGCGGGTTTGGGCGTGACGATTCGCGCGGACATGGCTGTCCGCGCTCCGAGTTCTCGCCGGTTCATTGTTTCCATGCGCGATATGAATCGGGAAGTTTCATGCCTCAACGCCGAGTTTGCTGATTACTTCCGGGAACTCGGCCAGTGTCTTCGGGAGTCGATCCAGATCGAATTCCTGAACTTGTTGATCCAGGCGGGCTGAATACTGGCTGAGGGAGGTCCACTGGCCGGCCTCCGCCCAGTTCTGGAGCCGGTGGGCGAACCCTTCAATTTCATCCATGATTTTCGTCTCGCAAAGGTGTGGCCAGATCGTTTGTTCCTCGTGACGGAGCTTTTGCAGCAACTCGGGGCGTCTCGCCCGGGCGGCATCGGAAATCGCGACGGTAGAGCCCGACGGGACCGGAGCTTCAACGCTCACCGCCGGCCCGTGCTCCCGAACCTGCGCGAGCTTGAGGAAGCGTTTCAACTCCGCGATCAGTTCGGCCCGGTTGAACGGCTTGCGGATGAACCCATCACAAATCTTCCGCGCCCGCGCTTCTTCCTCCCGGAACGACGACGCGGTCACCGCGATCACCGGGATGTGCTTGAACGCCGCGTTTGCCTTCAACCGCTTTGTCGCTTCGTGGCCGTCCAGTTCCGGCATGCGCATGTCCATCAGGATCACGTCCGGGCGATGCTTCTCGGCTTGCTCCAACGCCTCGAGTCCGTTGGTGGCCAGGAAGACTTTGTGCGCCGTGCCTTCGAAGTAGCCGGTGAGCAGCGCACGATTCAACGCCACGTCATCGGCAACAAGGATCGTGGCGGGAGCGAATTGATTGAAGTCGCCTTGCCCGTCCGTCGCGATCGTGTCGGATTCGGCCAACTCCGTGATCGCCACGTTGGGGAACTCGAAGCGGAACGAGCTGCCTTTGCCTGGTTCGCTCTGGACGGTGACCGCGCCGCGCATCATTTCGGTGAGGCGTTTGGTGATGGTGAGACCCAGACCAGTGCCGCCGAACTTGCGCGTGCTCTGACCGGCCACTTGCGAGAACGCGCCGAAGATGTGGTCCTGCTGCGCCTTCGGAATGCCTATGCCGGTGTCTGAAACTTCGAGGATGAGGTTGATGCGCGTTTCGTCGGGTTCGCCGGGAGCGCCGGCATCCTTGCCGGCGGTTGGTGTGGAGAAGGATGCGCCGTGGTCAGTGGTCGCGTTCTCCCTCACCCCAGCCC
>SXGT01424005.1_pt1 | contig 14181 bp, 15 predicted proteins | sample 3176221 | NCBI WGS metagenome assembly SXGT01 (sample SAMN11356862, study PRJNA531348) | freshwater metagenome | isolation source: freshwater sample F1-120 | place: China: Fuxian Lake, Yuxi | collected 2017-12-25 | reverse complement strand
GGTCGTCCTCGACGCCGACCGCTTCGGCATGAGCCAGCTGCACCAGCTGCGCGGACGGGTGGGCCGTGGCCGTGAGCCCGGTCTCTGCCTGCTCGTCACCGAGGCCGACGCCGCTTCCCCGGCGGCCGAGCGTCTCGTGGCCGTCGCGGGCACCCTCGACGGGTTCGAGCTGTCGCGCCTGGATGCCGAGCTGAGGCGCGAGGGCGACGTGCTCGGCGCGACCCAGTCGGGTCTGCGCTCGAGCCTGCGCCTGCTCTCGGTCGTCAAGGACGAGGCCGTCATCGCCGACGCGCGTGAGGCCGCGATCGCAGTCGTCCATGCCGACCCGGCCCTGGATTCCCTGCCCGCGCTGCGCGCAGCCGTCGCACGGCTCGAGGAGACCCGACAGGCCGAGTACCTGGAGCGCACATGACGCGGATCATCGCCGGCGAGTGGGGCGGGCGTCGCCTCCGGACGCCGCCCGGGGACGGCACCCGACCCACGTCGGACCGGGTGCGCGAGTCGCTGGTCCAGACCCTGGGCTCGATGCTCGGTGCCCTCGACGGACTCCGCGTGCTCGACCTCTTCGCCGGGTCCGGGGCCCTCGGCCTCGAGGCCGAGTCGCGTGGGGCCGTGGGGGACCTCGTGGAGTCCGATCGTCGGGCGTGCGGCGTCGTCGCCGGCAACCTGCGCGAGCTCGGGGCGCGGTCGCGCCTGCACCGCACGACCGCCGAGCGCTTCGTGCGCGACGGCGGCGGGCGGGCCTACGACCTCGTGCTGCTCGACCCGCCGTACGCCATGTCCACCGAGGACGTGCACCGGCTGCTGGAGCGGCTCGTGGCGCAGGGAGACCTCGCCGAGTCGTCGGTGGTCGTCGTGGAGCGTTCGAGCCGGGACCCTTTCGCGTGGCCCGCCGGCCTGCGGGCCGTCAAGGACAAGGTCTACGGCGAGACGACGCTTTGGTACGGTCGGCCCGTCCTCGAGACCGCCCCTACGGACCCCAGGAGCACCCCGTGACCAAGGTCGTCTGTCCTGGCTCGTTCGACCCCGTCACCAACGGGCACCTCGACATCGTGGGCCGCGCCTCGCGTCTCTTCGACGAGGTCGTGGTGGCCGTGCTGGTCAACCGGAGCAAGCAGAGCCTGTTCTCCCTCGAGGAGCGCATCGGCATGCTGCGCCGGGCGACGTCCCACCTGCCGAACGTCACCGTCGACTCCTTCCAGGGCCTGCTCGTCGACTTCTGCACCGAGCACGGGATCTCGGCGATCGTCAAGGGACTGCGCGCCGTCTCCGACTTCGACTACGAGCTGCAGATGGCGCAGATGAACGGCAGCCTGACCGACGTCGACACCGTCTTCATCCCCACCAGCCCCGAGTACTCCTTCCTGGCCTCGAGCCTCGTCAAGGAGGTGGCCAAGGGTGGCGGCGACGTCAGCGGGCTGGTGCCGGACTTCGTGCTCGAGCGCATGACCCAGGCGTTCGGCCAGGCCTGATCCGGCCTCAGTCCGGCAGCGTGGGCATCGCGGTGGGCCGTCGTCGGCCGACCTGGGCCGCGCGCCGCACCGCCTGGGCGCCGTAGCGGTCGCGAACGGCGTCGAGGACGTCGTCGAGCGGACGGGTGTCGGAGTCGCCGAGGGGGAGGGCGAGCTGCTCGCCGTGGTCGTCGAGGCCGCTCAGCTGGACCCCCACCAGCGTGATGCCCCGGTCGCGGATCTCCGCACCGCGGGCGTCGAGCAGCCCGACGAGCGTCTCCAGCACGACGTCGGTGTGGGCGGTGGGCCGGGCCAGGGTGCGCGAGGACGTGGACGACGTGAAGTCTGCGAACCGCACCCTCAGCACGACGGTGGAGGCGGTGCGGCCGGCGTCGCGCACCCGGCCGCAGACGCGGTCGACGAGCGCTCCGAGCACCGCGCGGACGTGCTCGGGGGTGCGCTCGTCGCGGCCCAGTGCGTGCTGGGCGCCCATCGACCGACGACGGGCCCGCGTCTCGACGCGGCGGGGGTCCTCGCCCGAGGCGAGGGTGAGCAGGTGCGTGGCCGCGGCGCGGCCGACCAGCGCCGCCAGCTCGCCGTGCTCGAGGCGGGCGACGTCGGCGATCGTGCGCAGGCGGACCGCGTGCAGGCGTTCGGTGGTCCTGGGACCGACGCCCCACAGGGCCTCGACCGGCAACGAGTGCAGGAAGCGTCGCTCGTCGTCGAGGGGGACGACCAGGAGTCCGTCGGGCTTGGCCATGGCGCTCGCGACCTTGGCGAGGTACTTGGTGCGCGCCACGCCGACGGAGATGGGCAGGCCCACCTGTTCGCGGACGTCGTGGCGCAGCTGGGCGGCGATGGACGAGGGGAGACCCCGGATGCGTCGCAGACCGCCGACCTCGAGGAAGGCCTCGTCGATGGACACGCCCTCGACCAACGGCGTGGTGTCGGCGAAGACCGCGAACACCTTGGTGCTCGCCGCCGCGTAGGCACTCATGCGCGGCGGGACGACGACGGCGTGCGGACACAGCCGCAGGGCCTGACGGCCACCCATCCCGCCGCGCACCCCGTGGGCGCGAGCCTCGTAGGAGGCGGCCATGACGACGCCACCGCCGACGATCACCGGCCGGCCGCGCAGGGCGGGGTCGTCGCGCTGCTCGACGGAGGCGAAGAAGGAGTCGAGGTCGGCGTGCAGGACCGTCCCCTCGCGTTCCGCGCTCGTCGCCGCCACCGCACCATGCTCGCACCGCCCACCGACACCGCCCGGCCCCGAGCGGGCGCCGGGGTCGCGCCCGCTGCTCGGATTGGTGTCCACCGCCCGCCCCGAGGTAGCATGGTCGACGGCCTGCTCGCAGGCCGTGATGTGCTGTGCTCTCGACGGACGGATCAGACGTGCTTGCCGGACCACTCGTCGTCGACACCCACGTGCTGGGACGTCGACCGGGGACCGAACGGGCCTATGAGAAGACCATCGAGGCACCAGCGGATCTGGGCCACGACGTCATCGGCGTGCCCGAGGGATCCGTGATCGACCTCGCGTTTCGGCTCGAGGCGGTCATGGACGGGGTGCTGGTCACCGGCACCGCCTCGGCGCGGACGGTCGGCGAGTGCGTGCGGTGCCTGGCGGAGATCGACGAACCCCTCGTCGTGGACTTCCAGGAGCTGTACGTCTACGAGCCGGTCGCGACCGGTGAGGACGCCGACGACGAGATGGCCCTCGAGGACGACCTGCTCGACCTCGAACCCGTCCTGCGGGACGCGGTGGTGCTGGCGCTACCGTTGAACCCGTTGTGTGGCCCGGACTGCCCGGGACTGTGCCCCGACTGCGGGGCACGGCTCGCGGACGACCCAGGACACACACACGGCGAGGCCGTCGACCCACGGTGGGCGAGCCTGAGCCAGCTCAAGACAGATCTGAACGAGCCGGGCACCAGCCCGGACAGTCCCAAGGAGTAATCGTGGCGGTCCCGAAGCGCAAGCTCTCGCGCAGCAACACGCGTCACCGTCGGTCGCAGTGGAAGACCACCGCGCCGCAGCTGGCGGAGTGCGCCAACCCCTCGTGCGGAGCCAAGGTGCTCCCGCACCGCGCCTGCGGCGAGTGCGGCCAGTACGGCGCCCGCGGCGAGCGTCGCCAGGTCCTCTGACCTGACGGTGTCCGCGTCCCTGGACGCGCTGCGCGACGTGCTCGGTGTCCCCGACCTGGACACCGAGCTCCTGACGCATGCGCTGACGCACCGTTCCTACGCCTACGAGCACGACGGCGTCGCGCACAACGAGCGCCTCGAGTTCCTCGGTGACTCGGTGCTCGGGCTCGTCGTCACCGACGCGCTCTTCACGACCCACCCGGACCTGCCGGAGGGTCGCCTCGCCAAGCTGCGCTCCGCCGTCGTGAGCGCCAAGGCCCTCGCCGAGGTGGCCGAGGTCGTCGGCCTCGGCGACCACCTCCGTCTCGGCCGCGGCGAGGAGACCACCGGCGGACGCCGCAAGCCCTCGATCCTGTCCGACACGGTCGAGGCCGTCCTCGGCGCCATCTACGTCCAGTTCGGGATCGAGCGCTCCGCCGAGGTCATCCACCGGATCTTCGACCCCTTCCTCGCCCGCGCCGCCGACCTCGGGGCCGGCCTGGACTGGAAGACGTCGCTGCAGGAGATCGCCGCCGACCATGGTCTCGGGGTCCCCGAGTACGCCATCACGAGCACCGGACCCGACCACGACCGCACGTTCAGCGCCCGCGTCCACCTGAGGGTCCGCGTCTACGGCGAGGGCATCGGCCGTTCCAAGAAGGAGGCCGAGCAGAAGGTCGCCGAGATCGCCTGGCGGTCGCTGCAGGCCGAGCTCGAGCCGGCCGACGCCGTCGATGCCTGAGCTGCCCGAGGTCGAGGTCGTCCGTCGCGGCCTCCAGACCCACGTGGTGGGGCGCTCCGTCGCCGGTGTCGAGGTGCTCGAGCCGCGCTCCCTGCGTCGCCACCTGCCGGGTCCGACCGACTTCGTCGACAGGCTGGGGGCACGCACGATCGTCGCGGCCCGTCGCCGCGGCAAGTACCTCTGGCTGGCCCTGGACGACGACGTCTCCGGCGACGCGGTGCTGTGCCACCTCGGCATGAGCGGCCAGATGCTCATCAGCGACGCCGACGCCCCCGACCCCCGGCACCTGAGGGTTCGCGTGCTCCTCGACGACGGCCGCGAGCTGCGATTCTGCGACCAGCGGATCTTCGGCGGTCTCGCGATCAGCGAGGACGGGGCGGTGCTGCCCCCGGAGATCACCCACATCGCCCGTGACCCCCTCGACGTCGCCTTCGACCCGGCCGGGTTCGCGACCGCGCTGCGCCGCCGGCAGACCGGCGTCAAGAGGGCGCTGCTGGACCAGACGCTGATCTCCGGCGTCGGCACCATCTACGCCGACGAGGCCCTGTGGCGGGCGCGACTGCACTACGCGCGCAACACCCGTCACCTGCGGCTGCGCGAGATCGACTCCCTCGTCGGTCATGTCACCGACGTCATGGGCGAGGCCCTGGAGCAGGGCGGTACGTCCTTCGACGCCCTGTACGTCAACGTCAACGGCCAGAGCGGGTACTTCGACCGCTCCCTGTCGGCCTACGGCCAGGAGGGGCGCCCCTGCCCCCGGTGCGGCACGCCGATCCGTCGCGACGCGTTCATGAACCGCTCGTCCTTCACGTGCCCGCGCTGCCAGCCACGCCCGCGCAACGGGCGCTGGTGACGACGGGACCGGATGCCCGATCCCCACGTGGTCATGGGAATCGTGGGACGGGTGGGGCGGTAGCCTGCCGGGCGTGGAGAGTCCGTACGGCATCGAGTCGCGGGCCAGGATCGTGCCCGAGCCGCCCAAGCGCGCGGGTCGGACGGCGTTCGAGCGCGACCGGGCGCGCGTCGTGCACAGCGCCGCGCTGCGTCGGCTCTCGGCCAAGACCCAGGTGATGGGTCCGGGCACCGACGACTTCGTGCGCAACCGGCTCACGCACTCCCTCGAGGTGGCGCAGGTGGCGCGCGAGCTGGGTCAGTCGCTCGGGTGCGACCCCGACGTCGTCGACTCCGCGGCCCTGTCCCACGACCTCGGGCACCCGCCGTTCGGCCACAACGGCGAGGTCGCGCTGGACGCCCTCGCGCAGGAGTGCGGCGGGTTCGAGGGCAACGCCCAGACGTTGCGGATCCTGACCCGCCTGGAGTCCAAGACGTTCGACGCCGACGGCCGCAGCGTCGGGCTCAACCTCACCCGGGCCACGCTCGCCGCGTGCGTCAAGTACCCGTGGCTGCGCGGCGAGGACCCCGGAGGCGGACCCAAGTTCGGCGCCTACGACGACGACCGGTGGATCTTCGACTGGGTGCGCCTGGACGCCCCCGCACGACGCCGGCCCATCGAGGCCCAGGTGATGGACCTCGCCGACGACATCGCCTACTCGGTGCACGACGTGGAGGACGGCGTCGTGGGCGGGTGGTTCTCGCTGGTCCCCGGCTCGCTCGACCTCGCCGCCGTGCACGACGTCGCTCGCGACTGGTACGACGCCGACGTCACCGACGACCGGCTCGCGGCGGCGCTCGAGCGGCTCCACGCGATGCCCGAGTGGCCCCGTGCGGGCTTCGACGGCGGACGTCGCTCGCGTGCCGTGCTCAAGAGCCTGACGAGCGCCCTCATCGGCCGCTTCGCCACCGCCGCCCAGCACGCGACGGTTCGCGCGTGGGGAGAAGGTCCCCTGACACGTCACCGGGCCGACCTCGAGGTGCCGCGGGACACGGTGGACGAGATCGTGCTGCTCAAGTCGGTGGCCGCGCGCTACGTCATGATGTCCGAGGACCGCGCCGTCGAGCTGGCCGAGCAGCGCTCGCTCGTGGAGGCCCTCGTCGCCTGCCTGCTCGAGAGCGGTGACGAGCACCTCGAGCCGGAGTTCGCGACCGACCTCGCAGCCGCGGCCGACGACGCCGCAGCGCGCCGCGTCGTGATCGACCAGGTCGCGAGCCTGACCGACGTCTCCGCGGTCGTGTGGGCGCGCCGTCTGCTCGGTTGACGCCCGGCCTAGGATCGGCACGTGGCGGGACGCATCAAGGACGAGGACATCCAGCTCGTCCGTGAGCGCGCCCGCATCGACGAGGTGATCGAGCAGTACGTCACGCTGCGGCGCAGCGGCTCGGCCCAGGTGGGCCTGTGCCCCTTCCACGACGAGAAGTCGCCGTCGTTCAACGTCCGTACGGCGCAGGGCTTCTACCACTGCTTCGGCTGCGGGGCCTCAGGCGACGTCTTCACCTTCCTGCGCGAGATCGAGGGTCTCGGGTTCGTGGAGTCCGTCGAGCGGCTCGCCGCCAAGTACGGCATCCAGCTGCGCTACGAGGAGGGCCAGGCGACCGGCCCGCGACGCGACCCCCGCCAGCGTCAGCGGCTGCTCGAGGCGCACCGGCTGGCCGGTGAGTTCTACGCCGAGACCCTCGGGTCGGCCTCGGAGGCGTCGATCGGCCGGCAGTTCGTGGCCGACCGCGGGTTCGACCAGGCCGCGGCGCGCCTGTTCGGCATGGGGTGGGCCCCTCGCTCCGGCGACGCGCTCGTCGCCCACCTGCGCGGCAAGGGCTTCACCGACGACGAGCTCGTCGTCGGTGGCCTGGCCCGCCGCTCCCAGCGTGGCCTCAACGACGTCTTCCAGGGTCGGCTGCTGTGGCCGATCCGGGAGATGACCGGCGAGGTCATCGGGTTCGGTGGTCGTCGGATGTTCGACGACGACTTCATGAAGGGCAAGTACGTCAACACCTCCGAGACGCCGATCTACAAGAAGAGCCAGGTGCTGTACGGCATCGACCTCGCCCGGCGGCAGATCTCCGGCACCAGCCAGGCGGTCGTCGTGGAGGGCTACAACGACGTCATGGCGTGCCACCAGGCCGGAGTGCTCACGGCCGTCGCCACGTGCGGCACGGCGTTCGGCGTCGACCACGCCAAGATCCTGCGGCGCATCCTGCTCGACCACGGCACGCTGCACGGCGAGGTCATCTTCACCTTCGACGGCGACGAGGCCGGCCAGCGCGCCGCGATGAAGGCGTTCGAGGGAGACCAGGCCTTCCAGGCCCAGACGTACGTCGCCGTCGAGGCCCGCGGCATGGACCCGTGCGACCTGCGGCTGGCCGACGGCGACGCCGCCGTGCGTGACCTCGTCGCGTCGCGGGTGCCGCTGTACCGCTTCGTGCTGGAGAACCTCCTCGAGCGCTACGACCTCGACCGTGCCGACCAGCGGATCGACGCGGTGCGCGAGGCTGTCGGGCTCACCTCGGCGATCCGTGACCGGAGCAAGGTCGAGGAGTTCCTCCGGGAGATCGCGTCGCGAGTCGGCGTCGAGGTCGACGTCGTCCGCACCGAGCTGCGCCGGCACAAGCCCGCTGCGGCCAAGGCGCCGAACCCCGCCCACGGGTCGTCCGGTGAGCCGGAGCCGCGTGCGGCGGCGGCGCCGTTCGTCAGCTTCGGGGCGCCGCAGTACGGCCCCGAGCGTGAGGCGCTCAAGGCCGTCGTGCAGTTCCCGCACCTCGCCAAGGCGCACCTCGCCGACGTGCACGAGAACGACTTCACCCACCCGGTGGCGCAGGAGCTGTGGCGCCGGATCGCCGACGAGGGCGTGCCGGCCGTCCCCGACCCCGGCTGGGTGCCCCGGCTCTCGGACGCGCTGGCGTCCGACGACCTGCGCCGCGTGCTGGCCGTCGCTGCCGTCGAGCCCCTGGCCACCAGCGAGGCGGCGACGGGCGCGGTGGTCGCCTCCACCATCGTGGCCCTGCAGCTGTTGACGCTCGAGCGCGCGATCATCGACCTCAAGTCGAAGCTGCAGCGGACCAACCCGGTCGAGGAGGCGGAGGTCTACAACCGGATGTTCGGTGAGCTGATCGCGCTGGAGCAGCAGAAGCGGCAGATGCGCGAGCGCTCCCTTGGCGACTGAGGGCACGGACGGCTCGGGTCGATCCACAGGCGCGCGATGCGCGGCCCCTCGTCCACAACCGGCGCCTCGCTCCGTGGTCCGGGCCCGCCCCGCTCGGCACGCTCGGTCCATGACTCACGTGCTGCGCGACCTGCTCGCCGAACCGAGCCTGCCCGCCGATCTCGAGCGACGGCTGGCCCGTGCCAGCCGAGCGGGTGACGTCGAGGCCCGACGCGAGCTGGTCCGTGGGAGTCTGCGCCTCGTCGCCATGCGGGTCCGCGCGCTCGGCTTCACGCCGGCGGAGACCGACGACGCCCTCCAGGAGGGTGTGGTGGCGCTGCTGGCCGCCGTGGGGAGGTTCGACCCGGACCGCGGCGCCCGTCTCGCGACGTTCGCGTGGCCCCGGATCGGCGGCGCGCTCCTGCGCTGGCGCGAACGGGAGGGGCGCGCCGTCCCGTGCGCTCCCGACGACCTTCCCGACCGGTCCTGTCCGAGCCCCTCGCCGGGGTCGTACCCGGCGGTGGACTCCTTGCTCGCGACGCTGCCACCACTGGAGCGCGCGGTCGTGTGTGCCCGCCACGGACTGGGGGAGCGGACCCGTTCCCGCACCTGGGAGGAGGTCGGTGCCCTCACCGGTCTCAGCGCCTCCACGGCACGTCGTGTCGAGGCGCGGGCGATGTCACGTCTTCGGCGTGGTGTTGGTACAGTTGGCGACCGTGCTCCCCGGCAACGGGAGCCGATCCCCCATAGCTCAATTGGCAGAGCATTCGACTGTTAATCGAAGGGTTTCTGGTTCGAGTCCAGATGGGGGAGCACGACCGGGCCCGGTCGACCATCGATGCTGGTCGACCGGGCCCGTTGCCGTGCTGCGGGTCGGCGGGACGTCTCAGTCGACGACGAGGTCCTTGAACCAGGAGTCGGTCACGTAGTCGGTCTCCCACCCCATCGAGCGGTAGAGCGGGTCGGCGCCGGTGGGGGAGTCGGCGTCGACCTCCAGGCCCACCCGGTTGCGCCCGCGACGAGCGGCGTCGGCGATCACCGCTCCGAGCAGCGACTTCGCGACGCCCCGGCCGCGCGCGTGGCGATTGACGCCGATGTACTCGACGTACGTCCCCTCCGGTCCGTCGTCCTTGCCGGGGAGCACCGAGCAGACGACCGTCCCGGCGGGAACCCACTCACCGGCGTCATCGGTGACGTAGGCCAGCCACCACTGGTCCCAGCGGTGGCCGGGCTCCTCGCGCATGCGCTGCACGAACTCCGGGAAGGACTCGCGGTAGTTGTTGAAGTGGTCCTCGAAGGACATCTCCAGCATGTGGTGCACGACCTGCAGGTCCGCCGCCACGGGCTGGCCGTTCTCGTGCTTCTCGACGGTGCGCACGTGGACGCCTTCACGCGGCTCGAGGTCGGCGTCCCCGTCCTGCACGGGGCGCTCCATGTGCAGCCACGTCCGCCGCTTGCGGTACCCCGCGTCGTGGAGCCAACCGGCCTGTCGCTGGTCGCCGGCGAACGGGCTCTCGTCGAGACGGGTCTCCTCGACCACCCGCACCCGTGCCATCAGCAGCGCGGCCTCCTCGGCCCAGGCGTAGAAGAGGCGGGCGATCTCGTCGACCTCGGGGACGTCGCGGTCGAAGTAGCCCCAGACGAGCGCGCGTCCGGCCGCGCGGTCGTGGACGGTGATCCAGGCCCGCGGAACGTCGTCGGGTCCGACGGCCACGAGCTGACGTCGGGTCCACGACGCCTGACCGGCGACCTCGTTCTCGATGCCCTCGGGATCGACGTGCGCCTCACCGGTGCCCTGGAGCTCGTCGAGGTGCCGCAGGGCCACGAGCGCGTCGACGTCGCCGTAGCCGGGAGGTCGCGCCTGCCAGGGTCCGGGCAGCTCGGGAGGGCTGGGTTCGGTCGGGGGCGTGACGTCGTCAGTCGGGTGCATCGGACCCTAGCCTCCCATCCCGTCGGGGTCGCCGGGTGACGCGCACCCCTGCTCGCCCGTCGCCGTGGGCACTGGCACGGCACCGCGACGGGGCGCGGTCCACCGGGACCACGCCCCGTCACCGGAGTCGTGCGGGACGTCAGCGGATGCGGCGCACGACGTAGTTGCTGCTCCAGATCTTCTCGAGCTTGACGCTCTGCCCGGTGCGCGGCGAGTGCCAGATCCGACCCTTGGAGTGGTAGATGCCGACGTGGTAGGCCTTGCCGCCGTTGAGGAAGAAGACGAGGTCGCCCTTGCGCTTGCGGTTCTTCTTGACGCTCTTGCCCTGGCGCATCTGGGCGCCGGCGGTCCGCTCGAGGTTGCCGGCCTTGGCCTTCTTGAAGACGTACCGGGTGAAGCCCGAGCAGTCGAAGCCCGAACGCGGAGAGGTGCCTCCGTAGCGGTACGGGGTGCCCTTGAGGTCCTTCGCGATCGCGAGGACCCGGGTCTTCTCACCCTCGTTGAGCGCGGTGGCGGGTGCGGCGACGGCGACGGGGCCGAGCAGCGAGACGATCATGACGACGGCGCACGCGAGTGCGCGACGGGTGGGTCGCATGGTGATTCCTTCACCGCCTGCGAGACGTGACCTGTCGGGCTCGTGCTGAAAGATGCACGCCACCTGCGGTGGTTCGCCCCGAGCGCCCGGTCGTCGACCGGGACGCGTGGTGCTCGGCTGTCCCGTTCCACCCTGTCTCGATGAGGGGCACGGTCGGGGGTGGATTCGGCGCGACCGGCTGGGCTTCCCTTGGTTGAAGCCTGGACGACCATAGACCTCGCACGGCCGCCTGGCCATCGATTCGGCGTGTGACGACCCGCACGTGTGACGAGCGACTCGTCCTCAGATCCAGCCCTGGCGCTCCGCGGCCCGCGCGGCCTCGACCCGGGTGGACCCACCGACCTTGCCCATCGCCGATGAGAGGTGGTTGCGGACGGTCCCGCCGGACAGGTGGACGCGCGCGGCGATGTCGCTGACCGACGCACCGTCGAGCGCCTCCCGCAGGACGTCGCGCTCGCGCTCGGTGAGGGGGTTCGCGGCCCCGGCGAGCGACTCCGCGGCGAGGCTGGGGTCGACCACCCGCAGGCCTGCGTGGACCCGCCGCACGGCGTCGGCCAGCTCGGTGGCCGGGGTGTCCTTGACGACGAACCCGCTGGCGCCGGACTCCAGCGCCCTGCGCAGGTAGCCGGGCCGGCCGAAGGTCGTCACGATCAACGAGCGGCTGCCGATGCCGGCCGCGTGCAGCGCGGCCGCGGCGGCGAGCCCGTCGAGCCCGGGCATCTCGATGTCCAGGAGGCAGACGTCGGCTCGGGACTCGCGAGCGGCCTCGACGACCTCGTCGCCCCGGCCGACCTGCGCCACGACCTCGAGGTCGTCCTCGAGGGCGAGCAGTGCCGCGAGTGCTCCGCGGACCAGCGCCTGGTCGTCGGCGAGCAGCAGCCGGATCGTCATAGCGTCACCTCCACCCGTGTGCCGACACCGCGCGCACCCTCGACCAGATCACCCGGGCCGACGACGAGCCGGCCGCCCGCGGCGGCGACCCGCTCGCGGAGGCCTCGCAGTCCGTTGCCCTCACTCGCGTCGCCGAGCCCGGCCCCGTCGTCGGTCACGACGAGCGAGGTGGACCCGAGGTGGACCACGCAGTGTCGCGCCCCGCTGTGTCGGACGACGTTCGTGACGGCCTCGCGCAGGACCCAGGCGAGCAGGATCCGGTGGCGGGGGTCGGCCACCTCGGGGTCGTCGGGGAGGTCGGCGGCGATCCCGGCCCCGTGGAGGGCGACCGATGCCGCCGTCAGCTCCTCGTCGAGCCGCGCCACGCGAAGCCCGGCGACCGTCGCCCGGATCTCGGCGAGCGCCGTGCGGGTGAGCCGGCGGATGTCGTCGAGCTCCGCCTTCGCGCGCGCAGGGTCGTCGTCGACGAGCCGCTGCGCCAGCTCGGACTTGACGGTGATCACGGTGAGGCTGTGGCCGAGGACGTCGTGCACGTCGCGGGCGACCCGCTCGCGCTCGGAGACGAGGTCGACGTGCCGAGCCATGGCCCGGTGCTCGGCGCCCCGCTCCTCCAGGACCCTGACCATGGCGGTGGAGACGAGCACGAGGCCGACGATGACCGTGAAGAACCAGTGCTCCTCTGCGGACCCGGCCACGACGGGGGTCAGGGCGGTGACGAGCAGTGCCAGGGCGCTGACGGCCGCGGCGGCACGCAGGGACAGCCCGAACATCGCGAAGGAGACCACGAACGCCATCAGTCCGAGCGCCTCGACGCCGATGACCCACGCGGGGACCACGGCGATCAGCAGCAGCACCACGAGCACGCGGGTGGAGAACCGGTGGACGTCGGCCGGGCCCGAGCGACGGTCCATGCCCCACAGTCCGGCGACGTAGACGGCGGCGAACAGGACGATCGCGGCCGCCGCAGCCGCCTTCACCGGGCCGGGTGCCGCGACCTGGGCGACCTCGCGGAGGGGGAAGCCGAGGAAGACGAGCCAGATGGCGCCCATGACCCAGCCCCACCGCTCCCAGGGGTCCTGCGCGCCGTGGTCAGGCGCGGTGCCGCGGGGGAGCGCGGAGTCCTCAGGGGCCTCGGCGCGCGTGGGCGAGGTGGTCACTGTCGCCCCCGCCCCCGCCGCACGAGCAGCACCGTGACGGCGGCCATGATCAGTGTCCACGCCCCCACGTTAAGGGCCAGCGTCCACAGGGCGTCGTGCTCGGGCGGCCCGCCGGTGGTGTTCGCGACCTCGCCACCCGTGACCGGGTAGCGCGCCAGGCCGGCGTAGCCGTAGAGGGGCGTGAAGCGGGCGATCTCCAGGAGGGTCCCGGAGAGAGGGACGAACAGGTTGCCGAAGAACCCGAGGGCCACGAGCGACCCGCTCGCGGCGCTCACCGCGGCCTCGGAGCGGAAGGCCAACCCGAAGGCGAGACCCCAGAGGGCGAACAGCGTCGAACCGACGACGACCACGACGGCGCTCGCGATCCAGCCGGTCGCCGTCGCGTCCGCTCCGGTCGAGGCGCCGAGGGCGTAGATGACGGCGACGGGCGCCGTGGCGATCGTGACGGCGACGAGGGCCTTGACCGCCACGTACTGGGCGTCGGACATGGGGGTGAGGCCCAGCTGGCGACCCCAGCCCTGCATGCGTTCGACCGCGGCCATCCCGCCGAGCCCCGAGGTGGCGACGACGGCGCCGTAGCTGGCCATCGACACCATGATGTACATGGTCACGTTGCCGTCGCCGAGGCGTGCGTCACCGAAGTCCTGGGCGGCGCCGAAGATCAGGTAGAAGAAGGCGGGCAGCGCGACGATGAACAGCAGGCTGACGTAGTCGCGCAGGGTCCGCAGGAGCTCGAGCCGGGCGTAGGTCGTGTTCATCGGTCCGTCCCCTCCGGTGCGCCGGTGATCTGCAGGAAGGCCGTCTCCAGCGAGCCGGAGGAGATCTCGAGGTCGTGGGCGCCGAGCTCGTCCAGGAGCAGCCGGGCGACGTCGTCGGAGTCGCTGGAGTGCACCGTGACGCGGTCCCCCTCGCATCCGACGTCGAGGACGGCCGGGTGCGCGCGCAGGCGGTGCACCGTCGCCGCGGGGTCGGAGGAGGTCGCGCTCACGCCGCGCCCGGTCGCCTGGGCCCGGATGTCGTGGGTGGTGCCGTCGGCGACGACCCGTCCTCCGGCCATCATCACGATGCGCTGGGCGAAGGCGTCGGCCTCCTCGAGGTAGTGGGTGGCGAAGACGACGGTGCGGCCGGCGTCGGCGTCGGCGCGCATCGTGCTCCAGAAGGACCGGCGCGAGGTGACGTCCATGCCGGCGGTCGGCTCGTCGAGGACGATGAGGTCGGGGTCGGGCAGCAGGGCGAGGGCGTAGCGGAGCCGCTGCTG
>SXGT01393133.1_pt1 | contig 14182 bp, 9 predicted proteins | sample 3176221 | NCBI WGS metagenome assembly SXGT01 (sample SAMN11356862, study PRJNA531348) | freshwater metagenome | isolation source: freshwater sample F1-120 | place: China: Fuxian Lake, Yuxi | collected 2017-12-25 | reverse complement strand
GAGCCAAAGTCCAGCGTTCTCCACGACTTGAATGCCACCGACGTCGCGATGGATGGGCACGCGGTACGACGCGGTGGCGCTGAAGCGGCCGAGCTGGGCGCCGAGGCTCGGGGTCACGTAGGCGAAGGTGCCGCCGCTGTTCTCAAAATCGACGCGCTCGCCGTACAGGACCTCGGTCGCGGCGCCGCGCCAGAGCCACTCGCCCGAGAGGCCGACCATGGCGAGTCCCGGCACCACGGCGAACGTCGTGCCGACCGAGGTCCGCACCTCGCGGCCCCAACCGAAGCCGTCGGCCGTCGGCGCGAGCGGCGCGCGGGCGTTGACGCCGACATACCAACCTAGGCGCTGGGCGAAGACGCTGCCGAGCAGCTCCAGGTCGGCGAGCAGCCAGGTGGTGCCACGGCCGACGCTCAGGTAGCGGCTGGTACCGTCGTCTTGCGGCGTGATGTCGATGTCCTGCCAATCGCCGCTCTGCTCCCATCCCTGCGACCGATCGACGACCCGTGGGCCTTGGGCCACGTTCTGCCGCTCGACGTAGAGGCCGGTCGGCAGCGCGACGCCGAGGCTGACGAGCAGCCGAGGAGCCAGAGACGACAGCCCAAGCGGTCGCAACGCGTCCTGGCGCAGGCGCAGCTCGACGTCGCCGAGGCCGCTGTCGACGGTGTGCGGCGCGAAGTTGCGGTCGCTGGCGAGGCGGCCGAGCGGCAGCATCGCGCTGACGCCACTGCCGGTCCAGAGGTCGGCGGCGACGTCGAGGCTGACGATCTGGATCGACGCCGAGAACGCGTCGAGGTTGCCGATGTCGGTGTCGCCCTGGAAGTAGCGGTCGCTGCTCAGCAGGCCGTACGTCAGCGACCCGCGCAGGCGCAGGCGGTCGGTCGCCCCTTGTTGTCGCAGGCTGGCGGTCATGTCGCCGCCGCCGCTGGCGAACGCCGGGTTGCCGCACGAGGCGCACTGGCCGAGCGCAGACCGCGGCCCGGCCCATGTCGCCAGGACGCAAAGGACCAAGACGCCGGTGGAGGGGCGCGTCCAACCCACGCCGCGTCGCTTTCCCCACCGCCAGAGGCCGGGCTCTTTCGGATTCGCGCCTGCGCCTCTGACGTGGCGACCCACGGCCTAGTTGATTCCCTTGCTCTTCAAGACCGTGTCGAGCGCCTGCATCAGCGACAGCTTGTTGTATCCATTCGACTTGTACAGCACTTTCCGGGTCTTGGCGTCGATGATCATGTTCAACGGCGTGCTGCTCGCGATGTTGTACTGCACCACGTTGCGGTTGGGATCCATGCCGACGTAGCCCGCCGGCTTCAGCTTGCTGTTCCAGGCCTTGAGCAGGGCCATGGTGATCGGCAGGCCGGGCTTCTCGCCGTCGTAGAGCGTCTGCAAGAACACCACGCCCTTGGGCTCGTACTTCTTCTCGACGTTGCGCAGATCCACCGTCTCTGCCTGGCACGCCGAGCACCAGACGGCCGAGACGTTGAACAAAATCAGCTCGTAGGCCTCAAAGTGCGACAACGCGATGTGGCGCGGCGACTCGTCCGTGAGCAGGCCGTCGTCGTTGGTGTCGACCATGCCGACCATCGCGTAGTCATCGATGACGTCTCCAACCTCAGCCATGCTGCTCAGGCTGCCGACGCACGTTGGGCTCTTGGTCGACGCCGGCAGGCACATGCCGTTGGCAGTGCTGCACTTATAGCCGGTGGGGCAGCCGGCGCCGCAGGCCGACGCGCAGAAGCTCTCCTGACTGAAGGTGTAGGTCAGGCACTTGCCGTCGCACTGTTCGTCGACGTTGCAAGGTTGGCAGAGGCTGCCGTCGCCGAGGCAGCTGCCGGCCTTGTGGACGCAGGCGCCGGCGCCATCGGGTTGCGCCTCGCAGGTGGCGAAGCGCTTGCACTCGGTCTTGCCGACGGTGCAGGGGCGGCTGCAGAAGCGCTCAATGCCCGACTGCACGCAGACGTCGCCCACGGCGCAGTTGGCCGCGTGGCTGCAGGTGTCGCAGAACGCGCGCGCCTGACAGATTTTGCTGGTGCCAGCCGCCAAGCAGGCCATGCTCATCGGGCAATCGGTGTCGTCGGTGCAGCTGGCGCTGCAGACGGCGTCAGGTGAGTAGGCGGCGCCCACGCACTGGGTGCCTTCCGGGCACTTGCCATCGGCGCCGCAGAAGCTGCCGACCGCCTCAGCGTAGCCACGCTTGACACAGAGCAGACGCGACGCGGCGTCCAAGCTGCAGTCTTGCTCCGCGTCGCAGTCTGTCGGCGCTCCGCAGGTCTTGACGCAGACGCCGCGATAGCAGACGGCGCCGCCGGTGCACTCAGCGTCGGCGGCGCAATCGCTGCCGAGGGTGATCGGCGGCGCGGTGTCTTGGGCGATGGCGCCGGCGTCTGACTCGCCTGGACCGGCGTCCTCCGGCGCCGTGCCGCCGCTGCCAACGACCCGCCCGCGATCGTTCGCGCCACCCTGGGTGTCGGCCGCCGCAGCGCCGCCGTCGGAGCCGCACCCGAGCGTCCAAGTGGCGACGGCGGCGATGGCGAATACGCGCGCAACGTTAGCTTTCATACGGGTACTCCAGGCGGGAGAGGGGGCGAGCGAGAACCGTCGCCGGCGCCGTCCGAGTCGAGCGGCGTCCAGAAGGGTGCCCCGACATCCCAGTGCAGCGCAAGCGAAAGCGACCAATGAAGGGCGCCCAAACATCATTGCACTCCTGCACAGCTGCGCTCTGGCCCCCGCGGCTCGCGCCCGTTCGCGAAGAGCGGTGCGGCGCCGCTACGTCCGCAGCCGCACGCGGCGCTCCCAGGTCGGGCCATCGTCGGCGTGGGGCTGCTCGTCGGCCGGTCGACCGGCGGCGGCGCGCTCGATGAGGCGGCGAATCTGCGCGCCGAGGATGTCGATCTCTGTGCTGATGTAGGCCTCGCCGCCAAAACGGGTGACCGTCGCCGTCTGCGCCTGCAGGATGGTCGCGTCCTGGCGAAAGATGCGCATCGCGATCGGCCCCAGCAGCGGCGCGACGAGCCAATGCGGCAGGCGCAGGCGAAAATGCACGATGGCGGTGGCGCGCGTGCGGAAGTCCTCCAGCGGAGCCAGCAGCGTCAAGACGCGGAAGTGCAGGTCGTCGCCGAGGCGATAGTCGACGATGGCCACACCCGGCAGCTCGAAGCGATCGAAGTGGGCGACCTCGCCGCCGCTGGGCGCCAAGATCCGCGCCACCAATCCGCCTGGGCGTGGCTCGCCATGGTAGTGGGCCGTCGTCGAGGTGGCGTCGCGGACGACGACGGCCTCGATCTCGTTGCGCGGCCCGCTGCCGCCGCGAAAGAGCCCGCGATGCAGGTAGGCCGTGTGGGGCACATCGAGCGCGTTCTCCGCCGTCGACCACAGGCTGCCAGGGAACTCGACGACCCGCCGCACCTCGCCGTACCGAGGCCCGGGCGGCGCCACGTCGGGCGGCTCGGTGGTCGGCTCGGTGTCGGGTCGGCCGTAGACGAAGATGAGGCCCTGCCGCTCGCGCACGGCGTGGTGACCGCAGCGTCGGGCCTGCTCGCCGCCTGGACGGAGCAAGCCAGGGACCTCGACGCACTGCCCGACGCGATCGAAGCGCCAGCCGTGATAGGGGCACTCCAGCGCACCGCGCTCCGACCGACCGCCCGAGAGCGGCACGTTGCGATGAGGGCAGCGGTCGATCAGCGCGCCGACTTGGCCCTCACCGTCGCGGAAGAGCGCGATCGGCCCACCGTAGAGCGTGCGTCGCAGCGGCTTGGCGCCTACTTCGTGGCTGGCAGCCAGTGCGTACCAGCCGTCGAGCAGGCGCAGAGCGCGCATCCCGCCGAGGCCGACGACCGCAGAGGGGCTGGCGTCGAGCGCGGCGTTCGGGGCGGACGCTGTCATCGCGATGCCCTCGATCACAGGCTAATGCGCAAGTTGAGGCCGAACGAAGCCAGGGGGCGCTTGAACAGCGTCGACGGATCGACGCCGGCGGCCTCCAGCAGCGGCCCGAGGCGCTGCCGCATGCCCTCGGTGTAGAAGCGGAACTCGCCGTCGCTGCCCAGGTTGAGGCCCGCAAACGCCTCGACCCGGAGGTGCTGCTGCACGGTCTGGCCGACGTCGAGGCGCAATATTCCGCTGCCGTCGCTCAAGTTGGCGAGCGCCGACATCGTAAAGCTGGTGTCGTTCCAGCTGCCCGGCCCCATCGCGACCGCGAAGATGGCCGCATACCACCGGCCCGTATAGAAGAACTGCAACGGAAACGCCGGGGTCGCCGCCCCGCTGGCGCTCGCTGTGGCCAGCTCCTTGGCATAGTCCTCGACAGCGTCGAGCTCGGCGTCGAGGGAGCCGTAGCCCTCGGGGTTGTAGAAGCCCTCGACACCCCAGATGATGTTGTCGTCGTCGCCGATGGCGATGCTGTGCTCGAGCTTGGCGCTGGTCATCCAGTGCCAGCGGCCGGAAGCGTCGCGCCGCAACCCAACCTCCGCACCGACGTCCACCTGCAGCACGCCGGCGGAGATGTCGATGCCGATCTGCGGGTCGGTGCCGAGGCGCTTCTGGGCCATCAGGCCGAGCTCGATGGTGGAGAGTACGACCTCCAAGCGGCCGACGGCGCGCACGCCGCGCAGCGTGCCGGCGTCCTCCGAGATCGCGATCGCGTAGGCGTTCCAGCCCAGCGACTCGATGGGCACATGCAGTTTCAGCATCGGCAGGCCCGTGCGCTGATCGAAGAGCGTCAGCGGGCTGCGCCGCGTCGCGTACAGAAAGTCGACTGGGTTCCAGAGCCGAGTGGCGCCAAAGCGCACCTGCTGCGCGCCGACGCTGATGTAGAGCATCCGGGCGAGGTCGAACTTGAGCCAGAGCTCGACCAGCTGTGGTGTCAGCTCGTCTTGGCCACCGGCAAAGCCGAGCAGTCCAGCGCTCGAAGCGTCCACCAGGGTTGGCGTCCACAGCAACCGACCCCGGGCGAAGGCCCGCACGCGCTCGTTGGGCCGGGCGTCGAGATAGATATCCATCAAGTTGCTGACGGTCAATGGCTGGTCGATCAGCGAGTCCTGGTCGTTGAGGTTCAAGCTGTTGCGCAGATAGAGCAGGCCGCCGATCTGCAGCCGGTCTTGGGCAGCCGGCTCCAGCGCCATCGCGCCCATGCGCCCTTCGCCGGTGCCGTCTTCTTGGGCATTCGCCGTGGCGACGGTCCGTGGGCCGAGCGGCGCGGCCGCTTTCGCCTTGAGATCGCCGTCATCGCCGCTTTCGCCGGCGGAAGGACCGCCCGATCTGCCAGAGGCTGGCGGCCTGACGCCTGGAGCTGGCTGGCCGCTCTCGCCGTCGCCGCCGTCGCCGCCGAACATCTCGGACTCGTCGTGGTCCCCGCCTTGGCCCGCCGGTGGGTCATCGGCCGCCAACGCCAAAGTGGGCCGTACCGCCATCGTCAGCGGCAGCGCCAGGGCCAGGGCCAGGGCCAGGGCGGCCCGCCGGATCGATAGCCGCCCGCTCATCGGCTCTTAGACTCCAACCAGGCCTTGGTGAAGATGTTTTCTGGTAGCGCCGCCAGGTCGGTCTGCTTGATGACGACGATCGTCGAGGTCCCCTTCTCGATCTCGTCGAACATGCGCATCTCGGCCGGTACCCAGACGCTGGCGCCCTTGCTTGGGCTCATCACCTGGCGCCACTTCGGGGTGTAGTTCGTGCGCATCAGGCGGCCAGAAGCGGCAAACTCCTGGCGCTTGAGGACATTGCCGGTCGAGGCGTCGACCGAGAGTCGGATACGCGGCCACGCGACCTCGACGCCCTTCTTGGCCGTCAGGTCGATGACGTGCACCGGGAACTTTCCGAGCTTGCTGGCTTCGACGTACTTGGCTTCGTATTCGAGGGCGAGGTTCGACTCGTCGAAGTCGCCGCGTCGCGAGCCGGTGCCGGCGATGCGCTCCCGCTCGGTCCGCCGCTCCCACCGGCCGACGCTTGGGTCGTAGATCCAGAGGTTGCGGTCCACGCGCAGGTAGCCCTTGCCGCGCTCTGCCTTCGGCTCCAGGAAGAGGATCATGAAGCGGTCGTCCTTGTCGCGGCGGTAGACCACTGCCTCGTACACCACCGCTTCTTTGTCGCGCTCTTTGCTGCGGATGTAGACGACGCTCTTGTAGTCGCCGCTGTTGCGCTGCCTGTCGTCGATCTCGGCCACCAGCTTGCGCGTGCCGGCCTCGTCGAGCGGGGTGGGCGGCGCTACAGTTGCCGCGCCGCCGCCAGTCGCCTCCGCGCCTTCCTTGCCGGCGTCGGAGGGGGGCTCATCGGCCAGCGCCGTCGCCGACAGCGCCAGCGAGAGGGCAAGCGTCGCCGGACCAAGGGAGCGCCCCAGCGCGCCGCGGGCGGAGCGCGAGCAGCGTGGCGGGGTCTTTTCTGGGTGCATCATCGGTCGACTCCTCTGGGCGCCAATGGCCGCTCGGGCACAACGCGCAAGCCCACCGTTTTCTTTCGGCTACGCCGCCGACATGGCCGTCACCGGCGGCTTCACCGCGGCGCGCCAACTCGGCAGCAGCGAACTCAAGGTCGTCACGATGGCGATGACGACCACGGAGATCGACAGGGAAACGCCATCGACCAGCAGATGCAGGCGATCGCTCATGAGGAAGAGCTGAAAGCCTTTGCTCACGGGAATCTGCAACGCATCGATGCCGACGACCAGCCCGGCGCCGAGCGCTGCGCCAACCACCGTCGCGGTCACGCTGAGCAGGGCAGCCTCAAGGACGAACATCAGCAGCACCGAGCCGCGGGCCATGCCGATCGCCCGCAGCGTGCCGATCTCGCGGGTGCGCTCGCGGATCGTCATCATCATCGTGTTCATGACCCCGAGGACGACGATGCCGAGCAGGATCGTGACAAAAACCACGGTCAAGACCTGAAAGGTCTGCAGCGTGTAGCGCATGAACGCCATCTCGTCGGCCCAGGTGGTGACGTCGATTTTCTGGCCCTTCCAGTCCTCGCGGGCGACGCCCTGGAACTTGCGGAAGAAGGGCTCCGGCAGCGGGTCCATCACGCGCCAGCCGCCGGCGGCGATGGCGGTGCGCAGCTTGGCCGCGACCTCGTCGACGCGGGTGACGTCGTCGATGAAGACGTGGATGGCGCCGGTCTGGTCTGGGCGCATCTGGTAGACGTCGCGCAGCGTCTGGTGGTGAACGAACATACTGAAGCTGCTCAGCATTCCCATGTCCTTGGCGATCGCCACGACACGGCAGTCGGCGGTGTTCTCAGAGCCGCGAAAGGTAGGCGCGCTGATGGTCACGTCATCGCCAGCCTTGACGCCGAGACGATCGGCCGTGCCGCGAAAGATGAGGCAGGTCCCGGGCTCCGCCAAGTCGTTGAAGCGACCCTCATGGAGCTGAATCACCGACTGAAAAGCCGGCTCGGCGACCACGTCGATGCCGACGAGGACGCCCTCCTGACGGGAGGTCTCGCTGACCAGCTTGCCCCAGCCACGGCCGCGGAGCACGACGCCGCGAATGCCCGGATCGGCGGCCTTGACCAGCGCGACCAGCTTGGGAACCTCGGTGATCATCGGCGAGGCGTCGGTGGCCGTCATCTTGTGGAAGCCCGCGACGTTGACGTGGCCGGTGGACAGCGTCGTCGCCACCTCGAGCATGGTCGACTGCATGCCGTTGCTGAGCGAGGTCAGCACGACCAGGATCAGCGTCACGATAGCGATGGCGCCGCCGAGCAAGAGCGTGCGCCGCTTGTTGCCGACGAGGTTGCGGAGGGCGATACGCAGCAAAACCGGCATGGCGTGGCTTCCTATTCTTCCTTCGGCTGCATGGCCTCAAGCGGCGTCACCCGCACGGCCAGCAGCGCCGGGTAGAGGGTCGAGACGATGGTGACGAAGATGACGAGGCTAAGGGCGAACAAGACGTGGCCCGGCGCCATGGTGGGGTAGAGCCGCGGCCCGCCGAAGACGAAGGTCAGCGTGTCGTTGGCCGCCGGTATGCCGATCTCGCCCATGGTGGCGATGATCCCGGAGCCGACGAGCACTCCGATGACGCCGAACACGACGCCAAGCACGACGGACTCGATGAGGAACATGATGAGCACGAAGCGCCGCGAGCCGCCGATGGCCCGGATGGTGCCGATCTCGCGTGTGCGCTCCAGCGTCGAGAGCACCATCGAATTGTTGATGACGAGCAGGGCGACGCCGAACACGCCGAGGATGGCAATCAGAAGCACCGCGTAGATCACGGCGACGAATTGGCCTAGAATACCGGCAGCTTCTTGCCAGTTCATCACCTTGATTCGCAGCCCGTCGCGCTTGGAGAGCTCCTGAATCGCGGCGCCGACGCGCGACGCATCTTCGCGGTTGTGCAGCAGCACCGCGGCGTTGCGGACGACGCCACCGTCGATGTCGCGTTGCTCGTACTTCGCATTCAAGAGCGAGCGATTCCAGGCTTGCGCGCCCTGTGCCATGTCGACGCCCGCGAACTCGTCGAACGCTGGCGTCGCCGCTTGGGCGAGGGCGGGTACGCCAGCGTCCTGCGCGCCGCCGTCGGCCACCGCCGTCGGGGTCACGTCGATGGCCGCGGTCACTGGCACCGGGAGCTCGATGGCTGTGGCGTCATCGCCGAAGAGCTCGTCCTCGGCCTTGTCAGCGGCGATCTCGACCACGCCAGCCCGCACCTCCAGAGTCGAGATCTCTTGCTTTTGCTCGGCTGTTACGTAGCCGTACAGATCGCGGTAGCTGACGATGTCCATCACACAGACGCCGCCCGAGAACGGTGACTTGTCCATGCCGCGGAAACGGAACACCCCGTAGACCTTGACGTTCACCGACGACATATAGCCGCCCTGCGAGACGGCCCGGATCGTCAGCGTGTCTCCGACATCGACGCGGTAGAGCTTGAGCTCGGGGGCGACTACGTCATAGAACAGCTTGTAACGCTGATCGAAATTGTCGTCATTGGTGTCGAGCAGCGCCAACACCAGGCGATCAACCTCAGACTGGTCGCCGCTGGCTGCGGTCGCCGGGCGCGCCGCCGCCGACTCGCCGAGGGCCCGAAGCAGCGCTCCCCGCACACGCTCGCTAGCGAGGTCGTCGAGTTGCCAGGTGACCTCCTTGTACTGGGCGAGGTTCATGCGCCGCCACTCAATGAGCTCATCGTCCGTGGCAAAGCTGGCGCCGAGCGCGCGCTTGTCGCGGATTTTGTCGAGGCGTCGGGCCGTCTTCTGCTTCAGAAATTCCTCGTAGTAGAGGGAGTTGAGCATCAGGCCGCGCATTCCGGCCGGGGTCGGTTCGCCCTTGAGCATCTCGAATCGCTCAAAGCTCTTGCGGAATCGCGCGGTGTCGGTGCCCATGTAGCGCAAAAACAAAATGTCTTCGCCGACCGCCATCTGCGCGACGCGGTTCTCCAAGAACTCCATCTTCCGGTCGAAGTCGGCCGCAAAGTCGGCCCAGAACGCCGGCTGGGCCGCCTTGTGCACGTCCTCAACGCCGCGGCGGGCCGTGTCGTCGCGGTCGAGGTTGATGGTCTTGCGGATGCGGGACAGGTCCTCGTCAAGCAAAGTGACGATGCGCCGGACATGATCGCGTACGGCGGCTTCTTCCTTCGGCTTGCCCAGCTTGTGCAGCTCACGCAGCCGCGCCAGTTTGGTGTCGATCAGATTGGCCGCGAAGATCATGGCGTAGTCGAAACCCTGCGGGACGACGGCCTTGACACCCGGCAGCGCCTCGATGGCGGCCCGCACCTTCGGAAAGTCCTCGATGACGCCGATCTCATTGCCGTCGAGCGGCCCGGGAAACAGCACCAGCGGGTCCTTGGCGCCCTCAGCGCTGATCTGCAGGTGGCCGCTGACCGAACCGATGATGCCGTCGGCCATCGTCCGCTCGATGGTGCCGAGCAGCGCCGCGCCGAGCAGCACCAGGACCGTGCCCGCGACCAGAATGGCGCCGACGATGACGCTCTTCACCTTGTGGGCGAGCAGGTTACGCAGCGAGATCTGGATGAGCGTGCCGAGCATGGAGGGCTACACCGCCTGGGCGGCGACGGCGCCGTGTGCGCTGGGATCGCCGTGCGCGCCTGGGTCGATCGGGAGGTCGCCGTGGAGCACCCGGATCCCGGCGATCTTGCCGTCGACGAGCTCCACCAACCGGCCGGCGTGCGACATGACCTTTGGGTCGTGGGTGGAGAAGATGAAGGTCGTGCCCTGCTGCGTGTTGAGCTCCTTCATCAGGTCGATGATCGCGCCGCCGGTCGCCGAGTCGAGGTTGGCGGTCGGCTCGTCGGCGAGGACGATGCGCGGCTGCGTCACCAACGCGCGGGCGATGGCGACGCGCTGTCGCTGGCCGCCGGAGAGCTCGTTGGGTCGGTGATGTGCGAACCTGGCCAGCCCAACCCGCTCCAGGAGCGCATTGACGCGCTGGGCCCGCTCGGCGCGGGTAGACTTCCCCTGCAGCAAGAGCGGGAACTCAATGTTCTGAAAGGCGTCCAGGACCGACACTAGGTTGAAGCTCTGAAAGATAAAGCCGAGCGCGCGCAGCCGCAGCTGGGTGAGCTCACGCTCGCTGAGCTTCGCGGTGTCCTCGCCAGCGATCTCGACGACGCCAGCGCTAGCGATGTCGACGCAGCCGACGAGGTTGAGTAAGGTCGTCTTGCCGGATCCCGATGGGCCAGCGATGACCGTGAATTCACCGGGTTGTATCGTCAAGTCGATGCCGCGCAGCGCTGGCACGTCTACGGTGCCGAGCCGGTACGACTTGGTGACCTGCTGCAGGCGGACGATGGGCGCGGCGGTGGCGGAGGTGTTCGGCATTGGCGCTCCCTTCCCCCCGCGCCGCAAGCGGCGACCGCTGGGGAATCGAAAGCTAGGTCGCGCCGGTTGCACTGTCTAGGGACGCGCCCAGTGATAGGTGGAGGCGGCAGCGCCCCAAATTCCTGAGAGCGCTGCGCCCTCCCTGCCGGGTTGAGCGTCATTTTAGCGCCGTACAACCGCAGCCGCTGCCAATTCGGCGCTCAAGGGACACGGTGGGGAGCGTCATGCTGCGGCTGCGCCTTGGCGCCAGCGCCGGGGGCCTAGACGAAGAGCCAACGCCACGCAGCCATCGCGCAAGCCGCCCCGAGGGCCCCGCTGGCGATCAGCAGCCAAGCAGGCCACTCCCTGGTGGTCGTCGTCACGGCGGCGGGCGTGCGGATGGTCGCCTGCGGCGGCTTGTGCAGGGCGCGGTCCGTGTGGTGGTGCGGGGAGTCGGTTGGCGGCGTGTCGTCGGCTGCAGCCTGAGCGCCCGCCGCCGCGCGATGGAAGGTGCCGTCGGGATGACGGACCTCCCCGGCGACCGCGCCGGGCGCGCTGACGCGCACAGGCGGCTCTTCCTCTGGCAGCGTCGGACGCACCGCCAAGACGGTATCAAAGGGCATCGCACCAACCGCGACTTTGTCCGGCTTTGCAGCCAGGACCAAGGGTTCGATGGGTTGGCTTGGCGGTCGCCGCCTGCGGTCATGGGCCTGGAGGATGAGGACCCGCAGCGCCTCGGCGGTTGGGGGACGGTCGGCCGGGTCCTTGGAGAGGCAGTGCTGAATGACGCGCTCAAGTGCGGCTGGGATCGGATGCTTCGGGTCCGACCGCATCGCCGGAGGTTTCTCCATGATGTGCTTTCGGAGCACCTGGGCGGTCGTCTCGGCGTCGAAAGGCAGGTCGCCGTCGAGCAGCTCAAACAGGATGATGCCGCAGGCGTAGAGATCGACCGCCGGGCCGACGTCGGAGCCAATTGCCTGTTCAGGCGCCATATACTCCGGCGAACCGACGACATAGCCGGTGCGGGTGAGGCTGTCGCGCTCGACGTCGCCCGACACGAACTTGGCAAGGCCAAAGTCGAGCACTTTCACGAAGTCGCGCTCGCCAGGCACCTCCTGCAGGAAGATGTTGTCGGGCTTGAGGTCGCGGTGGACGATGCCCTTGCTGTGGGCCTCTTCGAGCGACTTGCAGACCTGGGCGACGATATGGACGGCGCGCTCCGGGCCAAAGCGCGGGTTGGTGCGCTGGGCGTCAGAGAGCTTTTGGCCGACCAGGTACTCCATGACCATGAAGATCGAGTCGGTCTGCTCGTCGCGGCCGAAGTCATAGACCCGGACCGTGTTGGGGTGGGTCAAAATGCTCGCGGCGCGGGCCTCGCGGGTGAAGCGGCGCACCTCGGCGGCGCGTGAGGCGAGGTCGCGCCACAACACCTTGATGCCGACGTCTTGCCGCGTGATCCGGTGCCTGCCCCGGTAGACCGCACCCATGCCGCCGACACCGACCAAGGTGCTGATATCATACTGGTCACGCAAGACCTGGCCGGGCCAGAGGCGCCCAGGAAAGCCTGTGCTCTCGCGGACCGGCTCAAGCTCAACGCCATCATCCGGGCAGGCCGGCTCGTCGCCTCGATAGCCGCAGCTAGAACAGATCCGCCACACGTGCTGGTCTCCCCCGCTGCTCTGCGCTCCCCACCATCAAGGTCAGCGCGTGGCCCGCGATCGGGCGAAGGCTGCCTGGACTTCTGGGAACGGGGACTCTGTAGCAGAAGTCGCGCCACGACGCCAGCGGCGTTGCCAGGGCCGTGCGGTCGTGGCACACGTCTAGGGCCCATTGCGGGAGCTTGGGCAAGGGCGAGGGGAGGCGGACATGGCGAGCACCGAGCTGCGGGGTGGGCAATTGCGGCTCCAACCAAGAATGAGGCGCCGCGGTATGGGCCTCGTGCTCTGGGCCAGCCTCGGCGTCGGGCTCGCCGGCTGCAAGGGGGCGACTCCGGATTCGTCAGGAGCGGCGGCGCCTGCGGCCGCGTCGGATAAAAACTTCTTCCCAGAGAAGCCGAAAATCGACTACTCGCAGGTCCGGGTCGACGCGCCTGTCGAGCCCGTGGCGGCGGCGGCGCCGGTGGCCGACACCTGGGCCAGTCGCACCCGCGCCCTCGTGGCCGAGGCCAACGCCGACCTGGAGCGCTGCCGCAATGACTTCATGATCCCGTTTCAGTTCGAGAAAATGCGCCTCCGCGACGTGACGTGGATCGCCATCGCTGAGATGGACATCGTCTGCCGCGACGGCGACCCGGCGGTGAAAAAGCGCGGCCCTTGGTCCATCCTGACCTTCCTCGCCCGCGAGCACCTGGGCAAGCACCCGGCGCTCGACCGCTTCTTGTTCTTCGGCCACGACCAGACCGAGCACGCGCGCTTGGTCTCGCTCATGACCAAGAAGATTGGGTCGCCGATGATCGCCAAGGTGGTCAGCGTCGCGCAGGTGTCGCGTGACCGCGCGATCGAGGCGGGCCGTGAAGTCGCTGCGGCCGCTCGCGAGATCGCCGCTTGGCCGGACGACCTACTGCCGGACGACAGCGTCGAGGTCATCTCGAAGGGCCAGTCCCGCGCCGAATACGTGGCGATGCTGCGGACCCATTATGGCGTCCTGCTCGACGGCGCCGTCCCGGCCTACGACCGCCTGGCGTCGCAGAGCTGGCAGGCGCCCAACATGGTCAAGAAGACCACGCTGCGATTGTGGGCCGATGCGATCGACCGGCTGCTGCAGCACGACCGGCCGCGCCTCGAGAAGGTCCGCGACCTCGATGACGCTGGACGCAAGAAGCTGCAAGACGCCCTGGGCAAGGTGCAGGCCGTGCTCGACGCCTGGAAGAAGAGCTTTGAGCGCTACTTCGAGGACAAGGAGGGCGATACCTGGTCGGAGCGCGATCCCTGGCGTCCGGCGCTCGTCAAGGCGCAGCGCGACTGGCGTAAGGCGTTCGACGCCCTCGGCAAGTAGCGCGGCGGCGGACTATGGCGATCTACCGCCTCGGCAGCGGTCTGGGCTTTCCGCCAGTCGCGCACGCCGAGCCGTCGGGCCTGCTGGCGATGGGCGGCGATCTGCGGCCCGAGCGGCTGCTGGCGGCTTACGGCGCCGGGATTTTCCCGTGGTTCAGCCCGGGCCAGCCGATCCTGTGGCATGCGCCCGACCCGCGCATGGTGCTCGGTCTCGACCGGTTGCACGTCGGTCGCACCCTGCGTCGCGCCCTGCGCAGCCGCCGCTTTCGCGTCGAGTTGGACAGCGCCTTCGCCGAGGTCATCGGCCACTGCGCCAGCCGCGAGCGCCCAGGGCAGCAAGGGACTTGGATCACGGCAGGCATGCAGCGCGCTTACATCCGCTTGCACACATTGGGGTTCGCGCACAGCGTCGAGACCTTCCTAGGCGATCGCTTGGTCGGCGGCCTCTATGGTGT
>SXGT01105932.1_pt1 | contig 14183 bp, 12 predicted proteins | sample 3176221 | NCBI WGS metagenome assembly SXGT01 (sample SAMN11356862, study PRJNA531348) | freshwater metagenome | isolation source: freshwater sample F1-120 | place: China: Fuxian Lake, Yuxi | collected 2017-12-25 | reverse complement strand
CGCGCCGTGTCCATGACAATGGACGTGCCGAAGCAGTTGGTGTGGATGAAGTCGTCTGCGCCTGCGATCGAACGGTCGACGTGGCTCTCGGCGGCGAAGTGCACGACGCGATCGCAACCCCGCATCGCCGTCTCCAGCGTGCCCGGGTCGCAGATGTTGCCGCGCACGAACGAATAGCGCGGGTTGTCGTCGACGTCTCGCAACGTCGAGAGGTTGCCGGCGTAGGTGAGCGCGTCGTACACGACGACCTCGTCGTCGGTGTTCGCGAAGACCCAACGAACGAAGTTCGATCCAATGAACCCGGCCCCGCCGGTGACGAGCAGCTTCACGGCGGTCGGTCAGGTCCGAAGCGAGAAGTGGGCGCGCCACTGCGGTTCGATCGCGCCGCGTCGGGGATTCGACTGATCGCGGGCCGACAGGATCGGCGCCGCGAGGCCCCAGTCTGCGGCGATCTCGGGGTCGTCCCAAGCGACGCCGAGCTCATCGGCGGGGTTGTAGTAGCCGTCGACGAGGTAGGTGATCGTCATGTCGGTCAGGCTTGCGAAACCGTGCGCGACTCCTGGCGGTATGTAGACGCCGTTGTGATTGTGGGTCCCGTCTTCTCGTCGCCCGAGATCGAAGCATTCGGTCGCGCCCTCGGTGGGTGACCCGTCGCGCAGGTCGTGCAACACGACGCGTGCGGTGCCGTACGGCACGTACCAGTAGTCGGCCTGGTGGAGGTGGTAGTGCAAACCGACGATGCAACCCGCGATCCGGTCGCCTCGATTGCCCTGGATCATCTCGCGCCCATGGCCGAACCACTCGCGGCGGTAGGTCTCGATGAAGCAACCCCGCTCGTCGCCGTGGACCGCGGGTTCGACGTGGACGACGCCGTGGACGACGTTCGACTCGGCGAGGGTGGGCACCGACTACTCCAACTCGACGCGTGAATGGTCACCCAGCATGAGGCGACTCGCCTTCGGGCGCAAATCGGAGCGGACGACCTCGGTGTCGCGGCCGAGAAGGGAGTCCTGGAGCCGTCGGACGCCTTCGATCCGGCACCGTTCGAGGACGACGGAGTGTTCGATCTCGGCGTCGGTGACCGCGCAGTCGGCCGCGATCGAGGTGAACGGTCCGACGTAGGTGTCGACGACCTTCGTGTTGCGACCGATGATGGCGGGACCCCGAACCGTGCTGTTGATGAGTTCGGCGCCCTCTTCGATCACGACGCGCCCGTCGACTCGGCTCGCGCCGTCGACCTTGCCGTCGTTGCGAGGCACAAGCGTCTCGAGCACGAGCCGGTTGCACTCGAGCAGCGGATCCTTCTTGCCCGTGTCGATCCACCAACCGCGCAGCACCTCGTGCATCACCCGTCGGTCGTTGTCGAGTAGCCACTGGATGGCGTCGGTGATCTCGAGTTCGCCTCGAGCCGACGGTCGGATCGCTCGCACGGCTTGGTGAATCGTCCGATCGAACAAGTAGACGCCGACGAGCGCAAGGTCGCTCGGTGGGTCGGCCGGCTTTTCGACGAGGCCCACCACTTCGCCGTACTCGTCGATCTCGGCGACACCGAACTGACGAGGGTCGTCGACCTGCGCCAGCAAGATCTGGGCGGCGGCCGGAGCGCGCTCCTCGCCGAGTTCGGGATGGGCGCGGCGTTCGTCTTCGAACTTGCGGACGAATCCGGCGAGGTCCTGTTGCAGCATGTTGTCGCCGAGATACATGACGAAGTCGTCGTCGCCCAGGAACTCCTCGGCGATCAGGACGCAGTGGGCGAGGCCGAGCGGCGCCTCCTGCGGGATATAGGTGACGTTCACCCCGAACTGCCAGCCATCGCCGATCGCGGTGATGAACTCCTCGCGGTTGTCGCCGACCACGATGCCGACCTCGGTGATGCCGGCGTCGGCCATCGCCTCGATTCCGTAGAAGATGATGGGCTTGTTCGCGATGGGAACGAGCTGCTTCGCTCCGGTGTGGGTGATCGGGCGGAGTCGGGTGCCGACGCCGCCCGCGAGGATGAGACCCTTCATGATTCCTGCAGTCTGTCAGGTGCCGGTGTCGGCCGGAAATGCGGCCCCGTGCCGCGATCCGGGTTCTCATCGGCGGGGGAGGCGGGCCGCCTGAGAACGTCCCGACCAGTGGCTCGGGGAGGGGTCGGTCACCTACGGTGGCCATGTGAGTGAGTGGCCGCGACGTGACGACTGCGATCTGTGCGAGGCCGCACGGATCACCGAATGGTTCCACGAGGACGAGGTCTGCTGGATCGCCGAGTGCGAGATCTGCTCGACGCCGATGGTGGTGTGGCGCCATCACGGCGTCGAGCCGCCGACCGAGCACATGGAACACATGATGGCGAGGTTGACCACCGTGGTCGAGACGCACTTCGAGTTCGAGCACTACGTCGATGACCACATGCGGAACATCCCCGACCACTACCACGCCCATGCCCGACCGAAGGGCGGATTCTTCGGTCACGGTCTGCGGCGCCGATCTCCGTGACGTCGACTCCAGGCGGAGCAAGTCCGGGCGCCGCCGCGACCGAACTCGTCTTCACGATCGATCTCGGGACATCCGGGCCCAAGGTCGCGTTGTTCAGCGTTGACGGTCGGTACGTCGCCGGAGAGTTCGAACCCGTCGACCTGGTGCTCGAACCGCCCGATGGCGTCGAGCAGCGACCGAGCGACTGGTGGGCCGCGATCGGCCGAGCCGCGCAACGACTCTCGCGATCACATCCGGACCTGAGTGCGGTCGTCGCCGTGGCCGTCACGTCGCAATGGTCGGGGACCGTCGCAGTCGACGAGTCGGGCGAGCCGTTGATGAACGCGGTCATCTGGATGGACGCACGCGGCGCCCGCGCGACCCGACGGATCGCGAAAGGCCGCTTCAACGTGGCCGGCTACGACCCTCGGAAGCTCCGCCGGTGGATTTCACTCACCGGCGGCGCGCCGTCGCATTCGGGCAAGGACCCGATTTCGCACATTCTCTGGATCGAATCCGAACGACCCGACATCGCGCGCGCCACGAAGTGTTACCTGGAGCCCAAGGATTGGATCAACGCGCGTCTGACCGGCCGGATGGTGGCGACCTTCGACTCGATCGCGGTTCATTGGCTCACCGACAATCGCGATCCCGAACGCATCGACTACTCGCCGGTCCTACTCAGCCAGTCGCGCGTCGACCGTTCGAAGCTGCCCGATCTGATCGCGGCGACCGACATCGTCGGACCGCTCCTCGATTCGGCTGCGGCGGTGCTCGGACTCCCGCCCGGAATTCCGGTCATCGGAGGCACACCTGACGTTCAGTCGGCGGCGGTCGGGAGCGGCGCGGTACGCGACGGCGAAGGACATCTCTACGTCGGGACATCGTCGTGGGTCAGCGGTCATGTGCGCGACAAGAAGACCGATCTGACGCGGGGGATCGCCTCGTTGCCGTCGCCGCTTCCTGGGCGCTATTTCATCGCCAACGAGCAGGAGACCGCGGGGGAGTGTCTGAACTTCCTGCGCGACCGGGTGCTCTGGCCCGACGATCGGCTCGGGAGCGGCCCACCGCCCGGCGATGCGTACGCGCGCATCGACGAACTCGCGGCGTCGGCTCCGCCCGGATCGAATGGCGTGATGTTCTTCCCGTGGCTCGTCGGGGAGCGCACGCCGGTCGACGACCATCACCTGCGTGCGGCGTGGGCGAACGTGTCGCTGTCCTCGACCCGAGCCGACCTCGTGCGATCGGTGCTCGAAGGAGTCGCGCTCAACACTCGTTGGCTGCTCGGCGGTGTGGAAAAGTTCCGGGGCGGCGAGTTCCCGTGGCTGCACTTCATCGGAGGGGGCGCGCGATCGCCGCTCTGGTCGCAGATGTTCGCCGACGTGCTCGATCGCGAGATCCGCGTCGTCGAGGACCCGATTCGAGCCAACGGTCGCGGCGCCGCGCTCCTTGCCGGGCTCGCGCTCGGGCGGCTCGACATCGACGGCGTCGCGGCGGCGGTGCCGATCGCCGACACGTATCGACCGAACCCCGCGCACCGAGCGGTGTACGACACTGCATTTCGAGACTTCGTCTCGTTCCACAAGCACACCAAAGGCTGGTTCCGCGCCCGACACAAGGGAGTTCGATGAGCAACCCGTACCGCGACGAGTTTCCGCCCCTCGCTGCGATCCCGCCCTCGGGCCGGCCTCGCGACGAGGTTCTCGCGTTCATGCGCGATCTGCGAGACCGGGAGGAGTCTCGCTGGTCCGATGGGTTCGCGAGCGGAAGCGTCTACCACGGTGATCCGGCCCATGTGGCGTTCCTCTCGGAGGTGTACGCACTGCACAGCCAGACCAACCCGTTGCACGCCGACCTGTGGCCGAGCATCACCAAGTTCGAAGGCGACATCGTGCGCATGACCGCAGCGATGATGCACGGCGGCGACGATGTGGTCGGGAGCGTCAGCAGCGGCGGGACCGAGAGCATCTTGCTGGCGATGAAGTCCTACCGCGATCGTGGGCACGCGAACGGCATCGAACGGCCGGCGATGGTGCTGCCGTCGACTGCGCACGCGGCCTTCGACAAGGCAAGCCAATATTTCGGTCTCGAACAGATTTCTGTCGATCCCGGACCCGACGGTCGCGCTGATGTCGAAGCGATGACCGCTGCGATCACGCCGTCGACCGTCGTCCTGGTCGGTTCGGCGCCGAACTACCCGAACGGACTGGTCGATCCGATCGAGGCATTGGCCGAGGTTGCGTCGGCGCGCGGTCTGGGAATGCACGTGGACGCGTGTCTCGGCGGCTTCGTGCTCCCCTGGGCGGAGCGGCTCGGCCACCCGGTGCCAACGTTCGACTTCCGGGTTCCCGGCGTGACCTCGATGTCGGCCGACACGCACAAGTACGGGTACGCCGCGAAGGGCACCTCGGTCGTGCTGTATCGCGGTAAGGAACTTCGCCACTTTCAGTACTACACGACGGCTTCGTGGAGCGGTGGCCTGTACTACTCGCCGACGTTCGCGGGATCACGTCCTGGCGCGCTCATCGCGCAATGCTGGGCCGCCATGGTGTCGATGGGCGAGGACGGCTACCTCGACGCGACCCAGCGGATTCTCGAGACCGCGGCGCAGGTCAAGGCGGCGGTGCGCGCCATCGACGGGCTCGAGGTGATCGGCGATCCGCTGTTCGATGTCGCATGGAAGTCCGACGAGGTGAACATCTGGGGTGTGCTCGACGAGATGAGCAAACGAGGGTGGTCGCTCAACGGTCTGCAACATCCACCGGCGATGCATCTGTGCGTGACGCTGCGGCACTGTCAGCCGGGCGTCGTCGAACGTCTGGCGACGGATCTCGCCGAGTGTGTCGAGTATTTGCGCGCACACCCCGATGCCGGCAGTGACATGGCACCGATCTACGGCATGGCACAGATGACGGAGATGCAACCACTCGTCACCGCGGGTATCGCCGAGTACGTCGACAAGCTCTACGAATAGTCCGCTGTCTACGGCGCAGACTTGATGCAGTTCAACAACTCGTACTGCTTGCCGAGGATCTGGCGGTCGTCGGCGCGCAGCCACTTCCGCAGAACAGTCGCGTAGACCGAACGAAAATCGACATACGACTGCATGTTGCCGTAGTCGACCAAGGCGCTCTGCTTCAGCGACGGTTGCACGCCGTAGCAGCCACCGTTCACGAGGTCGCCGATCAGGAACACGTTCGTCGATGTCCCGTGATCGGTGCCGCGGTCGTTGTTCTGCTCCGGACGACGACCGAACTCGGTGAACGTCATGATCATCGTCTGGCGCTTCCACTTCGTGTTGAGCGCACCGTAGAAGCGGTGGATCCCGAGATCGAGGCTGCGCATCAGATTCGCGTGATCACCGGTCAGTCCGCCCTGATTGGCGTGCGTGTCGAAGCCGCCGATTCGACACGTGATCGTGCGGATGCCGAGGTTGACGTTGATGAGCCGTGCCGCGAGCGTCATCTGGCGCGAGAAGTAGTCGTAGCTGTCGGGGATCTCGGTTCGGTATGCCGGTTCGATCCTTCCGGTGATGTCGACCAACATCTTGTTGGTGGCCGCTACCTCGTTGCCCCACGCGCCAAGACCGGTGTTCGCGCCCGCGTACGAACCGACGGCGTTCAGCAACCGGACTTCGTGGGTGTCGTCTCGTTCGACACCGAATGCTCCACCGATCCAGAGCGGCAGACCCGCGGCCTGATTCTTCTTCCCGACGTGGTGCAGGGGAACCGACTGATCGAGCACGACCTGGTAGAGCGACTCACGAGCGGAGTTGGAGAGCCCGTCTGCCCATCGGCCGACCCAGCCGGTCGGATACGAGAGGCTCGAACCTCCCCAACCCTGCATCCAGTAGGCCATCGAGCTGAAGTGGCTGAAGTCCGGCGGCTTGTAGCCGACGCCGCGGATGACGGCGACTCGGCCCGCGTCGTATCGCGCCTTGAGCTTCGACAGATTCGGGTGCAACCCCACGCCGGGCTTGAGATCGAGCGCTTGGTTCGCCGGGATCGCGATGTTCGGGCGTCGGTCGTAGTACGCACCTTGGTTCGTCGGCACGACGGTGTTCAAGACGTCGTTGCCGCCGTCGAGTTCGACGAGCACGAGGATCGCATCGTTCTTGTCGAGTGCGGGCGCCGCGAACGCTTCGAGGTGGCTGAGCATCGGGCTCATCGCCACACCGCCCGCCGCGACTCCTCCGGCTTGGAGGAAGCGGCGGCGCGAGAGCCCGAGGTCGGCCCCGGGGAACGACAGCTTTCGACGCTCGGGTGTCGGTGCAGCCAGGCGGTCAACGGTGTTCGTTCGGTTGTTCATCGCAGTTCCCCTCTCACGCCATCATGAAGTCGGGCGACAACGTGACCATCTGCGTCATGTAGTAGTAGGCGAGGTGATCCCATTCGCCGTCGGCCTGCATCTGCTTCTTGACCCACGTGAGCAGCATCTCGTGGGTGTTGTCGGTGGGGAAGTAGACGCGGAACGTTTCGAGCGCGTTGTTGACCGCCTGGCGGTACTTGGTCGTGCTCGAACCGAGCAGGACGTCGAGCACCTCGGCCTCGAGGAACTGCGCCTCGTGCAGCATCCACCGGTAGTTCCAGATCCAGCTCGCGCGGGCCCAGTGCTGGGTCGTGCCGAGCCAGTATCCGTTGTTCTTCCATCCGGCGACGTTCGGGGGCTCGAACAGGTCCATCCCCATCTCGTCGATGCCCCAGTAGTTGAAGTGGGGTTGGTCGTCGCCCTGGTCGAGCATCGGAATGCCCGTGGCCTTCATGATCGCGACGATCCATTCGATGGGCGTTCGGACCAACCCCACGCGGGCCCAGGAGTTGTAGAACTCGGGCCGCAGGAACATTGCACGAAGCAGCGGCTTGATTTCGAGGTCGTTGTTGATGAACGTCTGCGCCAGCTCGTTGATCATCTGGTTCTCGGGAGTCGATCCGGCGAACCAAGCCCACAGCTTGCGGGTGATGAAGCGGGCCGCGACCGCTCGCTTCTGCGCGTTCTCGTCGAGGATGTAGTTGATGATGTCGGGGCCGTCCCAGTTGCGGGTCTGACCCATGAACGTCTTGTTCCCGAAGTCGTGCGCATCCGAATTGAACACGTACGTGTCGGGGTCGGTGTCGTGATCGAGGTTGTGACCCGTCCACGCTCGGGCTCCGGCCACGATGTCGGCCTGCGTGTACTGGTTCACGCCGAGTGTGAACAGCTCCATGAGCTCTCGGATGAAGTTCTCGTTCGGCGAGTACTTGTGGTTGTACGCGTTGTCGAGGTAGATGACCATCGCCGGCTGGAGCGACATGGTGTGGACGAGTTGGCGGAAGTTGCCCATGCCTTGCGTCCGGAAGAGATTGTTCTGATCCCACATGAGGCGCATGTCGCCGACCTTCGCGTTCTCGGTCGCGACGTGGTTGTGCCAGAACAGTGCGAGCTTCTCCTGCAGGGGCTTGTACGCCGAAGGGTTGCCCTGGTCTGGGTCGACCGCCATGCGGTTCATCCACCAGCCCTTCAGCATGTACTCCTTTTCCCAGTCGCCGATGTCGTCATCGAGGAAGGTCGGTCGAGTCACGTCGACGACGTCATCGAGCAGCGAGTCGACGATGTCCTCGAGCGTGTCGCTCAGCTTCGACTGGATGAACCAACGAGGAGGGGGCCCGAAGCCCGCTCGCTTGTAGAGATGGTTGATGGCAACTTCTGACGGCACCGGTTTCCCCCTACTCGTGCCCCGCGCACGGAGGATTCATCGGCGGAAACGCATTTCGTCCTGAAGCCGGTACGGGAAAAATCGTGATATTTCGGTCGCGCGCCTATCGCGACGTCCCGCGTTCGTACCGCCGCGAACGTCGCGGGTTGTCCCACAGAACGGCGGATGTCCCACGGATCGGCGGCATACCGCCACTTCGTGGGACACCCGCCAGTTCGTGGGACAACCCGCGCGCGGGCCGGCGCGCTACGGGGTGGGGTGGGGTGGGTCAGGGGAGGCCGGCGCCGGGGACGTCGACGCGGGTGCGTTCGATCCGCCCGTGTCGTTCGGCCTTGCAGCGTTCGGGTTCGCTCGTCCCTGCCGTGCAGACATACAGCGTGCGACGATCGTCGTCGCCGAGCATGCACGCGAACGCGCCGCCGCGGCCGGTGTCGATGGTCTGCAGGATTTCGCCGCCCTCGGCGATGCGATGTACGAGACCGCTGATCGGGCACGCGCTCCAGATCGCGCCGTGCGCGTCGAGACAGATGCCGTCGGGGAGGGTGCCGTCGGGGAGTTCGGCCCACACGCGACGATTCGAGAGTGAACCGTCGGCGGCGATGTCGAACGCGGTGAGCCGACGGGCCATGCTCTCGCCGACGATCAGGGTCCGCTCATCGGGGGTGATCACGGTCCCGTTCGGAAACGAGAGATCACCGGCGACGACAGTCGTGCTGCCATCGGGGTCGACGCGCACCAGCGTCGTCGTGCGGGGTCCGCCGCCGCCGTGGAGGTCCCAGCCGAAGTTGCCGACGTAGGCGCGCCCCACCGAGTCGACGACCATGTCGTTGCAGTGGAACGGCGCCAGATCCCAGAGGTTGGCGTGCTCGACGAGTTCGCCGTTCGGTTCGAGTCGGAGCACCCTCCGGTCGCGCATCGACACGACGAGCATCCGGCCGTCGGGCAACCAACCAAGCCCGCTCGGATCATTCGGCACCTCGACGATGACTTCGTGGGCGCCACCGGGTGCGACGGCGATCACCTGTTGCGCATGCATGTCGGAGAACCACAGTCGGCCCTCGTGCCAGCGAGGACCTTCGCCGAACGCCAATCCATCGAGTACTACGTCCATTGCTTTGCTCCCTCTTCGCTGCTTGCGCGCCGGCCGAGCCTGCGCTCCATCCGCTCCGTTCGCTTCGCGGTGTTCGCTCGCTGCGGCTCGCTTACGCGGGCTCCGCTTCGGTCGGTGAGATCTCGTCCAACGACTTCCCCGCCGGTTCGGGCAGTCGGGGAACGAACAAGATTGCTGCGACGATCGTCGGGATGGCACACAACGCGATTGCGCGACCGATCCCGCCAAGCGGATCCGAGAGCTGACCGGCGATGAGCAGCCCGGTGGCCGAACCCAACACGCTCACGACGAGCAACATGCCGTTCGAGGTTCCGCGCACTTCCGTCGGGAAGAGTTCGGCTCCCATCGTGGATATGGCGAGTCCACCACAACTTGCGGCGAGCACCGACAGGATCGAGAACACGTACAACCAGACACCGCTCGAGAGGAAGAATCCGATCTGGCACAGACCCGCGAGGGCCAAGAACGTCGCGGCGACCGGTCGTCGTCCGCGCAACTCGCTGAGGCGACCCGCGAGCACGATCCCGATGAATCCGGGGAGTCCGGTCGTTGCGGCTCGGAAGCCGAGGATTCCGCTGTTGGAGTAACCCCGGTCGTCCTCGAGGTACTTGTTCATCAGCTGGGCCGACGGCGCCGACAACATGTTCGTCATGAATCCGACGGCCGCGAGCACAGCACAACGCTTTCCGTACTTTCGATCGACGACCTCGCCGGCTCTTCCGCGAGCAACGTCGGTCTCGGTGAGCCGTTCGTAACGTCGACTCTCTCGCAAGGTACGTGCGAGCTTGGGCACCAGCAGGATCGTCGCGCCGGACACGAGATACGACAACCGCCAACTCTGCTCGCCGAAATCAGCGAGCGGCAGGAGCACGACCACCGCGGTGAATCCGAGTCCACCGGCCATGGTCAGCATCGCGGCCGCGAAGGCGCGCGCCCCCTCCGGTGCCTCCTCGACCGCGGCGATTCCGGCGACGATCGCCGCCGCGCCGACAAAGCCCCGCGCGATTGCCTGTAGGACAGTGAGTGAATAGATGTCCGGCATTGCGGCGCTCAGGGTGTTGGCGACGGCGATGCCGACCAGACCAGTCAGGATCATCCGGCGACGTCCGAGGCGATCGGCAAGCGCCATGACGAACAGCGCGACGAGCGCTCCGGCACGGGACACCGCGAGCGACGTGGTCAACGCTTTGTCGGAGATGTCGAACGTGTCCTGGATGTTCTGCGCGTTCTGGCCGTAGAGCGAGCCTCCGAACGTCGCGACCGTCGTCGCGAACGCAGCGCACGCCAACAAGGAGGCTTGCGCCTGCGTGAAGGGGACGTTCGCCAGGAGCAGCGGGGCTTTGATCGGCTCGGGTTCGGGTTCGCCCGTCAGACGAGCCCGAATCGTCTTGACGACATGATCGACCCGACGCTCGAGCTGCCCGAGGATGAGCCCGCCGAACACCCAGCCGAAGAAGGGGATCTTCAGATGTGAGTTCGTCGAGACGACCACCCGGGAGTCGCCGGAATCAGCGGTGTCCACGGCGATCGCGAGATACGCGTCGGCATCGATTCCGCCGATTCGGCTGACGTATTGGAGCGTCCCGTCCGCGACGACACTCGAACGCACCACATCGAAGTCGTCGGTGATCGTGGCGATGACCAGCTCGGCCGGAGCGGTGGTCTCGAACGTCCGCTCGGCGCGCATCGGCGGCATGCTAGGCATTGGCGCCATTCAGCTCGACGAAGGAGACGAGGCGATGACGAAACTCGAAGTTGGTGACAAGGCGCCGGCGATCAACCTGAAGGACCAGCACGGCAAGGCCGTGAAGTTGTCGCAGTTCAAGGGCCAACGCGTCGTGCTGTACTTCTATCCGAAGGCCGACACGCCCGGGTGCACGACCCAGTCGTGCGCACTCAGCGAGGCGCTCCCGCAGCTGAAGAAGCTGAACTCCGTGGTGATCGGAGTGTCGCCCGACACGGTCGAGCGCCAGGCGAAGTTCGACGACAAGTACTCACTCGGGTTCCCGTTGCTCGCCGACACCGAGCACGAGGTCGCCGAGGCGTACGGCGTTTGGGGCGAGAAGGTCAACTACGGCCGCAAGTACATGGGCATCATCCGCAGCGCGTTCGTGATCGACGAGAAGGGCAAGCTCGCGGGCGTCTTCTACAAGGTCAGCCCCAAAGACACCGTCCCCAAGGTCACCAAAACGCTCGAGGGCTGAGCCCTGCCTGACCGCTCAGGCGCCGATGGCGTGGTAGCCGCCGTCGACGTGCACGACCTCGCCCGTGGTGGCGGGGAACAGGTCGGAGAGCAGTGCGACGCACGCTTGCGCGGCGGGTTCGGGGTCGCGGACGTCCCAACCGAGCGGCGCACGCTCGTTCCAGGCGGTTTCGAACTGCTCGAATCCGGGAATCGACTTCGCGGCCATGGTGCGGACCGGCCCTGCGGCGACGAGGTTCACCCGGATCCTGTCGCCGCCGAGGTCGCGTGCGAGGTAGCGGGCCGTCGACTGCAACGCCGCTTTCGCGACCCCCATCCAGTCGTACACCGGCCAGGCGTGGCGTGAGTTGTCGAAGTCGAGTCCGACGATCGACCCTCCGCCCGGCATCAGCGGACGCACCGCAACCGCCAGCGACTTCAACGAGTAGGTCGACACGTGGATCGCAGTCGACACGTCATCCCACGGTGCATCGAGAAACCCACCGCCGAGGCAGCTCTCGGGTGCGAACGCGATCGCGTGCAGCGCGCCGTGGAGCTCGCCGCCGACTCGCTCGGCGAGGGCGTCGACATCGTTCGGATCGGTCGCGTCGAACTCCACGATCTCGACGTCAGGGTTGGGCAGGCGACGAGCCGTTCGTTGGGTCAGCGACATCACCCGACCGAAGCTCGACAGTACGACCGTCGCGCCGTGCTGTTGCGCCGCGCGCGCGACGGAGAACGCAATGGAAGCGTCGTTCAACACGCCCGTGACGAGAATTCGTTTGCCGTCGAGCAACATGGTCGGTCCTCCGCAGGAGTCGTCGGTCGGGCAGCTATTGCGGTGAGTTCGAGTGCTTACGCGGGCGCGTGGTTGCGCGCTTGGTGCGGAACTGCTCGAGCGCGGCGCCGAGCACTCGTCGGGTGTCGATCGGATCGATGACGGCGTCGACGAAACCACGCTCGGCCGCGCGGTAGGGATTCAGGAACACCTCCGTGTACTCCTGTTCGGTCACGCCCTTGTCGCCGAGGATCTGCACCGCGCCGGGTGCGCCCATGACCGCGATTTCGGCGCTCGGCCACGCGACGCACAGATCGTTGGCGATCCCGCGCGAATCCATGACGATGTAGGCACCGCCGAAACTCTTGCGCATGATGACGCACAAACGGGGAACGGTCGCCTCGCAGTAGGCGTGCACGAGTTCGGCTCCGTGGCGAATCATTCCTCGCCACTCGAGGTCGCGGCCCGGTTCGAATCCGGGGGTGTCGACGAACGTCAGAATCGGCAGGTTGAAGGCGTCGCACCACGAGACGTGGCGGGCGGCCTTGCGCGACGCCTCGATGTCGAGTGTTCCGGCCCGTTGCCCGGGCTGGTTCGCGACGATGCCGACCGCTCGTCCGTCGAGTCGCCCGAACGCCGTGACGACGTTGGGTGCGTAACGGCTGCGCACCTCACACAGCGAATGCTCGTCGAGGACATCATCGAGCACATCTCGTACGTCGAACCCCGCGGTTGGTGAGTCGGGCACGATGTGCGCCGCGATCGGACAGTCGCGGTCGATCGGGTCGCCGACCTCGAGACGTGGAGGATCGGTGATCGACTCGTCGGGCAGATACGAGAGCACGGTCGCCACCGCATCGACCAACGCGATCTCGTCGGGTACGACGAAGCTCGCGACTCCTGCCCGCACGTCGTGGATTCCGGCGCCACCGAGGTCGGCCCGGGCGATCGGAACCCCGGTGAACTCGCTCACGGCCTCGGGTCCGGTGACGTACGCGAATGCATCCTCGGTCATGACGACCGCATCCGCGATGCCGAGGAGCAGAGCCGGCCCCGACACGCACGCACCCGTCACCCCGACGATGGTCGGGACAACGCCGGACACTCTCGTCAGCGCACGGGCGACGCCACCCCACGCGTGCAGCGCGGCGACACCCTCGGTGATCTCCGCGCCGGCCGAGTCGAGCACCATCACGAACGGAACGCCGATGTCGCCGGCGCGCCGTACCGCGGCCTCGACGGCTCGGCCTCCGGCCGAAGTCATCGCTCCGTGATGGCGACCCCCGCGTACCTCGACCCACACGACGACGCGCCCGTCGATCGTTCGAAGTCCGGCCGAGGCGACTTCGTCGGCGCGGGCCGTGATCGGCACCGCGATCGCAGGTGCGGTCACGCGTCTCCGAACGGGGAGAACACGATCGACGCGTTGTGGCCACCGAATCCGAAACTGTTCGACAGCGCGGGCGCGGTGGCGAGGGGTCGCGCGACGGTGGCGACGACGTCGAGTTGGATGTCGTCGCCGAGGCGCTCCAGGTTCGCGGTCGGCGGCACGAGTTCGTTGCGCATCGCAAGGATCGCCGCGGTTGCCTCGACCGCGCCCGCGGCGCCGATCATGTGGCCGGTCACGCCCTTCGTCGAGGTGACGATCGGCGCGGCCGCACCGAAGACCTTCCGGATCGCTTCGGCTTCCGCGGAGTCGTTGAGCGGCGTGCTCGTACCGTGCGCGTTGATGTGGCCGATCTGGCCGGGGTCGAGCGCCGCGTCGGCCAGTGCCAACTGCATGCACGCGGCCGCGCCTTCGCCTCCCGGTGACGGTGCCGTGATGTGGTAGCTGTCGCTGTTGCGTCCGTAACCGACGAATTCGGCGAGCACGGTGGCGCCCCGAGCGAGTGCGAAGTCGAGTCGTTCGAGGACGAGTGCGGCGGCACCCTCGCCCATAACGAAGCCGTCGCGATCGGCGTCG
>SXGT01027058.1_pt1 | contig 14183 bp, 8 predicted proteins | sample 3176221 | NCBI WGS metagenome assembly SXGT01 (sample SAMN11356862, study PRJNA531348) | freshwater metagenome | isolation source: freshwater sample F1-120 | place: China: Fuxian Lake, Yuxi | collected 2017-12-25 | reverse complement strand
GTGAAGGCCGACGGGCTCGCCGGCGGCAAAGGCGTGTTTGTCTGTGCCAATCGGGCCGAGGCATTGGAGGCGGTAAAGCGCATGGGCCGCAACCGAGAATTCGGCGATGCCGGAAATCAGATTGTCATCGAGGAACGACTCGACGGCCAGGAGGCCAGCGTGTTGGCGATCACCGATGGCCGCACGATTGTCACCTTGCCGCCAGCGCAGGACCACAAGCGCGCGTACGACGGAGATCAAGGACCCAATACCGGCGGCATGGGCGCCTACTGCCCTGCACCGCTCATCACCGACGATCTGCTGCACCGCATTGAGGAGCAAGTGCTGGTGCCGACCGTCCATGCCATGAAGCGCTCTCGGCGCACTTTCCGTGGCGTGCTTTACGCGGGTCTGATGATCACCAATCAGGGCCCCAAGGTGCTGGAATACAATGTTCGGTTTGGCGATCCGGAGTGTCAGCCGCTTCTGCTGCGGCTGCAGACCGACATCGTCGATCTGCTGGAAGCGACGATCGACCAGCGCCTTGACGAGATTGAACCTTTGCGCTGGGACCCGCGTCCTGCCGTGTGCGTGGTGATGGCGAGCGAAAACTATCCTGGCAGCTACGAACGGGGCCTGGCGATTCGCGGTCTGGACGAGGCCGCGCATGTGCCCGACGTGAAAGTCTTCCACGCCGGCACGACACGGCACGATGGGCAGGTGCTTACCAACGGCGGCCGCGTGCTGGGTGTCACCGCGCTGGGCAGCAGCATTCCCGCGGCCAAGCTGCAAGCGTACACCGCCATCAAATGCATCCGCTGGAAAGGGGCTTGGTGCCGGAAAGATATTTCAGACAAAGCCTTGGGCGTTGGTTAGCAGCAATTTGCACTGGGTTGGCGGTGGAGTAGAATAAGGATGCTTTTCAGTGATCCACCGTTCTGCTCCCCATTTCCATTCAGCGATCTCTCCTCGGAAAAGCGGCGTCCTGCGATTGTGATCTCGAACAATTCGTACAATCAAGCCGCCGAGGACGTGCTGGTCGTGGCGATACCAAGTCGTAGCTGTCTGCTTCTATTCTACCCTAGCCATCCGAATTTCTTGACGAAAGGCCCTTCATGCCAAGTTGTGTTCTGGCTTACTCCGGTGGTCTCGATACTTCCGTCATCCTGGGCTGGCTGCAGGATGAGGGGTACGACGTGCATGCGGTTTACGTGGATCTGGGGCAGCCGTGTGAGGATCGGGAGGCGATCCTCAACAAGGCGCGGCAGTGCGGGGCCAGGTCGGCTCGCCTCCTGGATGCGCGCGAGGAGCTTTGCCGGGATTTTGCCTTCCCTGTGCTGCAATGGCAGGCCAGGTATGAGGGCGTGTATCTGCTCGGCACTTCGATCGCGCGGCCATTGATCTCAAAGGTCTGTTTGCAAGTGGCACGCGAACTTGGCGCCGATGCTTATGCGCACGGCGCGACCGGCAAAGGGAATGATCAGTGCCGCTTTCAGTTGGCGGCCGAGGCACTCGATCCGGGAGTCAAGATTATTGCCCCATGGCGCATTGAGCGCTATCGTCAGAAATTTCCCGGCCGCAAGGAGATGATCGCCTACTGCGAAGAAAGAAAGATTCCGGTCAAGGCATCGATCGCCAAACCTTACAGCAGTGACGAGAATTGCCTGCACATCAGCTATGAAGCAGGCAAGCTTGAAGACCTGACGGTTAACGGAGTGCAACTCGTCGATTTCGGGATGACCGTGTCCCCCGAGCAGGCGCCTGACCAGGCGGAGACGGTCACGATTGGCGTCAAAAGCGGCGTGCCCGTCTCGGTCCATGGCGAATCGAGGACGGCGCTGGAAATAGTTTGCGAGTTGAACAGGATCGGTGGCCGAAATGGCATTGGCCGCATCGACATGGTCGAGAACCGCTTTGTGGGCATGAAAAGCCGCGGTGTTTACGAGGCGCCCGGCATGACCATTCTTTATGATGCCGTCCGCTATGTCGAACAACTGACCATGGACCGTGATTTAATGCACCTCCGCGATCGCCTCGCGCCGGAAGTGGCGGAAATGGTGTATTACGGCTTCTGGTACACGGCCAGGTTTGACGCGCTATTGAGCTTCATCCGCGAAGCTCAAAAGCACACCACGGGCGAGGTTACGCTCAAGCTCTACAAAGGCAACATCTCGGTCGACCGGCGTACCAGTCCCAACAGTTTGTATGATGAAGGCATTGCCAGCATGGAAGGCGGCGGGTCCTACAACCAGACGGATGCGGAAGGGTTTCTGCGGATTCAGGGGCTGCCGATTCGCGTTCAGGGCCGCGTCACACCGCGAAAGTATTAACCCTCACGAGCGGCGGGCTGGGTCTGCCGCGGTTCGACGCGCATGTACCTCATCGAAAATCCCGTCTTGCAGCGCGAGCTGCTCGTGAATCTGCGGATGACGCGGGCGTTCGTGCTGTTGTTCTTCTATTTGTTCCTGCTCGGCGGCGTGGTTTATTTGGCGTGGCCGGGCGAAGGGGAACGGCGGCTCGATTTGACCACCAACCCGGATGCGGCCAAACGGTTAGTGAATCTGTTTTTTGTCGGTCAATATCTGCTCGCCTCGCTGATGGCCCCCAGCTTCGCGGCGGGGGCGATTACAGGGGAAAAAGAGCGCAAGAGCTACGAGATGCTGCTGGCAAGTCCTTTGCGTCCTGGGGCGATCGTGCTGGGCAAGCTGCTCGCGTCTTTGGCCCATCTGGCGATTCTCATTTTCTCGTCGCTGCCGATCGTGATGCTCTGTCTGCCCCTGGGTGGTGTATCGCTTTACGAAGTTTTGGCAATGTACCTGGCGCTGGCGGTGTCGGTGGTGTCGTTTGGCATGATCTCGCTGGCTTGCAGTAGTTACTTTCGCCGAACCGCTTCATCTCTGGTCGTGTCCTATTTGTTGATACTGCCGATCGCGCTACTCGGCATTTTCTTTTGGATGTTGTTGGAGAGGGAGGGGGCCGTCCGACTGTTTTTCTCGGTGACGGTGTTGCCGGCTCTGGGAGCCACGATCTGCGCCGTGCTATTCTTCGACACGAGCAAACGTCTGCTGCATCCACCCGATGTCGGTAGTGAAGGCCGCGAGGTCGTCGATCTGGAGGAAGAGTCCAAGCAAGCGGTGGGCCTTGTCATTCAGCGCGATCAATGGCCCGACAAACTTTTCGCCCCGGCCAAGCGCTCGGATTTGCTGCCCGACGGCGCCAATCCGGTTTTTGACAAGGAGATGCGGAGCGAAATTTTCGCCCAGGGAACGCTCATGCTGCGTGTGGTGATTCAGGTGAGCATGCTGCTCGCCATACCGTTGATGGCGGTCTGCTTGTACGTGCGGTCGGATCAGGCGCCGTGGTACATCAGCTATGTGGTGCTTTTCAACATGCTGGTGGGGCCCGTGTTTTCGGCCGGTACGGTGACCAGCGAGCGCGAGCGCGAGACGCTCGATTTGCTGCTCGTTACGACGCTTTCGCCCGGGCAGATTTTGTGGGCCAAATTGATCTCGGGGTTGCGCGTGTCGAGCGTGCTGACGATGTTCCTGCTGTGGCCGCTGCTGCTGGCTAGCGTAATGGTCCCCTACCTCTGGCCATTTCTGCATGTGGTCGCGGCCTATCTGACGATCGTCGCGCTCACATGCTTGACGACCGCCATCGTAGCGCTTTTCTGCTCGACGATGTTCCGCCGAACTTCGACGAGCCTGATGACGTCCTATCTGATCCTTGTGGCGCTGTTTGCGCTGCCGGTGGCGGCGAAGTTTTTCGCCCAAACCTTTTTCGGCGAGACGGCGGCGGCCAGGCTCATCGACGAACTGAGCTTCACCAGCCCGTTCTCGGCGGCGCACGCGCTCACGATCGATCTGCAGTCAGGTGGGCAGGACCACCTGCCGCCGAATTGGAGCAGCTTTTATCGTTTCGCCGCGTTTTACCTGACGATGAATGCCCTCTTGATCATCAGCATGCTGCGGCTGTTCAATACGCGGTGGCGCGTTTCGGAGTAGTTCGCGGCAAATCGGCCGCAGCTTGGGCAGGCGTAATCGGCTGTTTGCAGTCCCCCCGCCGGCTGGTAGAATCAGCAGGACGCTTCGAGGGATCGAGGATCTCCCCCCATGAGCACCAAGCTAACGCAACCTGCCGCTGCGCGCGCCGTGCCAGGCAGTTCCGCCGATTGGACCGTTCCCGCCGGTTGGACGCGCCGCCACTTACTGGACTTGGAGAGCCTTTCCGCCGAAGAGTTGACGATCGCGCTCGACACCGCAGCGCGTTTCAAGCTGGCGACCGCCGATTGTTCGCGGAAGTTGCCCCTGTTGGTCGGCCGCACGGTGGCCAATCTGTTCTTCGAAAATTCCACCCGCACGCGCACCAGCTTTTCGCTTGCCGCCCGGCGGCTGGGGGCCGACACGGTCGATTTCTCATCCAGCGGCAGCAGCCTCTCCAAGGGGGAGACGGTGATCGACACGGCCAAGAATATTGAAGCGATGGGCGTTCACTGTGTGATCGTTCGGCATCGCACGCCCGGCACCGCTCAACTACTGGCCCACAATCTGAACGCCGCCGTAATCAACGCCGGCGACGGTGCCCACGAGCATCCCACCCAGGGCCTGCTCGATATACTTTCGATTCGCCAGCGCCGTGGCCGGATCGACGGGTTGACGGTGGCTCTGGTGGGCGACATAGCTCACAGCCGCACGGCGCGGTCCAACATCTGGGGGCTCAAGAAGCTCGGCGCGCATGTGATCGTTTGCGGCCCATCGACCCTTGTCTCCCGACATTGGGAGCAACTTGGCGTTGAAGTGGCGTACGATCTCGACACGATTCTGCCCCGTTGCGACGTGCTGAATTTGCTGCGCATCCAATTTGAGCGGCAAAGCATGCGACCGTTCCCGTCCGTCCGCGAGTACGCCCTGCTGTACGCCATGAACTCCGAGCGAATGGCCAAAGCCAAAGACGACATTCTGATCATGGCCCCCGGCCCGATCAATCGCGGCGTGGAGATTACGCCCGATGTGGCCGATGGCCCGCACTCCGTAATTCTCGAACAAGTCACCAACGGCCTGGCTGTTCGCATGGCCATCCTATGGCTGCTACTTGGGCAATGTGCATGATGCCTGAACTCTTAATCGCCAACGGACGCGTGATCGATCCTTCGCAGAAGATGGATCGGCTCACCAACGTGCTGATCGACAACGGCAAAATCGCCGCTTACGATGTGCCGCTCAACGGCCAGCCGGTGGAGGTCATCGACGCAACGGGGAAGATCGTCGCGCCGGGTCTGATCGACATGCACGTACATTTGCGCGAGCCGGGGCGCGAGGAAGATGAGACGATCGCCACCGGCACGGCGGCGGCGCTGGCCGGCGGATTCACGTCCATCGCCTGCATTCCCAACACCGAGCCGCCAATCGACACGCAAGCCTCCGTCGAGTTTATTCAGCACCAGGCCGCCCGTGCCGACAACTGCAATGTGTATGTCGTGGCCTGCGTAAGCAAAAACCGCGAAGGCAAAGAACTGGCCGAGCTGGGCCAGCTCTTTCAGGCCGGCGCGGTGGCGGTCAGCGACGATGGCGCTCCTGTTTTCAACGCCGAACTGATGCGCCGGGCATTCGAGTATTGCCTGATGTTCGACAAGCCGATTCTTAATCACGCTGAGGTGCGCGAGCTGACCGAAGGGGGCGTGATGCATGAAGGACTGGTCTCGCTCATTCTTGGTCTGCCCGGCATGCCGGCCGAGGCCGAAGATGTGATGACCGGCCGCGACATGGCGCTGGCCGCGGCCACCGGTGGCCGAATCCACATCATGCACGTGTCGAGCGCCGGCAGCGTCGACATCATTCGCCGAGCCAGGTCGCGCGGAGTGCGTGTCACGACGGAAGTCTGCCCGCACCACTTTACACTCACCGATGAATGTCTGCGGTCGTTCGACAGCAACTTCAAGATGAGTCCGCCGCTGCGCTCGCAGAAACACGTGGAAGCCTGCATTGCCGGGCTGGTGGATGGCACGATCGAAGTCATTTGCTCCGACCATGCCCCCCACGCGCTGGAAAAGAAGATGCGGGAACTCGACGAAGCGCCGTTCGGCATCGTCGGCGTTGAGACGAGCCTGGGTCTGGTGGTGACCAGGCTGATCGAGCCCGGCATTCTCGATTGGCCGACGGCGCTTGCAAAGATGACGACCAATCCGGCGCGCATCCTGGGCATTTCCAAGGGCACGCTGAAAATCGGCGCCGACGCCGATCTGACAATCATCGACCCCAAGGCACGCTGGAAGGTTGATCCCAAACGGTTCCGCTCGAAGAGTAAAAACACCCCGTTCACCGGCTGGGAACTGACGGGCCGGGTCGCGGCAACGATCGTTGGCGGCAGGACAAAATACCAGGCTTCGTAATCACGAATTCGGGCCGGGGACTGGCTCATTTTCCCGGCGAACTTCGAGAGAGGTGCATCGTCCTGTTAAGTGGCCGCCCAACGCGGTCCCCGGGAAAATGTGCCCGTCCCCCCTCTTTCAATGTCCCTTCTCATTGACGGCTACAACCTGCTCCACGCCAGCGGCATTCTGGGCCGCGGTCGCGGGTCCGGCTACTTGCAGCGTTCGCGGCAGGCGCTGATGAACTTTTTGGCCGAATCGCTCGACGAGAAAGAGGCGTCGCGCTGCACCGTCGTGTTCGACGCTTCGGATTCCGCGCCGAAAGGCCTGCCGCGCACGCTCGCGTATCGTGGCATCACGGTGAAATTCGCCTCGGGCCTGCCAAGCGCCGATGAGTTGATTGAGCAATTGATCCAGGCCGACAACTCGCCGCGTACGCTTACAGTCGTCTCCAGCGATCATCGCCTGCAACGCGCCGCCAGGCGGCGCAAAGCCAAGCCAATTGACAGCGAGCAGTGGTTTCACGGCGTCGTGCGTCGCCGCATTGAGAGTCGGCAACTCACTGAGCACCCCAACGTAAAGCCTCCCGCCCCATCGACCGAGTCGGAGATCAACTTCTGGCTCCGCCAGTTTGGAGTTGCCTCCGAAGCGGAACGGGGCGAAGTTGAAAGTCCCAGCGGAGCAGACCAGCTGGACAATCCGTTTCCGCCGGGCTATGCTGACGATGTACTGGATGAGGACCATTTGCTGTAATCCACAAAATGTCCGACCCCGATAGGGAGTGACGGATGCGGCAGCACATTTGTATTGGACTTGCGCTGCTAACAGAGATCGTGATTCCGCTGGCCGCCTGGGGCACAGAACCATCGCCGTTGCGAGTTTGCCCCGAAGCTATTCGGTTGGACTCACCAGAGTCCTTCGAGCAATTGCTCGTGTTTGAATTGTCGGACGAGGGAATACCGGTCGACGTCACACGGCAAGCGGCATACTCGACGTTGGCGGCGGGCGTCGTCGAGGTCTCCCCCTCGGGGCAAGTTGTGCCGGTGAGCGATGGTCACGCGGACCTACGGGTGCGGGTTGGCAAGCACGAGACAACGGTGGCGGTCGAAGTGCGCGGCGTGGCAGCACCCCCCCCAGTCTCCTTCCAACGAGACGTCGTTCCGATACTTTCCAAAGCCGGCTGCAATTCGGGCGGATGCCACGGCAAGGCGGAAGGGAAAAATGGCTTCAAGCTGAGCGTGTTCGGCTACGACACCGCCGCCGATTTTCACGCGATCGTCATGGAAGATTGCGGTCGTCGAGTATCCCCGGCGGCGCCCGACCAAAGTCTGCTGCTGCTCAAGGCCACGGCGCAAGTGCCGCATGGCGGCGGACTAAAAATCGAGCGCAATTCCCGGTGGTATCGCCTGCTGCGGCGCTGGATCCAGGAACGAGGTGCGGTGGATCGGCAGGTCGAACACCTTGTGGACATCTCCGTTGAGCCCGCCGAAGTGACGCTGAGTCCGCATGGCTCGCAACAATTGCGCGTGATGGCGCGATACCAAGGCGATCACTCTCGCTGCGTGACGGCCGAGGGAGAATATCAATCGAACAACGATGCGATCGCAGCGGCGAGTCGCGACGGACTGGTGACCGCAACCGATGTTCCCGGCGAAGCCGCGATTTTAGTGCGCTACCTCGGGCAGGTGGCCATTTGTCGTGTGACCCGTCCGCGCGATGAGGGGACGTTCGCTCGTCCACCGGAACGGAACTTTATTGATCCGCTCGTGTGGGACAAGCTGGAGCTTCTGCGAATCGCTCCCAGCCCGCTCGCCGACGACGCAACCTTTCTGCGGCGAGTGTTCCTCGATACGATTGGCACGCTTCCGACCGCCGCCGAAGCTCGGAGTTGGCTCGCTGACCCGGCACCGGACAAACGCCGCCGCGTGATCGCCGAACTGCTCAATCGCCCCGAGTACGCCGATTATTGGGCGCAGCGATGGTCCGACCTGCTGCAGGTGGACAGGGACGCGATCACGCCGCAGGGCGCGGTGGCAATGACCCGCTGGGTGCGCGGGCAAATCGCGCAGAATGCACCGTACGACGAGTTCGTGCGCGCAATCTTGATGGCACAGGGCTCCACGCTCAGCGAATCGCCGGCTGCATTCTTCCAGGTGCACGGAGATCCGGAAAAATTAGCCCGCTCGGTCAGCCAGCTGTTCCTCGGAGTGCGCATCGAATGCGCGCAGTGCCATCACCATCCTTTCGAACATTGGGATCAGCAGGACTATTATGCGTTGGCCGGGTTCTTTACCGGGATCGTTCGCCAGCCGATTTCGCAAGGGGCCTTGAAGATCGTCGGCAAAGACGGCGAAGACATGAAGCATCCAAGGACCGGCCGTCCTGTGCCGGCCGCGGGACTGGGTGCTGCTGTGGCTGACCTGCCGCCCCACGCAGACCGCTGCCGCACACTGGCCGCTTGGGCCACCCGTCCAGAGAATCCGTTCTTCACAAGAGTGATCGTGAATCGGCTTTGGGCGCACTATATGGGACGTGGTCTGGTCGAGCCTCTTGATGATTTGCGAACCACGAACCCCGCTTCGAACGAGCGGTTGATGAATGCTTTGACCGATCATCTGATCGCATTGCACTACGACCTGAAAGCATTTACCCAGACGCTGCTCGACTCCTACGTCTATCAACTCAGTTCCCAGGTGAACGACTCGAACCGGCTCGACTTGCAGAATTATTCTCATGCGGCATGGAAGGCGGTTCCCGCCGAAGTGCTGCTCGACATGATTTCTCAGGCGACCGGTGTTCCCGAGGAGTTCAACGGTTGGCCGCGGGGCATTCGCGCGATCCAGATCTGGGACAACAGGTTACCTTCGCATTCTCTGGAGGTGTTCGGCCGTCCTACCGGCCGCAGCGGCTGTGCTTGTGAGCGCGGCGCCGAGCCGACCATGGCCCAAGCACTACACTTGATGAATTCGCCGACAGCGGTGCGCAAGGTGCAACATCGCGACGGGCGCGCCGCACGGTTGGCAGCCTCGAATCTTGGAACCGACGAGCTGGTTGACGAACTGTACCTGGCTGCTTTGTCGCGATTTCCCACGGACGGCGAACGCCCGCTCATGCGGCAGGCGCTTGCCAGGCCGGCCGATCGTCGCGAGGCTGCCGAAGATATTCTGTGGACACTGCTAAACCTCAGGGAGTTTGTCTTCAACCATTGAGGCATTCTTATGTGGAACAAGGTGTTTGGAACGGACCGCCGCTTCTGTGACCGCATCACGCGACGACGGATGCTTCGGGTTGGCGGGACGAGCCTGTTGGGCGGACTGACGCTGCCGACGCTGCTGCAATTGCAGGCCAACGCCGCCACATCCAAACCGCCAAAAGCCAAGGCTTGTATCTTCTTGATGCTGGAAGGCGGACCGAGCCACATTGACCTATGGGACTTAAAACCCGACGCGCCTGCGGAGGTTCGAGGTCCGTTCAAGCCCATCTCCACGGTCGTTCCTGGGACGCAGATCAGCGAAATACTGCCTCTCTGCTCGCACCTGGCCGACAAGTTCACCATCCTGCGATCACATAGTCATAATGACAACGCCCATCAAACGGGCCGTCATTGGGTGCTGACGGGATATCCGCCGAGTTTTGCCGACGGACAGGCCAAAGGGGTTCCGTTCAACGAGTTGTATCCGTCGATCGGCTCAATCGTGTCTCGCGAATTGGGATCGGACGGGGACGTGCCCCCCTACATTGAGGTCCCCAATGCGTTGGGACCGGGCGGACCTGGCTTCTATGGCGCCCAGTACGCACCCTTCACGATCGATAGCGATCCCGCGCAGCCCGATTTTAGTGTCCGCGATCTTACCGTCCCTGATTCCATTACCAGCGAAAGATTTGCGCGACGCGTGACGTTGCTTTCCGAGATCGAACAACGGGGGGCCGGCCAACAGGCCATCGGACGACCGCAAGCATTGACATCGTATTACGAGCGGGCCGTTGATCTGGTGACTTCGCCTCAAGCGTGTAAGGCATTCAATGTTCAGTCCGAGTCGACTGCGATGCGCGAGCGCTACGGCTACACGTCGATCGGCCAAAGTGCGCTGCTGGCGCGACGGCTGGTCGAGGCGGGTTGTCGCTTTATCGGCATCGACCACGGGAGTTGGGATACCCATTTTGACAATTTCGCGAGCCTTGAGAAGACCCTGGCGCCCCCCATGGATCGGGCGTTCAGCGCCCTCGTAACCGACCTCGATCAGCGCGGCATGCTCGATGATACGCTCGTGATCATGATGGGTGAAATGGGACGCACACCACAGATCAACAAGGACGTGGGACGCGATCACTGGTCGCAGTGCCAGACCGTGATTCTGGCAGGCGGCGGAATCAAGCGGGGCGCCTTGATCGGAGCCACTGACAGTACCGCCAGTAGTCCCATGACACAGCCCTATGGCATTCAAGACCTGCTTCGCACGGTCTTTCATCTGCTGGGAGTTGACGCGGATAAGGTCTATCTCACGCCGCTGGGACGGCCCCTGCCGATCGTCAACGGTGGTAAGCTGATCGACGAAGTGCTGGCGTGAGATCCCCGAGGTTGATGGTCATGCGATCGAACGGAATGGGTGAAATGCGTGCCGTTACCCGGCCTCGTTCCAGGCGGAAGTTCTTCTCGTGCCTGTTGATTGCGGTCGTGGCCCTGCTCGGATTGGCCACAACCGCGTGGGCTCACAAGCCGCCCGGACTCGGCTACATCTTTCCACCGGCGATTCAACCCGGCAAGGTAACCGACGTGCAATTGGGCGGCTTCGACTTCACGGCCGATATGCAGTGGTTCGTCTACGACGACCGGGTGCAATTGCAAACTAGGGGATTGCCGGGAGACTACCATGCGCCTCCTGCTCCCTATTGGATCGGTCCGCGGACAAACACGCCCGCCAGGCCGATTCCACGCGAGGTGGCGGCGCGCCTCACGGTAGCGCAAGACGCACCGGCAGGACTCCTGCGGTGGCAGGTTGCCAATGCAAATGGGGCCTCGGCCACCGCCCTGTTTTATCTGAGCCGCGGGCCGGAGATCCTCGAATCCCGTGATCGCGATTCGTCTCAACGCCTGCCGAACCTTCCGATCGCGGTCTCTGGCCGGTTGAGCCGGCTCACCGAGGTCGATCGTTACGAACTGGTCGCCGATCGGGATGGCCCGATTTCCGTCGACCTGATGGCGCGCCGACTTGGCGCCGACTTCAACGGTGTGCTCCAGGTGCGCGACGCCACAGGCGCCTTGCTGGCCGACTTCGCCGATACGCAGGGGCTTGATGGCGGTGTGACGTTCGCGGGACAAGCGGGGGCAACGTATACGATCAGCCTGCACGATATTGATTTTCGTGGCGACCGGGCCTATGTGTATCGCCTCGCCGTGACCGCAGCTCCGCGCGTGATCTGCACACTTCCTTCCGCAGGCCAACGGGGCACGTCGGGCGAGGTGGAGTTTGTCGGCCTGGGCGTCGCCAGTGGAAAGCCCGTGCTGGAGTCGCTCCGTCAAGTGGTGTGTTTTCCGTCGGACCCCGCGCTGTTGTCACATCTTTATTCCCTGGAGACGCCCTTCGGCGCCGTCGAAGTGGCGATTCCGCTGAGCGACGTTCCGGAGATCACACGCGATACCAGCCAGCTAGAGATCACAGACATGCCGCTGGCCGTAACGGCGCAGGGGGCCGTGACCAGCGTGTTGCCCCCCAATCGGGACGAACAACGTTACTCATGGAATCTTGAGAAGGACGAGAGTTGGTCCGTTGAGGTGCAATCGCGTGCGATCGGCGGACGACTGGATGTAGGCGTCTCGGTACTCGACCCCAACGGCGCGCTGGTTTGCGAAAACGACGACCTGCCCGGCACAACCGACGCGGCGGTTGAATTTCGTGCGGCTGCGAGTGGAACGTTTACCTGCGTCGTGCGTAGCATGGCGACGCGCGTCGGAGCGGCAGACGAAATATATCGTTTGCAGATCCAACGTCGAGCCCCTGACTTCTCCCTGACCGTACCGCAGCAGATAAGTCTTCCCTTGGGTGGTAAAGCGGATCTGACCGTTCACGCGGTGCGCACGGGCGGCTTCAACGGCGAGATCGTGCTGTCGGCAGAAGGATTGCCAGCAGGCGTGACGCAGGAGGGGGCGTGGACCATTCCCGCGGACAAGAATGAGTTGGCGGTTGCGATCCATGCCGCACCCGACGCCGACGTGGTTGCGCGCTCCATCCGGTTCCGAGGAACAGGGACGCTCGGCAACGCTGCGATCACGCGCCACGCAATGGCAGCGGCATCTGGAAATCTTTGTCCGCGATCTCCCGGTGAACAAAGGATTTCTCAGATCCTGCTGACCATAACGATGACGCCGCCGTTTGAAGTCCTGGTGGTCGGCCGCGAACGTCAGCGCGACGTCCATCGCGGGACGACCTATCCCGCGGAGATCGAGATCGTGCGCAAGGATGGGTTCGACGGTGAGGTTCAACTGGAGATGTCGGCGCAGCAGGACCGTTATCGTCAAGGAGTCCGCGGCCCGATCATAAGCGTGCCAGCGGGTGTGACGCATGCATTCTACCCATGTACTATGCCCGAGTGGTTGGCAACTGATTTGACGCAACGCATGGTGGTTCATGGAGTGGCTGCCGTGCGCGATCCGAAAGGTATCTGCCGTTATCTGACGAAGGCCGGCGATGCTCGGATCACCATGAGCATCGAAGGTGGCTTGCTGAAGCTCACATCACAAGCAGGAGAGCCGACCGCGTATCTCGGCGATTCGCTGGAGATTCCGGTGACCATTTCACGGTCGTCCATGCTGCCCGTGGCGACGACGATATCGCTGGTCGTGCCGGAGGAAATTGCCGGATTGTTGCGTGCGGAACCGCTGGTGCTTCCCCCAGGGCAAGATCGTGGCTCGCTACGAATCAGATCGGAGTCGGATGGGCGTCTGAAAGGTCCATGCACGCTCAAGCTGGCCGCGACCGCTTTGCAGGACGGCAAATGGCCCGTTATTTCGGAAACCGAAGTGCCCGTCGTGTTCTCCAGCCATTAAGGCCTGTTGGCAACTACGGCCAAGGGAAAATGCCACGGCGAACGAAGATTACCCTCACCCCGGCCCTCTCCCGGAAGGAGAGGGACATGTTTAGCGGACCTCATGCACGGCCAGAAGGTTGTGGCCTTTGGCGACCAGGCTGATCGCGCTGACGATTACGATGTGGTCCCCCTTCTTGAGTTTGCCCTCGCGGGTGCCCCAGGCTTCGACGTGGCGGATCAATTCCTCAAGATTGTGCGCGGGAGCGCCGGCGATCGGTGTTACGCCCCAGAAGAGGCTCATTTGACGTAACACAATTTCGCTGTCGGTCACGCCGAGGACCGGGATATCGCGACGCTGCTTGGAGATCGCCAGCGCAGTCGCGCCCGAGTGCGTGGCGGCGACAAGTAGCCGGGCGTCGAGCGCTTCGGCGATTTGGCCCATGCCGTAGACGACTGCTTCCGTGACGCGGTGCAGACCCTCGATCGGCTGCTCCGCCATCGGCTTCACGTGCCGGCCTTTGAGCAGCGGCTCGGTCGCCAGCGCAATACGGTGCATCATGTGGACGGCCTCGACCGGGTGATCCCCGATCGCCGTTTCACCGGACAGCATGCAGGCGTCGGCGCCGTCGAGTATTGCGTTGGCCACGTCGGTCACTTCCGCCCGGGTGGGTGTGCGCGAGTGGCGCATGCTGTCGAGCATTTGCGTGGCCACGATCACCGGCTTATAGCGGCGGTTGCAGGCGCTGATGATTCGCTTTTGCTCCACCGGCGTGCGGGCCACGTCAATTTCCACACCCAGATCGCCGCGGGC
>SXGT01692093.1_pt1 | contig 14185 bp, 12 predicted proteins | sample 3176221 | NCBI WGS metagenome assembly SXGT01 (sample SAMN11356862, study PRJNA531348) | freshwater metagenome | isolation source: freshwater sample F1-120 | place: China: Fuxian Lake, Yuxi | collected 2017-12-25 | reverse complement strand
TCGGCGCGGTCAGCCAGCTCACCATTTCCGCCTCCACCGAGCTGGGCGATGCCGAATCCGGCTGTCTGGCGGCGTTGATCGGCCCCGTTGCCGCGGTGGTGGCGGGCGGGGTCGGCGCGATCGCCATCACCTTGCTCTGGGCGCGGCTCTATCCGGAGCTCAGGCTTGCGAAGACCTTCGACCCACCCGATGTGGGCGACGCCTCAAAACGCAGGGAGACGGCAAGGTGAGAGCGGGCAGCATCCTCGAGACGATCGGCCATACGGCGGCCATCCGCATCAATCGCCTGTTCGGCTCGGCCGAAGTCTGGGTCAAATCCGAACGCGCGAACCCGGGCGGATCGATCAAGGACCGCATCGCGCTCGCCATGATCGAGGATGCGGAGAAGAGCGGCGCGCTGCGGCCCGGCGGCACCATTGTCGAGCCGACCAGCGGCAATACCGGCATCGGCTTGGCCATGGTCGCGGCGGTGAAGGGCTACAGGCTCGTCCTGGTGATGCCGGAGAGCATGAGCCTGGAGCGCCGCCGGCTGATGCTGGCCTATGGCGCCACCTTCGATCTCACGCCCAAGGAAAAGGGCATGAAGGGCGCGATCGAGCGCGCGGGGGAGCTGGTCGCTCAGACGCCCGGCGCGTGGATGCCGCAGCAGTTCGAGAACCCGGCCAATATCGACGTGCATCTGCGCACCACCGCGGTGGAGATCCTGGAAGATTTCCGGGACGAGCCGATCGACGCGCTGATCACCGGCGTCGGCACCGGCGGGCACATCACCGCCTGCGCGCAGGTGCTGAAGGCTGAGTGGCCGCAGCTGAAGGTGTTCGCGGTCGAGCCGACGCTGTCTCCCGTCATTTCGGGCGGTGCGCCCGGCCCGCATCCGATTCAAGGCATCGGCGCCGGCTTCGTGCCCAAGAACCTCCATACCGACCAGCTCGACGGCGTGATCCAGGTCGATCCTGCCGACGCCAAGGAAATGGCCCGCCGCTGCGCGCGCGAGGAAGGCATCCTGGTCGGCATCAGCTCGGGCGCGACCCTTGCCGCCATCGCACAGAAGCTTCCCGAGCTTGGCGAGGCTCCCCGCGTGCTCGGCTTCAACTACGATACGGGCGAACGCTACCTCTCGGTCCCGGACTTCCTGCCCGAGCAATAAGCCCGGCCATGTTCTACCGCGAACATGCGCTGCCGCCCGAGACCGCGCATGCGGCGCTGTGCGTATGGTCATTCGCTCTGGAGGCGGGCGATCCGCCCCTCGTGCAGCACAAGGTGCCGCCGGACGGCACGACCAACCTGCTGGTCGCGCTCGCGCCGGACGGCCAGGCCTTCCGCCGGCTGGTCGGGCCGAGTGTGAAGGCGGCTCACATCCCGGTCGCGCACGGCTGGTCCTATGCCGGGCTGCGCCTTCGGCCCGAAGCGGGCGAGGCGGTGACCGGCCGGGCGCCGGGGGAGCTGATTGGCGGGTCGCACGATCTGGTGGGTTGCGAGGCGATCACCGCCGACCTGGAGCTTTTCCTCCGGGCACCGGAGGCGCCCTTGGCTGTGGACGGAATCGTCGCTGCCTTGGGCTCGGTCCAGACAGACCCGATCGTCGCCCCAGCCGTGGATGTGCTGATCGCCAGCGGCGGAATCGAGCCGATCGGCCGGCTTGCTGAAGCGTCGAGCCTCGGCGCGCGGCAGTTCCGACGTCGGTTCGAGGCCGCGACCGGGCTCAGCCCCAAGCAATATGCCTCCGTGCAGCGCGTGCGCCGCGCGCTGATCCTGTCGCTGGAGGGGCCGAGCTGGGCCGAGGTCGCGGCCGATGCGGGCTATGCCGATCAAGCGCATCTTTCACGCTCCGTCCGCTCCCGCTTCGGTGCGGCCCCGCGCGAGGTGGGCGGCTATATTGGCGGTATCCGCCATCGCTTCGTGGACCACGTCCTTTTCGTTCAAGACGGCGCCGGCTGTCCGGGTTAGTTTCGGGCATGAAAAGGTTGGGAGACACCGCCATGTGCCTGCGCCTCGCTCTTGCCGCGGTGTTGCTCAGCCCCGCCTTGCTCGCTGCCACGCCGGGTCAGCCTGGTCCGACGGTGGGCAAGATGGCGCCGCTCGCCAACCTGATCGGCGAATGGCGGGGCAGCGGCTGGATGCTGCTGCCGGACGGCACGCGCCAGACCTTCGAGTCGCGAGAGACGGTGACGAAGAAGCTGAGCGGCGCGGCTCTGCTGGTCGAAGGCAAGCATTGGCAGAAGGGCAGGCCGGACGCCGTGGTGCATGACGCCATGGCGATGGTGACCTGGGACGCACGGGCGGGCGGCTATCGCTTCCGATCGGCTCTGGCGAGCGGCATGGCCGGGGACTTCCCGATGGAGATCGGACCCGATCGCTTCACCTGGCGGATGGACCTGCCGGGCGGAGCGCGCATGGAATATGTCACCGACTTCTCCGGCGGCACCTGGCGCGAGCGCGGCCGCCGCATCGCGGCGGATGGCAGCGCGACCGATGTCTTCGAGATGACGCTGACGCGCCAGTAGGGCCGGCCGGGGAACCGGAAGCAGGGTTCGCCCGCTTTTCTCCCGACCCGGTTCGTCGGAGAAAAGCCCATGCGTCTCAAAGTCTCAGCCGCCCTGGTCGCGGCCTTGCTCCCCGCCGCGCTGCCGGCCCAATCACCGGCCGAGCCGCAGCGCGGGCAAGTGCGGCAGGTGATCATCTACGGCAACGATCCGTGCCCGCGTGGCAGCGGCGAGGAGATCATCGTCTGCGCGCGCCGGCCGGAAAGCGAGCGCTTCCGCGTGCCGCCGAACCTGCGTGACACTGACGATCGCCCCGCCCGCTCCAACCTCCAGCGCGACCGCGAACATCGGGAAGTCGCCGCGACGGGCCCGGAAAGCTGCTCGCCGGTCGGCCCCGGCGGCGCCACCGGCTGCACGATCCGGGAGATCAACCGCAGCCGCGTGGGGCTGGATGGCGAGGAGGAAGAGACGGCCGGGAAGACGCCGAACCGGTAATCCAGCATTGCCCCGTCGTTGCGAGGGCAGCGAAGCAATCCAGTACGGCCTTGGAGGCGCGCTGGAATGCTTCGTCGCTCCGCTCCGCGCAGTGACGACTACGCGAGAAGCTAAGCCGCCCTTCCCTTCTCCGCCGCGATCCACTCGCCCACCTGCCGCTCCAGCACGTCCAGCGGCACCGAGCCTTGCAGCAGGACGGCGTCGTGGAAGCGGCGCAGGTCGAACTTGGGGCCGAGTTCCTTCTCGGCTCGCGCGCGCAGGTCGCGGATGCGGATGTTGCCGATCATGTATCCGAGCGCCTGGCCGGGCCAGCTGATGTAGCGGTTCACCTCCGCGTCGATGTTCGCGTCCGACAGGGCCGTCCACTCGCGCATGAAAGCGACGGCACGGGCCTTGTCCCAGCCTTTGGAATGGATGCCGGTATCCACCACCAGCCGCGCTGCCCGCCACATCTGGTAGCTGAGCTGGCCCATCCGCTTGGCCGGCGAGTCGTACAGCCCCATCTCCTGGCCCAGGCTTTCGCCGTACAGCGCCCAGCCCTCGGTGAACGCGGTGAAGCTGGTGAAATTGCGCCGGAATGGCGGCAGATCGATCTCCTGCTGGAGCGCGATCTGGTGATGGTGGCCGGGCACCGCCTCATGCAGGCTGAGCGCCGGGATTTCCCACAAGGGCCGCTGGTTCAGCTTGGACGTGTTGACATAATAAGTGCCGGCCAGCCCGCTCTCGGGCGAGCCGGAGCCGTAATAGGCCGTGGTCGTGCCCTCCGCCGTCTCGGCCGGGATCGCCCGAATGCCATAGGGCAGCCGCGGCAGCGTGCCGAACAGGCCGGGCATCTTGCCGTCGATCGTCTTGGCGACCAGCGCCGTCGCCTCCAGCAGCGCCTCCGGCGTCTTGGCGTAGTGGATGGGATTGGTACGCAGGTCCTGAATGAACGCCTCCCGGCTGGCGAAGCCGGCTTCGCGCGCGACCTTTTCCATGTCGGCCCGGATGCGGCGCGCCTCATGCAGGCCGAGTTCGTGGATCTGGTCGGGGGTGAGATCGGTGGTCGTCTCCTCGCGGACCCGGAAGGCGTAATAGTCGCGGCCGCCTTGCTGGGCGGAGATGCTGTCCGACTTTGCGCATTTCGGCGCATATTGCGTGCGGTAGAAGGCGGCGTGCTTGGTGTAGGCCGGGTTCAGCACCGACGTAATCGTACGCCGCGCCTCGGCCTGCATCGCGGACCATTCCGCAGCGCTGATGTCCGCCGGCTTGGTCCGCGTGAACGGTTCGTAGAAGCGCGACCTGGCCGGATCGTCCGCGATCACGCCGGTAATGCTCTTTTCGTAATTGCCGAGCACCGAGCAGGGCAGGACATGGCCGCCCCGCACCGCCTCGGCGGTGAGCCCTAGCGCCGCATCGTTGAGCCGCGGATATTGCGCAATCCGCGTCAGGTAGGAGCGGTAGTCGGCACGATTGCGGAACGGCAGCCCGCTCGCCATGCCGACGAAGCCCTGGTGCCAGCCATAGTAAGTGGTGAACAGCATGTTGCGCTGCGGGTAGCGGTTCGCCTCGACCGTCTCGGCCAAACCGCGGCGCAGGATGGCGTGGTTGGTGCGGTCGGCGGGGGCGAGCTGGGCGGCCGGGATGGCGTCCAGCCGCTTCAGGAAGGCCGCCGCCTCGGCCGCGCGCCGGTCCCGCGCCCCCGGGCTGATGTCGTCGATCCGATCGTCATAGCTGCGCACGCCGAGCCGGGTCGCGGAGGTCGGGTTTTCGCGCAGCAGCCAGGCGTAATGCTCGTCCATCAGTCGGCTGAAATCGTCGGCCGGCGCGGCGGCGGCGGCGGGCGCGGCGGCGGCGAGCAGGCAAGCGAACACAAACAAGCGCATAGGTCCTCCTTTTGCCTGTCCATAAACCACAGTCGTCACCCTCGCGAAAGCGAGGGTCCCGCTTCGCTGAATACAAGTAGCGGGATCCCCGCTTTCGCGGGGATAACGAGATGGGGAACTCCGCGTCAAAAATTGCCGTTCACCCGCCGGACAATGAACGGAGGAACGCCCGCATGAGCGATCATATCTACAAGGTCATCGAATTGGTCGGCAGCTCGCCCACCAGCATCGAGGATGCGATCGAGGGCGCAATCAAACGCGCCGCCGCGACGGTCGACGAGATCGGCTGGTTCGAGGTCAAGGAAACGCGCGGCCATGTCGAAGGCGGCAAGCTCGCCCACTATCAGGTGACGCTAAAAATCGGCTTCACCTTGCGGGACACGAAGGAAGACTGAGGATTTCACGCGGAGACGCGGAGGAAGAAAGGAGGCGCGGAGAGTAGGGCATCGTCTCCGCGCCTCTGCTTCTCCTCCGCGTCTTCGCGTGAGCTTATGTTGCCTGCGGCAGAGGCGGGGCGGTCGCGATCTCGGCCAGCTTGCCCGCCACGCGCCGCCCCTCCCGAATGGCGTAATTGGTGCCGCGGTCTTCGGGGTAGATCTGCGCCATGGAGGTGATCAGCGCGTTGCGAAGCGGCGTCTCCTCCGCCGGGATCAGCTTCGAATAGCCGGGCTCGGCGATCTGCTGCGAGTGGCGGGCGCGCCAGACGTGATGGCCGGTGACCCACTCGCGTCGGAAATCCGGGAACATGCGCTGGAGATGCGGCACGGCGAAATCGAGCACCGCCGCGTCCTCCATCCGATAAAGCGGGTCGCTCTCGGGCAGATACTTGGACAGAAAGACGATATGCCGGCCGCCATAGCTTTCGGGCGGCTCGAAATTGGTGTGCTCGATGACGCCAACGAACGGGAAGCTGGGATCGTTGACGTTGAGCCAGTAGGTTTCGGACAGGCTGCGATCGAGCTCGAGCACCAGGCAGATGTTGGCGAGATAATCGATCCGGCGCAGGCGCTGGACGTAATCGGCCGGCGTATGCACCTCCACCAGATCGGCAATCAGCGGCAGTGCCTGCGTGAACAGCACCGCGCCTGCGGGAACGGCGCCGTGGCCCGTCCTGACTGCCCTCACCTCTCCGCCCGAAACGTCGAGTCCGGTCACGGCGCTGTTCAGGCGCACCTCGCCGCCAAGCCTGCCTATCTCGGCTGCCAGCGCTTCAGCCAGTTCGGAAAAGCCGCCCTTGTAGTAAGCGAGCACCTCGCGGCCTTCCCCATCCCGGCTGCCGCCGCGCAAGACGAGTTTCTTCCAGAACCAGACGGCGCCGACCTTGTCCGCATACGGGCCGAATTTGCCGACCAGCAGCGGCTCCCAGACGACCCGGAACACCTCCTCCCCGCCCATCCGGATGAGCCAGTCGCGCGCGGTCACATCCTCGATCGCGCGCCAGTTCTTCACTCGCCGTGCCCTGAGCGCGAGCAGGCCCAGGCGGATGCGGTTGGGCAGGCTAAGCGCCTTGAATTTCAGCAGGTCGATCGGCGTGGAAAGCCGGAAAATCGTGTTGGCATAGTACATGCCGGTCCGTGTCGGGCGGAACACGACCTGATCCTCGCGGCCAATGTCGCGGATCAGGTTCATCACGTGGTGGTCGTTGGTGAACCAGTGATGGTAGAAGCGCTCGAGCGTGAACCCGCCGACCGCGAAGCCGCTGGCGAGCCCGCCGACCGCCCCCTCCTTCTCCAGCACCACCACCTTGTGGCCCGCTCTGGCGAGGTCGTAGGCGGCGGACAGGCCGGTAAAGCCGGCCCCGATGATGACGATGGGCCGGGCGGGCTCGACCGGGGTGACGGCGTTCATGCTTGTTCTTTCGATTGCACGCGGGTGCGCAAGCCCGTGCCGGCCAGCAGCAGGAAGCCGGCCGTCGTGGTGCTTACCCACAAGATGGCGTGGACCAGGATGGCGTAGGCGGCCGCGGCATCAGCCGGGGCGCCGAGCCCGGTTACCAGTCGCGCCGTGAAGAAGTGAAAGGTGCCGACATAGCCGGGCGAACTCGGGATGATGGTCGAAAGCGTGCCGACGCTAAGCGCGAGCAGGGCCGCGGCGATGCTGTCCGTCAGATCGAGCGCGCGCGCGACCGCGTAGAAGACGGCACCTTCGGCCAGCCAGGCGAGCAGGCTGAGCAGGGTCAGACGGGCGAGCAGCAGCGGCCGCGACAGCGTCTGAACGGCGTCGGACAGGCGAAGGAAAGCCTCGCCGACCGGCCTGAGCTTAGGAGCCGCCGTCTCCCCCCGGCGCACGATCCAGCGGAGCGGACGGGGCGCGAACAGGAACAGCACAATGGCGGCAGCCACGGCCCCAGCGGCGAGCCGCAAGCCATCGAGCAGCGCGGTATCCCGCAGATCGATGCTCCAGACGGTAAGCGTGGCGAACAGGATCAGCATGAGGGTGAACAGGTCGAGCAGGCGCTCGAGCAGCAGGCTGCCGAGCTGGCCCGAGCGCGGCACGCCGGTGAAGCGCTGGGCGGCGACGACGCGCAGCACGTCGCCGGCGCGGAAGGGAAGCACGTTGTTGAAGGCGACGCCGCCGACGAACGGTGCCGCGGTCTGCCGGATGCCGACCTGCGCGCCCAGGCTGCGCAGCATCGCCGTCCAGCGCAGGATCTTCAGCAGATAGGCGAGGAGGAGGAAGCCGAGCGCCGCCGCGATCCAGCTTGGCCGGGCGGCGGCGATCGTCGCCCCCACTTCGGCCAACGACACGGAGCGCAGCAGCGCCCACAGGAACAAAGCGCTGATCGCAAGTCCCAGGCCGAGCTTCAGTACGCGCCCGGCGCTACGGGCCTCCCCCGCCCCCCTCTGTGCCGCCGACATCATCGGGTCAGCGCGGCGGGCCGGCTGCGGCGCCGAGCGGCTGCGCGGGCGCCTCGCGGGCCGGCTCTCCGTCGAAGCCGAGCTCCTCCATCACCAGGAACAAGGGTCGGCCTTTCGCTTCCGAATAGATGCGCCCGATATACTCGCCCATCACGCCCAGGAAGATGAATTGCAGCCCGCCGATCAGCAGGACCGCGATGAACAGGATGGTCCAGCCCGGCACCCAATTGTCGGTCCACAGCCGCATGAACAGTGCGTAGAGGATGCCGAGCCCCGACAGGGCGGAGAAGGCCAGGCCGACCATGGTGACGATCCTGAGCGGCACCGCCGAGAAGGAGACGATGCCGTCCAGCGCCAGCGTCAGCATCTTGCGCAGCGGATATTTGGACGCGCCCGCATAGCGCTCCGCCCGGGCATACGGGACGGAGGTCTGCCGGAAACCGACCCAGGACACCATCGCGCGCAGCAGCCGGTGTTTCTCCCGCATCCGGCCGAGCGCATCCACCACCGTCCGGTCCATCAGGCGGAAGTCGCCGGTGTCCATCGGGATCGGAACCTCGGAAAGCCGATTGATCAGCCGGTAGAAGGCGCGGGCGGTGCCGAGCTTGAAGCGGGTCTCGCCGGGCCGGTCGGTGCGCAGGCCGTAGACGACCTGGTAGCCTTCGCTCCACTTGGCGACCATGTCCGCGATCACCTCCGGCGGGTCCTGCAGATCGGCGTCGATCAACACGACCGCCTGGCCGCGGGCGTAATCAATGCCGGCACTGACCGCGATCTGGTGCCCGAAATTGCGCGACAGCCGGACGCAGCGGACCTGGGCGTCGCCCTTCTGGATGCGGTGCAGCAGTTCGGCCGTGCGATCGCGGCTGCCGTCGTCGACATAGATGATCTCGAACGAGGGCGTGATCTCGCCCAGGGCGGCCATCAGCCGGGCGTGCGTGGCCTCGATCACCTCCTGCTCGTTATAGCAGGGTACGACCACCGAAAGCGTGGGCCTCACCGTTTTCGTTCCTCCGCCGCCCGTCCGAAAACCCGTCAACGGGACCGACCGTTCGCCGCTCCTGTATGCGGGAGGTCTCACAAAGAAGTGAACGGGAACAGCTTTATGTGACCGCTCCGAGCCTGATGCTGGCTGGGTCGCCTATCGCCACGCGCCATACTCGTCGCGTAGGCCGCCGCGTTCGTCGCGCGGCCGCGTCTTTGCCGCAGCGCGCGCCGCCTCAGCCGCAGTGTCGTGGCCCCGTCGTGCCGCTCCCGGCATGTCCGGCTCAACAAGACGACGAGTTCTTCGGGGGATCAATGTTTCAGTTCATCACCAACCGTCCCGGCAAGCGCGCGGCCACCCAGGCGCTGCTGGTGGGCGCGAGCCTGGTCACGGTCGGCGCCGGCCTGATCGGCCCGGCCGCCGCGCAAAAGGGCGCGAGTGAGAAGCCGGCCGTCTACTGGATGACCGCGGACACAATGTCCGGCATGGCCGCGATGGCGGCGAATGCCGGCTCGGTGACCCGCGCGGCATTCGGCGGTACGCAGCCCTCCTACGCCCGCACACTGCAGCTCCAGCTCGGATCGGGCCGCCGCGCGCCGGGCGAGCCGATGGCCGAGCATCTGCCGCCTCAGGGTCTTCAGGCCGGCCCGAGCCTGCCGCTGGTGACGCCGCGCGCCGCTGCGCCGGTCGCCGATCCGCAGAATTGGGCCCGCGGCATGGAGAAGCCGAAAGGCCGCATCCTGATCTATTGGGGCTGCGGCGAGCGCGCCCGCCCCGGCCAGCCTGCGGTGATCGACTTCGCCAGCCTCAGCTCCGGTCAGGCTGCGGCCGCCTTCGCACAGCTCAAATATATGACGCCACCGGGCCCCGGCACCAACGCGACATATGGCGAGTGGCCGAACGAGCGCTCGGGGACGAGCGTGCCGGCTTCGGGTTCGCTGGTCGGCGATCACCAGGTTCGCGGCAATTACACGCCCGAGATGAAGTTCAGCCTCGGCCAGGCCAACGATTTCCTGGCGCCCGTGATGCTCACCGCCAACGAGGCGGGCGCATCCGGCGCCGTGCCGGTCGCCTGGCGCGCCGTCTCGGGGGCGAAAGCCTGGCTCGCCACCACCGTCGGCGCGAACGAGGCCGGCGATCTGGTTATGTGGAGTTCGAGCGAGCGGCAGGCGATGCCGATGTCGGCGACGCATCTTGCCAACGACGAGATCGCGCGCCTGCTCGCCCAAAAGGTGCTGCTCGCCCCGGCGATCACCCAGTGCACGGTACCCGCCGAAGTCGCCAAGGCGGCGCCGCAGGCCGCGCTCGGAGTGACCGCCTTCGGCGGCGAGGCGAATTTCAGCCAGTCGCCGCTCCCCGCCGGCGCCCGCCCGCAATGGACGGTGAAGCTGCGCACCAAATCGGCCTATCAGGGCCTGCTCGGCATGGACATGGCGGCGATGATGCGCGGCGACGGCGCCGACGCGCCGGCCGAAGACAGTGCCCAAGCGCCGCCCCGACCAAGCAAACGCGATCTCCTCCGCCGCGGCCTGAAAGGCCTGTTCGGCGGCTGAATTCAGGTCCCCGTCGTCTGCGGAGCTGGCAATCCTCCGCAGGCGCGATCCGGCCGGGAAGGTGGGGGCCTTCCCGGCCGGCTTTTTTTGTGCGTCTCGCACCCTCACGCACCCCGGCACGGCACACGAGAGAGCTGGCAAGCCTTCGCGCTTGCGTTAAGCTGCCCGGTCCTTCCCGGAGCAGCGCATGACCGTAGCCGAAGCCACGCCCGATCTCGCCGATCACCACGATCGCGCCTTTCTCGGCCACCCCCGTGGGCTCGGCTATCTCGCCTTCACCGAGGCATGGGAGCGCTTCTCCTATTACGCGATGCAAAGCCTGCTCATCCTCTACATGACCAAGGAGCTGCTGCTGCCGGGCCATGTCGAGAATGTGGTCGGGATCGAGACGCTACGCGCCCTGTTCGGCGGGCTCGACGGCCAGCCGCTCGCCTCGGCCATCTTCGGCACCTATGCCGCACTGGTCTATCTGACGCCCATTTTCGGCGGTCTGATCGCGGATCGCTGGCTGGGGCGCACGCCGGCGGTGACGCTGGGAGCGGTGCTGATGTCGATCGGCCACTTCCTGATGGCGTTCGAGCAGAGCTTCCTGTTCGCGCTTCTCTGCCTGATCGTCGGCGTCGGCTTCTTCAAGGGCAACATCGCCAGCCAGGTCGGGGGCTTGTACAAGCCGGCCGACCTGCGGCGGGCGGATGCGTTCCAGATCTTCTACATCGCGATCAACGCCGGCGTGATCGCCGCGCCGCTGATCGCCGGCACGCTGGGCGAGAAGATCGGCTGGCATTGGGGCTTCGGCGCGGCCGGCGTCGGCATGGTGATCGGGCTCTTCATCTATCTTGCCGGCCGCAAGTATCTGCCGCCCGAGGAGCCGCGCCGGACCGCGGCGGCGGGCCCGCGCCCTGCCCTCGCGCCCGGCGATGGCGCCGCGGTGTTCGCGCTGGTTCTGCTAATCCCGGTGCTGGCGATTGCGCTGCTCACCAACATGCAGATCTTCAACGTCTACCTGGTCTGGGGCGATGCTCAGTTCGACCTGAGTTTCATGGGCACGCGCCTGCCGACCACCTGGCTGATCACGCTGGATACCATCACCAGCGTTTCCGCGCTGCTGCTGGTGGTCGGCTTCTGGCGGTGGTGGAGCAAGACCAGGACAGAGCCGGACGAGCTCGGCAAGATCCTCATCGGTACCGTCTTCACGATCGCGGGCGGCCTGTGCCTGGTCGCGGCCGCCGCCTTCCAGGCACCCGGCGAGAAGATCGGCCTGTTCTGGCCCGTCATGTTCCATGTGCTGAACAGCGTCGGCTTCGCGCATATCCTGCCGGTCAGCCTAGCCCTGTTCGCCCGGGTGGCGCCCAAGGCGATCAACGCAACGGTGATCGGGCTCTATTACCTGGCCTTTTTCGCTGCCAATTCGCTGGTCGGCTGGATCGGCGGCTGGTTCGAAACGATGCCGGTGACCACCTTCTGGCTGCTCCATGTCGGCAGCGCGGCGGTCGGCGGCATTGCGTTCCTCGCCTTCAAGCTGCTGCTGTCGAGCCGGCTGGAGCGGGCGGAGGCGGCGCCCATGCCGGCTTGATCTGCTCACCCTCTCCCCAGCGGGGAGAGGGTGCGAGCTCAGCTACTCGTATGCTTCCCGCCTAGAACCCGATCTTCACCCCGACGAAGCCGGACAGTTCGTCATGCTCGGGCCGCTCGAACGTCGCGCTGGCTTGCACCTGCAGCGCGACGGCGGCGCCCAAAGCGAAGGAGGCACCGCCCTCGATGCGGCCGTACAGGTCGTCCTCGCTCTCGCCGAATTCGAGTTCGTTGACGATGATCGGCGTGGCCGTGTTGCGATAGGCGATCGGCCGTTCGCTGCTGTCCAGTTCCTGCTCGGCCGCGAGCTTCAGGTAAGGCCGGACGGCAAGCCCGCCGATCTCCGCGTCGGCTTGCGCTTCGAGCCCTGCGAAGCCGATCAGTTCGCTCGCGCGCTGGCGGCCGATGTCGAGGGTCAGCACCGGATCGCCCGCTTCGGTATATTCGTCGATAGTGGCGCGGGCATATTGCAGGCCGGCGACCGGGCCCAACTTCGCCTTGCCGAAGGGGAACAGGTAGCCGACTTCGCCACCCGCCACGAAAGTCTCTCCGTCCGTCTCGGCGCGGATCTCGTCGATCACGGCCGCGCGGCGGATGTCGAGGTCGAGCGAACCATAGCCCAGATACGCCTGGGCAAAGAGGCCGCCCGCTTCGAACTTGCCATAGGCGCCGATCTGGAGCGCATCGGCCTGCGCCCGCGCCTCTCCGCTCAGGAAATTGGCCTCGGGCTGGGAATAATGGACGGCGAGGCCGACCAGCGAACCGCCGCCCAGCGCATATTCGAGACCGCCCATCACGCCGACGCTGTCATAATCGTAGGCGAAGCTCGTGCCGCTCGGGCTGACGCCTTGGTGGCCGGCGGTGCCGACCAGGAAGACGGACAGCGGCCGGTCCGCCTCGTCGCCGGCCAGGTCCATGCGGCCGGTCAGCATCTGGCCGAAGCCGCTCGCGCTCGAAACGCCGATGTCGGTCTGCGCCTCGAAGGTCAGCGGCGCCTCGAACTGGCGGACGGCATATTGGCCGACGATCTCGAACCCGCGCTGCGTCAGGTGCACCTGATCGACGTAGAAAAGAAAGCGATCGAGCAGCTCGGGGTTGGTGGTGACGCAGGCCGTCGGGCAGGCCCCGGAGCTTTGCAGGCCGAAGGCGGCGAGATTGGCTTCGACGACGTTGCCGATCTGGTTGATGTCCAGGTAATTGACCGTGACGCCCTGCCCCGCATAGCCGGCCAGCGTCTGTTGGACGAGGCCGTTATAGGCGTTGGAATAAGCAGTGCCGACCGCCGCGACGGGAAGGCCGCGCACCTCAGGCAGCCGGCCGACATCGCCGCCCAGCACCGTCAGGTTCTGCGCGCCGGCGCCAACCAGCGCGTTGAGGTTTCGGATGGCATCGGCCGCGGCGAGCTGCGCCTGGGCGGGCACGCCGGCCTGCAGGGCCGCGATCTGGGCGGCCGTGGGGCTGATCCCCAGGCTACGCTCGTAAGCACGCGCGTCGTTGGCGCCGATGTTGACGACGACGAGGTCGGTGGGCGCGAACACCCGGTCAGAGCGCGGGAAGGCGGCCGGGCCGCCGCCCGCCAGGAAGGATTGCACCTGCAGGTCGAACGCCTGCACCTGTGGCAGATTGGTGTTCTGCGCGCGGGCAACGGCGCCGCCGATGCCGTAATTCAGCACCGGCACGTTCAGCAGGCGCGACATGGTGTCGACCAGGTTGGTGCCGTTGGAAAAGCGGCCGAGCGGGTAGATGGGCGGGCGCGGCGAGCCGGTCAGCTCGAACACATTGCCGTCGTCGATGTAGGAATCGCCGAACGCGACGATGCGGTTGACCCGCCCGGCGTCCGACGCCGCCGCTGGCACCGCGCCCGCCAGAACAGCCGCCGACGCCAGCAGCCCGTACCCAATCTTACGCATCTACACGCCCCCTCAACCTTGCGCCCAATTCGGCGCTCCCGAAGCAAGGTGATAAGTGGACGCCCACCGCTCGGCAAGCGGCCAGGTGCGAATCGAAGGCGCCCGCGCCCGGCTCCTGCCGGGGCGGGCGCCCAGTCGTCTTATTGCCGGTTCACTTGGCCATCAGCACCGTATCGACGACGTGAATGACGCCGTTCGATTGCATGACGTTGGCGATGGTGACCTTGGATTTGCCGCCGCTGGCGTCGGTAAGGACAAGATCCTTGCCCTGCATCATGGCGGTGAGCTTTTGGCCCTCGACCGTGGTCAGCATGGCCTTGCCCTTGCCTGCCTTGATCTTCTTGGCGATCTCGGTCGACGTCATGCGGCCGGGCACGACATGGTAGGTCAGCGTCTTGGTCAGCGTGCCCTTGTTCTCGGGCTTGAGCAACGTGTCGACCGTGCCGGAAGGCAGCTTGGTGAAG
>SXGT01339470.1_pt1 | contig 14185 bp, 14 predicted proteins | sample 3176221 | NCBI WGS metagenome assembly SXGT01 (sample SAMN11356862, study PRJNA531348) | freshwater metagenome | isolation source: freshwater sample F1-120 | place: China: Fuxian Lake, Yuxi | collected 2017-12-25 | reverse complement strand
GCCTTGCCCCAGTCCACCGCGCGCGAGCGGCGCGAACTCATCCAGCAGATGTTCGACGGACTCGGGCGCTCGGTCGGCGAGCTGCTGCTCTTCGACCGGATCACGGCCGATCTCGACGCCTGGGTGCGACTCGAGGGAACTGAACTGCTCGATCAGGCTCTTGCCGCGGGCAAGGGCGTCATCACGATCACGGGTCATATCGGCAACTGGGAATTGCTTGCCGCGACGCTCGCCCTCAAGGGCTATCCGCTGACGGTGGTGGCGACCGAGGTCAAGGGTCGCCGCCTCAACGAGGAGAATGTGCGCTTGCGGGCGGCCTGTGGCATCGCCACGATTCTGCGCTCGGCGCCGGGCAGCGCACGCGAGCTGCTGGGCACGCTGCGTCGCGGGCGATTGCTCGGGCTCCTGATCGACCAGGACACGCGCGTGCAGTCGGTCGAGGTGCCTTTCTTTGGTCGTTCCGCACGGACGCCGGTCGGCGCGGCGTCGCTGGCGCTGCGCACCGGCGCGCCCATCCTCGGCACCTTCATCCACCGCGAGCGGGATGGCCGGCATGTCGTGCGGATCGTCGCACCGGAGCTGCCGGCTCGGCCGGCGGACGACCTGGGCCCCGCCGAGCGAGCGGCCGCCCGGGCCGGCTGGCACATCGAGGCCACCGCCGCCGCGACCCGGCTCATCGAGGACGTGATCCGGCAGCATCCTGAAACCTGGGTCTGGTGGCATCGGCGCTGGGGCGAGGCCGGCACGCCGCCGCGCCTTGCTGTGGAGAGTGCAGCATGACGCGGGCGCGGCTCCGTGCGGGAGTTCTCGTGGCGGTGCTGGTGGCGTTGGGCACGCTTGCGTTCGTGGTCGGGCGGGTGGTCGTCGCAGGTCGGTCCGGGGATTCTCGCGAATTGGCCCGGACGTTCGTTCCCGAGGTGGATCAGCGCATCGAAGGCTTTCACCGGGTCAGTGTCCGCGCCGGCGGGCGGACCTTCGAACTCTCGGCCGACGAGGCACGCTACGACCAGGAGGCTCGTCGCGTCGAGGTTTCGGCGCCACGGGTGGTGTTCTACGACGACGAGGTGGGCGAAATCCGACTGGCCGGCCGAACCGGGGAGATTGTCCTCGACGGCGAGGAGATGGAACGTGTCGATCTGCGCGGCGACGTCGAGCTCTCGTTTCGCGATCTCGTGCTGCGCGTCCCCTCGGCGTTCTACGCACGCGCGGCCGACACGATCGTTGCGCCCGATGGCGTGACCATCACCGGCAGCGATCTCGACCTGACGGGCAATTCGTTGTTGGTCAACATGGCGACCCACCGGATGCATGTGGTGGGCGATGTCTACAGCTTGCTGCGGCCCGCCGCGGTCGAGGACGGACTCTCCACCGGGGCGGAGTCTGTCTCCACAGGGGGTGGGACGGGCTCTGCGCCAGCGCCTTCCGGGGGCGACCATGCGCAGTGAGCGCGGGGCGCGAGCCGGCGCGGCAAGCCTTCTTGGCAGCGTGCTGCTCGCGGCGACGGTCGCGGCCGCGACCGAACCGACGACCCCGGTACCTGGCGCCCCGGACGCGGTCCGGGCAACGCCCGCACGCGGGGCCGCGGTGGCGACACCGGCGTCTCGGGACACGGGGGTTCCCGGGCTCGGCGATCTGGGCCTCGGCGGGAAGGAACCGATCGAGATCCGGGCGCGCGAACTGGATCTGCAGTACGAGCAGCGTCGCGTGGTCTACCGGGGGGCCGTCGATGCTCGCCAGGGCGACCTGCATCTGATCTGCGACGAGCTGACGATAATCTATCAGGGAGACGCTGGCGGGGCCGCGACGACGCTCGACGAGGTGAGGGCCCACGGTCACGTTCGAGTCGAACAGGGTGGTCGCCGCGCGTCGGGTGACGTCGCGCTCTTCGATCAGATCGAACGAAAGATACGATTGATGGGGAATGCCGAGGTGCATGACGGGCCCAATGTCGTCCGCGGCGACCAGATCACGGTCTTCCTCGACGAGGGGCGGACGCTGGTCGAGGCGGGTCGCGATCGGCGCGTCTCGGCCGTGCTGCATCCCGAGTCGGCCAGCGGGAAGGCAGCGACGCCGGAGGCACGGCGGTGACGTCCTCTGCCCGTGCCACCAAGGGCGTGCTGCGGGCCCGCGGGCTCAGTCTGAGCTTCGGGAGCCGAAGGGTGCTCGATTCGGTGACGATCGAGGTGCGACCGGGTGAGGGGGTCGGGCTCCCCGGCCCCAACGGCGCCGGCAAGACGACCACGTTCTCCTGCATGGTCGGCCTGGTCCGGCCGGCGGCCGGACAGGTTCTCCTCGGCGAGGAGGACCTCACGGACCTGCCCATGTTCCGGCGCGCCCGGCGCGGGATCTCCTACCTGCCACAGGAAGCGTCGGTGTTCCGGGGGCTCACGGTCGAGGACAACGTCCGCGGTGTCCTTGAGACGCTGCCCCTCTCGCGCGAAGTGCGCGAGGCGCGCTTGCGGGCCCTGCTCGAGGAGCTCTCGATCACTCATCTCGCCCGGTCCCGGGCCACGGCGCTCTCGGGCGGCGAACGGCGGCGGCTCGAGATCACCCGAGCGTTGGTGCTGCAGCCGTCGTACATCCTGCTCGACGAGCCCTTTGCGGGGATTGATCCGATCGCGGTGATCGATATTCAGGGGATCATCTCACAGCTCAAGGAGCGGGGGATCGGCGTGCTGGTCACCGACCACAATGTTCGCGAGACTCTCGGGATCTGCGATCGCGCCTACATCCTGAGCGAGGGCGTGATTCTCGAAGAAGGCTCCCCCGAGAGCATTGCAGCGAGCCCGCGGGCGCGCGAGATTTATCTGGGTGAGCGGTTCACGCTCTGAGTCGATCTGGAAATGGCGTTCGAACATCGCATCGGCCTGCAGCAGAAGCTCAAGCAGACCCTCGTCATCACGCCGCAGCTCAAGGCCGCGATCAAGATCCTCCAGCTCTCGCGCACCGACCTCGACCAGCTCGTCAACGAGGAGCTGGAGCAGAACCCGGCGCTGGACGAGCTCGGTCTCGGCCAGGAGGAGATCGAGATCGAGCCCGATGCTCCCGCCGAGGAGCGGATGCCCGATCTGGTCGATCCGACCGTCGATTCGGGTCTCGGTCCCACCGCGAGCGAGCCTGCCGAGGTCGCACCCGATGAGTCCCGCCTCGGTGACATCGACTGGGCCGAGTATCTGGCCAATTACGCGGCCAACGAGACCCACGGCGCGCTCTCCTCGGCCGCGGGCACGGGTGCGGATTTTGATGAGGACAGCCGGCCGACTCTCGAGAACACGCTCGCGCGGGCGTTCTCGCTGGCGGACCATCTGACCTGGCAGCTCCGCATGGGTGGTTTCGACCCGGAGGAGACCGCAGTCGGCGACGTGCTGATCGGCAACGTCGATGAAAACGGTTATCTCCGGATCGCCGTCGAGGAAGCGGCGCTGGAGGCCGGTGTCGATCCCGCCCTCGTCGAGCGGACACTGGCACGGATGCAGCGCTTCGACCCGCCTGGCGTGCTGGCGCGCGATGTCGCCGAGTGTCTGCGCTTGCAGCTCGATCAACTCGAGGACGCCGATAAAACAGTGCGTGACCATGCGCGCCGGATCGTCACAGGCCACCTCGACCTGGTCGAATCGCGCCGCTACGAGAAGCTCGCCCGGGACAGCGGTCTCACCAAGCGCGAGATCACGGCGGCGGTGCAGCTCATCTCGTCGCTTGAGCCGAAGCCGGGGCGGAGCTGGGTGACCGAGGAACCGCGCTACGTCATGCCGGATGTCTTCGTCTACAAGATGGACGGGCAGTGGACGGTCTCGCTCAACGACGATGGGATGCCGCGCCTGCGGGTCTCGGACGCCTACCGGAGGTTGCTGACCAGCGAGGATGGTCCCGAGGAGGCCAAGACCTACATTCGTGACAAGCTGGCCTCGGCCCAGTGGTTGATCCGCAGCATTCACCAGCGCCAGAGCACGTTGATGAAGGTCACCAACTCGATCGTCCGCTTCCAGGAGGCCTTCCTCGAGCGGGGCGTGCCGGCACTGCGGCCGCTTGTTCTCAAGGACGTGGCCAATGACATCGGCATGCACGAGTCGACCGTCAGTCGAGCGACCGCCAACAAATGGGTCCACACGCCACAGGGGACCCTCGATCTGAAGTATTTCTTTACGACCAGCATCCGTTCGGCGGACGGCGAAGGGGTCTCGGCCGAGTCCGTGAAGGAGAAAATCCGGACGATGATCACGGTGGAGGACACGCGCCGGCCCTTCAGCGACCAGCACCTGGCCGAGGCTCTGGCGCACGACGGGATCGAGATCGCGCGGCGTACGGTGGCCAAATATCGAGAGACGATGGGCATCTTGCCCTCGTCGAGGAGGAAGCGGCTGTCATGAACGAGCAGGAACCGGCCATTGAGTTCACCTTCCGGCACATCACGCCGAGCGACGCGGTGCGTGATCATCTGCGCAAGCGGCTCGACCAGGTGCTGCCGCACCTGAGCAACGTCTCCTCGGTGCATGTTGTACTCAGCGCGACCTCGCACCATCATCAGCAGGAAGCCGAGATTGTCGTGCACTCGTCGACCGGGCCGCTTACGGCACGGGCCGAGACGCACGATCTCTACGAGGCGATCGATCAGGCGGTGGCGCGGCTCGACGCGCAGGGCCGTCGCACCAAGGGGCGCGTGGTCGATTCCCACCGGCAGCCCTCGCGCGGGGATGGCTCCGGGACGCCGCGCGGATGATGATCGCGGAACTCCTCGTCCCGGAGCGGGTGCAGGCGAATCTGCGCGGACGCACCAAGGACGAGGTTCTCGACGAACTGGCCGCCCTGCTGGCCGATCCGGAAGCGGGCCGCTCGCAGGAGAAGGTCGCGGCGGTGCTGCGCGAGCGCGAGCGCCTGAACAGCACGGCGATTGGTGGCGGGGTCGCGATCCCGCACGGGCGCATGGCCGGCGTGTCGACGATCACGCTCGGCTTCGCGCGCAGCGCGGCCGGGGTCGACTTCGATTCGGTGGACCAGGCGCCGACCCATATCTTCTTTGCTTTGCTCGCTCCCGACGACGCCGCAGCTCAGCATTTGAAGGCGCTGGCGCGCATCTCCCGCGTGTTGAAGGACGAGCATTTCCGCGAACGGCTGAAGCATCTCGAAACCCACCAGGAACTGTGTGATGCGATCCTCGAGGAGGATGCCCGGGTCTGATCCGGTTCGCCGGGCCTTGGGACGTCGCTACTGATGGAGATCCGGCCGGCGACCGTTGCCCGACTCGTGCTCGTGCGCGAACTCGTCCGGGCCGGCGGCGCATTGCGACTGCGACTCGCCGGCGGATCGGCCGGCCTCGGGCGCGAGATCCTCGGCCCACGCATCCAGAAACCGGCCCTGGCACTGGCCGGCTATCTCGAACAGCTCCACCCCGGTCGCGTGCAGGTTCTCGGCAACTCCGAGGTCGGCTACCTGCGCCGTCTCGACCCTGCCGCGCTCAAGGCGACGGTGCGCGCCCTGTGCACGGCACCGGTCGCTGCGGTGGTGGTTGCCGGTGGCAACACCGCACCGGTGGCGCTCCGGCAGGCCTGTTCGGCGGCCGATGTGCCGCTCTTCCTGAGCGAGCAGAAGACGGCCGCGGTGATTCGCGGCCTGAACCGCTGGCTCGAGGAGCGATTCGCACCCGAGACGACGGTGCACGGCGTGCTGCTGCGCCTCTTCGGACACGGCGTGTTGCTGCTCGGTCGCAGCGGGACCGGCAAGAGCGAGACTGCGCTCGCTCTGCTCAATCGGGGCCACGTCCTGGTGGCGGACGACGTTGTCAAGCTCAGGGAATCTCCGGCGGGCACCCTGCGCGGGCGCTGTGCCGAGGACCTCGGTCACCATATCGAGATCCGTGGCCTTGGTGTGCTCGATGTCGCCGAACTCTTCGGGCGCCTGGCCACGCTCGATGAGACCGTCGTCGATCTCGCGATCGAGCTGATCGAGGAGGGGCGGGAGGTCGAACTCGACCGGCTCGGCATCGACGAGCACCGCCTGCCCCTGCTCGGGGTCGAGGTGCCGCACGTGCAGCTTCAGTTGCGGCCCGGACGCGATCTCGCGACGCTGGTCGAAGTGGCGGCGCGGAACCAGCTCCTCAAAGCGAGGGGCGTCCACGGCGCACGGCGCTTCGTGGCCGCGATGGACCGCAACCTGCGCCGTGTGATGGAGAAGGGCGCGTCGTGAAGGCGGTGCCCTTGCGGCTGGTCGTGGTCACCGGGCTCTCGGGCTCGGGCAAGAGCACGGCCATTCACGCGCTCGAGGATCTGGGTTGGTACTGCATCGACAACCTGCCGCCGCCGCTGCTCGGGCGCTTCGTCGAGCTGTGCGAGGGCGGGGCCGAGACCAACCGCCTGGCACTGGGCATCGATTCGCGGGTGCGCGAAGCGCTCGACGCCCTGCCGGTGTTGCTCGACGAGCTGCGCGCCCGCGGCCACGTCGTCGAGGTGGTCTTTCTGGATGCCGCCGACGACGTGCTGGTGCGGCGCTTCGCCGAGACTCGCCGGCCGCACCCGCTGGCGCCCGACGGCGATGTCGCGGCCGGCATCGCGCGCGAACGCCAACGCCTGGCGCCGCTGCGCCAGCATGCCGATCGCGTGATCGACACCAGTGTGCTCACCGGCCACGAGCTCCGCAGCGCGATCCGCGAGAGCTTCCTGCGCGAGACCGGAGCCCCGGGCCTCGACGTCGCGCTGGTCTCCTTCGGTTTCAAGCATGGTATCCCGGCAGATGCCGATCTGGTCTGGGATGCGCGCTTCCTGCCCAACCCCTTCTATGTGCAGGAGCTGCGGGCACGGACCGGGCTCGATGCCGAGGTCGAGGCGTGGGTTCTGGCGCGGCCCGAAGCCAACCGCTTCCTCGAGCTGGCTGCTGCGATGTTGAGCTTCACGCTGCCACTCTACGAGCGCGAGGGCCGGAGCTTCGTCACGGTCGCGGTCGGCTGCACCGGCGGCCGTCATCGCTCCGTCGTGCTGGCCGAACGCATGGCCGACATGATAAGGCCTCATGGAGTGCGGGTTCGAGTCCGACACCGGGATGTGGAGCGATGAGCGGAATGTCGGCAGGAGCGGTTCGCCAGTTCAGGCGGGTGCCGCAGGTGGGCGTGGTGGTGGTGGGCCACGGCAACTTCGCGGCCCAGATGGTCGAGACGCTCATAACGGTCGTGGGCGATCTCGACGGGGTCGAGGGGATTGCCTGTCGGCTCGACGCGCCTCGTAGTGCGATCGACGAAGCACTGCGCGAGGTGATTGCCCGGGTCGATCGCGGCGGGGGCGTCATCATCCTGACCGATATGCTCGGCGATACCGCGAGCAACGCCAGTGTCGAGTTCGCGCGCGAGCGCGACGATGTCGAGGTCGTCTGCGGCGTGAACATGCCGATGCTGATGAAGCTGGTGACGGCGCGCTCGGGGACCACGGCCGCCGAACTCGCCGCTTTCATCCGGCGCTACGGTCAGGAGCACATCCGCTGGCCCACGGGCGACGCCGCCCGATGAAGGCCAGCGCCCAGCTCGAGATCGTGAACAAACTCGGTCTCCACGCGCGGGCAGCGGCACAATTGGTGCAGCTCGCCGCGGGCTTCGACTCTGATTTGACGGTGTCGGTGGACGGCCAGACGGTCAACGGCAAGAGCATCATGGGCCTGATGCTGCTCGGCGCCGCGCGTGGCACGCGGGTCGAGGTCGAGGCGCTCGGTGACGACGCCGAAGCCCTGCTTGCGGCCGTTGCCACCCTGATCGAGCGCCGCTTCAACGAGGAGTAGGCCTCCGGCGCGCGGCGGCGGGCGCCCGGTCAGGCGAGAAAACGCGCGAACACGGCATCGGCGACAAGCAGGCCCCGCCGCGTCAGCGCCCAGCCCGTTGCGGTCGTCTCGAGCAGGCCGGTCTCGAGCAGATCGTCGAGCACGGGATACACGGCGGTCGGCTCCTCGCCGAAACGATCGACGAAGATCGCGCGCTCGAGACCGCGGGTCTGGCGCAGGCCGAGCCAGCAGGTTTCACCCATGGCCTGGGCGCGGGTCAGCTCCTCGACCTCGGGCGCGTCGATCGCGTGGCCGTGCGCCGCCACGGATTCGAGCCAGGCGCGTGGGTCCAGCAGGTCGCGCCAGCGCTGGCCCCAGCTGGCGCCGTCCGCCGGCGGTCCGCCGAGGGGTCCGGGCCCGGTGCCCCAGCGCGGCGTGAACGACCAGGCCCCGGCGCCCAGGCCGAGGTAGGCCGCGCCCTGCCAGTAAGCCAGGTTGTGGCGCGAGGCGAAGCCCGGGCGGGCGTGGTTCGAGATCTCGTAGGCCGGGTAGCCGCAGGCGGCGAGATGGTCGCGCACGGTCTCGAAGAGTTCGGCCTCGACCTCCTCGTCGGCGCGCTTGACGCGGCCGGCCGCGAGCTCGCGCGTCAGCGGTGTTCCCGGCTCGAAGGTGAGCGAATAGGCCGAGATATGGGTGGGCTCGAAGGCCAGGGCCTCGTCGAGGTCGGCCAACAGATCCGAGCGCGTCTGGCCCGGGACGGCGTGGATCAGGTCGAGCGAAAAGTTGTCGAAACCGGCCTGGCGCGCAGCAACCAGGGTCGAGCGGGCAGCGTCGGCATCGTGCGCTCGGCCGAGCCACTTCAGGCGTGAGTCATCGAACGATTGCACGCCGACCGAAAGTCGATTGACGCCGGCGTCGCGAAAGCCCGCGAGCCGCGCGGCATCGACCCCGCCGGGGTTGGCCTCGAGCGTGATCTCGGCATCGGCCGCGAGCGGGGCCAGGGCCGCGACGCCGGCGATCAGGCGGCCGATGGTGGTGGGGGCGAAGAGCGAGGGCGTGCCGCCGCCGAAATAGAGCGTTGCCACCTGGGCCTCCGCGAAGCGCGGCTGGGCCAGGTGGGTTTCGAGTTCGCGCAGCAGCCCGTCCGCGTAGCTCTGCTCGGGCCAGGTGCGCGCGGCGAAGGTGTTGAAGTCGCAGTAGGGGCAACGCGACACACACCACGGGATGTGGACGTAGAGGTGCAGGTTCACGCCGGGATCAGTACTCGCGCAGCAGCCCGATCACCACGCCGCGGATCGCGAGGTCGCTGGCGCGGCAGCGGATCGGCTTCATCTCGGCGTTGGCCGGCTGCAAGCGGACGGCGTCGCCCCGTTCGCGGTAGAAGCGCTTGATCGTGGCGGCGCCGCCGAGCACCGCCACGACCGTCTGGCCGTTGTCGGCGGTCTCGCGGTGCGCCACGACGACGATATCGCCGTCGAGGATGCCGTCGTCGCGCATCGACTCTCCTTCGACGCGCAGGGCGTAGGTGCCGCTGCGCCGGACCATCGAGTCGGGCACGCTCACGGTCTCGTGCTCGAGCACGCCCTCGATCGGTTGCCCGGCGGCAGCCAGCCCGAGCAGCGGGATCTCGATCGCCTCGTGGCGAACTTCAGGGGGTGTCAGTTCGAGAGCACGGCTCTGCCCGGGGCGCCGGCGGATGAAGCCCTTGGTCTCGAGGTTTGTCAGGTGCTTGTGGACGGTTGCGAGCGAGTTGAGTCCGAAATGCTTGCCCATCTCGTCGAGACTCGGCGCGAAGCCGTTGTCGCGGATGTAGCCCTCGATGAAATCAAGCAGATGACGCTGCCGGCGCGTCAGAGTCGGCGGAGTTTTGGGCTGTCGCATGGGCGAAGAATAAGCGAATCCAGGCTGGGGCACAAGCCGGGGCGGGCTCGTCCTGCGCGACTCGGCCAGTTGCCTGCCCGCTCCGGGCAGCGTGAGATCCCAGCCCGCGCGCGAGGTCGAACCACCGGGTACCCGTTGGCCGAAGGAAGCGTGACGCACCCCTGGGATGCAGTACCTTAGGTTGATGTGCGTCTCGAAATCGGGATATCCTTGGCTCATCTCTGAATCCGGGCTCGGTCGGCAAAATCAGGCAGGGGAGGTTGGAGATGGTCAATTTTAGGAATATGCGCGGGGCGCAGCCTGCGATGGCCGCGCTCCCGGTCCTTCCGGCAGCAGCGATGGAGACCGAGGCGCCGCTCAGGGCTGCCGGCGAGTGGCGGGGCCTTCGGTGGGTTCGGTGGGTTCCGGCGATGCGGCGGTGGATGACGAGTTGGGACGAGGGCTTCTTGTCTTCATCCTGTCGGTTGGCGAGAAAATGCCTTGGATGGGCGTGTCTCGTGGCGATCGTGGCGTGTCGCGGCACCTCGGACCACCCCGCGCCTGACCACCGGGCTTGTTCGATCTGGCTGCGGGGAATGCAGGCCGACGCTGACAACACGGAGGGCCCCACAGTCCTCTATCGGACCCTTGATGGCGGTCGGACGTGGGCACCAGCCGGGCGGTTTCCGTACTCGCTCGATCGGAACGAGATCGAGAGTCTCCATTTCTCCGATCCGGATCGCGGCTGGCTCGGCACTCGGATGGCACTTTACCGTTCGCTCGACGGCGGCGAATCTTGGAAGCGACATCTCCCGCTATGGGACGTTCCGATCGAGGGGATCGGCGACGTCTTCTCTGCGGTCACGGTCAACCAGATCCAGTTCTTCGACAATGAGCGCGGTCTGGTGTTCGTCGAGGGGCAGCTCAATCGTCAATCGCCAGGACCAAGCGCAACGTATGTATTGCGGACCACCGATGGCGGTGCCACATGGCGGGGGGCACGGAGTGATGCGCTTCTCGGCACCGCAGACGATCCATCTCGTCCCGGATCGGGTCGAGTGCCCACCGCGTGCGCGACCCGGTCGGGTCGCGCGCTGGCGCAGGTCATGGCGAGCGTGGTGCCGGGAGAGGATTTCTCGCTCTCCGTAACCGATGACTACGGTCAAAGTTGGCATCCCCTGCCCAGGCTGCGCACGATCGATTACAGCTCCGAGGGTCATGGATCTGTTCAGACCTGGTGCACGGGGAATGACGAGTTCTGGATCGGTTCCTACGGATCGACGCTGTTGCGTTCGAGAGATGGAGGTCAGACCTGGCAGGATCTCGGCCATCGAATTCCGAAGCTCGCGGAGTACTTCAGGTTCGAGGTCGCCACGAGCCGGATTCTGATCGTCGATGGCCGGCGGGAAGATGGCACGCGTACTACGCTGCGCAGTCGTGACAGCGGACGGACATGGCAGGAACTCCACAACCCGGACGAGCCGCCCTATTGGGGCTTGGTTGCCGGGGCCGCGGCCGAGGGCAGCCTCTTCATCAAGAGTGACGAGTTCCACGGGATTTTCGACTCGCACGGGTGGTACCCCTACGACCATAACCTCCGGGCCTTGATCTTCCCCCTTGAGAGCCAGGGCGAGAACCCTTGGCAATTTCCGTTTCCACCGGACGCCTGGCGCGAGAGCAACACCCGGGGCATAACAAGATTTGTCTTGATGGAACCCGTCGCGCCCGGGGGGGGCTGTCCTGGAGCGTAAGGTCCTCTTGCTGGGTTGCTGGGCGCCGGATGCGGCCTGATCGCTCTGTGATTGTCGCACGGCGATCGTGTCGGGGCACTGCGAGCTGCCTGCTGGCCATGGCCATCGGTTTGAGGGGACGCACATCGAGTCGGGGGTTGGCGTAGTGGGAGCACGGGCGGACGTGGTGCCATGAAACATGGCCGTGTCGCCCAGGGGGCCTTCGCGGCGATCGTCCTTGCGGTCCTGACCGTGGCGGTTGCGGCACGTGCCGTGAGCCTGCTCGGCGACCATAACGGCCCCAAGTTCCAGGGCTCTGGTGTGGGCTACAAATTCTGGGCTTCCCCGCCAGCGTATCGGGGCGTGGCAATAGACAAGTTCGGTCCGGATTCGTCGAACCATACCGGGCCTTGGGTCTTCTTCCCTGTCAATCAACTCGCGCCTCTCGACCCGTCGACCTATGCGTACGCTTCAGGCACCAGGAGTTTCTGGGTGAAGGCTCCAGCACCAGCCCAGACCCCCGACCCCTTCCGCTACGAAGTAGGAATGGCCCCCGGCCCGACCGTGGGGATCCATACGCAGGCGTGGTTCGTGACCGATCAACGGGACTCAGGGCTCGGACCAGGTGTCGATTCCCCCAACGGGAAGTGCGGCGGCGGGGGCGGCGACGAGAACGAATGCACGGGTGCCGCGTGTGAAGCCGGCCCGACTTTCCAGCCGACGTTCTGGCACTATCGGGTCGCCAATTCGACTCAGCAGCCTGTGAAGATGCCGGCATACCAGCGGTCGCCGTACTGCCTGAATGGTTCCGATTGCGGAGGCGGAGATCCTCCCAACGCGTTGCCCGAGAACTTTCTTCCCTGGGCGGAGGCACCCAGGCTATCCGACCTCGAGAGTCTGACGCTGACCGTGACCTCGCAGGTCTTGAGTTGGAGCACGGGCAGCCGCTGTTCCCTCCAGGGAAGGAGCAATTTCCCTACAGTGATTTACGGCCTCGTCTTCGAGACCGACGCTGGTGCCAATGGGCGCGACGGGCAGCCGAACAATGGCTCGAACCCGCAGAAGCTCTTCTACCAGATCACGGTATTTGACCCCCGTGCTGACGGTCCTGCTCCCGGGCCGAATGCGACCGGCGTGCCGTTCTACATGGCCATCGTAGGGGATGACCAGGGCCATCGACTGGGCGAGAACATCGGAGCCACGATCAACGCCCACTCCGGCGGGGCCGTCATCGAGGATCCTCGTAACTGGCCGATCCGCAACGCGTTTGGGGTGAGCGACTGGATATCGCTCTGGGGCGAACCGGAACTGCACGGGAATGCGAATCCCATCTCCGTGCCGACGTCGGTTCCGATCGCAGGTGCCGAGCGCACCTATCAGATTGACGTGTTGCCTCGGGTGAAGTGGCATCTACAACAGAATCCGCTTCGGCCCCGGCCCCGAGAGCCCGGAGCGTCGCCCATTCTCGAACCCGATCTCGCCAGGTGGCGCCCAAAGGACATGTACATCAGCAGCGCGGTGCATGGGCAGGCGACCATCAAGGCCCGCCACCGGGGCATCTCGCTCGTTGGGCGCTAGCGATGCCGCGATGGATCACGAGTCAGGAGGAGGGCCTTCTGTCCGCATCCCATCGACTGCTGGGAAAGCTCCCTGGGTGGGCGTGTCTCGTTGCGGTCGTGACCTGCGGAGACCACGATGAGAGGGTCGCCTGAACGTCGGGGCTCGCTCGGGCCCCGAGGCGGGTGGCGGCCCGCGGTCGACGCGGGTCCCGTCCACGGACTTGCATCGGGACCCAACTCGGGCCAACCACGCTCATGCCCCAGACGCCCGCGCTCTCGATCCGCGTCTCGCCCTATTTCATGGCTTGGCTGGCCGAGGCGGACCTGAGTCTCGCCTTCACCACCTACCAGACGCATCGCCTCTTCCTCGTCGGGCGCAAGGCCGATGGGCAGCTCTCGGCGTTCGAGCGTCTCTTCGACCGCCCGATGGGGCTCTTCGCTACGCCCGAGAGCCTCTACCTCTCGACCCGCGCGCAGATGTGGCGTTTCGAGAATGCTCTGCCCGCGGGCGCGGAACACGAAGGCTTCGATCGGCTCTACGTGCCGCGGGTCGCGCATACGACCGGGGATCTCGACGCCCATGACGTGGCCGTGGATGGTGCGGGTCGTGCCGTCTTCGCCAGCACGGCCTACAGTTGCCTCGCGACCCTGAGCGAGCGCTACAGTTTTCAGCCGCTGTGGCAGCCCCCCTTCATCTCGCGGCTCGCGCCCGAGGACCGCTGCCACCTGAATGGCCTGGCGATGATGGACGGCGCGCCGGCGTTCGTGACCACGGTCAGTCGCTCGGACACAGCCGGCGGTTGGCGCGAACGGCGCGCTGCCGGCGGCTGCGTGATTGACGTGCGCACGAACGAGATCGTCTGCGACACGCTCTCGATGCCGCACTCCCCCCGCTGGTATCGCGAGCGGCTCTGGGTTCTGAACTCGGGAAGCGGGGAGTTTGGCTACGTCGACGGGATCGGCAGCGTCGCCCGCTTCGTCCCGGTCGTCTTCTGTCCCGGCTTTCTCCGCGGGCTTGCCTTCCACGGCGACTACGCGATCGTCGGTCTTTCCAGGCAGCGTCGTGAAAAGATGTTTGCCGGGCTCGCTCTCGACGACCAGTTGCGTGCCAAGGACAGCGATGCGCGCTGCGGCCTGTGGGTGATCGACCTGCGCAGCGGCGTCGTCGCGCACTGGCTGGAACTCGAGGGAGTGGTGACCGAACTCTACGATGTACAGACCCTGCCCGGCGTGCGCCGGCCGACAGCGCTCGGTTGGAAGAGCGACGAGATCCAGCGCACGATCACGATCGACAGCGCCGCG
>SXGT01906016.1_pt1 | contig 14191 bp, 13 predicted proteins | sample 3176221 | NCBI WGS metagenome assembly SXGT01 (sample SAMN11356862, study PRJNA531348) | freshwater metagenome | isolation source: freshwater sample F1-120 | place: China: Fuxian Lake, Yuxi | collected 2017-12-25 | reverse complement strand
TCCTCTTCGGCAAAACAGGTGGTTGGCAGCCGGAACACTTCAGTCTGGATCCCGGCGGGGTTCACATCGTTGTGCTCGCCATGGTTCTGCCAGAACTCGGAGGTCTCGGTGGCCAGCGGATCCATCACCACCATGAACTTGAGCTTCGCCATACCGGCTTGAACCTTATTCCGGTCCGGGTAGGACGCCAGCGGATTGAAGCCCTGGCAGATGAAGCCGTTGACCTTGCCTTCAAACATCAGATCAAAGAGGCGCAGGCTGTCGTAGGGCTTATCCAGCTTGGGTAGCCAGTCGTAGGCAAAATCATTGTCCGGCTGCGCCGCCTCGCCATACCAGGCTTTCATCAGGCTGGTGTGAAATTTGGGAAAGTTCGACCAGTAGCTGAACTGGCCGGGCCGCAGCGGCTTGAGGGTGCGTCGGGCCAGATACCCGGCGCGGCCGGTTTCGTGATCGCCGGGCAAAGTCATGTAACCCGGCAGCATGTCGGTGAGTAATCCGAGATCGCTCAGCCCCTGAATGTTCGAGTGACCCCGCAATGCATTCACCCCTCCCCCGCTCAGACCGATATTGCCCAGCAAGAGCTGGATCATGGCCATGACGCGGATGTTCTGCACACCCACCGAATGATGCGTCCAGCCCAGCGCATAGAGGCTGGTGAGGACACGGTCCGGCGTCGCGGTCGAAGCCAGCAGCTCGCACACTTGCAGAAACGCATCTGCAGGCGTACCGGTGAGTTCGGTGACCTGCTCCGGCGTGTAGCGATCAACATGCTTTTTCAGGAGATTGATGACACAGCGCGGATGCTGCAGGGTCTCGTCGACTTTGGCATAGCCCTGCTCATCCAGCTCATACGTCCAGTGGCTGCGGTCGTAGCGCACCTCCGGATTGCCGGCATCGTAACCGCTGAATAGGCCGTCCTCGAAGGCATACCCCTCGCCGACAATGAATGACGCATTGGTGTACGCCATCACATAGGCATGCTGGATAGCGTCCTGCTCCAGCAGATAGCGGATAACACCATTCAGAAAAACGATGTCCGAACCCGCCCGGATCGGCACATACAAATCCGCCACCGCCGCCGTGCGGGTAAAGCGCGGATCAACCACGATCAGCCTGGCCTTGTTGCGCGCCTTCGCCTCTAACGCCCACTTGAAACCGACCGGATGCGCCTCCGCCGGATTACCGCCCATGGCGATAATCACATCGGCATGCTGGATGTTCATCCAGGTATTGGTCATCGCCCCGCGCCCGAAGCTGGACGCCAGCGCCGCCACCGACGGCGCGTGGCAAATGCGCGCCTGGCTGTCGATCATGACCACGCCCAGCGCCCGGGCGATCTTGTTGGTCAGGTAGCCGGTCTCGTTGGATGCAGCAGAAGCGGCCAGAAATCCCAGTGAAGTCCAGCGATTGACCGTCTGACCCTGATCGTTGTGCGCGATAAAGTTCGCGTCACGATCGTCCTTCAGCCGCCGGGCGATCCGCTCCATCACCCAGTCCCAGGACACACGCTGCCACTCGCGGCTGCCCGGTGCCCGGTATTCCGGGTAACGCAGGCGTGTTTTGCTGTGCACGAAGGACAGCAGGCCCGCACCCTTGGGGCACAGGCTGCCGCGACTGACCGGATGGTCGGGATCGCCCTCGATATGGATGATTTCGGCCTTGGCATTCCTGGCCTTGTCGCCGAGGCTGTACATGATCAGGCCGCAGGCCACCGAACAGTACGGGCAGGTATTGCGCGTCTCTGTCGTGCGCGTCAGTTTGAAGGTACGGACATCCGCATCCGCCACGGCGGCTTCGGGCGAGAACCCCAGCGCGGCCAGCGACGACGCCCCGAGCGAGGTCGCACTCAGCTTGAAAAACTGGCGTCGGTTGACTTGCATGATGCGGGTGCTCCTGTCTGATCGAATGCCGCTGAATATTGCCGGGCTACCAGGGCGCGAATCGTGTCACGAATGGACGCTGGCTGCCAAGGTTCGCAGGCGGTGCGAGTTCAGACTTTGGCACTCGCGCTTATGCCAGATAAATAAGCACCATGCACTGTGCCAACATATTTTCTATTGGTATGTTCTCCTGCAAAGAACAACCTACCATTAACTGGCAATGTCAGAGCATCGCAATCTGCTCCACTTGCTCCAGTTGCCATATACGAATAAGAGCCAAGACTCCATGGGTTCTTCCCCCAACGTGTCAGTTTATATCCAAGCGGATTAGGTATCGAATTGCCGTAAATGGTTTTAAGGACACTCATGGCTTCATCCACAGTTTTTGCATCAGTGTAGGCTTCCAGCGTGCGAGCATAAGAAGCCGCATTAAAGCCTAACAGAACGGGCCTGCCAATAGAATATTGGCAATTGTACCACTCAGCCCAATAGCCTTTCTGCTGCCCAACGTAACCTATTAACTGCTCGCTGGACCCCCAGAACGCCTTTGGAAACAAAAGATATAGCTTATTTAATACACCCATACCAAGCCGATTGATGGCTGCATTATGCGTTAAAGGCAAAGCCGGGGCAAAGGTTACTGCATTGGTCTTTAACACACCCAATGGGATGGTAACTATTACCTTGGGAGCAGAAAAACTTCCACTGCTTGTTTGAATACTCACAACTGAAGTTCGATAATCTATTTGTTTAACGACAGTTGACAAACGAATATCCAGATTCCTGGAAAGATAATTTATAATTTGATCATACCCTTGTGGAAGCAGAACATCATTGCCGCTAAAATCAGAGTCCTGATCCCAATACTTCAATGAAAGACCATTAACATCTGCGGCGTAATCATGCTCAATTTCCGTGCTGACGGAATACTGTATCGCCCTTTGCTCGAAGCTTGGATATTGTTTGGCACTGATAATTCTGGCGATACTGGAACCTAAAACCTGATCGGATTTGGCGGTACGCTGAATTCTACTCACACCAGACATCAGGGCATCGTAATTAGAGTCAACCAATCTATCTTCTGCATCAGTTATAGCTCTCCCATCAAAGTCATACCTTTGAATTGAATTGTAATCAGTGGGTACCGTATTTAATTTCAATGAAGTAGCTAAAGCCGCAATGGGGTTTTTTTTGATGCCATGGATCCATGAGGCCCCAAGATCAAGAGGAATCGATAAAGAACGATCTGTCAAAATACGCCCGCCTATTGCACTCTGGGCTTCAAGAACAATCACCGTCTTACCAGTTGATTGTACTTTTGCAGCGGCGGCAAGACCGGCTACACCGGCTCCGATGACAATAACATCAGCAGTTAAGGTTTTGCTGGCTGCTGCCATAGCTCGTTTTACAGAAAATAAACCTTCAGACGCCATAGAAGCAAGGGTTAGTTTCAAAAAACTTCTGCGATTAACCGACATAATTAGTAAACCTTAATCGAGTTAGATAAATTGCAAGGCCTGATTCTTAATTGATCGACCAAAGCTACCCTTTAACGGCCCGAAAAAATACTTTATCACTTGATTTTATTGGCACCGTAGTAGTCCAAGTCTTACCTGAAGTAATGTTTATAACCCTCCAAGGCAAAATCCCTTTATTTTTTGAATTCGCATTAAAGCTTACAGTTGGAATATCGTTCTCATTGGAGTAACGATACAAATTATAATTAACTCCAGGCGTCAATTGCGACACCGTTATTGTTAACATAAGCGAACGGGATGCTGGCCTGGTGGAGCTATTATTTCTGATTTCAGGTAACTCGGAATTTATGCTTGTTTCCACCCGCACAGGAAAAGTTTCATTATTTGCATCCATTACCCCAACAATGGCAATACCATATTTTGTTACCGGATAATCAGGCAAAGAATAAACCGGGCCATTTCTTGAGTTAGCCGTTTGACGGTTTTTTATAAACGCGGTGGTGTTAAACAAATAATAATAAGGGGTGATGGGTTCAGGCGTATATAATCCACTGTCACTGATCAAAATCACATCATCCGGATAAAAACCAGACGTCAATGAATAATTTGAGCCGAACCCGACAACAGGAACAATATGGTCATATTCATCATCGCCTGCATTTAAGTCGGTGTCTCCATCAAGTAAAAATGAATTAGCAAAAACACCCACTATTACGGGATGACTTTGGGCCACATGATTTTTAGCCCAGACATAGAAATCCGCATTCGAACGAGTTGACTTCGACTCATATTTTAATCGCATCCGGCTTGCAGAAGCTTTATCATTGACGCCTAGCAATAACTGCGAGTTTGATTTGCTTTGCCGAATTCTTGGTGAGGCGATTGCTCTGGCATCATATTGAGAAAGATACTGACCGTAATATAACCCCGCACTAATCATTGCGACCTCCCCGCAATAACCATAGTTAGCATTCCATTGGCTGCGCGGAGGAATGTTGTTCTTTACACTAAAAATAGTTCCAAACGATGCCGGAGGAATAGGCGCAGCATTCGTGTTGTGACTTACAGCATTAGCAATAAAAGCAACCAGAACAAGAATCTTGAAGTTATTCATATAGTAACCCATGATTAATTTTGCAACGTATTAAATTATCATTACCAGGTTCTGTTGACATGTGGATTTCATCGCGCCAGCACTCCGATGAATCGAACCACACTGACGGATATGCCATGGAACGGATCCTGTCTTTTCCGGGGGCGAGTCCACATGGCCGCTTCCTTGGACTCTGCGGCGGTGCTCAATGGCGACTCTTGCCTCCCCCATTCGGAACCTGGAATAGCGCATTTACACGCTGCAATCGCTGGTGTCAAGCCTGTGCCTGCCTGCCGGAGACAGGTCTGCTGGATAGCCCATCGTCCGCGCTCATGCGTGTGCGGCGGGCGCTAGGCCGTTCGCTTCACTACCCAGATTCATGCCCTAGCCATACATAGGGTGGAACCATCTTACAAAACCATCCCTACAAAATTAACCTAATACTGAAATTGATATTTTCAAACCCCACTCTTGCCCACATCTATTCAAGCATTCTTTTAATAACATTTCTCGTATCAACAGGAAATCTTGTATTTTCAGACCTGTAGGTTAACTCAGATCGAATGGTATTATTGTATTCTAAATTATCTCCTTGCCTAAGCATATAGTCCTGGAGCGTTGATAATGCACTAAACCGAACATCTTTAGATTCATCACTCAAGGCACTTATGAGACAATGGATTGTTGTATCCAATGGTTTTTTAACTGAAACCAGGCTTAATGCGGCTGCATTTCTCACTTCGAAATTCGAATCGGTTAACAGCAATTGAGTAAGTATTATTTCTGATTCCATGCCTGGGTAAGCCACCAACTGTTCAACACCTTCTACACGCTCTTTATCATCAGCGCTACCAACCAGATCCATGGTATCAATAAAATATGATTGCCTTTGATCGTCGCCTGTATGTTTGTTAGCATTAGTTTTTGACTGTAAAGCTAATGGGTCTGGATAGCTAATAACTTGTGCTTCTTGTTTACCATGTGCTGATTGGCCAGACCTAACGGATTGCCGATCTGGAGAGATGACATCTTGATTAAAGAGGATACTGCCAGCGACACCAGTCAAGATCGGAAACGCAACCACATACAAATAACAAACTGGAATTTTCATGGGAAAATTGGTTTCTTATATCAAAGGCAGGGTAATCCTTGTGATCCCCGCTTGCGGACTACTTGGCACCTCGGTCGCTGCTACGCATCAATCGCGACGATGCGCGGCACGTGGCGTCCACCCTCGAAGGGCGTGGCCAGGAAGGTTTCGACAATCTTCCTGGCCATGTCCAGTGTAACGATGCGCTGACCGATGGCGATGCAGTTGGCGTCATTGTGGGAGCGGGTCAGGAAGGCGGTCTGCTCGTCGAAGGTGTAGCCGCAACGGCAGCCTTTGACGCGATTGGCGACGATGGCTTCGCCGTTACCGCTGCCGCCGAGCACGATACCGCGCTCCACTTCACCGCTGGCTACGGCCTCGGCGCAAGGTCGAATCCAGGTGGGGTAATCGGTGCGTTCGTCGCTGTAGCAGCCGTAATCCTTGACTTCGTGGCCCAGCGAGGTGAGCCAGTGGCGCAGGGCTTCCTTGTGCTCGAAGCCAGCGTGGTCGGATGCGATGCCGATTTTCATGTTCTATTCTCCGTGGGTTTGGCGTGAAACGTCTGGCTATCTTCGCAAGAGCCGCCCAACCTGCCAATAGGCATTACTATTTCAGGTTTTACGGACAGGCGCTTACCAAAGACCGCAACAGGCCAGGTGCAGCTGGATGGTCCTCGCGCACCGGCTGGGGTATCTTGACGCCACCCCTGATTTCCCAGGTTCACCAGGAGAAGATTCATGACCGATCAACCCAAGCTCCGCTGGGGCATCCTCGGCGCGGCGCGCATCAATGAGCGGCTGCTGCCGGCCATCCTGGAAGCGCGTAATGCGGAACTGCTGGCCATCGCCAGCCGGCGTCCCGGTGCCGCTGCCGAAACACTGGCGAAATACGCGCCCAATCAGACCGGCGTTGCCATACATGACCGACTGGAGCCACTGCTGGACGATGATCGCATTCAGGCGGTTTATCTGCCGATGGCCAACGAGGAACATGCCGAGTGGGCGCTCAAGGCCATCGAGTGCGGCAAGCAGGTGCTGATCGAAAAACCGATGGCGCTGACCGTGGCTGACATCGAGGAGATCGAGGCGGCGGCGAGGCGACAAGGTGTGACCGTGATGGAAGGCTTCATGTACCGCTTCCACCCGCAGCATGGCCGGGTGCGGGAGTTGCTGGCATCGGGCCTGATCGGCGACATCAAGTTCGTGCGGACCAGCTTTTCCTTCCAGATGCGGCCAGCCCGCCTGTACCGGCTGGCAAGGGATATTTCGGCCGGTGGTGGGGCAATGTGGGATATCGGCTGTTACGCGGTGCACACGGCACGCATGTGGTTCGATGACGCGCCGCTGGCGGTCACGGCCATGGCGCAAACGGTGGAGAGCGGCGCGGACATCTCGACCAGCGGTATCATCGATTACGGCGGTGGCCGACGTGCCCATTTTGATTTCAGTTTCGAATGCACGCGCCGTTCAGAATATGAGATCACCGGCACCCTGGGCACCATCAAGTGCCCGACGGTATGGCAGTTGCCGGGCGATGTGCCGGAAATCCAGTGGTGGACCGAAGATGGCCGGCGTGGTGAAGAGCGGCTGAAGCCGGCGAACCATTTTGTGCTGGAGATCGAGGGGTTCAGTGAGGCGGTGCTGTCGGGCCGGTCGCCGTTGCTGTCCTTTGACGACGCCAAGGCCAATTGCCGGGTGATTGTCGCTGCGCTGGCATCGGCCGCCACTGGCAAAACCATCCAGATCGAACCCGCATGAACCACGGCACCCCCGACATGAACCCGCAAGCGCAGACAGATAATGGCTTTTTTGTCGACAGCTGGGCAGTCTATAAAAAGCTGGTTGCTGAGAACTACATGTTTCACCGGGAAATCTACGCCAAGCTCAAAGCTTGGTTGGCTGGGCGCGGCCAGCCCTTCAGCCTGCTGGATCTTGGTTGTGGTGATGCCGCCAACCTGGCAGGCATTGCCCGGGACTTACCGGTCTCTCGCTATTGCGGTGTCGATCTGTCGGAGGTGGCGCTGGAACTCGCTGCACAGAACCTGCATGGGCTGAACTGCCCCATCGCTTTATGCCGTAGCGACATGCTGGCCTATCTGGAAAGCGGGACGACGCCCTACGATGTGATTTTCACAAGCTTCGCCTTCCATCACCTGAACCCGGATGAAATGCAGCGATTTCTGGCAGCCTGCCGCCATCGTCTCTCGCCGGGTGGGCAACTCGTGCTCGTCGATGTGATTCGTGACGAAGGTCAGCCGCTGAAGGATTACCTGGACGCCTTTTGCGAGGCGATGCGTCATGACTGGGTCCGTCTCAACCCAGAGGAGCTCAGCCACACCATCCGGCATGTTCGTGAATCTGACAGACCGGCTACGCTGAACCAGTTGCGGGACCTATCGTCGCAGACCGGGTTTCATGACATGAAGACGGTTTACCGGACGGGTTGGTATCACCTGCTCTCTTTGCACGCTAGTTGGCGAGCGTGACCACCGCACCTTTGCCTGAAGCTTAATGCTCCCTGAGGTTGCGGTAATCGATGGACAGCTTAAGTCCGGCAAACTTGCCTTTCAGTCGGACCAGCTCATCCTTCACCGGATCGAAATATAACCAAGCTTCGGCCAAGCGCCGCTCTTCGTATTCTTTGTCTACCGGCTGGGAATCCGCCTTGAATCGATAAAGCAGCACCTTCAGGCCGTCTTCGGTTCCCTTGTTGGTGGGAGGGCCCATCACGCCAGTGATGTCCGCCGTTTTCGGCAAACGGGCCGTCAGCCTAGGCAAATTCTCCGGATCCACCTTGAGTTGCTTTTTGCTCTGATCCACCTTGCCGACACCCAGAGAACGAATCGACGCTTCCAGAAACTGTGGCGGCGCCATCTCAACGAATAGCGGGGAGAAATCAAAAGAAGCCAGCCGGTGCTGATGGGTATAGGTCATGATGAAGGAAACCATCTTTGCCTTCTGTTCCTTCGTTTTGGCCGGATCCATATGAAAATCCAGATACCATCGATAGCTGCCCTGGGGCAGCTTCTCAATCCGGCTGGGATGCAACTTGCTGAGATAGACAAAATCCTCACTCAACAACACCGGATCCAACAGATGCAGAATGAAATGCCGGTCCGCCACCTCAACCCGCACGTTCTCGTCAAAATCAGCCAGCTGGTTTTTGATTTCCAGCAGACGCAACCAGACGCAACCCGACAAGGTAACCGCCATCACCAGAAACAGGAGGCGGGACAAAGATCGGGAATTAAGCTTCTGCATTACGGGACAGCCTGTGCTTGCGAATGGCATGAATGACTTGGCAACAAGGCCAAGTTAGCGAATTGATCGACGCTGGGACGGTCCGATATTCAATTCAAACCACCGGCCTGAGTCGCTCACGCCGGTGGGTTTCTTGCTCACAGACTATTAAGGAAATTCATCAGATTCTGGCTGTCTTGGCTGGATAGCCGCCTGAACGCAGCGATCACCTGAACCGCTTCACCTGAATGCTGGTTGATAGCGCTCTGCACCGTGGTTGCACTACCATCGTGAAGAAATGTACGGCGCTTGCTCAAACCCCACAGTGGCATGGTCCGCATCTTGTTGCGGGTAGACTGCCCCCCGTTCTGCACTATTCCATCACCCGTGCCGATGTCATGCAGCAGAAAATCACCGTAAGGGTGGAATGTGACGCCACCTAAAGCGACGGGGATCAGATAGTCACCACCATTGATCGGCGTCCCGGCTGGAGCGGTGACAAAGCTTGGTGTGTGACAGATCCCGCAACCCGCTGCATTAAAAACCCGTTCCCCCTGAGTGATTGAAACCTGCCTGGCTGTTGGGTTTTGTCCGGGCTGCCTGGGATCAAGCGAGCCAGGGGTTCTGGCCGGTGCCTTGGTTGACCGCATGAAATTCGCCGCGAGCAGAACGCCATCATTACTGTCGTTGGGCTGCCCCACGGTTTCAAACCGGTCTACGGAACGGCCATTGGATGTCGCTTCGGTGGGAAACAGCGGGGTGGTGATGCCCATTTCATTCCTGTAAGCATCGGCAGAAAACGATACCAGGCTGGCATGCTGATCTTTCCAGCCAAATTTACCGATAGCCCGTTTCCCCGGCGCTTCCAGCAGGTCAACCAGCACATACTGGCCTTTGATCAAACCTTTGGACTGTCTGGGTTGGTCGTTCGCAAGTTTAATCAGGGCACTATCGGGTATTGCTTCGACATAACCATCACCCAGCGTGCTCAACGAGGTGCGGAAAGTTTTGACGTTGGCATCCCGGGGGACTCGGGCCTGAATGGAAGGGTCAATAGCACGAGCGGGTATCAGGGAACCGCCCGGAGGATCGATGAAGTTCACGCCATCAAAATAGCCTGCCCGCTGAACCCTGACCTGACTATGCCCCCCATCGATGGGTCCCTTATGGCAAGCCTGGCAGGATGCGTCGTTAAAGACAGGGCCTAATCCTGTCGGAATTGTCTGGATCAGGCTGAACTCAGCCAAGGCCTGCTGATAGCCCGCCTGCGTCAGATAACCATTCGTCAATCCATCATAGCCAGTGGGGGCTTCGATACTGTTCGCGGTCATGGAGGCCAAGCCCAGAATGCCGGCACTCAGCCCGATCACGAATGGTGCGGGGCGACAGATCAGATGTGTGGTCATCGAATTTTTTGCGTGAAGTGCCATGATGTCCTCTGGGTTTAGTTATTTCAGCATCGATAAAACATTCGCTTACCCCTGTTCCAGGCGGATGTCGGGATCAAGGCCCGACATCCGCCCTAAGCTTGGTTTATCCCAAACCCTGTCGCTGGGATTGCCTGTGCGTAAGTGAAGAAATTAAGCGGATCCCATTCCATTTTCGTCTGAATCAATCGGTTCAGATTGCCGCCATAATAGAGCTGGAGAGCCTTTGACAGACCATACTGGTTCAGATCGACGTCTGGGTAATTAATGTAACAGCCATCAACCTTCCCGCTGGGATCAACCGTTGGATCGGGGATGCCATTAGTCGCGGCGTAGACATCGGCATAGAAGTCACGAATCCACTGCAGATTCACGGCCCCCGCCGGACTGATCTGATCCGCTGCCCGCTGGATGGGCCAGTAGGTTTGGTACTGTAGCTTGTAGATCGAATCCCGCTGCCAGACAGCGGTAGCGTCACGTGCGACAGTGTTGATCTTTCCGCCATAAGAGTCGACTTGAAGTAACGAGTCTCGCATAGAAACCCGGCGGCCTTGGGAGTCACGCATTTTACGTGTCAAATGTCGATAGATCTTGCGTATATCATCATCGCCAAACGATTGGCGCATATAGGCAGACTTGTACTTTCCGTTCATCGGCCCACCCGAGGCAGCATAGAAGGTAATGGCTTCCCACCAGGTGAATTGCTGATTGGATTTCGGCTTAAAGGGCGAGGGATGACCCGCTATCGACTTGAGTGTCCTTGCCGTTTCACCCAGACCATGCCGCTCCAGTTCGAGAGTCATCCTTTGTTTGAAACTGGATAACGCTGAAGATTTGCTTGCCAATGCCATTGCCGACAGTTGGACATTCTGGATGAGGATCTGTATCTGCCCACTATCAACATGGGATAGCTTGAGTATTACGAACGCCTGAGGACCCAAGGTTTCAGACAATGTTTCGAAGAAACGTACAATGCGAGCGAGAAAGGTGGAGCCTCTCTTTTGAATGACACTCCAATCCCACGCATAAATCTGCACTTCTGCTGAAGTGGGGGCGCTGGGAAGGTCTGCAAATTCATAGCGCGTAATGATGCCGAAGTTGCCTCCCCCACCCCCGGTATGCGCCCAGAAAAGATCGGCCTCATGACCTGTGGACTCCATATCCGCATGGATCGATTGGGGGCTTCCGTTACGCAGATGAACCAGGGACACACCAGTCAGCCAATCGACGGTGAGGCCATACAGCCTGCTCAATAAGCCATATCCACCCCCACAAACATGACCCCCCAACCCCACGGTGGGACAGCTCCCTCCTGGCAAGGTCTTTCCAAAACGGATGAGTGCGTATTGCAGATCGTAATTATTGGCACCGCCCTGAGCAAAGAAAACACCGCGCTCTGGATCAAAACTGACCGTGTTCAAAAGGCTCATATCAACAATGGCCTCAACACTGGCATTGAAGACAAAGTCCTCATAGCAATGAGCACCGCCTCTCACTTTCAATGCGCGGCCATACCCGTCGTTTATGGCCTGAGCCGTCGCGGATAAAACCCCCGCCTCGGTCAACGGCAGATAAATCCGACGCGCATTGGGGGCTGACCAACGACCGTTGTACCCCTGTATCAAACTCTTAAATGAGGGACTCTCCGGCTCGACAATCAAAAACTCCTGGGTCGCCGAGGGGTCGCCAGACCAAGACGAAAATCCTCAACCGCTGCGGCTTGGGCCTTACCCGTCAGGGCCAATAGACTTGCAATAGACCCGCTTGCGACGGCGGTTTGCCGGATGAAATGTCTACGGTTCATCTTCTCGCCTCCAGTATGCTTTAGTGTTTGTGTCGAACGCCCGCAACGGTACTCACATGGAGTATCCATTGTCAAGTTAAAGGGCTGACCTAGGCAGGCATCCGCCCAATGCCCTGATTGTATGGGTTCTCTAACGGCATCGTGGTGTGCCAAAGCGGAAATTCAAACAACCACTTCGGATCTGGTTGAGTCCCTGGTGGAACTGACTGTAGAGGTCGTGCGTCATGGTGGTTGGCGTCATGACCCGGACTCCTTACTTTATCCACAGGATGCCCCGCCAACTATTGGCAGGACTATTTGCAGAACTAACCCTATTTGTATGGGGGGCGGATGTCATGAACCGCCGAGATGCTGACGACGGGTTGGGATTTCTTTAGCATCAAACCGCCTGCCACAATTTCCACCTTCGCATCCGGGTAGACGGCCAGTGTGTCCTTGAAGTTACGCAAAGAGTCGATGTCGATAATCCCGACGCTTGCCAGTCCGATAGCGGTGCCAAAGCGCGGTTCTATCACGCCGTCTGCGACGCCCATCTCGCTCGCCTCATACGGGTTGAATTGAAGTCAGAGTTGTTCACTTACGACATCGATGAGAAGGCTCTGGATCTTGCCAAGCAGAACGATGGCAAATTGCTTCTGATCGCCAACGCTCAGGACCTCACACCACAGGAAGTCATCGATCGCTACAAGTCACTGGCCGACATCGAGCGCGGGTTCCGGGTTCTCAAGTCAGAGCTTGAAATCGGGCCGGTACATCACCGGCTACCTGAGCGTATCCGGGCCCATGCCGCCTTCTGCTTCATGGCGTTGATCCTCTATCGCGTGATGCGGATGAGATTGCGTGCGTCAGAGAGTTCGCTCTCTCCAGAGCGTGCCCTCGAAGTACTGCGCAGGGTTCAGAGACATCTGATTCGGTTGGATGACGCAACTGATCCGGTCACTGGCATTTCAACAATGACCCTCAAGCAAACTGATCTGTTCAAGGCATTAAAGATTAGGAAACCCCTATCCGCACAAGGCTGACCCCTCCTGTAAGGGCACGTTTTTAAGCTGAGCGATTGTATATCAGATGCTTACGCCGCGAACTGTCGAACCCGGGAGAGATGGGAACTGAAAACAGTGTATGGAAGTTCCGGGTGGTGATATCCGCTATCTGTGGGAAACTGGCCCCACGTAAATGAGCCAGAAACTCGGCAACATAACGAACATACGCGGGGTAGTTGGGCTTGCCCCGCATGGGAATGGGTGCGAGATACGGAGAATCTGTCTCGATCAGCAGGCGATGTTCCGGCACTTTCTTCGCCACCTCCTGTATTTGTTCCGCGTTACGAAAGGTCAGAATTCCGGACAGCGAAATGTAGAAATTCATATCCAAGGCTACTTTGGCGGTGTCCCAGTCCTCCGTGAAGCAGTGCAGCACACCCCCGACTCGTTCCGCCCTTTCTTCCTTCAGTATTCTTAGCGTGTCTGCTTTGGCCTCGCGGGCATGAATGATCAGGGGTTTCCCCGCCTTGATTGCCGCACGAATATGCGTCCTGAACCTGTTCTGTTGCCATGACAGATCCCCTTCGCTGCGAAAGTAGTCCAGACCGGTTTCCCCGATGGCAATCACCCTTGGATCTTTTGCCATCTCGACCAACTGATCCGCCGACGGCTCCTGGCAGCTTTCTTCGTTGGGGTGAACACCTACGGAAACCGATATTTCCGGAAAATCATCTACCAGATCGCGCATAAACGAATACTTTTCCAAATTGATGGAAACGCACAGCAGATGCTGAACACCCCCGGCAAGGGTTTCACGAACGCAACGACCGAAATCGTGTTCATAGGGCGAGAGGTCCAAACGATCGAGATGACAGTGCGAATCAACCAGCATGACAATTCATTCACGTAATTGAAAAAATAAAGCCCCTCATCTTGCGATGAGGGGCTTTTGTGTTCTCATGTGGGCCTTTCGGGTGTCAGGCGAACCTGACACCCTTCAGACTTACATGAACGACGGGATGAGCGGGGCGTCGATCTGGGTGATCGTGCGCTTGCCGTCGGCGTCGAAGAAGAACAACAGACCCGCGAAACGGCTGTCCGGATCGTAGATGATGTCGGCCAGACGATACACTTCCCATGCCGCATCAGAGGCCTGCACTTCTACCGTGCGGGTTTCACCTGGGGCCAGCGGGCTGT
>SXGT01801898.1_pt1 | contig 14192 bp, 12 predicted proteins | sample 3176221 | NCBI WGS metagenome assembly SXGT01 (sample SAMN11356862, study PRJNA531348) | freshwater metagenome | isolation source: freshwater sample F1-120 | place: China: Fuxian Lake, Yuxi | collected 2017-12-25 | reverse complement strand
GAGTTTCCAAAGACGATGAAGTCGACGCCGAATGGATTGCCAGGGTGATCGAGCAGTGGTGGATCGAACTCGAGCGTGAGATGTCCTCCTGCGCCGATCGAGACAATTTCTGTATTCAGGAAGCAGGGTTGGAAGGGAGTCACCGCCGAAGGCGAAACTCCCTCGCCAGTGAACCGTTCTGGTGATCCGAGAGCGACGAGCGGGTTCGTGTAGCCGCCTGCGGGATTACTGCCAGGCGCGTACGAGAGCACCGCCGAAGCGAAGTCGTCGCCGCGGGCGCGCTGCGCGATGCACACAAGTGCTGAAGTGGCGATACACGCACTGACGAGACCCGAGCGTTTAAGAGAGCGCATGAAGATGGACTGAGATCGATGGCGTCTCGCTCCGTGGCCCCATTCGCAAGGGCACGGCGCATGGTGAAGGCAGGTCTTCCGGCTTCGGGCACCTCAACCTGCCTTCCCAGATATGCGCTAGCAACATCCAGTGGCGTCGTGGCTGAGGCATGGAGGCATGCAACCTCCACCCGTTACGGCAGCGCGTCTACGGCGGATTCTCACCGCCTTCCCTCGCAAAAAACATGGCGCCAGCCATGTCGTTTGCGCTCAAGAGCACGAACTCTCGAGGACAATCACCCTCACACGGTACCAGTTGGAGTGAATGTCATCATTGCAAAGGAGGCGGGAGTGAGATACTTTTCCAGTCCGATCGATTTGTCCGTCTTCATCGGTCGCAGGACCCAACACACGCAGGAGCGCCTTCTCAGTGTTTGACTCACTTCATCGACTTTCCGCGGCCGTTGCCGTATCCGCCCTCATCACACTCTCGGGGGCATTGCATGCGTCGGCTGTGGTGGTGCGAGTCGACGATCCAACTGACCCACCTGCTGACCCCGCTGCTGCACCCACAGATGAACCAGCGGCAGAGCCGATGGGTGAGCCCACAGGCGAACCTGCAACCGAACCGCAAGCCGAAGCTGACGGGACCGCCGCAGCGGTGGACCCAAGCGCCGCATCGGGATCACCAGCCGCAGGTGCGACCGCAGAACAGTCGCGCGATCTCGACATGGTGTTGCACTACATCCTGATCGGCAAGGTTGACTTGGTGAAGAGTTCGCTTGAAGCGCTCACAGCGTCTGGAATCACCGATGAGCAGATCGCACAACTGATTGATGAACGCGGGCTTCGCGAGAAGGTTGAGCGTGCTGTCGCGCGCGGTCGCGGGATGGAGGGGGCAGGTCCCCTCGTTGCGGACTTCGAGTCTCGCTTTCTTGCTGGGACCCGTGCGAGCAGTCGCAACGCGCTGCGGATCGAAGAGGCGGTCAATGAGCTCGGCGGCACAATGCGTCAACAGATGATCGCGCGTGGTCGCCTTCTGACGGCGGGTGAGTACGCAGTGCCAGCCCTCCTCAAGGCGCTGAGCGACGGCACCAATCCACGGTTGGCAGCGGCTGCTCGTGCGACGCTCGTCGATATCAAACGTCTCAGCGTTGCGCCGCTCTGTGCCGCGCTGCCGCATCTCGAGTCGGACGCACAGCGCAAGGTCTGTGAAATCCTCGGCGAGATTGGCTATCCAAGTGCGCAGCCATTTCTTCTCAAGCTCGCGCTCACTGCGTCAACGGCAGCGGATGTTCGCTCTGCGGCATCGCGCGCCTATGAACGACTTGGTGGGACGTCACAGGACGCAGCAAGTCAGTTCACCGCCCTCGCGCGTCGATACTTCGATCAGACTCCTGCACTGATTCCTTACTCCCGTGATGCGATGAATGCGGTGTGGCAGTATGACTCCCATGCGGGGCTCGTCGGGATCGAGATTCCGACGCCCCTGTATTGCGAGACGATGGCAATCTCGGCAGCGACTGCCGCACTGTCGATTGATCCGTCCTCTGAACTCGCACTCGCCACCTATGTCGCTGCAGACATGCGACGTGCGGTGCTCATGCGACTGCTGAATGTCGACCCCGCCGCGACGCCAGAACTCGCATCGGTTCTTTCGAGCCGATACAGCGCGGAGTTCTTCGCGACGGCGAGCGGCGCGCACATTGCGCAGCTCGCGCTTGGGTTCGCGATCGATGCGAGCGATGTCTTGCTCGCGCGCGCGTGCATCGCGGTGCTTGCGAACAATGGCGGCGCAGCAACGCTGGTCACGCCATCGAACGGCCGTTCGCCCATCATCGAGTGCCTGCTCTTTGCAGACCGGCGGGTTCGATTTGATGCGGCGCTCGTGCTTGCGCGAGCCCTCCCACAATCGAGCTTCGCACAGGATTCTCTCGTGGTGCCAATTCTCGGCTCCATGGTGCAGGCTGGCGGCACGATGGGAGCCGTGATTGCATCAACTGAAGAGGACCGACAAGGGCTGGGGGCGCGCATCAACGCACTGGGGGTCAGCGCAGTGACCGCCGGTGGTTCATTGAGTGAAGTTGAGGGCAAGCTGTCCCATGGTCAGTCCATCGACTTGGTGATCCTCCAGGGGTCGCGAGCCGCGGTTAATGACACAATCCGATCGATTCGGGTTTCGCGAGCAGCCGCGACCGCACCGGTCGTCATCATCGCCAGTGGTGCTGACGCTGGAACGCTTGCGATTGACTTCGAACATGATGCGCGAGTGTCGGTGTTCCTGGCGAGCGCGACGGACGAGCAGTTTTCTGCTGCGATCGAGTCGGCGGTCGGCGCCGCAGGAGGAATCGCCATGACCGACGAAGAAGGGTTGCAGTACACCGAGTCTTCGCTTGCAGCACTCCAACTGATCGCTGAGTCAGCGAGCCCAGTGTTTGACATTCGAGATTGCGAATCGGGGCTCATTGCAGCGCTCGGAACCGCAACTGGGGCAACGCGCGGTTCGGTCGCGCGGGTGCTCGCGCTGATGCCAAGTGACAAGTCACAGCGAGCTTTGATGGATGCAGCCCTCGGAGCAGAGGCGGAGGCTGAGATGCAGCAGTTACTCCTTTCCACCGTTGCGACGAGCGCCCGCAAGTTTGGCAATCTGCTCCAAGCGCGGCAACTTGAGGCACTGCGATCACTCATCGCCAACTCAAGTGGCCCACTCGCTGATTCGGCTGGTCAAGCATTCGGCGCGCTCGGACTTCCAAGCGCAGAAGTTGTCAAGCTCATCGTGTCCCCTGCGAAGTGAGTGAATGCAATGGGATCGGCATGATGATTGGATTGGTTTCGCCACCCTAGCTCAGTGGTAGAGCAATGCTTTCGTAAAGCATAGGTCGTGGGTTCGAGTCCCATGGGTGGCTTTCTCTCGACGATGCTGGTCAGGGGCGCTCGACGCCGATGCGTGAGAGCACAACTTCAAGTGCTTGGCAAACCAGTGCAACATCGGCAATCTTCATTGAGGTGAACATCGGCAATGTCACCATCCGATCGCCGATGGACTCCGCTGATGGGCAATCGCCAGGCTTCGTCCCGCAGGCGATGCGAACATGCGGAAGCAAGTGCGAAGGGGGGTAGTGATTCGCCGCGCCCACATCGTGACGGTGCAGTCCAGCGATGACGGCGTCTCGTTCGTACACCCCGAACCGGTCCGAGAGGCGCACCCAGAACAGTGGCCAACAAACTTGCGAGTTTTCGAGCACGCTTGGCAGAATCAGGTCGCGGTGTCCAGCAAGGTGCCGCGTGTATGCCGATGCGATTTCCATCCGCTTCGCACGGATGTCATCGAGCCGACGGAGTTGGCTCGATGCCAGTGCAGCCAGCGGCTCGGCGAATCGTGCGTCGTACCCCATTCCTGCGAACGCCATCAGCATCCCGAGATCCGGCGATTGATCCGGAAAACTCTGTCGATCGATCCGACCTTGGTTGCGCAGTGCGCGGCAGGCAGCTGCGAGTCGATCGTCGTGTGTCACGATCGCGCCGCCTTCGCCAGCGGCGATTGGTCGATTTGGTCCGAATCCAAAGACGCTCAGCCTCCCGAACTTTCCAACATTATCGTTTCCGATCGTCGATCCAAGTCCCTCAGAGGCATGCTCGATCATCGGTACCTCGTACCGCGAACAAAATGCGATCAGCTCTGGAAGTCCAGCCGGATTGCCGAGCAGCGGAACGCCGATCACCGCACGGGTCTTTGGGGTGATGCGGCATTCGGCATCAAGTATGCGCATGTTGAGGGTTCGTGAATCACAGTCGACGAATACTGGAGTCGCACCGACCGCCATCACCGCGTTGACGTTGGATGCGAATGAGAGAGCAGGAACGAGCACTTCGTCGCCAGCGCCAATGCCAAGCGCCCGCAAACAAATCTCGAGGCCTGTTCCAGCGCTGGAGACGCCGATCGCGAATGGTCGTCGTACCACCGAAGCGAGGTGAGCCTCGAACTCGAGCAGGGCACTGCCCATGGTCAAACGTGTGGAATTCAATGTTGCGAGGACCGCGTCGCGATCCTCGGCTGTGATGTCGGGTTTGCTGAGCGGAATCTCGTACTTCATTGCGGTTGGAGCTGGGCGAGTGCTTGGTCCGCGCGGCCGCTGTGCCGCGCGAACAGCCAGGCAGCTTGCACGAGCATGGTTGGATCGAGATTGCCGCCGCCCGCAGCAACAACGCCAAGCGCCTTCAGCGTCTCTGGGTCGAGCGTTGGAAGGCCACGGGCGACTGACAGAATCGCGAGTGCGTCTCCACGCCGCGAGAGTGTCCCGCGGACCGCTTGCGCGACTTTCGCCGCGTCAGGTGTCGCTGCGTTGCACAGGGCGAGGATCAGAGTTTCTTGGACTTGTGTCTCGTTGGATGCGGCCGAGATCAAGGCGCCGACCGCCTGCGGATCGATGAGTGCCAGGCGGGATGCACAGTCCAGCACCGCAGAGGCGAGTGCTGGGGCATTCGCGGGGGCGGCAAGGAACCGAACGATCAGATGGCGAAAGACGTCCGCACCAACCTTTGGCGGAAGAGCAGCGGCCCTCCGCACCGCCCACTCGGCACTTGTCCGGTTTGCGACATCAATGACGGCGATCAAAGCCTGGGCGAGCGCTGTTGGATCGTCAGCGCCATTGGCATCGACGGCGTTGGCGATCGCTTCGACGAGGGGATCTCCATTGCGAATCTCTGCCCCCATGCCGCTCCCGACATGCTTCTCTTGAGCCATCAGTTGAAGTCCCGCGCGAACGAGCGTCGATTGAAGGCGGTTCGCTGCAACCAACTGACTCCAGTTGCGTTGGCCGAGCTCGGGTTCGAGCGCCAGTGCAGAACCGATGATCATCATGCGCGTTGGAACTGTGTAGGTTTCATCACCTGCAAGCGAAATGAGCGGGTTGACGATCGCACGAATCGAGTAAAGCAAAGCCGCACGAGCAAGCTCTTGGACAACAAGGTTTCGGACTTCGGGGCTGCGGGTCGAGAGTCGCTCGATGAATACATCCCACGGGGCACCAATTCCTGCTTGCAGCATCAGTGCCGCAGCCAATCCCGCGATCTCATCGGAGGCATCGCTCGCAGCCTCTCGCAGCGCAGCTCCGTCGAACGCTTCCCCCTGACGATGGAGGTCTCCGCTCAGAATCACGCGATCAATTGATGGAAGATCTGATGTGTCGAGCAGTGCCCGGATGGTTTTCGGATCGATCAGATGAAGTCCGATGGCGTTGCGGATCGCAGTCGATCGGTCCTCGGATGCAGAGAGTCGATTCACGAGCGCAAGGTCTACGGTGCGGGGATTCGACAGTTCTGCCAGCCCGAGGATGCCATCGACTCGCGAACTCCAATTCGAGGACCGCGTCAGGGCCTCATAGAACGGGCGCAGGCTCGGGTCGTTGAGCGATCTCAGCGACACGATGAGCGTGTGATGCTCGCCAGTTGGAGAAGGCGAAGCGCAGCGCTGCAACGTTGCAATTGCGCCGTCGAAGTGATCGGTTCGGTTGTATTGAGCAAGCGCTCCGCAGCAAATCACGCTAGCGATCAGGCATCCCACGAGGTCAAGTCGAGTCAGCAGTCGGCAGTGGGAGCACACAGACCAAAGTGTAACGAGTTGACTCCACGCTCATGATCCGCGCTGAACGCGCAGCACCTCGAGTCGTGTGCGTTCGATCGCCTCGGCAACGGTCAGGGTGTCGAGGCGAGTCGCGAGCAACTCGCCCCCACCAGCCATCGATGCAAACCGAAGCGCGGCGGCGTGCACGGTCGAATGACTCGATCTCCCGAGCGCTCGTGCAATCTCCGGATAGGAGAGAGTGGTCATCGATCGCGCGAGGTGGGACGCAAGTCCACGAGCGCTCACAAGGCGACGATGGCGCCCACCTCCAAGCAGCTCCTCGCGTTCGATCCCCATCACGGTGCAAACCGCCTGCACAATCTCGCCGATCCGAACTGGTCGCCCAGCCTGCGGGCTGAGGCCGCGCCCGAGCGCACGCTCAACGAGGATTCCGCCGTTCCCCTCAGCCGATGGTTCAAGGGCGCGCAAGGCGGCCACGGTCATGACTGCCCCCTCGAGTTCTCGAATGCTCGAGCCGGAACGATCGACGATGGTCTCAATCGCGCTGTGTGCGAGAGTCAACCCTCGGCGCTGACAGAGTCGACTTACGAGCGCGACGCGCATCGCTCGATCGGGTTCGTCCACCTTGACAACCATCCCAGAGAGAAAGCGGCTCACGAGACCGGGGCTGCACTTAGCAATCTCGCGGGGGTGCGCATCGGATGCAAGAACCACGCGAGATCCCTGAAAGCCGATTGCGTCGATGGTGTGGAGGCACTCCGACTGCGTCGCGGTCTTGTTCTCAAGAAAGTGCACATCATCGATGACGAGCAGGTCGAGCTTTCGCGTTTTCTTTCGAAATGACTCGATTGCCCCCTCGCGAATCGCGGCGATGTACTCATTTGTGAACTGCTCGCCAGTGACATAGCGCAACTTTGCCGAACCATGCAGTTCTCGGGAGCGGCGGCAGATTGACTGCAGCAGATGTGTTTTCCCAACCCCACACGACCCATGAAGAAAGAGCAGTCGCATCGCATCGGTCGGTCCCTCTGCCATCAGGCGCGCGCTCTCGTACGCGAGCCGGTTTGAGTTTCCAACTAGAAACTCCTCGAAACGCTTCCAGCCACTTTCATGCTCAGTGTGACCTCGCGGAGCTCGCGCGAGAGCGGCGCTGGGAAGCACGTGCACGCCGCGCTGCCGCGCCGTCGCTGCGTCATCCTGTGCTCGAACGCTTTCGAAGTCGGTCCGAGGGCGCCCCGCGCGTGTCGCCGCGGGTCTGCACACTGGCGCTGGAGCAACGGCAATAATGACACGGGCCTGGGGTCCACAGACACGAACTGCGACGTCGGCCAACGCAACTCGGAAGTTCCGCTCGATCCAATCGGCAGCGAAGGCACTCGGTGCGGTGACCCGCACCGCGATGCGATCACCGCTGAAGCCATCTTCGCTGACAAGTTCTGTGCATGTGCTTCCATCAAACCACAGTTCGTACTTGCGTCGGCCAATCAATTCACACAAGGTCTCACGCACCTGCGAGAGCGATTGCTCAGTGCTCGATGCGAGTTGGCAGTTCGCGTGTGCGGTCTCGATCATCATGACTCCCAAGGAGGTTCGAATCCCATTGAACGCGTCGAATCAAACAGACACACCGCAGGTAGGACCGACTCGATCCACCATCTCTCCATCTCTCGCAGACCAAGGGGATCGCGTGCACCGTCGTCGGTGTTCGATCCCCGAAGTGCCGTAGATGGATTGGCGAGTCCTTTCACGATCGCGCTTCGAACACGGGTGCCCTGACGGCGTCACCAGCGCTCGAAGCGATTCGCACGATCGTCCTTGAGGTGCTCATGAAAAAGGTATCCCATCAGCACTGCCGTTTGGGAGTGGCCTCGACGAAGTTTTTCTGGACGATTGCTAACCCATGCTGAACACGCGCCGTAACGCGCGAATGAAATCTTTGCCGAGCGTGAAAGTTCAAGTTGTCCACGAGGCGTGGATAAGTGGTGACAATCCGCCGCCGCGTTACGTTCCAGCCAGTGCCACAAGCGCCGTCCGACGCACGCGCATCGAAAAACCACGAGATTCGTAGAGCCGCATGGCTGGGTGATTGCGTTCGTCACAGGCGAGTGCAAGCGAGAGGTTGCCGTGGAGTCGTGGGCTCGCGCAGGCGCTGTCGAGGAGTACTCCTGCAAGTCCACGTCCGCGCGCCCGCGGTGCAAGGCCAAAGTAGACAAGTTCGATGCAATTCGCTGATGGGATCTCACTCGCAAGCGAAACTCCGCAGGGCTTGCCATCGACTTCAAGGATGCACCACAGATCGGGATGCATGATTCCTGTGTGCAAATGCCCGTCGAGGATCTCGGCTGTGGGTCGCATGGTTGCGAGGCCAGGGCAGTCGAGTGAGTCGATGTAGGTCTCGTCAAGAAGTTGTTCGAGGAGTGCGCGCTCTTGGCGCATCCACGGTCGAATCGCAACTCCGTGGGGGACCTTGACGAGACCCTCTCCCACGGTTGTCGAGGGTCGTTCGAGGTAGGACAAGGTTCCGATCGCGCGCATGCCACCGCGTAGAAACATCGAGAGTGCTTGATTGTGCTCGGGTTCAACGAGCGACTGCACAATTCGAGCGTCGAGGCGTGATGCTGCAGCGATTGCTCGTTGTATGAGCGCACTGCCACACGTGCCATCGAGTGCCGTGCGAGGGGACGTTGCATAGAGCATCGCTGTGCGCCCCGCGGTTCGCGTCAAGAGTGCGGCTTGAGAGATGTCACCCCATGGTCCCTCAACCGCAAGCAGCAGCTCGTCCTCGGCGGCACCGCCGCGCTCGATCGATCGCGCTGCACGCTGTCGCGATCCGCCAAAGACTGCAGTGATCGCCTCGGTTCGGCGGCTCGCGGGAGGGGTAAAAATCTCGAACGAACCATGCGCGAACTGGTTCACTGCCTGCAGGGTAGCACTTCAGTTGTTCGCTACACTCTTTGGGATGGCGAGTTTTCGATGGATCTTCGTTGGATGTGTTGCGATTGTGACCGCACTGACTGCAGCGATCAGTTCGCACGGGATGGCAACCCCACCGGCAGCCCCATTGCCGACGTCGCCTGACCTCGTTGTGCCTGCGGAGGCGGCGCCCGGACAGTGGCAGATCGAGTTCGTCGCAGGACCGATGCGCTTGTACATCGATCCAGAGAGCGCTGAGAGCTACTGGTATTTCACATACAAGGCGGTGAATCGCACAGGTCAAGATCGGTGGTGGGCCCCCAAACTGGAGCTCCTCGATGACCACGGCCGGTTGCAGCGATCGGGGAAGGAAGTCCCCGTCATCATCGGCAAACGGATTCAAGCGCTCATTGGGAATCCGCTTGTTGAAGATCAATACCAAGTGCTCGGTGAGATTCACCAGGGTGAGTCCAACGCGAAGGAAGGTTTCGTTGTGTGGAAGGCGGCGCCTCTGGATGCGACCGAGCTGCACCTCTTTGTCCGTGGGATTTCAAGCGAATTTAAGCGTATGGAGAACCCAAAGGGTGGGCCAGAGGTCGTGCTGCACAAGACACTCAAGCGTGACTACCGAGTCCCAGGTGATCCTCGAGCAACCCCAGCGACTCCACTCGTGTGTGAACAGACTGAGTGGATTCTTCGCTAGGCGCATCTGGCTCGAGCAGGCGTCCTGAATGGAGGGGATGAGGGGGGTTGCCTGTCGCAGGGGATGGCATTAGTATGTGGGGCTCGATCAGTTCATCAGCGGAGCTTCCAACTATGGCGCACAAAAAAGGACAAGGTTCAACTCAAAACGGTCGCGACTCGAACGCGCAGTACCGAGGCATCAAAGTTTCTGGGGGGCAGTTGGCGCAGGCTGGCGCGGTCTTGGTGAGCCAGTGCGGAACAAAGTGGAAGCCTGGCTATTTGGTGCACCTCGGTCGTGACTACACCTTGACGGCGCTCGTCGATGGAACGGTTCGATTTCGCGGTCGTTGTGTCGACATCATTCCGACTGATCCAGCGACTCCTCGCTTGGCAATCGACCGCTGACGCGGTTCGTCCGGACCCAGTGCGCTGGGACAGCTCGGAACGCTCCCAATGTTTGTTGATACCGCAATCATCTCGATTCGCTCGGGAAAGGGTGGGAAGGGCTCTGCGCATCTCTTGCGATTGAAGGGAAATGCGAAGGGTGGCCCTGATGGTGGGGATGGCGGTAAGGGGGGAGACATTGTGGTGGTCGGCGATCCGCACGTCGACACATTGATTCAATTTGGCTACAGGCCGCACTGGTTCGCAGAGGATGGTGAAGCAGGATCGCGAAAGAGTTGCGCGGGGAAGGCTGGTTCGGATTGCGTGCTCCCGGTGCCGCTTGGCTCGCAGATTTTCGACGCAGATACCGATGAGTTGCTTGCTGACATCACCCAACCTGGCCAACGAGCGCTCGTCGCGCGAGGTGGTGAAGGGGGACTCGGCAATGAGCACTTCAAGTCAGCGGTGCATCAGACTCCAATTGAGTCGACGCCAGGCGGGCCAGCGATTGAGCGCCGCTTGCGGATGGAACTCTGCCTGATCGCCGATGTTGGACTCGTTGGGCTTCCGAATGCAGGCAAGAGCACATTCTTGCGAGCGACAACCCGCGCGCAACCCAAAGTTGCGGATTATCCCTTTACGACCCTCGCGCCACAGTTGGGGATCGCTGATCTCACCGACGATCGCAGGCTCGTCATCGCAGATTTACCCGGGCTGATCGAGGGGGCATCAGAGGGGCACGGGCTCGGGCATGACTTTCTAAAACATATCGAGCGCACGCGTGTGATCGTTCATGTGCTCGATGCCGCGCCGGCCGATGGCAGCGACCCGCTTGACAGCCACCGGACGATTCGCCGTGAACTCGCCGAGTTCAGCGACCATCTCGCGCGGACCCGAGAGATCGTCGTGTTGAACAAGATCGACTTGATTGATCCAGCTGGCCGTGACGCGCATGTGCGCGACTTGATCGCTCGATTTGAAGTTGAGCGGGGGGTCCGGCCGCTCATTGCGAGTGGAGCGACCAAGGAAGGCGTTCGGCAGGTGCTCGAGGCGGCATGGGATCTGACCCGCCGAGTGCGTGGTGCGACTGAGGCTACTCCTCGTCAAACCCAGCGCTGATGAGCCGCAGGATGCCTGCAAGTGCTTCTTCATCATCGGCGCCTTCGCAGTTCACCTCGAGGACAGTTTCTTGAGTTGCAGCAAGAAGCAGCATTTGCATGATGCTCTTTCCGTCAACCCACTCGGTCGAATCAGCTCGCCGTACGAGCACTCGCGCTGAAAAAGTGTTGGCGAGTTGCACGAAACTCATCGCTGGCCGGGCGTGCAGCCCGAGTCGATTTGTGATTGTCGCGTGACCGTTCGCCACCAGAGTGTTCTACCGCGGCAGTGTGGATGCGTCCGTCTCATCAAGGAGGGTGATGACATCCTCGGCGGTTCTGGCCTGTCGCAAGAAGCGTCGAAAAGACTCCTGGCTCAGCGCGCCGAAGACGGACTCCATAGCGTTCAAGTGCATCTCGAGGTTTGAGAGGGGACTCAACATGAAGACGACTGCGAACACAGGCTGGCGGTCAAGCGAGTTAAAGTCGATTCCGGTCGACGAAAGTCCGATCGCCGCAAAGGGTCTTTCAACGATCGCCGTTTTTGCATGTGGCACCGCAACGCCGTGTCCGAATCCCGTTGATCCCTTCCGCTCGCGCGCAGCAGTCTCCTTGAGGAGTCCAGCTCGCGCATCGACGGGGACCACGCCGGCGGTAATGAGTCCATCGAGCAATTCTCCAATGGCGAGATCTCGTTTCGTGTGCTGCAGCGAAGGATAGATCGCCTTCGTCACGATGATCTCGCGGAGTTTCATGCCAGGTCCATAGTACCGCTCGCAATGACTGCTCGCCTGCATGCAGCGAGCCGTGCTGAGACTAGGCCGAGCGAGAGAACCGTGTGGTGCTACGAGCGATGATGATGCCGCAGGCGGTCCTTGTAGCTCGAGAGTTGACGCGCGCCCCGATCGACTGCGATGTCGACGCACGCATACAAATCGTTGTGCTCCGAGTTACAGATGAAGTCCTGATGGCGTTCAACATCGGATCGAATCTCAACGTGGTATCCATGTGGCGCACGCTCGACCGTCACCGCCAGTTGCTGTAGACCAGTGAAGAACCGCGGCAACTTGCCCACCTTGGCCTTGATGTACTTGGTGATGGCCTCGGTCAATTCCATGTGTTTTGCGCTGATGGTGATGAGCACGGTCGAGTCCTCCATAGTGATGACGCCTGGCGAACCGTCAGCCATGCATCGGCAACCGCTGCCGCAGGGATCTCATCGACGCACGCCAAGACATCCAAGACATCCGGCGCCTTCCGCGACGACATCATGCACGACCTTGCACAGAGATGGTAGTCCCCGTTGCGGCTCCTGGTTCTTCCAGTCCGAGGCGAATCACAGATTCGCACCCGTCACGGTGCGACTTGTGCAGGTCTCGAGCTGCGGGGAGAAGGGGGAGTCGGTTCGGGGGGCAACGCATGTCCTGATGCCAGTGTCACTCCGACTATCGAATACACTGCCCCTCGGCGAAAGCGAACTTGCAGATTTTCACCGGCGCGTCGGGTGGCGGTCGCGAGCACAAAGTCGGCAACCGAACGAACTTCGTGACCACCAACCTCGACGAGGACATCCCCCACGGCAATCCGCGCGCGTGCTGCTGGCCCTCCGGGCGAGAGCGAGTCGATTCGGACGCCGTCTGAAACCCCCGAGATTCCAACGCCCATCACGCCATCCCCATCCCCGATCGTCGTATCCCGCCTTCCGTTCGCCAGCACCCACGCCTTCCACATGCTCTCGATTCGGCCGATGGGAGCGTCGAAGATCAGCTCCAGCGACCGCCGTCCAGTCGAATCGGTCGAATAGCCAGTGGTGTAGAGGCGGTACCACTCGCCGAGTTTCTTGTGCGCGGTCACAAACTGAAGAATCGAACGGGCTTGCGCATAGTGTCGCGACTGCGCGGCCATGAATGTGGCACTGTCGAGCGAGAAAAAGTCGATCCATGGCATCGTCTCATCCGCGCGAACGCAATCGAGCATTTGATTCGAACGAAGATTCGAGCAAATCACAGGGGATCCATCAGCGTCGAGTTGCCAGTCCTCGAAAAGTGTGGCGAGCCCCTCTTGAAGCCAGATGGGATGGTGCTGCTGGCGACGCTGCATATCGCCATAGTGCAGGATATGCGTGTACTCGTGTCGAAGCGTCGCTCCCGTCTCGCGCGCAATGAGTCTGCGCGCCTCGTGGTCGTACAGACCGCCATGGTCTGGGTCGCGAAGATAGGTCGCAGCGTCCGTGGGGGTTGCGATGACGAGCAGAATCCAATCTGGCTGAATCGCGCCAAACAGCGAGGTGCGGAGCGCCTGCGAGAGCGCCGCCACCATCGTCAGCGTCTGATCAATCCCAGTGCGATCGATCGAGCTCGCGATGGTGATGCGAAGCTGCTCGTTCCGAACGGTCTGGTAGTTGCTCTGCGGGAAGCGATCCATCCACTCTCGAAGCGAGTGGAGCGCAATCGTTGCGTCGTGTTCGGCTAGCTGCTCGTTGCTTGCGCCGTCACGGCGCCGCGCAGCATCGGATCGCAACTGCGCTCTCACAGCCAGCACCTGATCCCAGGAGTCGTGAGTTCGCAAGGAACCAAGGGCTAGGTCTTCGTCGAGCGCCTTGTCATCGCACCAGCCCGCGCGAAGCGCCCGGACCACATAGGTCGCGGCGCGGCGTGTGTCCGAGGCGCCACACGCAGCGCGCGCTCCCTCGAAGAGCACCTGACCATCCTGGGGATGTTCAATCAGGTACAGGTCGATCAGCGCAAGCGCTTCACTGTGTCTTCCTGCACCGACGTGTCTCGTAACCGCAAGCTCAAGCTCACCTCGCGATGGAGGGTCACCGCTCGCAAACGACGAGAGTGCAACGATGGTCGCCGCGAAGCGCATCGATTGGATGCTAGGGTTGTCTCTGCACCCAGAGCCCGATTGCTTGTGGATATGCGATGCATTCCTCGTCGAAGACACGCGCCGCAAGCGATGCAGGCGTCTCGCCAAGGCGCACATCGATCGTGCGCTGGACGAGAATCTCGCCGTGATCGTAGAGGTCATCGACGAGGTGCACCGTGCAACCCGACTGGGACGCGCCTGACGCGATGACCGCTTCGTGGACGTGCATCCCGTACATCCCCTTCCCCCCGAAGGCGGGCAGAAGGGCCGGATGGATGTTTAGAACTCTTCCAGTCCATCGTCCAACCCGAAATGGGCGCAGGTACCCAG
>SXGT01028301.1_pt1 | contig 14195 bp, 13 predicted proteins | sample 3176221 | NCBI WGS metagenome assembly SXGT01 (sample SAMN11356862, study PRJNA531348) | freshwater metagenome | isolation source: freshwater sample F1-120 | place: China: Fuxian Lake, Yuxi | collected 2017-12-25 | reverse complement strand
GGCTATTTTTCCCTTGTGATGATCTAGCCTTGCGGAGGCAAGGCTTTGCACCCACAGGCCGCGGCTTCAGCCGCCGGCAGTATCTACCAGGACCGTGTGGGTACCATGCCAGCGATCGCCCCCATTTCAGGAACCGCACCCCGGCAGACCGCTACGGCGTACCGCCGCAGGGCTTGCCGCCCTCGCACGGGCTCTCTTGCACGGTCAGGTCTTCTTCCGAGCTCTCGTTGCTGACGCCGTCGTACGAGTTGCCTTTGTCCTTGGCGGCCGTCGTGCCGGCCACGTTGGCCTGACCGTACTTGCCGGTGATGACCACGCCGTACTTGCTGCCCGAGATTTGGGTGTTCTCGATCTTGAGCTCCGGCAGGCCATTGCCATCGACGGCGAGGTCGCGGCCGATGACGCCGGCGCGCGGATTGCCCTTAAGCACGGCGTCCTTGACGCTGCCTCGGGCCTTGCCAAACACGCCGATACCGTCGGCCAGTTCCACAGCGAGGCCGCCGCCGGGCGGCATGTAGTTGTACACCTTGGTGTCGCTGACGCGTGCGCCGGTGACGTCGAGCGTCGCGCCGGCCGTCACCGCCACGCCGACCATGGTGTTCTGCGCCAGCACCGCGGTTTTGGTCAGCCGAACCTTGGCTTTTTCGCCCTGCGCCCACACGCCGCCACGCCCAGAGAGCGACACCTCGGCGGCGACCTCGACTTCGGCGCCGGTCGTCGCGAGCACGCCCGCGCGGCCGTTGCCGGTCAGCACCGACGCCGCGTCGACCTTGACCGACAGCACCGGGTCTTTGTCGCTGGGCTTTTGCCGCGACGTGACGATGAGACCGTCGGCGGCGTCGCCCTGGTTGCCCTTGGTGCCGCGAATGGCACTGCGCGAGATGCTGGCCCCGGCGCCATACAGCGCCACCCCAAATTTGCTGTTGGCCGACACGTCGGTGGCCGTCATCGTCAGATCGGGCGCGGTCGCGTCGCTCGCAGGCGCAAACAGCGGATCGATGATCGCAACGCCGCCGCCCTGATTGCCGGTGACCTGTCTCTTGGGAACGAACAGCGGGTCGATGATGCCGACCTTGCCGGTGCCGCGCGCCGAAGCCGTCGGGTCTTTGAGGAACAGCGGGTCGATGATGCTGACCGGCCCCGACGCCTGGACCACCAGGCCGACGCCGATGTTGCCGACAAGCTGGCAGCCCTCAAGCGTCACCTTCTTGGCGCCATTGGCGGCGACGCCGTGGCCCTGCATGCCAACGTCTTTGCCTGCCTGGGTCTTTTCGACGCGCACACCGACCAGCGTCGCGTCGGCGCCCTTGCTGACGCTGATGCCAAACCCGATGGCGTTGTAGACGCCGATCCCGGCGATGCGCGAGGTGCCGGACCCTTCGATGGCCATAGCGGGGCCTGTGCCGGGTTCCAAGCGCACTGTCGATGCGCCGACGCCAGCCACATGGACACCCGCGGGCACGGTGACACCCGTGTCGTAGGTGCCGGCGGCCACGACTACGGTGTCGCCCGGCTTGGCTGCTTTGACCGCGGCCTCCAGGCTCCGAAACGGCCGGCTAAAGGTTCCGTCGTTGCTGTCCAGCCCACAGCCGACGCTGACGTGGACGGCCCGGCCGCTGACCGACGGGTATTTTCCTTTTCACACGCGGGGTCATCGATTGGCGTACAGGAAAACGCCGTCGCCAGCACTGCCATGGCCGATCCGAGCGATCCGTAGAGAATTCGTAGGTATTTTGGTGTCATCGTTGCCTCGCCGCGCCCGCGCCCTGCCCGCCACTTTGGGTGCGCAAGGATAGGATACGCCCGGGTGCCGCGCAAACCGCTGCGGCATGCAAAGGCCCGGTCCTGGGCGCGGAAAGCCCTGGCGAGTGGACGGCTATTCGGAGATGGTGCGGTCGAGGTCGCCGAGCACCTGGTCGATGCACGCCTTGGGCTGCAGCGAGCTGGCTGCAGCGCGGGCCTCTTGCAGCACCTGCGCGCGCGCCTTGCCGGAAACGACGCCCTGCTCAATGGCGGCCGTGAACTCGACCGCGCCATCGGGCGCGCTGGCACACTTGTGGGCGATGATGTGACCCAGGCAGCGCTGGCCGAGCGGCTGGCCGACGGCGATGCGCAGCACGCCCAGGTTGGCAAGCAAGTCCTTGTGCTTGTCCACGGTCGCGCAGTCCTGACCCGACGAGCGCGCGATTTCGCCGTTGAGCCAGCGGCCCAGGAACAGCTCTTGGGTGGCGCGGTCGGCAAAGACATACCCGCCGGAACCTTCGCCACGCTGGAACATCGCACTCTGAAAGGTCTTTTCGCAGACATGGCGCTTGCGCTCTGCCGCCGTGCCCGCCACGCCAGCGTCGACCGATGCGTCGCCCCAACGCGGATCGATGGCCTTCTCGCACAGCGCCAGGTCAAAGCGCAGCGCGGCCTGACCCTGGATGGCGATCGCTGTGCGCACCAGGCGATCGCCCATGTCCAGGGCATCCGAAGCCGTCCAGCGCAGATTGTCGAACTCTTTCTTCAAGCGCTGGCCAATCAACGCCTCGTAGACCGACGTGAAACTGGTCAGCACGTCACCCTTTTGGGCCTTGCGAAAGAACTCGACCATGGTCTTGACGTCGCGGTAGGTCGACAAGTACGGCAGCACGCACTGCACGCCAAAGCGGCTCTGCTCGTACAGGCCGTACTTCTTCATCAAGGTTTTGATCTCCTCGCGCTCTTCTTCGTTCTTGGCTTGCTTGGCCAGGAACTCGTCGGTGACCTTGCACTCGAGCGGCGGGATCTCGAGCTTGGTGTCCGCCGCAAAACCATAGTCGTCGTCGAGCACCGGCGGCCGCGCCAGCAGCACCACGATGGCGTTGGGATAGCGAGCGGCAAAGCCATTGAGCGCCTTGGTCACCAACGGCCGCGCCACCAGGTCGGTCTCTTCGATTGAGTCGGCGAACAGCACGAACGGGCCACTGGTCAGGCTGGCCACGAACTCGCTATTGACCTCGCCCGTGGCCGGCACGCCCGCGTGCTTGGCGAGCAACCCACCCACCGCCCCTTCGGCGGCTTTGTCGCCCAGCGCGGCGACGTCTTTGAGGTCGAGGAAGAACACAGGCAGCGCGCCGCACAACTGGCCGCGCAGCGACTCCGCAAGACTGGTCTTGCCCAGGCCGCCGCGGGCGGTGATGAATACGCGCTTGAGCTCTGCGCCGACCAGCGCCGCGGCAAGCCGAGACTCGGGGATGAACAGGTCGCTCGGCGCCGTGGCCTTGGGCCAGGTGTGCACGAACAGCCGCGCTGGCACATAGTCGCCGTGCATCAGGGCATCGGTCTGTTTCTTGCTGGCGTCTTTGCAGGTCGCGCCGTAGCCGACTTTGTCGTTCTCGGTCAACAGCTTGGACAGCGCCGATGGGCCGCCGCAGCCAGCCAGCGCAGCGAGCGCCAGCACCACACCGGCAATGCGGCCGACGATCCGACCCTCTCCGAACCCGCTGATTGCCATGCGCTGCATCGTGGTCTCCGCGCCGAACGCAGGTTTGCGACGGCGAAACGGCGCGCGTTGTACTCCACATGGTGTTGCGGATCAATTGCGCCTGTCGCTGGTTGCCGGTGCGAATCGCCGTGGCAGCACGGCAAGACGACTCAATGGTGTCCATTGACGGCGGTGGGGCCCCGGGCGCATCCTTGACGGCCGCGCGGCCCAGGGCCGCCAGGGTGCAACCGGTGCCGATGACCGACCGACCGCGAGTGTGGCGCCTGCTGGCCGTGCTGTGCTTGGCGCAAGCGGCGTGCGCCGACGGCGTGGCACCGGACCAGCCGGCGACTTTTGCCTGCAAGTGTCCCGCCGACAAACCGTGTCCGGCAGACGTGTGCGACGTCCAGATCGAGATTTCGCCCAAGACCTGCGCGGGCAAGGTCGGCAAAGTCGAGGTGCTGATCGGCGATCAGCTGGATCCAGAACCGGTAAGCTTCGGAACACCGCGCCGCACCTGCGCTACCATCGGTAGGGGCCAGGTCAAGAAACTGCACGTGCGCAGCGACACCACCTGGCAATGGATTGAAGACCTGGCATGCCCGCCGGCCGGCCCGGCTGACACCCAAGGCGTGACGGTTGTGCGCGTGCTCAACTGCCAGACCGCCGCAAATCCCTAGTTTCGCTTGGCCATGAATACCGCAGCCAGCGGGCCGAATTGGCTGACCACCGACGGCCTGCAACCAGACGCGCTGTCGCCGGTGATGCGCCAAGTGCTCGACGCCAAACGCGCGCACCCCGACGCGCTGGTGCTGTTTCGGCTTGGCGATTTCTATGAGCTTTTCTTCGAAGACGCCCTGGACGCCAGCAAGCTCCTCGATCTGACGCTGACCTCGCGCAACAAGAACGACCCGCGGCCCATCCCCATGTGCGGCTTTCCCTGGCACGCCGCGGCCGGGCACGTGCAGCGCGCCATCGAGGCCGGTCGGCGCTGTGCAGTGGTCGAGCAACTGCAAGACGCGTCGCAAGCCAAGGGCATGATCCAGCGCGCCGTCACCCACGTGATCACGCCGGGCGTCGTGTTGGAGAGTGAGGCACTCGATGTGCGACGCGCCCACCACTTGGTGGCGTTGGTGGCAGCGCCCAAGGGTGCGCTCGGGCTGGCGGCGGCGGACGCATCGACGGGTTGGTGCGGCGTTGCCCAGGTGTCGGTGCCGGCGGCGCTGGCGGTGCTGCTGGTGCGACTGGACCCGCGCGAGCTGGTGTGCACGCCGGCAGCGCGGGCGTGGATCGACGGCCTATCGGCGGCGCGCGGCGTAGCGCTGACTGAGCGACCTGGGCAGCCAGTGCGCGCCGGGGGCGAGGTCGAGGCGGCGCTCGGGCTGCTCCGTGACTATCTGGGCGAAGTGCGACCCAACAGTCCGTCGTGGCTGGAGGCGCCGCAGCGGCTGGACGCCGTCGCGCATCTGCAGCTGCCGCTGCAGACCGTCCAGCACTTGGAGTTGCTGACCACCAGCCGGCAGGGCAAGCGCGAAGGGTCGCTGTTGCACGCCATCGACCAGACGCTGACGGCGGGCGGCGCGCGGCTGTTGCGCAACCTGGTACTGGCGCCGCTGGCAGATCGCCGGGCCTTGGACCTGCGGCTAGGCGCGGTGGCGGCGCTGCATGCCGATCGGCCGGCGCGTGACGAAATTCGGGGCTACCTCAGGCAGCTGTGTGACGTGGCGCGTATCACCGCGCGCTGTGCCGCCGGCATGGCGCAGCCGCGCGAACTGTCGGCGCTCCGTGAGACCCTCGGCGCACTGCCGCAATTGCGCGCAGCGGTCAGCGGACTGGCCGATGGGTCGCTGTCGCTTGCCAGTGTCGCAGCGGACATCGGTGACACGGACGGGTTGTACAGCCACTTGCGCGTGGCGCTGTGCGACAACCCGCGGGCGCAGGTCGCCGATGGCGGCGTCATTCGGCCCGGCTTTGACGCGCAATTAGATGAGCTGACGGAGCTCTGCGACAACAGCCAGGCCTGGATGGCCCGCTACGAAGCGCAGGAGCGCCAAGTCTCAGGGCTCGCCAGTGCCCGCGTGGCCTACAACAGCATCAGTGGCTACGGCATTGAAGTCAGTCGGTCCAAGGCCGACGCCGTGCCGGCGCACTGGCGGCGCAAGCAGACCCTGAAGAACGTCGAGCGCTACACCACGCCCGAGCTGCTGGAGTTCGAGCGCAAGATGCTGTCGGCGGAAACCGAGCGGCAAGCCAAGGAGTCTGGGCTGTTCCGGCAACTGCTGACCCAGGTTGCGCAAGCCGGGCCACTGCTGCGACGGGTGGCGCGGGCGCTGGACGACCTCGATGTGTTTGCTGGTCTGGCACAGCTGGCGGCCAGCCACGCGTGGACGCGGCCGACGCTGCACGACCAACCACTGGTGTGGCTGCGCGGCTGCCGCCATCCGGTGCTCGAAGTGCTGTTGCCACAAGGGCAGTTCGTGGCCAACGACGTGGCCCTGGCCCACCCTGGGGCGCAGCTGGCGGGCCTGCCGCAGCTCGAGTTGGAGCCGGCGCAATTGTTATTGGTCACCGGCCCCAACATGGCCGGCAAGTCGACGCTGATGCGCCAGGTGGCGCTGTGCACGATCCTGGCCCAGATCGGCAGCTTCGTACCGGCTGAGGTCGCGCACCTTGGCGTGTGCGACGCGGTGCTGACGCGCATCGGCGCGGGCGACGACATCGCGCAGGGCGCCTCGACGTTTTTGGTCGAGATGCGCGAGACCGCCGAGATCCTGGGCCGAGCCACGCCGCGCACGTTGGTGGTGCTGGACGAGATCGGCCGCGTCACCTCGACCTGGGACGGGCTGGCGATCGCCTGGGGCGTGGTCGAGCACCTGCACGACAAGACCCGGCCGCTGTGCCTGTGCGCGACCCACTACCACGAGCTGACCCACCTCGCGCACCGCTTGGGCGGTCTGCGCAACGTCCACGTCGCGGTGCGCGAAGTCGGCCACGACGTGGTGTTCCTGCACCGCCTGCGGCCGGGTCCGACTTCGCGATCGCACGGCGTCAGCGTGGCGCGGCTGGCGGGCCTGCCGCCGGCGGTGGTCGACCGCGCCCGTAAGCTCCTGGAGCAATTCGAGCGCGCCGGTCGCCGCACGCCCAACGAGGTGCTGCAAGCCCTGGCGACGCGACAACTGGACCTTTTTGACGACGCGCCGCCGGTACCGGCAGAGGGCGCTGTGAGCGCGACTGTGGATCCGCAACTTCAGGCGATAGCGGATGAATTGGCCGAAGTGGACCTCGACGCGCTGAGTCCGCGCGCTGCGCTAGCGTTGGTCGAGACGCTGAGCGACCGCGCCCGCAAGCTGCGAAATCCATAGGCAAGACCCGGCCTGTGGATAGCGGATCGCAACCCACGATCGGCGCAAGGGATTGCAAGAATTTGACGGTCCCCGCATCTGCGGCACGATCGCCACATGATGCGACGCCCAACCGAACAACTCACCCAACCGCCTGCAACCAAAGGACAAGCCAAGGCCGGCCGTCCACCGTTGCACTTGGTGCCAGCGCCCGCCGCGCCGCCGCCAAGCCCAGGCGCGCTGCAGCCAGCGGTCGAGCGCTACCTGCGGCACTTGAAGCTCGAGCGCAACATGGCCGGCAATACGCTGACAGCCTATGGCCGCGATCTAAAACGCTTTATCGTGTACCTGGACGATCAGCACGGTGTCGACGACGTCGCCGACCTCGACCGCGACCTGCTGCACGAATACCTGGCAGACCTGCACGGTGATGGCCTGCAGCCGCGCAGCATCGTTCGCCACCTGTCGACGCTGCGCAATTTCTGCGCGTGGCTGCTCGACCGCGGCCTCGTGCGCGACAATCCGGCGGCGCTGCTCGACACACCCAAGTGGAACCCGGGGCTACCCGAGGTACTGAGCCGCGACGAAATCGAGCGACTGCTGGCAGTGCCGGGCGGCGGCACCGAGCGCGCGGTGCGTGACACCGCGATGCTGCAGACGCTGTACGCCACCGGACTGCGCGTGAGCGAACTGGTGCACCTGACGCTACACGACCTGGACCTGGAGCGGGGCCTGTTGCGCTGCGTCGGCAAGGGCCGCAAAGAGCGCCTGGTGCCGATTGGCGAGGTCGCGCGGGCGGGCCTGTTGACCTACCTGGAGTTTGCCCGGCCGGTGTTGGTGCGGATCGGCCAGCGCGGCAAGCGCGGACCGCAGCCGCAAGCGCTGTTCGTGACCAGCCAGTGCAAGGCCATGACTCGTCAGGGGTTCTGGAAGCTGGTCAAGCGCTACGCTGGCGAAGCGGGCATCGACAAGCCGATCTCGCCCCACAAGCTCCGCCACAGCTTTGCCACGCATCTGCTGGCCGGCGGGGCGGATTTGCGGGCCGTGCAGGCGCTCTTGGGGCACGCCGACATTGGCACCACGCAGATCTACACCCACGTGCAACGCGATCGGTTGCGTGAGGTGTATGACCGGTTTCATCCTAGGGCGTAGAGGCCCAACCGGCAGGCGCAACGGGAGCGCCAATCGGGCTCGCCTGCTAGAGCTTCTTGAGTTCAATCTTACTGGCGACCGCGCAAACCATGGTGACACTGGATTGATTGGCAGTTGCCCTAGAATACAGACGCGATCCCGACATTGTGGTGCCGCGCCACGTCAACCACACGGACGAGTTGTTCGCGTTGTCGCCCCCGGACAGGTATAGCGGTCCCGCATCGGAGAATTTGCCGGTATGCGCGATCGCGCCCTCGCGACTGACAGGCGTTGCAGTAACGCGACCGTCGGTGACACTAATGACCCACTGATACGCGACGACATCTTGCCGCTAGGTGCCCGGACACTGCGAGGTTTCGATTTCTTCGGTGAACGACCACGTGCCGACCAGGGACTTCGGTGTGAGGTCGGCGGCCAGGCCAACTGAGGGGAACAACAGGAGCGATGCCAAGCGTGCGAAACGCATGAAACCTCCGGGTTGGACGGTTAGACCCGCCGTCCTGAGTCAGACGGATGCTGGCACAGCGGGCCAAAGGGGCAAGCGGCGTGCTCGGTCGTCAGTCCATTCGATCGTGCACGCCCAGCGGCGCTGACCCGCCTGCGTTTGACGCGAGCACATTTCACACATAACCTGTGTGCAGGAGGTGCGAGATGACCAACCTGACCCTAAGCGTCGACGAGTCCACCATCGCCCGCGCCCGCCTCGTGGCCCAAGCGCAGGGCAAAAGCGTGCAAGCGCTGGTGCGCGAATTCCTGTGCTCCGTTGCCGGTCAAGACCGCGGCGAGGCTTTGGCGGAACGACTACAGGCCGGCTGGGCAGCCAAGCCCGCCAACGTAGTTGATGGCTACAAGTGGCGGCGCACAGACGGGTACGACGGCCGCGTTGTCGCTGGCGGTGACTTGGACGCGCCATGACCCGCGTGTTCTTCGATACCAACGTCCTGGTCTACGCCGACGTCGCGCATGCGGCAGAAAAGCAGCGACGCAGCCAGGAGTTGTTGGTCGCTGCGGCGCGCGCGGGCAATGGAGTGCTCTCGACCCAGGTGCTAGTCGAATACTACAACGTCGCCGTGCGCCGTTTGCGGTTGTTGCCAACGGTTGCGCTGCAGCGCGTTCGTGATTTTTCGGCGTTTCATGTCATCGTGACGGACACGGCCTTGGTGCTCTCCGCGCTCGAATTGAGCCAGCTCGGGTCACTATCCCATTGGGATGCCCTGATTGTGCGCGCGGCCGCTGGCGCTGGTTGTTCTGTACTTTATTCCGAGGACTTGCAGCCCAACCGGGTCATTGAGGGTGTGCGGGTGGTCAACCCTTACGCATAGCCTCACCCGCCCACAAAAAACACCCGCATTACCTGCACCATCGCCTCCAGGTCGCGCGCGCCACAGGTCTCTGCCGCCGAGTGCATCGCCCACATCGGACAGCCGACGTCGACAACGCGTGCCGCGAGATGCGCCGCCGTAATCGGCCCGATGGTGGTGCCGCAGGTCAAGTCCTGCTTGATGACGAAGTCCTGGACGTTGACCCCCGCCGCCTCGCACAGGCCCACGAACGCGGCGCCGGTCTCGCCTGTGGTGGCGTAGCGGTCGCTGGCGTTGGCTTTGATGACCGGACCCTGGTTGATGCGCGGCGCGTGCTTTTTGTCGTGCAGATCCTGGAAATTGGGATGCCATGCGTGCGCCATGTCGGCGCTGATGCAAAAGGTGTGCGCAAACGCCTGCTCGGGATCGGTGCTGTCGAGGGTCCCGGTGTGCCGCCGCGCCACCCGCACCAGCACGTCGCGCAGGAACGACGAGGCGGCGCCAGACGAAGTGAGCGATCCGGTCTCTTCGGCGTCGAAAAACGCCGCCACGCGGGTGCGCACCGGATTGGGGTCGCGATCGACCGAGTCGCACAGCGCCTGCAGCCCACACCACACCATCGCCAGATCGTCGTGCCGCGCGCCCGTCACCAGCGAGCGGTCCAGGCCGACGCGCTGCGGAGCCACGGCCGGCACCAGGTGCAGGTCAAAGCCGTCGAGCTCCGCGAAGTCCACGCCAGCGCGACTGGCCAGCAGCGCCAGCACTTCTTCGGTGTTGCCGTCGCCTGAGGCCAGCACGGCGTTGAGCATGGTCTGCGGGTTGACTGCGCCCTTGTCGTTCTTGTCGCGATCGAGGTGGATCGCCACGTCGGGGATAATGGCGATCGGCGCATCCAGGTGCACCAGCGTCCGCGTCACCACCGGCAGACCGGTCAGGTCGTTGAACCGCGGCCGACCGTCCTTGCCGCGGACCACGTGGTAGGCGGCGCCCGCCAGCGCCAGCGGCCGGTCGAGCCAGCTGCGGCGAATCAGGCCTCCGTGGAACTGCGTGTGCAACTGCACGGTTCCGGCAGCCTCGCCCAGGGGATTGAGCCGCAGGCGCAGGTCGGGGCTGTCGGTGTGGGCGCCGACCAGGGCATAGCCGGTGTCGCAGGGCGATCGACTGCCGATGACCAGCGCGATGAGCGACTTGGCGTCGGGATGGACGACGTAGATGCGCTCGCCGGGCTCGGTCGCAAAGCTGCCGCCGTAGCTGCGCTCCGCGAAGCCGGCCGCCCGCAGCTGGGCAACGCAAGCGGCGACCGCGTGAAAGGGCGTGGGCGACCGCGCCAGCCAGGCAGCATAGTCGTCGGCGGCTTCGCGGGGCTGGGTCAGGTTGTCGAGAGGTTGCACGGCGGGCCTGGGCGTCCGCGGGCCTGACCCCACGCGGTGCAAGGGCAAGTCCGGTCGGTCAGGATCCGGTGGCGGTCGCATTGGGGCTGATAGCGGTCAGTTCGCGCAGGTCAAACCCGGGCTGCGCGCGGCGATCAGCTAGTCGTGATCGTGGTCGTGCTCACCCATGTGCCGCACCGCGATGCCGTTCTGCTCGCAGTACTGCACAAAACCGAGCTTGGCGATCGAGCGCAGCGCACGGGCCGACAGGCGGATGCGCACCACCGTGTTGAACTCTGGCACGTAGATGCGCTTGAGCTGCAGGTTGGGCAGCTGCCGCATCTTGCTCTTGATGTTCGAGTGGCTGACGCGGTTGCCCACCAGCGGGCGCTTTCCAGTGATCGAGCAGACGCGGGACATGGCGGAACCTGGGGCGCACACGGCGCAGTCGCCAGCGGCGACGAAAAGGAACTGCGCGACAGACGCACGCAGAAGCGCTGAATTATCCGCACGTTGGCGACGTTGGCCACCAGCGCGGGGGCAAAAATCTAACCCAATCGCACCCCTACTGTCAACCCGTAGCGCGTTTGGGCGCGGGCGGTGATACTGCGCGCCATGCGCCTCGACCGCTATGTCAGCCAGGCCTCCGGCACCCCACGCACGCAGACGACCCGCTGGATCGCCGGCGGGCTGGTCCAGGTGGGCGGTCGGGTGGTCAAGGACGGCGGCGCCCAAGTGGTGCCCGGCCGCGATCGCGTGCGGCTACGGGGCGCCGATCTCGACCCGCCCGGTCACCTGGTGTTGATGCTGCACAAGCCGCTTGGCGTGGTGACCTCAACCGAGACCGGCAATGGTCCAACGGTAATGGACTGCATCGCCGCCGATCTGCGCCGCCGCGATCTGGCGCCGATCGGCCGGCTGGACAAGGACACCACCGGCCTACTGCTGCTGACGACCGACGGCGGGCTCAACCATGCGCTGACCCACCCGCGCCGCCACGTCGAAAAGGCGTACCTGGCCACGCTCGACGGGCAACTGTGCGCGGATGCGCAGGCGCGCTTTGCGGCCGGGATCGCGCTCGCAGACGGCACCCTGTGCCAGCCGGCTGGCCTGGAGCTGCTGACCGACCGCACGGCGCGGATCGTGTTGCGCGAAGGCAAATTCCATCAGGTCAAGCGCATGGTGGCGGCGTGCGGCGCGGCGGTCGTGGCGCTGCACCGCGAGCGCATCGCCAACCTGTGGCTCGATCCGGCGCTGCCGCCGGGGCTGGCACGCAAGCTCACGGCCGACGAACTGGTGGCGCTGGGCGTGCTGCTGCCCGACCCCAACGAGGTTGCGTGAACCCGCTCTCTACCCAACCGCAAAGTCCGCTGGTGGTCGCGCCGCGCATCAAGCTGTTGGCGGCTTTCGAGCGGCCCTACGAGCAGGCGGTGGCGGCTGCGCGCACCTGCTACTCGGGCGCCGGGGTGCTCACGGTCGATCAGGTGTCGGGCGTGGGCCTGCCGGCCGACAAGCAACAAGCGCGCATCGAACTGCGCGATCGCATTGCCGCTTCGACCTACAAGGCCGGCCACCACACGACGCTACAGCACGGCTACCTGTCGTTTGCGTTGGACGGCGTGTCGCGCCAGCTGGTGTGGAGCACACTGCACAGCCACCCCTTCTACAACAGCGAGCAGGTCAGCCAGCGTTACGTCGAGGTCAAGCCAGAGCGGGCCGCGATTCCGCTACTGCCGCCACAGGCCGACGCCGTCTATCGAGCGTGCATCGATCGGCAACTGGCCGACTACAAGCAGCTGATCTGCCTACTGGAACCGCACGCCGAGGCCCGCTACTTCGAGGTGTTCAAGGCGCGCGGCAAAAAGCCCGAGAAGTGGCTGCCGGCCATCCACAAGCGGGCGCAAGAGGTGGCCCGGTACGTGCTGCCGGTCGCCACCCACACCTGGATGGTGCACACGATCTCGCTGGTGACGCTGCTGCGCTACTGGCGCCTCTGTGAGGAGCCCGACTGCCCGGCCGAGACCCGCTACGTGGTCGGCGAGATGGTCCGGCAGGCGCTGCAGCTGGATCCGCTGCTGGGTCGCCTGGAAGTGGAACCGCTGCCGCACGACCTGCTGCCGGCGGCGCTGCGCCAGAGCAAAGGCCTGGACTTGGACCGCCAGCGGCGGATGGTCGCCGAGTTCGACGCTGAGCTGGGATCGCGCACGTCGCTTTTGGTCGACCGCTTTGCCGACAATCCGCGGCGGGTCGCGGACGCGGTGCGGCTGGTGCTGGGCATGCCGCGGGCGGATCTGAGCGACGAAGCGGCGATCGGCGTGGCGCTCGATCCCGCGCAAAATCCCTTGTGGGGCGAGAGCCTGCAGACGGGCGTCCACCAGAAGCTCGGCCGGGCGCTGCACGCGGCGCACTACCTGTTTGCCAAGAAACTGTCGCACGCCGCCGACAGCCAGGACCAACGCCACCGGATGGCGCCGGGATCGCGGCCGATGCTGCTCGGCTACCTGGGTGAAGCTCCCGACTACGTGGTGCCGCAGCTGGTGGCAGAGGCCGGCGGCGCGGTCGCGCAGGCCTACGCGACGTCGATGGAGCAGACCTGGGCGGCGATCGGCCAGCTGCGCGGGCTAGGCGTCGACCCGCAATGGCAGGCGTACCTGTTGCCCAACGCGGTCAGCATCCGGTTTTCGGAGTCTGCCGACCTGCAGGCGCTGCGCCACAAGCACGCGATGCGCCTGTGCTACAACGCCCAGGAAGAAATCTGGCGCGCCAGCCTGGACGAAGCGGAGCAGATCCGCGCCGCTGAGCCGGCAATTGGGCGCCACCTGCTGCCGCCGTGTAGCGTGCGGTTTGCGGCCGGCGTGCGCCCCATCTGCCCCGAAGGCGACCGCTACTGCGGCACCCCGGTGTGGCTGCTGGCTGCACAGGACTGGCGGCGTACTTTGTAGGAGCTTGCCATGCTCTCCGTGATCCTAAGCAGCTGTCCGCCGGCCGCGGCACAAGGCATCAGCGATGCGCTCATCGCCAGCCGGACCGCCGCTTGCGTTTCGGCCATTCCGGGCGTGCTCAGCACCTACCGCTGGCAGGGCCAGATCCAGCGCGATCCCGAGACGCTACTGGTCATCAAGACCACCCGCGACCAGGTCGAGGCCTGCATGGCCGCGCTGCGCGAGGTGCACCCGTACACCGTGCCCGAAATGGTCGAACTGCCCGCTGATCGGGTGTGGGAAGCCTACCTGGACTGGGCGACTGCGGAGACGCGGTTGCCCAACTGATTGAGGTGCCGTCGAAATCCGTAGGGCGGGGGCTTGTCCCCCGCTGTCTTGACGGCGGCTGCCGGCATGGCTGGCAACGCGGCGGGCCACAAGGACCCGCCCTATCGGTATGGGTCGGATTTCAGGGTCAGCGTCAGCGTCAGATGTCAGGCTTAGGCTCAGGCTCAGGCTCAGGCTTTCGACGGTCTTCCGACCGCTCTTCCCTTCCATGGTGAGCGTCACGGCCTCGCCCGCCTGCACGCGCAGCAGCGACACGTTCAGATCAAACAGCGTTGCCACCTTGCGGCCCGCCAGCTCGACGATGCGTGCACCCG
>SXGT01720042.1_pt1 | contig 14198 bp, 11 predicted proteins | sample 3176221 | NCBI WGS metagenome assembly SXGT01 (sample SAMN11356862, study PRJNA531348) | freshwater metagenome | isolation source: freshwater sample F1-120 | place: China: Fuxian Lake, Yuxi | collected 2017-12-25 | reverse complement strand
GATAATTTAGTTTGCTTCGATTAGTCGTAGTCATGCTACGACTATAGCCACATTAGAAAATAAATCCCAGACTTTGTTTTGTGAATGTTGTCGTAGTTAAACTACGACATTCGTAACCTTGCAAAGGTTATCCCAGGGTTGGGTCAAGTTGTCGTCCACCCCCCTCTGGGAATGCAACCTTCTTGGAACCTGGAGGAATGGCAGTTAGATGGCTGGGAGCGGCCTAACGGGAAAGGCGAGCAGTCGGCGCCTCGCGACCCGTTGCGGCCTGATGACTTTTTCATGGGCAATGGCGGCTATCGGGGATGCGTACTTTTTAGGAGGCGGTTCGTCTGGAGTCTGCTCCACTCCCGAAACCGGCCAGTACCATTTTCTAAACCAAGGCTCTATTGAAGGTCTGCTTGTTAATACCTTACCGACTCATCCGTGCACGATGTTGCCGGTCGAACTATTAGAGGTTCAGTGTCGGGTATGCGAGTAGAACAGACAGGCGGCAAGCTACAAGCAGGCGCCTATGCAGAAAACGGGCTCAAATGGCAACGGTCAGTGTCCAACGAGCTCCGAAATCTCAATCTGATTCGTCCCGTCGCACCTGTGCGCATGACCGGGCCTTCGATGATTGGCCACTGGCATTCACCTATCCGGTCAACAATCGCTTGCAGTGGCAACGTCGAAATAACGCAGAGGTCGAGAGAACCTAGTGTAGGGCCTTGGGCCTTGGGCTCGAACTCCTTGCCTTTGATGTGAAGATTGATCTTCTGTAACCCGAACTTGAAAGCCTTGCGTTCGATGGGTGGCGTACCACCGATGAAGGTCTCCAGCGTCATACCCAAAATCCGGGTATAGAAATCAACGCGTCCGATGCGGCTTCGTTTGCCGTGGTGAGCACCAGATGGTCGAGGTAGCTAATAAGGAGAAAACGAGGAGTCACCTCCGGGTCGGCGATCGATAGCGGCATCCCACGGCAGCAGTGGGGCACAAAACATAATGGCGCTGCGTACGTGAGTAGGTATATTGTTTATGACTAAAGATAGGCCATAGACCTTGGCTGGAGTTGAGAATATGCAGCGCTATATTTTGACCGAGTACGCCGACGCTTCCGCAGAAGCACGGGCCGTTTACGATGACTTCATGCGGACCACGGGGGCGACTTCGGTTCCCCTCTGGTTACGCAGCCTGGGGCACAGCGGTTCCCTAGCCCGGGCCTATTGGGAAAGAGCCAAGGGCACACTGTTCGGCGGTTCGCTGCCCCTACCACTGAAAGAAATGATCGTTTTTGTCGTTTCCGCGAAGAACGGTGCCCGTTATTGCTCCGCCTGCCATGCCCAGGCCGTGCTGAGCCTCGACAAGACCTTGGCCTTCGATGATCTCAAGGGTTTCTTTGACTCCGATGCGGCGTCCAATCTGCCGGCTTACTACCGGACCGTCGTTGGGTTCGCGTTGAAGGTGGTCGCCGACGCCAACGGCGTGACGGACATGGATTTCGAGATACTGATGGATGACGGATTCAGCAAGGAAGAAATCTGCGAAATTATTGCCGTAATCGATCTGGCCACCATGTTCAATGTCTATACCAGTTCGCTGCACCTGGACCTTGACCCGGAATACCGCGCCATACTCTGACCCAGGTTCTTTAGGCAGCTCCGCATGACCAACACGAAGCAATGGGACGCGCCCACCGTCCAGCAGCTGGTTCGTTACGAGGCGCTGACCCAGCTTTTTGAAGACATTCTGGCGATCGATGACCCCACGCAGATCGCGCGGCGTGCGGCGTCGAGGTGGAAGTATTTCGCCAATGCCGCCTCTTGGCGGCTGGTCATCGTTGATGCCGAGGGCTACCTTGCCATCGACGCTGTCCGTGGTGAGGCAAGTTTGGCAGGGGTGCAGGAACTGTCGGCCTGGGATCAGTACCATTGGTCCCGCCAGCGCCCCAGCCTGCTGCGTCCAGGCGAGACCCCGGACGGGGTGAAACCGCCCGAGCATCTGACCGGGCAAGGCATCTTAGAGATACAGGTACTCCCCTTTGTTCGGGCCGAGCACTGCATAGCCCTGCTCAGCGTTGCAGCCAGGCATGAGCCGTTCAGCGCAATCGACAACAAGTTCATTCGGCTGTTCGGCGGTCACCTGGCCGACCGAATCTCGGACATCCTGCGCCGCCGCCTGGCCGATCGCCTGCTGCGCGAAAGCGAGGTACGCTATCGGAGCCTGGCGGAGAATTCGGCGGACTGGATATGGACGATAGGTGTCGGTGGACAGGCCACATATACCAATGACCGCGGCCTGGAACTGCTTGGCTTGAGCCGTGAAGAGTTTTACAGGACCGATGCCTTTAGCCTCGCCCATCCCGACGACAAAGGAATGTTGATCGACGTTCTCTCGAAAGCGGCGAAGAACAAGTGTGGCTGGCGTGATGTCCAGATTCGCTGGCGTTGCAAAGACGGCAGCTACCGCGGATTCGAGTCCAATGCATCGCCGATCTTCGATGTCAAAGGCGAACTCGCCGGATTTCAGGGCGTAGATCGCGATGTGACCGACCGCCTGCGGACCGAAGCAGAATTGAAGCGCCATCGCGAGCACCTGGAAGAGCTGGTCGCCGCCCGCACGGCCGATCTGTCGGTGGCGAAGGAGGCCGCAGAGGCCGCCAATCGCGCCAAGAATACCTTCCTTGCCACCATGAGCCACGAATTGCGGACACCGATGAATGCAATTATCGGCATGACCGGCATCGTGCTGCGAAAGGTTGCTGATCCCAAGGTGCAGGACCAGCTTGGCAAGGTAGCCACGGCTTCCCAGCATCTCCTTCGCTTGATCAACGAGATTCTGGATATCTCGAAGATCGAAGCAGAGCGCATGACGCTTGAGACGAAGCGATTCGGACTCGGCGAAGAGCTAAAGAGCGTGTTAGCAGTCATCGAGCAGAGTGCCGCGGCCAAGGGCCTGAAGCTGACTGTGGAACTGCCGCCTGAGATCGCCCGCCTTTCCCTGCTGGGTGACCCCCAGCGACTTGGGCAGATGTTGCTGAATTTCGGTGAGAACGCAGTCAAGTTCACGAGCCAGGGCATGGTCGAGCTGCACATACACTTGGTTGAAGATTCACCGGGCGATGTCCTGTTGCGCTTCGAAGTGCAGGATAGCGGGATCGGAATCTCGGCCGACGATCAGAAGCGCCTCTTTACGGTTTTCGAGCAGGCCGACGGTTCGCTGACACGCAAGTACGGTGGCACCGGGCTGGGGCTGGCAATCAGCAAGCGCCTGGCCCGACTAATGGGGGGCGATGTAGGGGTAGTGAGTGCGCTGGGGCAAGGCAGTACCTTCTGGTTCACCGTGCGACTTGGCAAGGCGCCAGCGACCGATACCGCCGTCCCGTCCGTCCCGGCTATCGCGGTGGGAAATTATGAAGCGCGGCTACAAGCCGAATTCGCTGGCACCCGCATTCTGCTAGCAGAAGACGAACCGATGAATCAGGAGGTTTCGCGATGCCTGTTGGAGGAAGCGGGGCTTGCCGTTGATGTGGCTTGCGATGGCGCGCAAGCCCTGACAATGGCCCGGCAAAACCGCTATGACTTGATCCTGATGGACATGCAGATGCCCAACATGGACGGTTTGGAGGCATCGCGGCAGATTCGTCTCCTCCCCAACGGGGCCAAAGTACCCATACTCGCCCTGACCGCGAACGCCTTCGCAGAAGACGAGGCGCGCTGCTTCAAGGCCGGCATGAACGACTTCATCACGAAGCCGGTGCGTTCGGAGGTGTTGTTCAAGACCTTGCTGACGTGGCTGTTAAATACTCGGTGCTGAACTGTCAAAGACAGTTGGCTGGTTTGAAGAGGGTAGCTGCCATTTGATATGCATATATCCTGTGTCACGTTTGGGCACGGATGAGTCGGTGAGTTCTTTTGGAAGCAGCCGCTCAAAAACGAAGAACACCTAATCTTTCCCGAGCAAACCTCGAACGGCAGTTTCACCTCCAACTCTGGACGTTGGTCCCAAGCATCCCCTGTGAGGTGGCAAAGTCAAACCAGTCATTCAATAGTTGATGGCTTTAGGGGCGCCAATGTCCCTTTATGGCCGATTGTGTGAATTCGAAGTTGTGCCCGTAAGCCGACCCGCGGCAATTTCATTGGATGGATCAATGGCTTCTAACGGGCACCTATCCTCAAAGGCAGACCCCGGCCATCTCCGGCCATTCGCTCTACGCTGCAACCGACCGGATGAACGTCTGTAGCCCCTTACAGCGGCCATAGAGGTTTTTCAGGCCTACGAATCTCAGCCTTTGTTAATTGCCATGACAGGCTTACCAAGATGAGACAGAGCAGAAAATCTGGCCCCATGCACTGTTGCCTATCCAGCATTGAACTCTGCGGAGATGGTTTCGTAGTCACGCCTTGACCCGATGCGCCGTCGATCCAGCGCGATTTCCCTTTCAAATGTCTTCATGTCGGCCAAGATGGCATCGATCAAATCCTTGGCAGTCTGTTCAAAGGAATTTTTCTTAAGCTTGAGCTCCGTGTCGGATTCCAGCAGCCGGCGAACGCCAGCGACAAACCCCATCCGCACGGCCGTATGCAATGCCGTTTGCCCATCTACTGTGGCCTTGCTTACATCCGGTTGTTGCTGCATCAGGGCTTCGAGGCACTTCTCAGAACGGCCGATCATCGCTGCGTGGAGTGCGGTACGGCCGATGTAATCCTGAGCATCAAGGTCAGCGCCTTGTTCCAACAGGACTAGCATCAGCGCTTCGTCACCTCTTTCCACAACCAGCATCAAAGGGGTTTGCCCCTTGAAATCGGGAATATTGACCTGCTCCGGCCAGGCAGCTGTCAGCCGTTCGATTGCGATGCGCCAGTTTTCCAGATGGGTTTCGAGCTTGGCTACCTCGGCTGGAAGAGCAGTGGGCGTCATGGCTTTGAGTTGAGGAAGCCGATCGGCCACTGTGTTGCGCAGCTTCAGCCATGACATCAGCACCGTATCACCCCTCACAGCCCGAATCTGCTTTTTCTTGAAGTCCTTGGCATGGCGCTTCATCCAAACGGCCAGCCCATCCCAATCCGCGTTCTGAATGAGAGGTATGGTTTCCTTGATGAAGGCCTCTGCCTGCTTTGCGGCGAGTGGTTTCTGGTATTCCACGCCGGCATAGGGCTGGTAGAGGTCGTCCCAGAAAAAGTCGGCCACCGCGACAGCCGCATCTTCGATAGGAACCTCCCCTTGTTCGAACATGCCGTAAGCCAGCATGTTGCGGTAGTACTTCTCGTGGTTTCCAGCGACCAAATGGCTATCGGCGACCGCAGTTGCAAAGGCATCCCTGGCAGTCTCGCCGCGCAACAAGCCGAAATTTCGCTCCGAACAGGCATCGAGTGCTTGTCCGAACAACTGGCCTGCCGATTTGAACTCATTCTGAGCCAGCAAGTGCTTGGCCTGATATTGCAACACGGGCGCTTTCCAATACATGAAGGCTGGGTTGGTCAGTCTTTCCTGGAGCAGCGATTCCACCCGCTGCTGCGTGTCCTTGGGCCTTTCCTCCCGGCTGCAATTCAGCAACAACCCGAGTTCCACGCAGATGGTGCCAAGCATCTGGCTGGGTGATGCCGCCAGTTCTCGCATCCTGGCGACGGCCATATCTCGGGCATTGCGAGAAATTTTCGGGTTTTGTACCGCCTGACTTACTACCCAATAGCTGGGTTCGGCCTGGAGCGCCCGCCAGGGCGAGGACGTACGTAGCCGTTCGATCAGCCGGCGGACCCCCTCATCCTCCTCGGTCTCGTTCCGCAACCGCAGGAGATTGCGTTCGATAATCGGCAGGGCCGGAGCCTGTTCCTCCATCAGCAAATCCTCCAGTGGGGCGCCCTCATCAAGCCTGGCAAAGCGCCGAGAAAACTTGGCGGCCAGATCCCGATACGCCGTATCGCGCTGGGAGGGCAGGATGGACAGGAAGATTTCCTCTTTGTCCCACGGCGGCAGATGGGATTCAAACCAGGCGTTTTCCTCGGCTTCGGTATCGCCATGCTTCCCGGCTTCGATGGTCAGGTTGTAGACCAGTTGAAATATCCAGATGAGTTGCAGCAGCTTGTTTTCATGGGGATCGGTACAAGTCGGGGCCACGCCAGGACAGAGAAACTTCAACAAGAGACGGTAGCCGTCCTGGACCATGCGGGCGACCAGCAGGCGCTGGCGGATGGTGCGCATGGACGGTTTCGCATAGCGCGCCTGGAGCAGTCGAACAAAGGTCTGTTTCTCTTCGTCGGGTGCCGAGCCATCCAGGATCGACTCCAACCTGCCGGGCTGGGCCATGGGAATCTGGGCGCGCAGGGCCTCGGCATCCAGGCTCTTGCGTCGGACAAAATCGAGGGCGGTGTTGAACATCGCCTCTTCGGTCAGGTCTGGTTGAGATTCGAAGACACCGTCGAATCTCAGATTGCAGTCATCTGGAAAGTACTCCCTGATCTTCAGGTGATGTGGAAGATGCTTCCCGCGTAGCCAGCCCTGCACGACTACCGCAACAGAATCTTGCGCCCCCTTCTCCTTAATTTTGTCATCCCCAATATCCTGACTCGCTGTATGCAGCGGATAGCCCAACAAGTCACCCAGCCATTCCATAACCTGGGGAACGGGCAATTTGACTTGACCCAAAGCGCTATCCACCTGAGGCAGATACCAGAACTTGCCGCCGGGCATGCCCTCGTCCAACCCCCCTTCCAGATTCCAGAAAGCCAAGCGACGCGCCAAGCCAGGAACATAGGAATAACCGAGTAGATACCATAGCACCTGGCGCTGATCTGCCGCTCCGGTCCAGGTTTGCAGCTCCAGCGCCTTCTGGAACCCGGCCCATTCCATCAGGTTTACAGCGGCATCGCGGCGCGCCTGCTCGTCCATGTCCAGTGCGCGGAAGATGGCGTCGAGCACCTCATCCAACTTCCTGTTGTGGTTCTCCAGTTTCAGTCCGAGATCGACGAAGTCATTATTGAAATTGGTTGAATACCGTTCCAGACCCAGGCCTTGGTGGATTTCTAGCAGGACGGCCTCAAAAGAAGGGATGGTTGCCATGATTACGTTCACTCCCGTGGTGTTTTGGTGTGGGCATTCTCATGCTGCAGCGGCATCGACACGATGAAATCTGGCGTACCCCCCCTGAAATTCCGACGTAGAACACGCCTGAAGGGGCATGGACACAAGTGAATCAGGGGGGTACGCCACGTTTCATTTCGGCCCAAGACGGGGGTGGACAAAGTGGTCGCACCTTCTACCCGACGGAGAGCGACCATGCCCCACCCCCAACTTCCCCAGCCAGTCCAGGAACTGGTTATCAACTGGCACATCACCGAAGCCTGCAACTACCGATGCCGCTACTGCTTCGCCCGGTGGGAAAAACCTAGCAGGGAACTGATCCACGACACTTCAGGAACTGAGGCGCTGCTGAAAGCGTTGTTCCACTATTTCTCCCCGGACAATGCACGCAACCCATTGCGCCGGGAGATGGCCTGGGAATCCCTGCGCCTGAACCTCGCCGGCGGCGAACCCCTGCTCTACGGCGGGGCAGCGACGCAGGTCATCAAGCTGGCTCGGTCCATCGGCTTCAAGACATCGTTGATCAGCAATGGCAGTCGATTGAGCACCACCTTGATGGCGAAACTCGCGCCCCACCTGGACATGCTGGGACTGAGCCTGGATTCGACAGACGCCGAGACCAATCAGGCCATCGGCCGGGCGGAACAATGCGTGCTTGACGTGCATGAACTGCGCGCCGTGATTACCTGGGGCAGGCAACTGAATCCAGACCTCCGCTTGAAGATCAACACCGTGGTCAACGCCTTGAACTGGAATGAGGACATGGCCGAACTCATCCGCGACCTGGCGCCGGACAAGTGGAAAGTCCTGCGGATGCTGCCCACGCTGACGCACGACCTCGCGGTCAGCGACGCTGAATTTCAAGCTTTCATCCAACGCCACCAATGCCTCAACCAGATCATGCGCGCCGAGTACAACGTGGGCATGGCGGAGTCCTATCTCATGCTCGACCCACACGGCCGGTTCTTCCAGAACCGCCTGGGACATCAAGGATACGAATACAGCGAACCGATACCTGTGGTGGGTGTGGCGACGGCGTTCTTGCAAATCAGGATGTCGGCCGAAAAATTCCTTGCCCGATACGCAATGTGCCAAACCGGGAGGCCGGCGTGAAATACAGTTCAAACAAGGAAATAAATCGCCTTGTAAACAACTTCAACCTGAAGGGCTCGGAAGGTTTGCGAATGGCGGCTCGACCTCAGGTTGCTGACGGAACTATCTGCGCAGGTTGGGCGTCCCTTAAGGGGCGGGGGTGTGAGTTCATCAGGTCGGGAAGCGGCCGATCAACACGATTCCAGGTTGAGCGGCGGTTAACCATCATATTACTGTCGTTGGTGGCAACTAACTCCAATGTCGGCAGTGGCCGACTTCCAGGCAGACATAAAGCAAGGATGAACGTCAGATATATGCTCAACATCGGCCCGCCACACATTCATTTTTGAATGTCAGCAAAGCCTTCATGCTTACCTTTTTAGCCTCGACCTCTGATTTCATAGTCCCAGCAGGGCCGCCTTGGTGGGGTATCCACGGCCCATAAATGGTGTGAGTCGGTGCGATCAGATGGGTTGCCAAGTCGCGGCGGTGAAAGTGATCGATTCGCTTTCCCGACGCCAGATAACTTCATCCTGGTTTACAGCGAGCCACCAGGTTTGCATCGCCGCATGGGGCTTGGGTTTCGCGAAGGCCTGCGGCGTCAGCAGTGCAATGCACCAAGCAGGCTGTGGATCACGCACTGACTGATAGATGATGCCGCCCAGATTGGTTTCCCGTGCCAGACGTGCAAAGGCTTGTGTGGCGCTGTAGTCAGACGGATGCGTCCAAGCTGCGACATCAGCGCTGAAAGGAGGATGGCGTAGATCGACCGCCAATGTGTTCACCTCGGCCCGAAAAGCGGTGTGAGCAACGGGCTCAAGTTTTTTTAGATCGATCGCATCGTGCAGGAATTTCCAGCGCCAGTAGCCCAGTTCGGCGCTCGCGGTGCGGACAGACTCCGCACCATAGAACACGCCCGGGTCTGTGATCGCGCGGAAACGGGAACCGCCGCGTAGCGGGTCATAGCGAAATGGGGTGGCCAGCAGGTAGTCCAGTTTCTCGGTATCGGCCGGCAGGGCGGGTTTGCTGCCTTCCAGAAGCGCTTCAAGCAGATCCTGCTCATCCTGCGTATCGACGATCTTCATCGTGGAGGCGATGTGTTGCGCCTCTACCATCCGCCAGACTGGCCCACGCCAGTCGTGGGCTTCAGACGAGACCGCGAGAGGCGTCCAGGTACTGAACGACACGTACCAATCCTTCCGTGCTGCGAATGAGTTCAATCGGTCGGCCATTCAGGCCACGGTTTTCACTGTTGAGCCATTTTCGGGCGGTTCCCTCGTCACCCAGGATGGAATCGAGCGAACGGAAGACGCGGACGAACAGGAGCGCAAACTCCCATTCCTTGCGTTCCTGTTCGAGCAGATAGTTTCCTTTGTACAGCCGGGTGATCGTGGCTGGACTGACGCCGAGCACACGCGCAAGCAGCGAGCGTGAAACATCCAGCCGTTCCGCAGCACGCGCGACCGCCTTGCTGAGTACGACGGTTACATCCGGTTTCTTGGCGACTTGCTTGTCAATGGCAGTCATGGAAACTCCTTTCTGCAGAAAATATAGCACATATTAATTTCAGCAGATTGTTACATCAGCACGGTGTTTGCTGAGATCCTGCTCGAAGTGGTGTTTGATCTGTCGTTCGACCCATCTGCACTGATGGAGGAACAGCGGGCCCGTATCGGATAGAAATCTGTACCAATCAGGGCGCCGAAGATAAAATGGCAGCAGGTGCCCACCTTACTTGCACACGAGTAAAAACTGGCGTTCTGATTCCACAGTCGTTGAAAACCTCTCTTTGAGCCTCGTCGTCGGGGACTTAAACGTGTGCGTCTGACCCGAAATCGGCGTGGCATTCAAGAAAGGTTTTGTCATGACAATCAAAGACCTCGCGTACTCCGCGCAGCAACTCCTTCAGGCCCGCACGGGGGACTCTTTCAAAAGAACTCACATCTACGAGTTGCTGGCAGCCTCGTTTGGATTCAACTCCTACGCTGCACTCGGCATTGACGCTGTTTTCACCGAACAATCGTTATCCAGCCGAAGGGCATCCAGCTATGGTTCGCTCGTTCGAAACCGCTGCATCGAAATCGGGTATCAGCCCGATGTTGCAAATACGGTCTCCATCGCGCTCCCCGCCTATTTGAGTGAACGGCTGATTGGTGTCATCAGGATTGCTGATCTGGTAGCGCATCTTCGCTATGAAGCGGGGCAACAGGATTATTCGGACGACGACGAAGAGCCGGACGATAGGGATGACACCCTGGATGACCAGTGGGTAGATTCTGTCGCGCTGGAGTCACCAATCCTGCTAGACGGGCTCGAAGATGCAGCCAGCAAAGGGAACGGTCTTGCCCACTATGCGCTAGCACTGATCCACGCACCGGAAGAAGACGAGGAACGGAAGGTTGGACGCGATTACTGGCATTCCCAGGCCCAACAGGGGCGGCTCCTGACCGGTGTTGAAAAAGAGTGGGCTGATGAGTACGCGACGAACCTTGCCCGATCGGAGAAGTCTGCTCGCCATTTGCGCGAAGCTGCGCGACTGGGGCAGCAAGACGCGCTTCTTGACCTGGCCGACAGGTTTGATGATCCGGCTTTCTTTGAACAAGCCGCCCCCCATTCCAATGTGGATCCCACCGTTGTCGCCGAAATTGCGCAACGCCTCGGTCGGTATGGCGACGCCAAGAAGTGGCTGACGATAGCTGCCGAGGCTGGCGACACCGAAGCGATGCGTCAATTGATCGAGGAGTATGACCAGCGTGATCTGGTGCGTTGTTGGACTTGGGTTTACTTCGCCAAGCTGATGGACTTGGACCTGACCATGGACGCGCACTACGCTATCAACGAAGATGGCTCGCCCTATGACGATGATGTCGGGGGAGCCGCCTTCGTCGGTGGCCGCGACGGCGTGGTCATCGATCCAATCAGTGCGGAACAAGACGCCGCTGCCCGACATGCCGCGCAGCAACTCATGGGCAGGATTCGGCTGGCTGAGTAAGGTCTGAAACCGCAACTTGGCCCGGGAGGGTTCGTTCCTTGCTGGAGCTGTTCCCTCAGGGGGGCAATGCCGTATCCAACCACTTGATTCGTCCGTGAGTAGGGACTTCTTTTGTCTTGCTTCGATGTCGAATGCCGATTTCAGATTTCTGTAAAAGATTTCTGCTTCGGCATTCCGATCAACGTGTCAGTTTCGCCAATGTGCCCACATAGTCAGGGATATCCCCGCCAGGATGGCTTCCGAGCCACATCGTGGCGAACCCGCGGGCTTTTTGCATGTGGTCCTCCGCCAGGCCGAAGAGCGATATGCGTGGCAAATTCAAGGCCTGGCCTTTCTGTGAAAGGACCATGTGGATCAGTGTCCAGCCGGCGGCAAGTTCCAGGTGCTTGTCTATCCCCAGTCCGTTTCCATACAGATAGGCGATCAAGCGCGCGGCATCCGCATTACGGCGTCCGGCGGCTTTGTCCAGCCAGGCCATGGCTTCTCGGTAGTCTCGTTTCTCTTCTACCAGCATCCGACCAACGTAATAGGCGCCGATGGGGTCGTTTTCTTGTGCCGCCTGCCTGAACCAGCGTCTGGCCTCGGCGATTTCCTTCCGGCGATAGTGATCGAGTCCGATGCGGACGTAGGCCTGGGGTATGCCCTTCCTGGCGACAGCTTGCCGCATGTACCTCATTGCGGTGTTTTCGTTTCGTTCCACGCCACGGCCGAGCAGATAGAGCAGCCCCAGGTTATAGGCCGCAAGGGGTTCTGACCTGAATGCGGCGTGAAAGTAGTGCGCGGCCAATGCGGGATTCCTGGCCAGTCCGTGCTGGCCACGATCCAGGAAGACCCCAATGCTGTTCTGGGCCGGGGCGTTGCCCTGCCGGGCGAGTTTCATGAGTCGCTGCAGCGCTTGAGCGTCTCCGCGTACGAGCTTGCCATATTCGACATCGGCTCGGGCGTCCTGGTAGCCCCCAGACAGGAAACCCGTGAAGCCAGCCAGACCCTGTACTGCATGTCCATTTTCAGATGCGACTGCATGGAGTGAAAGGAAAGACAGAAAAGCCAGAAGCAGACCCGCATGGCAATGCGTTGACACGACGATTTCTCAACTTGTAATGCAAATACATGCAACGGTATCATTAAAGCATGTCAATATGGCGTTCGTTCTCCTTGCTGGTCGTTATGGTGGCCTCTGCACAGGCTTGGTCCGCGCTTGCCGATATGGATGCGTGCATCCATCAAGCTGCGCGACGGTATCAGGTGGATGAGCGACTGATCCACGCCATCATCCAGGTGGAGTCCAGTGGTAATCCCTCTGCGTTGAACCGGAACGCCAATGGCAGCGAAGACATCGGCCTCATGCAGATCAACTCAGCATGGTTGCCCGTGCTGGGCCGCTACGGCATCCAGCATCACCACCTCTATGACGCCTGCACGAATGTTCATGTTGGAGCCTGGGTACTGGCCGGGAACATTGCCCGTTATGGCCCCACATGGCGTGCCGTGGGGGCCTACAACGCGAGGTCACACGTCAAGCGGAAGGCCTATGTGGCCAAGGTTTGGCGTCGATATAGGACGACCAAGGAAGTGGAATCGTGAGGTTGATTGGCAATTTGCTGGGAGGAGCCGCCGCGTTGCTGTTGGCGTTCTGGTTGAGCTGGGTATTCGTGACGCCAATTGATTGTGAGCGGGTACGCCGAGGCGCTGCTCCCATGCGGGCCTTGTTTGACACGCTGTCCTGGGCGGTACGCCATTGGGCGAGCCCGGAAGACAGGATGGATTTCATTGCGACCGGGATGGAATGGGATTTGAAGTCGCAGCGTTTCCTCGCGAAGCAATTCTATGGCGACACGCTGGATTGCGGGCAGGGGCGGGCACATGGGGCCTGACTTATTCATTTCCACGTCCTCAAATGACCGTGAGGCCGTCACTTTTCTCAACGATCTGTTCCACGAAGCGGCAGGCCAGGGCGTGTCGGACATTCATTTCCAGGAGCAGGAAGGCGAATGCCGGGTGCGCTACCGACTGCCCGGCGGGCTTGTCGATCGACTCATCCTGCCGCGCCATACCGCTCGTGTGGTGGACGACAAGATCCGTTCACGTGCCCAGCTTCCCGCCGGTGAGCGGAAATGCCCCCTGGATGGCCGCATGCGCCTGCGTTTCCCGGATCGGCGGCTCGATGTGCGTGTGGCCATTTCGCCCAATGTCTCCGGCCAGCTCACCGTCTGCCGCTTGCTGGACCAGGCGAATGCGGCGCGCAGGCTGATCGACATCGAGATGACCGCTGCGGTGCGCGATAGCATCCAGCGGCTGGTGGAAGAGCCCAATGGGCTGTTTCTCGTGACCGGGCCGACCGGATCGGGGAAGACCACCACGCTCTACGCCATCATCAACGAATTGAACGACCCCAGCCGCAATATCATCACCATCGAGAATCCGGTGGAATACCAGGTCTCGGGGATCAGTCAGATCAACATCGACGGCCATGTGGACTTCGCGGGGGCGTTACGAGCTGTGTTGAGACAGGACCCGGACATCATCCTGATCGGCGAGATCCGGGATGCCGAAACGGCCCAAATCGCGGTGCAGGCTGCGATCACGGGCCATCTCGTCCTGGCATCCCTGCACGCCAACAACGCGGCGATGGCGGTGACGCGAATGATTGACCTGGGAGTGGACCCTGTCACCCTGGCTGCCTCCCTGCGCGGCGTCACGGCGCAACGCCTGGTGCGCCGGATTGCGGGCGAGCCGGTGTACCAGGAACCCAACGAAGCAGAGCTGGCGTGGTTGCGCCAGCATGGGATGCGGTTCCACAAGTCGCCACGCTTTGCCGCGCCCCAGCACCAGATGGCGTATCAGGGGAATGTTCCGGTGATTGAATTCATCGTGGTGGATGCCGGCGTGCGCCGGGCCGCCACCAATCAGGCCGGCACGCAGGCGATCTATGCGGCGGCTACCCTGCAGCCACAGTTCGAGACCCTGGCCGAGGCCGGTGCGCGTCTGGCCCTGGCGGGGCATACCTCGCTTGGCGAAGTCCGGCGCATCACCTCGGATGTGGATGTGGTCG
>SXGT01680614.1_pt1 | contig 14199 bp, 11 predicted proteins | sample 3176221 | NCBI WGS metagenome assembly SXGT01 (sample SAMN11356862, study PRJNA531348) | freshwater metagenome | isolation source: freshwater sample F1-120 | place: China: Fuxian Lake, Yuxi | collected 2017-12-25 | reverse complement strand
ATGATGAAGCCTTCGCCCCCGAACAGGCCCGTCAGGATGCGGCGCTGCAGGAAGATGCCCACCTGCACCCCCCGCGCGGCGCACAGGAAGCTGTCCTTCTGGCAGATCAGCTCGCCGCCGAAGTTGCTCAGGGTCACGGGGATGATCGTGCCCGGGTAGGGCGCGCTGAAGGCGACGCGCGCCTTGCCGTTGCCGCCGTGGGTGAACACGGTCATGAACAGGCTCTCGCCTGTGATCAACCGCTTGCCGGCGCCCACGAGCTTGTCCATGAAGCCGCCTTGATTGCTGCTCGCCGAACCGTCGCCGAACACCGTCTCCATGCGGATCTGCGGATGCTTGTACATCATGGCACCGGCCTCGGCGACGGCACTTTCGCCAGGGTCGAGCTCGATCTCCACGAACTGCATGTCCTCGCCGTAGATCTGGAAGTCGATCTGGTCCGACGCGGTGCGGCGCGACACAGGTGGCGGTGCCGGGCTGTTCGCCATGCGCGCGACTTCGGGACCGCCGCCAAGCTCCGGCACCTGCCGGATCGGCAGCCATTCCGCGAAGCCGGCGCGCCACGCGTGGCCTTCCGGCTCGCGCGCGGCCTGGGCCAGTGCCTGCATGTGTTCGAGCGGGCCGATCTGGCGCCCGTCGTAGCTGAAGTACCACTGATGCATCGTTGGTCGTCCTCGCGGTGGTCTGCGCCGGCATGCAGCATTGCGATGGCCGGCGATCAAGGTGGGCCCCGTGTGCAGGCCCGTGTTGCGTGCGTCTCCTCGCGCGATCGGGGTGCGGTCAGCGCGGGCTGCAGCTCAGTTCGAGCTCCGCCACGCGTTCAGGCGTGAGGCCCAGCCGATGCGCGAGACGAACGAGGTAGGCGTGCTCGGCGGCAGCATCGACAGTGATCGCGAGCCGCGAGACCACATAGATCTCCTCTGCAAGGAGCGGCTCGCGTACATCCGTGAAGAGCACGGCGGGGTCTGTCGGTGCGGCGAGTTCGCGCACGAGGAACGCGCGCTCCTCGCTGCCAAGACCTGCGCCCACGAGGCGGTCGAGGATGCGGGTCTGCTCATCCGCATCGATGCGACCATCCGCGTTGGCGGCGCAGATCATCGCGCGGATCAGCAGCGTGGCTTCTGCGGTCGTTCCGTCGTCTGGCAGTGCGGCCGTGCCCGTCGTCGCGGCGGCTGCAGCAGCCGTGGACGTGGCGCTCGGCGGCGGCATCGTCGCGAGGGTCGCTGCGCCACCCGCCGGCGCCGCCGGTGGCAACGATGGAGGCGATCCCGGGCCCGTTCCTGATGGCCCCGGCGGTGGTGGTGGTGGCCCGGCGCGCATCGCGGCCGGATCCTGTGCGGGTTGCTGGCTGTTGAAGTGCTCCCAGGCCGCCATCGCGACGCCTACCGCGCCGAGTCCGAGTTGCCACTTCAGGCCACTGCCACGGCGCTTGCGACTGCCACCGAGGCCATCGGCAATGAGGCTTCCCAGCAATTTCTGTGCGTCGAACATCGTGGTTCCTGCTCCGGTTCCTGCCGCTGTGCCAGCGCCCATACCCCTGAGGTGCAGGTGGGCACGAACGCGGTGCTCGCGTGGCGCCGATCCTAACGGCCTCGCTGCCGTTTTGCGTGCCATGCGGGAGAGCGGCCCGCGCGGTTCGGGGATCATCGGGCTGGCAAACCGCGGCGCTTTGCAGAATCATCGTCGGGAACGCGTTTCAGTTTTCCATGCCGAGCCTGCGTGCCGGTTCAGGAAATCCCGCACGCTGCAGCACCACCCGCTCGAGTACTCCGGACAAAGGACCCACCATGGCTTTCGAGACCATCCGCGCCGAGACCGACGGCGACCTCTGCATCATCACGATGAACCGCCCGCACCGGCTCAACGCCTGGACCTACCAGATGGGCAACGAGATGGCCGAGGCCATCGATGTCGCGAACGCGGACGACGACATCAACGCCATCGTGGTCACGGGTGAAGGCCGCGGCTTCTGCGCAGGGGCGGACATCGGCGACGTGTTCAAGGCCCAGGCCGACAGCGGGGCCACCACCGTCACCACCGCACGCCGGGCAACCTCATGGGTGGAACTCGTGCGCAACTCGAAGCCCATCGTCGCGGCCATCAATGGCGCGGCGATCGGTGTCGGTCTCACTCAGGTGCTGCCGATGGACCTGCTGCTGGCGGCGCGTGGTGCGAAGCTCTCGGTGCGGTTCATCAAGATGGGGCTCGTGCCCGAGCTCGCGAGCTCGCACTTCCTGTTCCTGCGCACGGGTTTCGGCAATGCCAGCGAACTGATGCTGACCGGGCGCACTGTCGATGCGGACGAAGCCCTGCAGCTTGGCCTCGTGGATCGCGTGGTCGAACCGGCCGATCTGCTGCCTGCAGCCAAGGCGGCGGCGCGTGCGATGGGCGAGAACCCGCAGGCCGCGATCCGCCTGGTGAAGCAGCTCATCACCGCGAATGCGAGCGAGACCGACATCGACGTCGTGCAGAAGCGCGAGATGCAGGCGCTGCAGGCCTGTTACGCGTCTCCCGAGCACAAGGAGGCGATCGGTGCCTTCCTCGAGAAGCGCGCACCCGACTTCAGGGGCGCTCGCCGCGCGGGACGCTAGCGCCCGACGGTCACGACGAGGCGCGCGCACCGGCGCACGCCGCAATCCCGGACAACGACATACGCCGAGGCAACCACATGGCATTCGAGAACCTGAAGTACGAAGTCACCGACGACCACGTCGGCATCATCACGCTCAATCGCCCCGAGGCGATGAACTCAATGAGCTACGAGCTGTACATGGAGCTCGAGGACGCGGTGCGCTGGTCAGAGGCACGCGTGCTGATCATCACTGGCGAGGGCCGCGCCTTCTGTGCGGGTGATGATGTGAAGCAGATCCTGGGTGGCACGCAGGGGCCGCCGAAGGAGTCGATCCTGCGCGGCAAGCGCACTTACGGCCTCACCGCCGCCGCCGAGGCGATGCTGTATTCGGACATCCCGATCATTGCCGCCGTGAACGGTCCGGCGGTCGGCTGGGGCATGGAGATCGCGCTGATGGCCGACATCCGCGTGGCGTCGGAGAAGGCCAAGTTCGGCGAACTGTTCGTGGTGCGCGGCCTGTGCTGCGATGCCGCAGGTCTCGGCCGCCTTGCACAGGTCGTCGGCCGCGAGACGGCGGCCGAACTGCTGTTCACGGGTGAGGTGATCGACGCCCAGCGAGCGAAGGAACTGCGCCTGGTGTCGCGCGTGGTGCCGCACGAGGCGCTCATGCCTACCGCGATGGAACTCGCGAAGAAGATCGCCGGCAACCCGCCGCTCGCCGTGAAGTCGATCAAGGCCGGCCTGCGCCGCACCCTCGACCCGGACTGGCGCGATGTCGGGTCCTGGGCAATCACGCAGATCTCGGCGCTGCGCAAGACAGAGGACTCGATCGAGAGCGTGAAGTCGTTCCTGGAGAAACGGCAGCCGACGTTCGTAGGTCGATGAAGCTGGCAAATCAAGCTGGCAGATTCCGCCGGCAGGCGAATGCGCGTGCTGAAGCGATCAGCTGAGGCGTAGCGCCGCCCCACGGCGCTCCGTGAACACGCGGGCCCGCTTCGGCGAGCCCGCGTGTTTGCCGATCGCGACGGCGATCAGGCCTTTGCCCGGTCCGCTCGCTGCGCGTAGCGGGGCGGCCGCTTGCCGTGCTCGTCGTAGAGGTCGAACTCCTCCAGCAGGTCTTCCACCCACTGGATGCTGCCGGTTCGTTCCATCAGGTTCGCCGACAGCAGCAGTGCCACAGCGGCACGGCCCACGAGCAGCGGCGTCTGCGAGGTCGAGAGATCCATGCCGCGCATCGCCGCCGCGTCCTGGATGAACTCGGTGGACACGGAGCCGGGGTACAGCACGATCGCCGGGATGCCCTTCGGCTTGAGTTCGATCGCCATGTCGGCAGTGAGGCGGTCGAGACCGGCCTTGCCGGCACCGTAGGAGCTGGAGAAGTGGTAGCTCTGGCCGCCCGGTGAGGAGACGTTGAGCATCGCTGCGCCAGGGCCGGCCTTGAACAGCCACTGTGCTGCGTGCCAGCTCGCCACGTAGTGTGCGCGCAGGCCGATGCCGACCTGGTCGTCCCACACCTGGATCGGGTGGTCCCAGAAGCCGCCACCCCAGGCCGGCGGGTCCGGAATCTTGTAGACGTTGTTCACGAGGATGTCGATTCGGCCCGCCTCGGCACCGATGCGTGCGAAACAGGCCGCAATGTCGGCATCGTTGCCGTGGTCGCACCGGATTGCGTGGCCGTCGCCGCCTGCGGCGGTCACCTGCCGCGCGGTGGTGTCGATGGTGCGTTCGCCGTCGCCGGTGGTACGCCCCGTGACGTAGACGGTTGCGCCGCGCTCGCCGAGGGCGATGGCGATGCCCTTGCCGACGCCGCGGCTGGCGCCGGTCACCACCGCGATCTTGCCCTTGAGGTCAGTCATCTGTTGTTTCCTGCTGCGTTCGTTGCTGCTGCTTTCGTTGCCACCGCGCTCGTTGACGGGGTCGCGGCGCGCGCTTCGCGTGCGTCGACGTTCGTGCCAGCGCCCCCTGAAGCAAAACCGTCAGGGTCGCCTGTTTCGGCGGCGCGGACTCGACCATACCTGACGCGTCCGGGCAAGTGGCCCGGGCCGGCAGCATGCACGGCTTGCGGCCGAGCGGCGCCCGCGTTCGGCTTCCATGGGCTGTGGCGCCTGCGGTAGTGATCAGCTTCAGGTGCTGGCTGCAGGGTATGCGCGTCCAGGCATCCGCCGTAGTCTAGCGACGGCCATCGGTGCCTCGCTTTCCACTTCATCGCGCCGCGCACGTCGACGACCGGCGGCCTTACAGAGGGCCCGGGCGAACCGCCGGGCACATCGCCCGCAAGTTCCCTGCCTCGCGCCGCAACCGGAGCCTTCCATGCCGGATTCCTTTCGGGAAGACACGCCGCCTTCAACGCAGGGCCCGCCACCCGCCGTGCCGCGCGCATCTGCCGCGGCCGGGTACTGGCAGAACCAGAATGGATCGCTGCTCGAACTGGAGATCGACGACGACGGTGCCGTGGCTGGATGGTTCGAGTCGCGCAAGGGGCGCGCGGCGCGCGGCCAGCGTTTTCCCGTGCTCGGGAGGGCGAACGGCGGGTTGGTGAGCTTCCTGGTGGACTTTCGGACAGACACCGACGACCTCGCGTCGATCACGAGCTTCTCGGGGCGACTGGCGGCCGCGCCGAACGGCGCCCAGGTGCTGCACACCCTGTGGGTCCTCGCGCGCGGCTTCGAGGATGCAGAGCGCACGCGCCCAACCCAGCCGTGGAACAGCTTCCTGGTCAACGCCGACGTGTTCCACCGCCCTGGTGAAGGCGCGTGAGCGAGCACGAGGATCCGCAGGCGTCCTGGTTCGAGGAACGGCAGTCCGCCTGGCTCTATCGCCGCATCGCGGCGCGCGAGCGTGACCCGGTCAAGCAGGGCATGTTCGCGACGCTGTCCGACGCCGCGGAGCGGCAGGCCATGTACTGGTCCCGCCAGCTTGAGGCCGCGGGGCGGCCGACGCCCGAGTTCATGCCCAGCCGGCGCGCGCACATCGTCGCGTGGCTCGTCGATCGCCTCGGGCCGAGCGCGATGCGGCAGGCGCTCGCGGCCATCAAGGTGCGGGGCGTCTCGGTGTACCAGCCTGAACTCATGACCAACAGCGGCCATGACTCGCCGGCCACGGTGCACGACGTCGGCGGGCGGCACCGCGGTGCGAGCGGCGGCATGAGCGGCGGCAACCTGCGTGCCGCGGTATTTGGCGCCAACGATGGCCTCGTCTCGAACGCGAGCCTCATCATGGGGGTGGCGGCGGCTGCCGGCGGCGACCCGAGGACGGTGCTGATCACCGGGGTGGCGGGCTGGCTCGCGGGTGCCCTTTCCATGGCCGCGGGCGAGTACGTGTCGGTGCGCTCCCAGCGCGAGCTGTACGAGTACCAGATCGCGCTCGAGCGACAGGAACTCGCGCTGTATCCCGAGCAGGAGGCGGAGGAGCTCGCACTCATTTACGCCGCCCGCGGCATGGCGCCTGCGAGTGCGCTCGCGCTCGCGCGGCAGCTCACGGCAGATCCCGTGCAGGCGCTGGCAGTGCTTGCACGGGAGGAACTCGGGCTCAATCCGGACGATCTCGGGTCGCCCGGCGGTGCCGCAGTCACCTCCTTCGCGTCGTTCTCGATCGGCGCACTGGTGCCGCTGATGCCCTTCCTGCTCCTGCCGGGCGAGTTCGCACTGCTCTGGGCTCTCGGGCTGACGGCACTCGCGCTTGCAGGCGTTGGCGGAACGATCAGCCTGTTCACGGGCCGCGGCGCACTGGGCGGCGCGCTGCGCATGCTGCTCATCGGTGGCGGTGCAGGCGCGCTCAGCTATGCGCTCGGTGCGCTGCTGGGCATCGCGCTCGCCTGAGCAGCCACCAGCGTGCTGAGTGGAGCCAAGGGTTCATCGGGTGCGCCAGCCTGCAGTCGCAGCAGTTGCACGAGTTCGATCGCCGTACGCGGTGCGCCCAGCAGATAGCCCTGGCCGAAGAGGCAGCCGGCGCGCACGAGGCGTTGCCGCTGGTCCTCGGTCTCGATGCCCTCCGCGATCAGCTCGCGGCCGATCTGCCTGCACAGGCCAACCACCGTGTCAGTGAGGAGCAGCGCATCCCGCGACGAACTGAGCCGCTGAACGACGCTGTTGTCGAGTTTCACGCGCTGCACCGGCAGCCGCGTGATGGCATTGATCGAGCTCGCTTCCGCACCGAAGTCGTCGATGGTGATCGCGAAGCCGAGCGCGCGCAGCGATTGCAGCCATTGCTGTGCAAGGTCGAGGTCGCGTGCGAGCAGGCGTTCGGACAGTTCCAGGCTGATGCGCGACGTGGCGATGCCGCTCTCGAGCACGCATTGATGCAGCGTGCGCACGAACTGGCCGTCGCCGATGTGCCGGCCGGACAGGTTCAGCGCGAGCGATGGCACGACGTACCCGGCGGCATCGAAGCCCTGCAGGTGTCGGAGGCCCTGGCGCAGTGCCCACAGGTCGAGTTCACGCATGAGGCCCGCGTGCTCACTCGCGTCAAGGAACGCTGCCGGTTCGAGCAGCCCGCGCTGGGGATGCTGCCAGCGCAACAGGGCCTCGATGCCCACGAGGGCACCGTGCAACTTCGATCGGCCTCCAGCCCATGACGAACCGGCGTCGCGTGGCGCGGCGAACGCCTCATCTTCCGTAGCGATCCGCACGGTCGTCTGGAGCGCACCGTCTGCGTCCGCCGGCTGCAGCGCGAACATCGGCTGGTAGAACAGCGTGAGTTCGTCCTCCGCAAGCGCCTGCTCGAGTGCATGCGCGAAACCCATGCGCTCGGTGAACTGCGAGCTCAGCGAGTCTGCATAGAAGCGGTAGGTGTTCCGGCCCTGCTGCTTGGCCTGGTACATCGCGTGGTCGGCACGCTGGGCGAGGCTCGTCGCGTCGCCGCCGTCGCTGGGGATCATCGCGATGCCGATGCTCGAGGTCACCTCGAGCCGGTTGCCGCCCACGATCAAGGGCGCACGCAGCACGGCCAGCAGGTTCTCGGCAACCTGTCCCGCGGCGTCGACGTCGCGAACTTCGTGCAGCAGCACGTTGAATTCGTCGCCACCAAGTCGCGCCACCGTGTCCTCACGCCGCACGGCATGCCGCAGGCGATCCGCGATTCCCTTGAGCAGCTCGTCTCCGACATCGTGGCCGTGGGTGTCGTTCACCGCCTTGAACTGGTCAAGATCGAGGAACAGCAATGCCGCCGGCTTGCCCGAGCGCCGTGCGTGCTGCAGCGACTGCTCGAGCCGATCCATGAACAGGCGCCGGTTCGCAAGGCCCGTGAGCGGATCGTAGAAGGCGAGCCGCTCCATCTGCTCCTGGCTGCGCTTGATGTCGGTGATGTCGACCAGTTGCACGATCAGGTAGGGCGCTTCGTCGGTGTCTTCCTGCTGCAGCACGGCGTGCAGGATGGCCTGCCGTAACTGGCCGTCGGGCCCGAGCAGGGTCTGTTCGCGGTGCAGCGGCACATCGCCCGCATGCAACTGCTGCAGCAGTGCGTGGCAGAGACCCGCGCGCTCGTCCTCTGGCACCACCGTGGTGAAGCCGAGACCCCCGAGGGTGTCGCGCTTCACGCCGAGCATGTCGGCAAGCCAGTGATTGCCGTCGATGATGCCGAGCTGGGCGTCGACCAGCGCGACGCCGATCGGCGCGTCCTCGAAGGCATTGCGAAAGCGCGCGTCGGCCCGCCGCAACGCCTGCTCGGCGCGCCGCTGGTCGCGTATGTCGCGCACGAGCGTCAGCACGCAGGCCTCGCCATCGAGGTTCACGGATGTCGCCGACACCAGGGCGGGAATGGCATCACCGTTGCGGTGCCGCAGGTCGAGCTCGAGGTTCCTGAAGCCGCCAAGTCGCTGCAGCATCTGCAGGGCATGGTGGGCGGAGGGTGGGTCGCTGAACACGTCGAGTGACACGACCAGCTTGCCGATCAGCTCCTCCCTGGCATAGCCGGCGATCTCGCACATGTAGTCGTTGACGTCGACGATCACCCGGTCGCTCGCGCGCACGATGACGATGCCGTCGGGCGCGGCATTGAACACCATGGTGAACTTGCGCTCGATCTCGCGCAGGGCATGCCGCGTCTGCTCGCTGTCCGTCTCGTCGCGCACCACCAGCAGCAAGGCGAGCTCGCCATCGATCTCCGTGTAGCGGGCGGAGATGCGCGCCTCGAGCGGCTGGCCGGTTCCGCTGTGGCGCAGGGTCACCCGTTCATCGAGCCCGGTGGCGCTGCTGCGCAGGCGGACAAGGAAGCCCCGTGCCATTTCTACCGTCGGCCAGAGGCCGAGGCCATCGAGCGCGTTGCCGATCGCCTGCTGCCTGCTGACACCGAGCAGGCGCGTGAACGAGGGGTTGAAGTCCAGCACCAGCAGGTCCGTGGCGCGGGCGATCACGATGCCATCGGCGCTGGCGTGGAACACCGAGGCGAACTTGCTCTCGTTGCGTGCGAGTGCGCGTTCGATCGCTATGCGGTCGGTCACGTCGCGGGCGTTCAGCACCAGCCCCTGCAGCCCGGATGTTGCGCGGTGGTCGGTGATGCGCATGTCGACATGCAGCGGCTCGGCACCTGGACGCAGCAGGCGCAGGCGATCCAGGTGCACGCTGCGCGTCTCGCCGCTGCGGCTGTCCGCAAACTCGGCGAGGCAGCCCAGCCAGCGGGCGCGGTCGCCCGCGTGCACGAGTTCGGTGAATGGCAGGTCGACAAGCGGACGCTCGCCTGCGCCGAGTCGTTCACCCAGATTGCGACTCACCTGACGGACCCGGCCGTCGAGGGCGATCACGGCGGCAAGGTCGGTCGAGAATTCGGTCAGCGCCTGGAACGAGGTGGTCGCGCTGGCGTTAGCGAGCCGCGCGGCCAGCGATGCCTCGCCGCGCGGGCTCTGGACGATGGCGGTGCCTGCGGTGGGCTCTGCAGCGGCTGGCGGCGATGTGACTGCGTGCGCGGCGGCGATGGCCGCCGGTCTGGCCGTGTCAGGGCGCCGGCTCACGATGCTCAGGAGCAGTGCGATGGCTGGCAGCACGGCCGCACCCTGCCAGGGCCATGGCAGCGTGAGGAGCATGAGCAAACCCAATGCCGCCGCGAGTGCCGCGAGGGCGATGCGTGCATGCAGCGAGTTCATCGCCTGGTTGCTGCCCGCGATGAGGTCCGCGGAATGGCCGGCATCGCCGCGTCGGTCCACCTCGAATCGGATGCCATGCCCATCGCTGCGTCCTGCCGTGCCGCCATCGCCAGCGACGTGTTGCCGATTCCAGTCGGAACGCGGTCCGAGTGCCGTGTCATCGACGAGCGGCGCCGGAACTGCAGTGCGGCTGCCCGAAAGATGGCGCGCCCGCGCAACGACGCGCGTGCCGGCGTTGCAGGCCCGTTCGTTCAGCGTAGCAGCAGGTGGGAAATCGCCACGGCGGGAAGGGGGCGCTCTAGCGCCCTGGCTTGCGGGCCTGCCCCGCGCGAATCTCCGCCGTCATGCGCTGGTGGCCCTCCGGATCGAGGATCATCGATGCGAAATAGGCCAGCATGTCGCGGTGAATCTGCGTCAGGTGGAGGCGTTCCATCGTCTGTTCGCCGCGCGGGCTGACGGCGAAGCGGTAGCAGTCGTGCAGCGTCTGGCCGACGCCAAGCACCGGCGCGATGCGCGTGTTGAGGTAGTCGTGCAGCGGCTCCAGGTCGGCCTCTGCGAGCTGTGCGTCCGCCGGGTCCAGCACCACGTTCGCCCACAGCGTGGCGATGAACACGCTGTAGATGTCCTTGTCGATGAACGCGCCATCGGCGATGCCCGAGCGCTCCACGATCGCCTCGAGAGCCGGTTCGTAGAGCGCATGGAAGCGGGCATCGGGACGGGGAGCGGGCATGGACGGACGCCGTGGCGGTGTGCCGACGAGTATATGCAGCAGCGGACACCTGCGTTCCGGCGTGTGCTGACCCGCGAGTCGGGGTGCGCTGCGTGCCACAGCGTGGTCTGCGGCGTTGCCGGGCACGGCGGCCATCGCTAGTCTGCCGCGGCGGCTGGCGCGCAGCCGGGGTCGCTTCCCGCCCAGCGCGGTTGCCGCTGGATAGCACGTACCACCCACCGCCCCTCCATCCCTCCATCCCTCCTTCCCTCCATCACACAGGAAGACCCATCACCGTGTTTGCCGGACTTCGCTTCGCCCCCGTGGCGATCCCGCCGGAAGCCGAGGCGCTGCGCCAGGACGTTCGCACGTTCCTGCGCGATGCCATGCCTGCCGCCCGACGGCCCAACTCCGACTTCGCCTCCAGCCATGACTCCGAGTTCAGCCGAAGGCTGGGCCAGCGTGGCTGGATCGGCATGACCTGGCCGGTGAAGTTCGGCGGCGGTGGGCGCACGTTCTTCGAGCGCTACGTCGTGACGGAGGAAATCCTCGCGGCAGGCGCGCCGGTGGGCGCGCACTGGATCGCCGACCGGCAGAGCGGCGCGTTGCTGCTGCGTTACGGCAGCGAGGAGCAGCAGGCGTACTTCCTGCCGCGCATTGCCGCCGGCGAGTGCTTCTTCTCGATCGGCATGAGCGAGCCGGATGTGGGCTCGGACCTCGCCTCCGTGCGCACCCGCGCGGACAAGGTCGAGGGCGGCTGGCACGTCAACGGCCGCAAGATCTGGTCGACCGGCGCGCACAAGAACCACTACATGATCGCGCTGGTGCGCACCGAAGGCGGGCCGGAGAACCGGCACAAGGGCCTGTCGCAGATGATCATCGACCTGCGGCAGGAGAAGGGCATCCACATCCGCCCCATCAAGAACCTGGCAGGTGAGGTGGACTTCGCGGAGATCCTGTTCGAGGACTTCTTCGTGCCGGACGACCGTGTGGTCGGCGAGCCCGGCAACGGCTGGGAACAGGTGACGAGCGAGCTCGGCTACGAGCGCAGCGGACCCGAGCGCTTCCTGTCCTCGCTGCGGGTTTTCGTGGAGCTCATTCGTGCGGTGGGCCACAACCCGGACGTGCACCAGGCCGCGGTCATCGGCCGGCTCACGGCGCATTATCTGACGCTGCGCAAGATGTCGATTTCCGTGGCGGGCATGCTGCAGGACGGTGCCGATCCCGCAGTGGAAGCCGTGCTGGTGAAGGACGTGGGCAACAGCTTCGAGCAGAGCGTGATGGACGCGGTGCGGCAGGTCGCGCCCAGCGGCCATCCGGCGCTGCGGGCAGCGCTGGACGACGCCCAGTCCTATGCGCCTTCGTGGTCCATCCGCGGCGGCACCCGTGAAATCCTGCGTGGCGCCATCGCCCGGGGGCTCGGACTGCGATGAGCGAAGTCACACAACTGATCAACGACACCCTCGATCGCATCCTGCGCGACGGCGTGGATGCCGGCGTGCGCGACCGCGCCGAAGCAGGGGAATTCCCGCATGCACTCTGGAAGACGCTGGTGGACTCGGGCCTCACGGTTGCGAGCGTGCCGGAAGCCCTTGGTGGTCCGGGCCTCGAGCTCGCCGAAGCCTTCGCGCTCACCCGTGCGCTCGGCAACCATGCGGCGCCGCTGCCGCTGGCCGAACACCTGCTGGCGGTGCGCGTGCTGGCAGAGCAGGGCCTGCCCATGCCGGAGCAACCCATGACGCTCGTGTGCACGGGATCTGGCGACACGCTGTCGATGGCGGCGGGGCGCGCCAGCGGCAGTATTGCGGCAGTCCCGTGGGCCAGTGTCTGCGGGCAGATTCTCGTGGTGCTGCCAGGTGGTCAGGCGGGGCTGCTGCAGCGGGCCGACGTGCAGCTCACGACCGGCCGCAACATCGCGGGTGAGCCCTGGGATGCGTTGTCCTGCACCGATGCGCCGGTGCAGCCGATCGACCTCGGTGCCTGGTTGCCTGACAACCTCACGCTGGCGCTGGCGCTCATGCGTGCGGTGATGGCGAGCGGGGCGATGGCGGCGGTGCTGCACACGTCGATCGACTACGTGCAGATGCGCAAGCAGTTCGGCAAGCCGATCTCCGGCTTCCAGGCCGTGCAGCACTCACTCGCCGTGCTGGCGGGCGAGGTCGCCGCGGCTCAGCGCATTGCCGATGCGGCCCTGGAGTCCCACGGCACGGCCGCGTTCCCGCACGAGGTCGCGGCGGCGAAGGCGCGCACGGGCGAGGCGGCGGGCATCGTCGCCGCGCTCGCGCACCAGGTGCACGCGGCGATGGGTTTCACCCACGAGCACCACCTCCACCACTTCACGCGGCGCCTGTGGGCTTGGCGTGACGACTACGGCAACGAGGCGCACTGGCAGCGTGAACTCGGGCGCGCCATCTGCGTGGCCGGGGCAGACAACGCCTGGGGCTTCCTCACGACGTCGGGCGCAGGACGCTGGCAGGCTTCCTGAGGATGGGCAGGCCCGGGCGGTCAAGGGGACGCTGAGCGTGGCACGCCCGCTCGCGCCGCCGGCCGAAGCACTGGGCGTCGCGCGCCCGATGCGCGACGTGCCGGTGGCAGTGAGCGCCTGCCTGCTCGGCGAGCCGGTGCGGTTCGACTCGGGCCACAAGCGCAGTGCGCTGTGTCACGAGCGCCTGGGCGACCTGTTCCGCTACGTTCCGCTGTGCCCCGAGGTGGCGATCGGCATGGGCGTGCCGCGTGAACCGATCCGGCTCGTTGGCAATGCGCAGGCATATCGCGCAGCGGGCGTGCGCTCGCCCATGCTGGACCCGACTGCAGCGCTGCGCACCTATGCAGACGAGATCGTGCAGGCGCAGCGCCACGTGATCTGCGGCTACCTGTTCATGAAGAACTCGCCCAGCTGCGGCATGGAGAGGGTGAAGGTGTATTCGTCTGCCGGCGCGCCGGTGGCGAACGGGCCGGGCATCTACGCGGGTTCCGTGCTGGCGCAACTGCCGTGGCTCCCGGCGGAGGAGAGCGGGCGCATGAACGAGGCTCGCCTGCGCGAGAACTTCGTGACCCGCGCGCTGACGGTCGCGCACTGGCGCGCGCTGGAGCACGCAGGCATGACGCGGCAGCGGCTGATCGCCTTCCACAGCTGCTACAAGTTCCTGCTGCTGGCGCATGGCGCAACCGCGTACAAGGCGGCCGGACGATTGCTATCGGACCTTTCCGGCGACCTTGCGGAGAAGGCGGCCGCGTACTTCGAGCTGCTGATGGCGGCGCTTGCAAAGCCCGCCACGCGGCGTGGCCATGCCAACGTGCTGCAGCACCTGCAGGGCTACGTGTCCGATGCTCTGGATGCACCCACGCGTGCCGAGCTGGGCGCCAGCATCACCTCGTACCGTCGGGGCGAGGTGCCGCTGATCGTGCCGATGACCCTTCTGCGGCACCTGCTGCGGCGCTTCCCGGATGCCTATGCCACCGCACAGGTGTACCTCGACCCGCATCCACCGGCGCTCGGGCTGCGCAACGAGATCTGAGCTGCGCACGGGACCCGGGGCAAGCGCTGCGATCGCACGCAGGCCGGGTGTAGCCTGCGTGCTCGGGAACAGGGCTGGCGGGGGAAAGCACAGATGCTGACGGCACCGGAAAACGAAACGCTTACACGCACCGGCGCCGACACGCCGATGGGCCGGCTGTTCCGCCGCTACTGGCAGCCTGCGCTGCTGTCGCGCGAGCTGCCCGGGCCGGACTGTGCACCGAAGCGCCTGCGCATCCTCGGCGAGGATTTTCTTGCGTTCCGCGACAGCCGCGGCGTTGTCGGCATCGTCGAGCCTCGCTGCCCGCACCGCGGCGCGGACCTGT
>SXGT01051479.1_pt1 | contig 14199 bp, 9 predicted proteins | sample 3176221 | NCBI WGS metagenome assembly SXGT01 (sample SAMN11356862, study PRJNA531348) | freshwater metagenome | isolation source: freshwater sample F1-120 | place: China: Fuxian Lake, Yuxi | collected 2017-12-25 | reverse complement strand
GTTTCAGCGCCGTTCCGCCAAAACGGCGCGCGCCCGCTTGGCCATCGACGATTCGAACGACTCTTTCTTGACGACGATCTTCCGTCGGAGTTCGGCGTCTTTCAGTTCCTTGCGGGCGGAGGACGAAAGCCGCGGTTCGAGGTCGCGGGCGTCGAGGCCGCCCGGATAGCAGGCGTGGAAGCCGGCCAGTGCGCGCTGGTAGCCCTCTTGGCCTTTCACTTTGCGCACGCCTTCGAGGACGGCGGAGACGACCTCGGCGCGCTCGTCGGGCGAGAACTTCTTGTAGCGGGCGACGGTCGCTCCCCAGTCGTCGAAGAACGGGCCGATCGGCAGGAGCAACTCCGGGTCCCGACGCAGGGCCCGCGCTTCGCGCAAGGGATAGTGCCGATGTCCCTCCGCCGCCATGCACTCGCGGTAGAGCGCGCAGGCGAGCGCGAAGGTTCCGCCGTAGCGCTCGGGGCGTTCGTGGGCGAGCTTGCCGAAAGCCGTCCTTTGCGCGTCGCCGAAATTCGCGCCGCCCTTCGCCGAGAGTCCTTGATCGACGTCGCCGACATTGTGGGTGACGATGGCGGACAGAAGCAGGAGGTCTTTTTCTCGTCCGGGCTTCTTGCGCAGGGACTCGAAGGCACGAGCTTCGCGGCGAAGCTCTTGATCGACCTCGGCTTCGAATTCGGCGGCTCCTTCGGCGTCCCCGGCGGCAAAGAGGCCGAGCATTCCGCCGCAGAGGATGGAAAGCCGTTCGCCGTCGTGGCCGGCGACGACCTCGCCGTCGACTTCGATGTAGCGTCGGCTGTTCTGTCGCATGTCCCATTGCTTGGTCGCGCGGACGAAGTCCTTCAAGCGTGCGAACTCGTCCGCCGGCCGGGGACCGAACCAGAGGTGGTCGCGAATCTTCGTATCGACGTCCGTCGGCACGTAGGTCGCGGCCGATCCGAAATGCGAGGCGACGCAAAGCGCGAAGTAGTCCGTCAGCTGGGCGGGCGAGGGCGTTTCGACGGCGACGATTTCGCTGCGTTCGGCGGCGCGTCGGAGGACGACCCACCAACCGAGCGGCTCTGCCGCGTCGTCGCCGATGCGCTCTCCTTTGAATGCGGGCGGCTTCGAAAACGCTGCGACCGACCCGTCGAACAGGTACGGCGCGGCGCTTCTGACGAGTCCGAGCAGATTGTTCGGGCCTATGAAGCCGCCGAAGGCTCCGCGACCTTCCGCCGCGGGAGTCTCGTGGCCGGGCGTGTCCGATGGGGCGCGAGTCATCCGGAAGGGTTATCTGCTATGACGCCGTCGGGATCAATCTTGTGGAAAAGAACATGCGCAAAGAACCGGACGGGAAGCGGCGGCCTTTGGCGGTCGTGACCGGGGCTTCTTCAGGGATCGGCGAGGAAATCGCCAGAGTTCTCGCTGCAAAAGGCTGCGACCTGCGGCTCGTCGCTCGACGGGAGGATCGCCTCCGGACTTTGGCGAAGGAACTCTCCTCACAGTTCGGGGTGGACGTCGTTTTCGACGTCGTCGATCTAGCCGATTCGGCGGCGCTCGATGTGTGGATCGCGGCGGTCCGCGAGGCGCGCCGACCTCCGGCTTGGCTGATCAACAACGCGGGTTTCGGGGCGCATGAAGCGACGCTCAAAGTGCCTTCCGGACGGTTCCGCGAGATGGCGCGCCTCAACATCGAGGCGGTCCTGATGGCGTCCCGCCTCATCGGTGAGGACATGGCGGCCGAAGGGAGCGGGCGCATCGTGAACGTCGCGTCCACGGCCGCGTTCCAAGCGGTGCCATGGTTCGGTGTTTACGCGGCGACCAAGGCGTTCGTCTTGCATTTCAGCGAAGCGTTGGCCGTCGAACTGCGCGGCAGAGTCGGCGTGACCGCTCTTTGTCCCGGGCAGACGAAGACCGAGTTCGTGGGCTCGGCCAACATGGACGGTCGATTCGATCGGATGCCCGCCATGACGGCCCGCGCGGTCGCGGAAATCGGGATCGCCGCCGCGGAAAAGGGAAAAATCGTATGCGTCCCGGGCAACCTGAATCGACTGCAGACATTTCTTTCGATGAAGTTGCCGCGCTCCTTCATTCGAACCTGCTCCACCAAGCTGTTTAGACGCCCTTGACCTAAATGAAGCTCATGTGGCAGTTAGCGACGGACTAGTGAGCACGAGGCCTTGCCCGCAAGCAGGCGGCTGATCGACGGACACCGGTATCTCATAGCTACGACGGGGCTTAACGCGCAGTTCATATGCGCCGAGTTTCTGCGCAAGTTTAGTTCTCGCCCGGGAGTCGGTGGGTATACTCCGACCTCGTTACTGACAGCGGCATGCCGGATCGAAGCGCGCTCCCCGCAACGCGCCCGCTTGATCCGGCCAACGAAAACTGAGAGGCGTCCGGCGCGTACGTCGTCGAACGTTTCGAACCCCATGAAACGAAGTCTTTTCAAAATCCTCGCCTTGTTGGGTGCAGGTTTCGGCTCCGTCAGCGAAGCCCAAGTTCCGCAATGGCTCGACGTCGCGCCGTCGTGCAACGTCCTCGAGCCCGCGGGCTCGGGCCCCGAGCTCACTCGCGGCGCCGCGATCGCCGACTTCAACGGCGACGGCATGGTCGACATCGTCATCCCAAGCTCGATCGGCGCTTCTTATAGGGCGTACCTGAACCTCGGCGGATGGTTCTTCATCGACGTCTCGCCGGTCGCCGGCATGGGGCCGACCGACGAGTCGAAAATGTGCGCGCCGGCCGATTTCGACACCGACGGCGATCTCGACATCTTCGTGTGCGTCCGCGGCGGGCCTAGCCGGCTCTTCCAGAACAACGGCATGATGATGTTCACCGAGATCGGCGCCTCCGCGGGCCTCGGTTTCGTCGATCAAGCTTTCCATGCTTCGTGGGGCGACTACGACCGCGACGGCGACCTCGATCTCTACGTCGGCATTCGTCCGATCCCCGGAACGCCCGCGCCGAACCGGCTCTTGCGCAACAACGGCGACGATACGTTCACCGATGTGACGGCCGCCGCAGGCGTCGCACACAACTCGCTGACCTTCGCGTGCATGTGGTTCGACTACGACGCCGACGGTTGGCCGGATCTGCTGGTCAGTTCGGATCTCGAGTTCAATCCGGCGCGCTTGCCGAACGCCCTTTACCGAAACAACCACGACGGCACGTTCACCAACGTCGGCGCGGCGGTCGGATTCGATCAGCCGATGCAGGCCATGGGCATCGACGTCGCGGACATCGGCAACAACGGCCGGCCGTGCATCTACATGAGCAACACGGCCACCTCGATGGGCGCCCAGTTCGGCAACCCGACGACCGACGGCCATGTGATGTTGCTTTGGAATCCGGTTTCGCAGTCGTTCGACCGCGTCGAGCAGAGCTACGGCACCCGCGGCGACGACGTCGGCTGGGCCAATTTCTTCTTCGACTACGACAATGACGGACGAGAAGACCTCTTCGTCCAGCACATGGGCTCGCCGAGCGCGCTTTTCAAGAACACGCCGAGCCTGCCTTGGGCGAACTACGGGTATGTCGCGGGTTTCACCGACATCCTGTCGGAGTGCGCCGCAGGCCATGGGGACTTCGACAACGACGGATCGATCGACATCCTGCAGCCTCGCCTCGGTTCCGCAGTCTGCATCATGCGGAATCCGGCGACTTGGGGCGGTAACCGCTGGCTCAAGGTCAAGTTGGTCGGGACGACGTCCAATCGCGACGGATACGGAGCGCGCATTCGCGCCGCTACCACCGGCGACGGCGTCATCCGCACGGCCTGGATGAAGTCCGGCACCGGCTTCGTGGTCGGCAACGAGCCGATCGTTCATATCGGGCTCGGCGCCAACATGACCGTCGGTACGCTCGAGATCACTTGGCCGAGCGGCGTCGTGCAACTCGTCTCGAACGTCGCTTCCAACCAGCGGATCGTCGTCACCGAGCCTTCGATGATGCTCGGCGCTCCGGAAGCAGGCGATATGCGAGCGTGGCAAGTCTTCTCGGAGACCGACCCTTCGCGCGTGTTCGTGACCGCACTTTCGGCGGGGACTTCCGGCTTTCCGGTCGGTGATCGCTTCGTCCCGCTCTCGCCGGACGAACTCTTTGCCGCATCGCTCGTTCCCGGAAACCCGTTCATCACCGGCAACATCGGGTTGCTTGATGCCCTCGGACATGCATCGGGGACGGTCTGGACGCCCTCCATCCCGGCGCTTGCGGGCTTCAGCTTCTACGCCGCGACGATCACGCTTGACGTGAGTCCGGCGGTCAGCGCGCGTTCGGTCCTCGGTCCGGTGACCATCACCCTCTAAGCCTCGGGTGCGGCGGGCGAAAGCTCGCCGCCCACGGCTCGATCAAACAACCTCATTATTTGTTTCCGACGCTGCATCGCGGCGTAGTGAGACTTCCGTCATGACTCAGACCTCGACTTTTACGGCCGGCCTCGCGGCACTGGTTTTCGGGCTTTCGGTCGCAACCGCCGCCGCGCAGGCCCCGGAATCCGCCAATATCTTGCGGGTGCAGGGTCGCCTTTCGACTACGGGCGGCGCACCATTGAACGGCCCTACGACGGTCACGTTCCGCGCGTACGACGCGCCGACGAACCCTTCGACCACGATCTGGACGGAGACGCGCGTCGTCAATGTCGTCGGCGGCCTTTTCACCGCCGATCTCGGCACCATCAATCCGCTCCCCAGCACGCTCTTCTTGACGCCGGGCGCTGATCGTTGGCTCGGCATGACGGTTCCGCCGGACGCCGAAATGACGCCGCGCATGCGCATGGTCGCCACGGCTCTTGCGCAACGAGCGAAGCAGGCCGACGACGTCCTTGGCCGTTCAATCAATCCGAGCGACGTGAAGATCGGCGGTGTTCAAGTCATCAGTCCCACGGGCAATTGGGTCGGACCGCCTACCGGGCTCGTCGGTCCGACCGGCGCGACGGGCAATCAGGGCCCGATCGGTGTGACTGGCCCGACCGGCGCGACCGGCCTGACCGGTGCGACCGGCGCCGTCGGCCCGCAAGGCGATGTCGGCCCGACGGGTGCGACCGGAGCCACCGGCGCGGTCGGTCCGCAGGGCGACGTGGGTCCGACCGGTGCGACCGGCCTGACCGGTGCGACCGGCGCCGTCGGCCCGCAAGGCGACGTCGGCCCGACGGGTGCGACCGGAGCCACCGGCGCGGTCGGTCCGCAAGGCGACGTGGGTCCGACCGGTGCGACCGGCGCGGTCGGCCCGACGGGTGCGGCCGGTGCTGTCGGTCCGACCGGCGCTCAGGGGCCGAACGTCGTCGACGGGTCGACCTCGATCACGACCGGCGTCATTACGTCGATCCATATTCTGAACGGCACGATCGTCAACGAAGACATCTCGGCGTCGGCGGCGATCGAGGGCTCTAAGCTGGCGAGCCCCCTCACGGTGGCGTCGGGCTCGGTCAAGATGAAGAGCGGCGGCGGCAACGTCGGAACCGGAGCGGAAGATTCCGCGACCGCGTTGAACGTGGCCGGGAAGATCCTCACAGATTCCGCGACGGCTCGGACATCCGCCGACGGCGGCCCGACGCGCGGCATCATCGTCCGCGAGATCATGGCTACGACCACGACCGCGGGCACCGTGCTGTTCGACAACGGCGTTTGGAAGCTGAAGGTCGGCACCGGCAACATCCTTCAGGCCGAAGCTCAAACGAACGACGGCTACATCCGCGGCATGGCCTACGACTCGGTTCTCACGACGTTGAGCCCTGTAGATTTCACCGACACGACCAGCGGAACGTCAGAGACGGTCGGCACCGCCGACGACACCATGGTGGACGTTTTCCTCGCCGGAAACGGCGCCGGGGAATGGGTGCACGTGCGCGTTCATCGCAAGACGGCGGGCGCCCGCTGGGTCGGAACGATCACCGCGACGACGGCCGGTAGCTGAGCGGAAGGAGCAGACTGATGTCCTTCTCACTCTTACGACCGGCGTTTGCGCCCAGGTTGGCGGCGGTCTTGGCCGTCGCAAGCGTCTGCGCGTTTGCGCAGGACGCGGCGAGCGCGAGCGTGAAGTTCGAGCTCATCAACCTTTCAGGCGGCGCGACCGTCATGGCGTCGGGCACGAAGTCCGCCGCCCTGTCGCTTGAGCCGCTTGCCGGGACGATGTCGAGCGCGGGCGTCGTCGCCGATTTGGGACTCCTTGGTCCCTTCGACGTCGAACCTTTCAGCGGACCTCAGATCCTCGACGTTTCGCCTTCGGTCGGATCCTGTTCCGGCGGAGATCTCGTCCGCATCCGCGGCCTGAATTTCAACCAAGGAGGAATGGGCGCGTCGGTCACCGTCAAGATCGGAGACGCACCTTCGTTCCTGCCTTCGTCCGTCACGGATCAAGAGATCTTCTTCGTGACTCCGCCCGGGAATCCGGGAGCCGCGTCGATACGCGTGACGACTGCGTTCGGCACGATCGTGCTGGACGGGATGTACCAGTTCGTCTGTCCGGGCGGCCCGCCGGTGACGGTCTTCGCGATCAGCCCCGTGTTCGGCGACCTGGACGGCAACACGTTGACGACTCTGACCGGTCTGTCGTTCGTCCCGGGAACCGTGGTCCTTTTCGACGGGCAGCCGGCGACGAACATTACGATCGTCAATCCGCAGACGTTGACCTGCCGGACTCCGGCGCACGCCGTCGGATTTGCGACGCCTACGGTCGTCAACGTTCAAGGCGTCAGCTCGTTGCCTCTTGGATTCGAGTACAAGGCGTTCGCCAAAGTCGTGAACCTCGGCGGCGGCTGTCCGGGCAGCTTAGGTCAGCCCCAGAACTTCGTCGGCGGAGCGTTGCCGATCGTGGGCGGGGCTCCATTCAACATGATCTTGGCGGCAGGTAAGCAAAATGCTCCGGCGGGCCTGATCCTCGGTCCGGAAGTTCCGGGGGGGTGGGTGGTCCTCGGCACCTCCTGTCTCGCCATGGTCGACCCGCTCGATTTCCTGTTCTTCCCGACTACGTCCAGTCCGTTCGGGACCGCTTTCCTGACGTTCCAGATCCCGAATGCTCCGCAATTAATCGGCTATTCGTTCGCTTCCCAGTGGTTCGTCATCGACGAAGGCGGCGCCTTGGGCATCTTCTCGATGACCAACGGGCTCCGCATTCGCCTCGGCATCGCTCCTTGAGGCCCTGGGGCCGCAGGCGATTTTCGCCCGCGGCCGCCTCGATCCGGTAAACTGACGCCTCCGTTCCGACGGTTGTGGCGCGGCCGCACCCCCGCGCCGCGCGGCAATGACTTCGCGAGCCTGCCATGCCCAACTCACGCCTTCTCTCGGCGATCCTCGCTGCATCGTCGTTCATCGTCGTTGCGCCGGCATTCGCGCAAATTCAACGCGTCACGTTCGTCGGCGACGGGCCCGACCATCAAATGGGGCGGTCTTTCGGCGGCGGCCGCGATCTGACTTTGGACGGCAAGCCGGATTTCATCGTCGGTGCACGGGGAGTGGCCGGGTCCGCGACGTTCGCAGGGCGGGCGTATCTCTTCTCCGGCAACGGCGCTTTCATCCGAACCTTCTCCGGTGCGACCGCAGGGGATGAATTCGGCGTAAGCGTCGCGCTGGTCGACGACGTCAACGGCGACGGAACCGACGACATCCTGATCGGCGCCCGCGGGTTCGACGGGACCGCCGGCGTGAACAGCGGCCGCGCGTACCTGTATCGCGGGGAGACGTCGTCGCATACCAACGACTATCAGTTGATCGCGACGTTCGACGGTCCGGACGCGGGGGCGAATTTCGGTCATTCCGTCGCCGACATCGGCGACGTCGACGGGGACGGATTCGGGGATTTCGCGATCGGGGCGTCCTACATCAACGCCGCCGCTCCGGGCAAAGTCTTCGTTTACTCGGGAGTCACGATGCTCCCCCTTGCGACATTGACCTCGGGCGGCGCCGTAGCCGACAGTTTCGGATATTGGGTCTGCAAGGCGGGCGACGTGGACGGCGACGGATTCGGCGATCTCGCCGTCTCCGCGACGACGGAAGCGACACCTCCGGTCGGCACCGCGGGCATGGTCCGGATCTTCCGCGGCGCTACGCCGGGCAACGTCGCGAATTTTTCGCTGTTTCGCGCGTACCCCGGCGAGCAACATCAGCAGCACTTCGGCATTTCCATGAGCGGGGCGCAGGATCAGAACAACGACGGCGTACCGGACCTTCTGATCGGCTCGAATCTCTTCGACGGCCCCGGCGAGCCTGCCTACGACAATCGTGGCAAGGCCTATGTGTATTCCGGCGCCGACGGCAGCCTGTTGTGGAGTCGGGTAGGCTCCGAATACAAGGATTGGTTCGGCATCGGCGTTGCGATGGCGGGGAATCTGGACGGCCATGGCGGGAGTGAATTCCTCGTCGGCGCCTGCCAGACCGAGAAGGGCGGAAAGGGCCACGTCTACGGCTACTCCGGGACCGGTGACGATCCGCTCTTCGACATCATCGGGGAACTCGGTTCCGGTGCGGCAGGGCAAGGCGATGCGTTCGGCTTCTCCGTCGGAAATCTCCGGGACATGGACGGCGACGGCGCCAACGAGTTTTTCGGCGGCTCCTACGGCTACGACGGTTTCGGCGGAGTGAACGCCGGCAAAGGCTATGTGTTCTCGTCGGCGGTGCGGTGCTTGCACGTCGACCTTCCGCCGCCTCACGTCCTAAAGTCCTATTCGCAGGGTTGGCCACGACTCGGAAACACGATCTTCCTTCGCATCGAAGGCGCGCCGGCGTTCTCATTCGGTGTTTTCGCGTTGTCGCCGGAGTTGAACGCGCAGCCTTTTTTCGGAGGGACGTTGTTTCTTGACCTCGTGGCGATTCTGCCGATCCCGGTCTTCGCCGACGCCTTCGGCAAGTTCGAGTATCCGATCCCGCTTCCGACGGATTCGCTCTTCCTCGGCTTGACCATTCATGTGCAAGCCGGGTTCCTTGACGCATCGCAGGTTCTCGGCGTCGCGCATTCCAACCTGTTGACTCTTACGACTTTCCTGTGAGCGAAACGACCTCGCCCTTCGTCGCCGAAGGGCCGGCCGCGGCGGGGTCGTCCGGGATCTCCCGGATCTCCGCCGCGCTGCTTTTGGCGGTCGCGGCATTCGCGGCGCTCGGCGTTTACGCGAATCACTTCGACAACGGCTTCCGGTTCGACGACATCCACACGATCGTCGACAATCCGGCGATCCGGACGCCGTACGCGTGGCGTGATTTCTACGCCCTCGGCGCCGAGTCGTTCAGCGTCCTCGAGACCAATCGCTCCTATCGCCCGTTGGTCGTGCATTCGCTGGCTTGCGACTACGCAGCGGCAGGCGGACTCGTCCCGCGGAGGTTCCATGCGACGGTGTTCGCGGTCTTCTTGTTCGAGGTCGCCCTGCTCTTCGCCTTGTCGCGCCGGGCGTATGCGTCGCTCGTTCCGAACGGCGATGCACGGCTTTTCGGCGTCGCCGTCGCGGCGTTGCGACTCCTGCATGCCGCTCTGCCCGAGACGCTCAATTATCACATCGCACGGAGCGACGTCTTCGCGACGACTGCAGTCCTCCTCGGTCTATGGCTCTTCACGGCCTTTCCGAGGCTGCGGGCTTTGCACCTCGGGGCCGTCGTCGCCGCCGCCGGCATCCTCGCCAAGGAACCGGCCGCGGTCTATCCGATCTTGGTCGGTGCTTGGGTCCTGCTGATCGAGCGTCGCGGATGGCTGTCGGCGCTCCTCGCGATGTTGCCCGCCGCCGTCGTTTGCGGCGGCGCGTTCTGGTGGACTCGCGGCATGCAGGGCCCGGCGCTGGTCTGGGGCGGGGTCGATCGACTGACCTACGCCGCGACGCAGGCTTGGGTCTTGCCGCAGTACCTCCTTTTCTTTCTTGCGCCGCTCGGCGCGGCGGTCGACCATGACCAACGGTTTCTGACGCCGAGCGATCCTCGCGTGATCGGCGGTGCGGCCGTCCTCCTGACGCTTTGCGCCCTGTCTTTCGCGGCGGCGAAGCGTCCGCGAGGCCGACTGTTCGCGTTCGGCGTGATTTGGTTTTTCGTTGCGGCGGCGCCGACCTCGAGCCTCGTGCCTTTGTACGAAGCGCGCAACGATCACCGCGTCTACTTCCCGTTCGTCGGACTGACGGCGGCTTTCATGGCGGCGCTGTTCTCGCTCGGATCGAAACTGATCGATTGGGCCGGTCCGGCGGGGGAGACGGCGAAGACCCGGCGGTTCCTCGGTGCGGCATTCATCGTCTTACTTGCCGTCCATGGCGCGGGCGTCGTCGTCCGTAACCGTGTTTGGTCTTCCGACGTGACGTTGTGGGAGGAGGCCGTGTCGCGTGCACCGGGGAACGGTCGAGCTTGGATGAACGCCGGGGTGGCCCGCATGCAGTCCGGTTCGTCGGACATCGCACTGGCCCACTTCCTGCGCGCTCGCCAGATCCAGCCGCGTTGGGTGCGCCTCGAAATCAATCTCGGCATTTTGAAAGACTGGACGGGGGATCTTGCGGGCGCCGATGAGCACTTCCGCCTGGCGGCTGAATGCGATCCCCGGGACGCCCGCGTTCCTCTGTGGAACGGGCGGCGCCTGTTGAAGCGCGGACTCGCCTTCGAGGCCGCCGCGCAATTCGGTATCGCCGTGCGGCTCGCTCCGCGGGATCTGACCGCACGGCGCGAACATTTGTCCGCGCTCGAAGCTGCGGATTTGCCGGCGCAACTGGTTGCGGCCGCAGCGGAGGCTCGGGAGGCCTTTCCCACGGACGCGGTGATCGCCGCGGCATTGGAGCGATTGCCGGCAGCCGTTCGCTCCGCCGCCATGGCCGCCGCCGAGACCCCTCCCGAAGCCGGCGCGTATGCCGAGCTCGCGAGCGCGTTGTTCGCCGTCAAGCGCTATGCGGCGGCGGCGACGGCGGCCAGGACGGCCGTCGATCTTGACTCCGCATCCGTCGACGGGTGGGTGAATCTCGGAGCGGCCTACGGCGGACTCGGACGGTATGCCGACGAAATCGCCGCGTGTCGCGAGGCGCTGCGCCTCGATCCGAAGAACCGGCTGGCCGCCGCAAACTTGGCTTGGGCGGAAGGGCGGCTCGCGGTCTCGACCCGGCCGGTCCGGTGATACGCCCGCTACTTGGCCGGCGGCGCGGGGGCGATGCCGATCAACAGCACGAGACGAGCCCCGCCCGTATTGACGACCCCGTGGGGAACGTCCGCAGGGGCGAAGACGACGTCGCCCGGTGTTCCTACGAAAGATTCTTCGCCCACGGTAAACCGCCCGCTGCCTTCGTGGACGAGGTAGAACTTGTCCTGTCCGCTGTGACTATGCACGGATTGCGCTTGGCCTGCGTCGAGGCAATTGACGCCGAGCAGAATCCGCGACGACTCGAACAGCGTCGCCTTGAACCCTTTTTCCGGACGGCTTCCGACGTGATCTGCGATCTTCTTCTTCATGTCGCTCATGGCAAGACCTCGCGCGCGGATACTACGTGGCGGCGAGCGTTTCGAGGTGCGCGTTGAGCGGGCCCGTCGCGAAAGCCTCGCTGTGCGGAGGCGCGCTCGTCGTCGTGCTCGCGGGGCTGGTCCTGCTCCGCGTCGTTCCGGGACGGGATGCCCTCGCCCGAGCTTGGAGAGAACGCACGGCGGCCGCCGAGCGCGAAGCGCGTACGGCGGAATTTCTCGACCGATTCGCGATCGAGAACCGGCTCGCGGCGGCAGGCGCGGTCGTCTTGCTCGGTTCGTCGACGATCGAACGAGGTCCCTACGCCGAGTTGTTCCCGGAGACACGAATCCTGAATCGAGGCATCGGAGGGGAGGATTCGCGTGCTCTCAATGCCCGGCTGGTCGACAGCCTGCCCGACGCGAAGCCGGCGGGAGTCTTCGTCTACGCCGGAGCGGCGGATCTGCGCGTCGACGGCGTTTCGCCGGAAGAGGCGGCCCGCCGTGTCGCGGCCGTCTGCGGTACGTTGGCGCCGCAGCAAGGCCAATACATGACGGTCCCGGTCGCGATCATCGAAGTCTTGTCCGAAGTCGCGCCCACGCCGAAGCGCCTCGCCGATGTCCGAGCGTTGAACGCATCGCTGGCGATTCTCGCTGCGGAACACGGCTTCGCGTTCGTACGGACATCGGTACCGCCGCTGGTCGACGCCGAGGGCCGCCTGCCCGCCGCGCTCTCCTCCGACGGCGTCCACCTGAACGACGCCGGCTATCGCGCGCTCGCCGCTCGCATGCGCATCGACGGCGGCGCGGCGGCCCTCGCGCTCCGCTGAGCGCGAGTCTTGAATTGGCTCCGCTGAGCGCGAGTCTTGAATGCGCTCCGCTGAGCGCGAGTCTTGAATTGGCTCCGCTGAGCGCGAGTCTTGAATTGGCTCCGCTGAGCGCGAGTCTTGCATGCGCTCCGCTGAGCGCGAGTCGTGAAGGCGCTCCGAGACGCGAGGCGCTAATGGGCTAGGGCTTCGCGTCGGAGTCCGCGACGACGGCGCCGGTGTCGCGGTCGTAGAGTACGCAGCGCGCGCGGCCCGCTTGGACGACCAGATCGACGTCGCGATCCCCGATGCGGACCCGACGGGTTCCGTCGACCGAGCTTTCATTGACGACGGTGACCAGCACGCTCCGCGGCATCTTGAGCACCGTCGCGGTCATCGGTTGCGAAGCGGAATGGTGTTCGACCTTCGCCGCCAAGAGCGCGGACGCCAAGACGGCGTGCAGCGGCTCTTCCTCCCGAGCGAACTCGAGCGGAAGCGGCTCATGCCAATGGACCGTCCCGGCGTTCGGCGCGACGCCCCGCTTCGAGCTCTTGCGGAGCCATTCCCCGTAGTTCTGATCAAACGTCACCCACATCGGCGCTCCGTCGCGAACGACCCAAGCGGTCGGCTCGCGGAGCGAAACGGGCGCCGACGCACGGACTTCGACCGCGGTCGAGGATGCGAGCGGACCGAAAGTCAGCCGTTTCCTTTCCGGTTCGATCGGATCGGGGACGAAGGTGCATTGCGCGACCTCGGAGGGGTCGAACCCCACGTCGGAGTCGGCGTCGAAGAACTCCGATCCGGTGTGTAGCGAAAGCTTGACCGCAGGGCCGTACGGCGGCCGACCGGGAACGTCGCCCGCCGCGGAGCTCGGAGCGCACCGGACGGCGACGCCGAAGCGATCCGCCAGCACGCGCACCAGACGTTTGGCGCCGTCGAGTCCTTTCGGACGACCGCTCCAAGCGCGATCGAAGGGCAGCACGACGACGACCTCGGCGGGCTCGAAGTCCGCGAGAGCCGGAGCGGCACGATTCGCGAACGACGCGAAGCGGCGGAGGACGTCGTACTCCGGCTTCGCGGTGCCGTCCGGTCGCCAGATGCCGATGGTCGATTCGTTGTCGATCGGCATGTAGGGATTGATGTTCCACGCCCATTGCACGACACCCGCGCCGCGCGCGCCGAACGCCAATGCGCACTTCCGCTCCAAGAGCCGCGCCGCCGCTTCCGGAGAGCGCCACGAAACGCCGTCGTGATCTTCGAGCCGCATTAGCCCCGTCTCGGAGACGAGACTCGGAACGCCTTCGGCTTTGGTCGCGAGGCCGTCGAAGAGGAGGTCGTCGTTCTTCCACCAATTATGGAGCGACGTGTAGTCGACCGCGTGCGCGTGGAGGAGCTGCGCGGGTCGGTTTTCTGTTCCGCCTTCGTCCTGTCCGAGGGTGACCAGCGTGTCCTGACCGGCGACCGAGCGGATCTCGCGTCGCAAGGCGTCCGCCCATCCGGCGACGACGGCGTTCGTGAAGGCGCCGAAGTCGACGGCGCGGCGCGGCGAGCGGTTCTCGCGGACCATCGTGTAGGACTGGTCGTTCGTCGTCGGTAGGACGTAGGGATCGTCGCCGGAATCGCCGTGTGCAACTCGGAGCCGCGCGGCCCGGTCCTCGGGAGAAATCCTGACCAGACCGTAGCGACGATCGAGGAAGTCCCGCCATGCGGCGGCTTCGTACGTATCGCCGATGGGGCGGTTCGTCCAAAGTTGATCGGCGGGCGAGTAGCTCGGCTCGTTAATGAGATCGTAGTGGACGCGCCCTTTGCCGCGGAGGCGTCCGGCGACGGCGCGGATCCAAGCCTTTTGGCCTTCGAGCGCCCGCGGATCGAGGTAGGGATTGACGCCTCCGAACATCGGCGGCTGGAACGCGAAGAACGTGAAGCACACGTCGATGTCGTGCGCCGCGGCGGAGTCGACGTAGGCCTCGAGCGCCGAAAGCACGGCGTCGTCCATCGCGCCGACGTCGAGCATCGCGCGCGACCAACCGGTCCAAATGCCG
>SXGT01820067.1_pt1 | contig 14201 bp, 13 predicted proteins | sample 3176221 | NCBI WGS metagenome assembly SXGT01 (sample SAMN11356862, study PRJNA531348) | freshwater metagenome | isolation source: freshwater sample F1-120 | place: China: Fuxian Lake, Yuxi | collected 2017-12-25 | reverse complement strand
GACAACAGCGCCGACAGCCGCTATTTCGGCGCGGTGGACCGCGAGCTGGTCAAGGGCAAGGCGATGATCATCTACTGGTCGTGGGATGCCGACACCCGCCCTCCCTACTACCCTGGCCTGGCCTCCATTCCCAAACTGGCAGGCACCTTCCTCTGGCGCCTGCCCGCCCGGGTGCGGTACGGCCGGCTGGGCGACATCATCCTCTGAAGGGAGCCCGCACCCGATGAGCAAGAAGGACCGCCACTTTCGCGACCGTGGGGACGATGAGGACTTCGAGCCTGGCGACGAGCCGCTGGCCTACGAGCCGGACGACCGCCCCCTGGAGTTGGTGGACCAGGCCCTGCTGCTTTTGCCCGACCGCGACCCGGTGCGCCCCCTGCTCTACCAGCTGCGCCGCCTGCTTTTGGAGCGCGAACTGACCTTTCAGGAGGCCCGCCGCAGCTTGCTCGAACTGGAGGCCGCCCTCGAAAAGGTCACCGCCCCGGCCAACCGCGTCGGCATCTACCTGGGTTCCCCCAGGGAGGGTATCGCCGACCTCTTCGTCGGCGGCACCGAGTACTTTGCCAACGTGGACCCGCGCGTGGACCTGACCCAGCTCAAGGTGGGCAGCCGGGTGCTGATCAACGAGGCCTACGCGGTGGTGGGCTCCCTCGACTACAGCCCCACTGGCCCGGTGGCCAAGATCGCCGATCTGCTGGCCGGCGGGCGACTGCGCATCGGCCAGACCCACGGCACCCAGGACGTGGTGCTGGTGCGCTCGACCGACCTGGCGGAGGCCGAGCTCAAGGTGGGCGACGAGGTGCGGGTGGACCCCACCTTCAAGGTCGCTATCGAAAAGCTGGAGCCGCGCGAGAGCAAGGAGCACTTCCTCGAGGAGATCCCGCCGATGCCCTGGTCGCGCATCGGCGGCCAGGAGGAGGCCATCCAGGCTATTCGCGACACCATCGAACTGCCAGCCCTCCATCCCGAGCTTTTCGCCAAGTTCCAGTACTCCACCCCTAAGGGTTTCCTGTTACACGGCCCGCCCGGCTGCGGCAAAACCCTTATCGGCAAGGCCACCGCCTACAACCTGGTGCAGCATCTGCGCCAGCAGGAGGGGCTGGAACTCAAAGAGTACTTCATGCACATCAAGGGGCCGGAGATGCTCAACATGTGGCTGGGCGAGACCGAGCGCATGGTGCGCGAACTCTTCGCCCAGGCCCGCCAGAAACGCAAGGAAGGCTATCTACCCTTCATCTTCATCGACGAGGCCGAGTCCATCCTGGGCACCCGCCGCTCCATGCGCACCCACAACATCTCCAACACGGTGGTGCCGATGTTCTGCACCGAGATGGACGGCATCGAATCCCTGCAGGATGTGGTCATCATCCTGGCCTCCAACCGCCACGATCTCATCGACCCGGCCATCCTGCGCCCAGGCCGCATCGACCGCAAGATCAAGGTGCGCCGGCCAGACCAGACCGCCTCGCGGGCCATTCTCGATATCTACCTCACCGCCGAGCTGCCTGTCGACGCCGAGGAGATGTCCCGCGCCGGCGGGGCCGAGCCGGCCCGCCAGCTGCTGATCGATGGGGCGCTCAAGGCCCTCTTTGCCCACAGCCAGGAAAACCGCTTCCTCGAAGTCACCCTGCGCAGCGGCCGCCACGACGTGCTCTACTGCGGCGACCTGGTCAGCGGCGCGCTGATCGCCTCCATCGTGCAGCGGGCCAAGGAGGCGGCCATCAAACGCGCCATCGCCGGGGGCGGCGCCCAGGCCGGGCTGCGCCTCCAGGACCTGGAGGAAGCGGTGCGCGCCGAGTACCGCGAGAACGAGATCTTTCCGCCCACCGACGCGGTGGAGGACTGGCTCAAACTCATCGACTACGACCCCGAGAACGTGGTGCGCGTCACCCCGGTCCGCCCCGAGGCGCCGCGGCCCGAGAGGCAGTCCGGGAGGGTCGTCTGAGCCCCATGCGGCGGCTTTTCGGTCTGGAGACCGAATACGGCATCCAGGTGGACGGGGTCGACGATATGGACGTGGTCGTCGAGTCCATGGAGCTGATCCGCTGCTACCTCAAAGAGGACTTCGTCGCCCGCTGGGATTACCGGCTCGAAAACGCGCGCCGCGATATGCGCGGCTTCGAGGTGGACGAACTGCTCAACGACCAGGACGAGACGGTCCACCTGCAGCGCGACCGCCAGCGCAAAATCCCCCTCAAGGACCTCAAGAGCGACCTGATCATCAGCAACGGGGCCCGGCTCTACAACGACCACACCCACCCCGAGTACTCCACCCCCGAGTGCCACAGCCTCTTCGACCTGGTGGCCCTGGACCGGGCCGGCGAGCGTATCCTCTTGCACTGCGCCCGCCGCCGCAGCGCCACCCGCAAGGGCGGCGGGGTGGTGCGCCTCTACAAAAACAACACCGATTTTGTCGAGCACAGCTACGGCTGCCACGAGAATTTTCTGCTGCCCCGCCAGCTGCCCTTCCAGCAGGTGATCGAGGGCCTGGTGCCCTTCCTGGTCACCCGCCAGCTCTACGCCGGGGCCGGCAAGGTGGGGGTGGAGTGCGACCCTCAGGCCCGGGCTTCCACCTACCAGCTCTCGCAGCGGGCCGACTTCTTCGAGACCCTGGCCAGCGTCGACACCATGACCCGCCGGCCCCTGGTCAACACCCGCGACGAGCCGCACGCCAACGCCGACCAGCACCGCCGCCTGCATCTGATCGTCGGCGACGCCAATATGTGTGAATGGGCCACGGCCCTCAAGGTGGGGGCCTGCGCCCTGGTGCTGGACCTCCTGGAGGCCGGGGTTCTGCCCCGCTGGGAACTGGCCGATCCGGTGGCGGCGATCAAAGCCCTTTCCCGCGACGAGACCCGCCAGTGGGCGGTGTCGCTGGCCGGGGGCAAACACACCTCGGCCCTCGAAATCCAGCGCTCCTACCTGGAGGCGGCCGCCCGCCTGGCCGGGGGCCGCGACGCCGAGACCGACTGGGTGTTGGCCCAGTGGGGCGAGGCCCTCGAGCTGCTGGATGCCGATCCGCTGGGGTTGTTGGGGCGCTGCGACTGGGTGACCAAAAAATGGCTGCTCGACGCCTTTGCCCAGGCCGAGAACCTGGACTGGGAGCACCCGGACCACCGCGTCTGGCTGCAGAGCCAGGACCTGGAATACAGCAATATCGATCCAGACGAGGGCTTGTATCTGTTGTTGGAAGCGCAGGAACAGGTGACCCGGCTGGTGGACGAGGGCGAGGTGGTGCGGGGCATCACCAACCCTCCGGTCGATACCCGCGCCTACTTCCGCGGCCGCTGCCTGGAGAAGTTCGGCCCGGCGGTGCGTTCGCTCAACTGGGACAGCATCGAGTTTTTGGTGCGGGGCCGCACCCGCGTGGTGGACCTCAAAGCTTGTGTGGACTCAGGGGTCGCGGCTTATTATAATCAGGTGCTGGACAGCGCCCCCAGCGTCGAGGCCCTGCTCGATAAACTGCCGACCTCTGCCTAAGGAGGCATCACATGTCTGATCCTCTTTTCTTCCAGCTGCGCGACCGCGCCCCCCGCCCCCCCCGCCCCGTTGAGCCCGGCGAGGGCGGCGGCGACGAGGAAGGTCCGCGCCGGCCCAAGGTCGAGCGCCCCAGCACCGACGAGCTGATCCGCCGCATGCGCAAGGTCGACCCCGACCAGGCCCGGCGCTACCGCCAGCGCACGGGCCAGTAGCGCATGGAGGATTTCCTCGCGCTCCTGAGGACAAGCGGCCAGTTGCTGCCCGGTCCACTCGCAGCGGCCAAACACCCCGAGCACTTCGAGACCACCGAGGGCACCACCATCCTGGCCCTGCGCTACCGGGACGGGATCCTGGTGGCCGGGGACCGGCGCGCTACCATGGGCAACACCGTGGTCTACGACCGGGCCGACAAGGTGCTGGCCATCGACGACAGCGCGGTGCTGGCCATCTCCGGCTCGCCGGCCATCGGCTACGAGATCGCCCGCATGTTGGAGATTTCTTTCCAGCACTACCGCCGCTCCCAGCTGCAAGTGCTCAGCCTCGACGGCAAACTGCGCACCCTCTCGCGCCTCTTGCGCGAGAACCTGGGGCTGGCCATGCAGGGGGTCGGCGCGGTGGTGCCCATCCTCGCCGCCTACGACCCGCGCGAGGGCGGCCGGATCTTTTTCTACGACCTGCTGGGCGCCCAGTTCGAGTCCGTGGACTTCTGCGCCACCGGCTCGGGTTCACCCATCATCCGCGGGGCGCTCTACTTCCAGGACCGCTGGGGCCGGCAGCCCCTGGCCCAGTACGAGGAGCCGGCTGCCGTCGAGCTCGCCCTCAAGCTTTTGGAGACCGCCGCCGAGTACGACACCGCCACCGGCGGCTTCCGCTCCCGCGCCCGCATCTTTCCCCAGGTGATGCGCCTGGATGCGTCGGGCATCGCCCTCCTTCCCGAAGCCGACCTGGAGCCCCACTACCAGGCCCTCGGCAGGAACCCCGGCTGAAAGGCGCCCCATGCTCGACGAACCCTACCGCTGGGTAGAAGCCATTCGCAACCGCCGCGAGTACCTCGAGGACCAGTTGCGCGGCGCCAGCCCGGTGGTGGGCCTGGGGTACGCCGACGGGGTGCTGCTTTTGACCACCACCCCGGGGCCGCGCAAACTCTTCGAGGTCTACAACGACATCGCCTTTGCCGCCATCGGCCACCCTGCGGACCTGGAAAAACTGCGCAAGGCGGTCATCGACATCGCCCATCTCGAGGCTTTTAACCTGTCGGCCAACGATGTCTCCTTGCAGCGCCTGGTACACCTGGGCCTGGGGCCCTTGATGAAAAACGCCTTCGACGAGATCCTGCGTTCCCCCTTCATCGCCCGGGCCATGGTCGCCGAACTAGACCCGGCCAATCCCGGGGAGCGCTTCTACACCATCGAGGCAGACGGGTCCTTTGCCAGCGCCGGGGATGCGGCCGCTGTGGCCGGCACCCGCGCCAGCGAAGAGGCGATTGACAGCCGCCTGGCCGATTTGGCAACCGCCGGCCTCCCGCTGGCTGAGGCCCTGCGCCGGGCTCTGGAGGCCTGGGCCCTGGGCGCCCTTGTGGCCGGCCGCGAGGAGGACGGTGAACCCACCGAGGACGAGGTGCGCGCCTTCCTGGTGGCCGCGGCGCGGGAGCGCCGTTTCGAGGCCGCCGTCCTCGACCGCAACCTGCCCACCCGCACCAAGTTCAAACTGCTGCCCGCCGCCTCGCTCGCAGAGGCCCTGGCGCCCTATACCTCCTGAACGAGGGCCGGCCATGCACAACCGGATCTACGGACTCGAGATCGAATACGGGTGTATGCCTCCCAAAGGGGGCCCCTTCCTCAGCCCCGACCTGATCTCGGTGCGGGCCAAGGACCGGGTCTTTGGCCGCGAGGGACTGGGCTTCGTCGACACCCACTACCGGGGCCGCGACGAACCGCCCGGCAACGGCGGTTTCCTCTTCAACGGCGGCCGGCTCTACATCGACATGGGCCACATCGAATTCGCCAGCCCCGAGTGCCGCGGCCTCTTCGACCTGGTGGCCGCCGACCGGGCCGGCGAACTGATCGTACAGCGCGCCCTCAGCCAACTGGGTCTGGCCGAGACCGCCTCCTTCTTCAAGAACAACATCGACCATTACACCGGGGCCACCTTCGGCTGCCACGAGAACTACCTGGTGCGCCGCGAGGTGCCCTTCTCCCAGCGCCTGCTGCCCGCCCTGCTGCCCTTCTTCGTCACCCGCCAGATCTTTGCCGGGGCCGGCCGGGTGGGCTGCCACAACGATGTTTTCGAGTCGGGTGGCATCGAGGGTCAGCGCATCGACTTCCAGCTCTCCCAGCGGGCCGACCACATCGTCACTGAGATCTACCAGTGGATTCAGTTCAGCCGGGCCATCATCAACACCCGCGACGAACCGCTGGCCGACTGGGGCCTGTACCGCCGGCTGCACCTCTTGGTGGGCGACTCCAACATGTCCGAGTACGTCACCGCTCTCAAGGTGGGCACCACCGCCGTGCTCATCGAACTGCTCGAGCAGGGGGTGTGGACCGATATTCGCCTGCTCGATCCGGTGCAGGCCATCCGCGACGTCTCGCGCGACCCGCACTGGCGCTGGGAGGTGCAGCTGGAGGACGGGCGCCACATCACCGCCGTCGAGTTGCAGCTGGCCTACCTGGAACTGGCCGAACGCCACCTGCGGGGCCGCGAACCGGAGATCGACTGGGTGCTGCGCGAATGGCGCTTTGTGCTCGAGGCCCTGGCTGTAGACCCGATGAGCCTGATCGACCGCCTCGACTGGGTGGCCAAGAGATGGCTCCTGCAGTCCTTCGTCGAGGCCGAGGGCCTCGAATGGCAGGACCCCTGGCTGCAGAGCCTGGACCTCGAGTACCACAACCTCAATCCCGCCAAGGGTCTCTACTTCGATCTGCGCCGGCGCGGCATGACCAAGAAGGTGGTGGACGAGGAGCGGGTAAACCTGGCCATGGTCACCCCGCCCCAGGACACCCGGGCCCGGGCCCGCTCCTCGGTGATGCGCTCGCTGACCAACCACAAGGCCCGCTATGTGATCGAGTGGGATTCGATCTACGTCGAGGACGAGAAATACCTCAACCTGGACGATCCCTTCCAGACTTACGATCTTGAAGTACAGGACTTCATCCGCGAATTCCAACGCCCTGCCCACTCCTGATCACCCATGGTGACGCTGCTCCAACAGGACGACCTCTACGCCGGCATCGGCCCCCGCTTCATCAAGCGGCAGAACCACAGCGCCGGCACCGCCCGCGTCAAGGACGGCCTGGGCATCGCCCCGCTGCGGGCCACCGGCGGGCCGCCCTCGGTGATCGCGGATGCTGCGACCTTCCGGGCCGATTCCAGCCCCGGCCTCTTCGATCTGCCCACCAGCGGCACCGGTATGCTCTCCAGCCTGGGGGCTCAGACCAACAGCGTCAGCCCGCTCACCGCCGGGCTGAGCCGGGAAGGGGACCCGCCCGCCCTACACATACTCCAGGCCGGGCAACTGAACCTCCGCCGCCACCTGCAGGGCTCTGCCAGCCAGAGCCGCCTACTGCAGGCCGCAGCCAATCCCCGCCGCACCCAGGGCGGCTTTGGCATGCAGTTCTCCGCCGCCAGCATCGACCTGCTGGGGTGAGGCGGCTTTTCCTCCTGCTGGTGCTGCTGTGGTGGGCCGCCCCTGCCCCCGCCCAGTGGCAAACCCCGCCCCTGCCGGCCGGCAAACCCGCCCAGACCGGCAAAAACCTCAGCGCCCTGGTGGTCTTCGCCAAGTTCCGCGGCGAGGCCGCCGCCGACACCGTGGCCCCGCCCTGGGCCGCCGATCTCTTCGACCCCACCCATCCGGGCAGTTTCTCTCACTTCTAGGGCGAGATGTCGCGGGGCAGGATGCAGATTGCCGGCCAGGTGCTGCCCCGGCGCTACACCTCGCTGCAACCCGCCGCCAGCTACGTGGCCGCCAGCGCCGGTGTCCTCGGCGATTTTGGCCGCTTCAACCTCGAGATCCTCTCCCAGGCCGACGCCGACGCCGACTTCGGCCGCTTCGACAACGACGGCCCGGACGGGATGCCCAACTCGGGGGACGACGACGGCTACGTGGACGTGGTCTTCATCAACCTGCTCACCGCGCCCCGCAACTTCTTCATCAGCGGGGCCACGGGTTTCGCCTCGCTGGGCCTGGACGGCGATTACCTCAGCGCCGACCCGGCGGCAGGCGGAGGTGTCATTCGTGTGCGCAACCGCTTCTCTGGTTTCGGGGGCACCACCCAGCGCGGCCATACCTTCAGCATCACCGCCTCCTCCATGTGCCACGAGTTCGGCCACGTGCTGGGCCTGCCGGATCTCTTCGACCAGTCCGCGGTGACCGCCACCGGCGAGGTGGACGCGGCAGAGCAGAGTGCGGGGGTGGGCAAGTGGTGCCTGATGACCTCGGCCGGCACCCTGGGCTGGGGTGTGGAGGACGGCCCCAACGCCTTCAGCGCCTGGGCCCTGGCCAGGCTGGGCTGGGTGGAGGTCGAGGAACTCGCCGGCGACCGGCCGGACCTGGCCATCGAGGATGTGGCCCTGGCGCACAAGGTCTACAAGATCCCCCTCAGCGCCGACGAGTATTTCCTCATCGAGAACCGCCGCCGTGCCAGCAGCTACTACAACCGCAACATCCCCGGCGAGGGCCTCTTGGTTTGGCACGTGGACGAGCGGGCCGACAACGACGAGGAGCGCCACAAACAGGTGGACCTGCTCTGCGCCGACGGCCTGCGCAGCGCCAACGGCCAAAGCGATCCGGTGGCCGGCGGCGACGACCTCGATTTCTGGGCCAGAGACGGGGCCTATGCCGCTGCCCACGGCGGCAACGAGGGCGACGCCACCGACCCCTTCGACGGCGTGCGGTACACCCGCCTGGCCTGGGACACCAATCCGGCGCTGAGCGCCCACACCGGCTTCACCCGCAACCTGCCCCTGGGCATGGCCATCGAAAACATCCGGCGCGAAGGCACCCGCATGCGCTGCAGCGTGCGTCTGCGCCAGCCCCTGCCGGGCCATATCGGCGCCGACACCACCTGGTCGGGCGAGGTGTATATAAACGGCGACATCGTCGTCGAACCCGGCGCCACCCTCACCCTGGCCGGGGGGGCGCGCCTGCGTTTTGTGCGGGGTGACGACCGGCGCAGTGGTTTCGATCCAGACCGCTCCGAGTTGCTGGTCTATGGCGGCCTCCGCCTGGAGGGCCAGGTCAGGTGCGAATCCGCGGCTGCGGTCCCCCGCGCCGACGACTGGGCCGGGCTTTTGCTGATGGACGGCCAGTCCCTCGACCCGGCACCGCTCCAGCTAGACCACACCCTCCACGGCCTAGTGCAGGCCCGCCTGCCACAGGGAACCACCCGCTGGACCGGAAGGCACCGGTTGCCCTGGGACCTGGTGGTGCCCGCCGGCGCCGAGTTGGTCGTGGCGCCAGACGCCAGCCTCCTCTTTGCGCCCTTTGATCTGGGCGGCAGCGGCCTGAGCCCCCAACTGTCCGAGCTGGTCGTCGAAGGCAAACTCAACGCCGAGGGCGGCACCTTGGGTGTGGATCAGACCCGCGACGAGGACCTGTGGTTCGGCATCCGCCTGGCCCCCGGCGCCCAGGTAGAGGTGCGCGGCGCCACCATCGAGCGCTGCGCCTACGGTTTCAGCGGCGAGGTCTCGCCGGCCAGCAACTTTGTGCTCGAAGGCGGCCGCATCCAGCAGGGCCTGGGTGGCTTGTCCCTGACCCTCAACGGGCCGGCCCAGGTGACTGGCACCACCTTCTTCCACCTCACCACCCCGGCCATCAGCGCCCAGGGTGGCAACTTGCTCTCGCTGCGCGACGTGACCGTGCAGCAATGCGGCCAGGAGGGGGTGTTGCTGGGCAATACCTCCCTGGAGGCGGTGAACCTGCGCCTGGAGCAAAACGGCCTGCTCGACCCCCAGGACCCGCGCTCGGGCCTCAAGGCGGTGGGTGGCAAGGGCCAGAGGATCGAGCTGCGGAACAGCGCCTCGACCCGCAACACCCTGCACGGCCTGGAGGTGGAAAACTGGGAGGGGGTGGTGGAGATCCACAACAGCCGATTGAGCGGCAACCAGCACGAGGGCCTGCGGGCGCGCGGCCTGGAACGGCTGACCTTTGAGCAGGTGCAGGTGGAAAACAACCTGGGGGACGGGGCGGCGGTGGCCGACGTGCCGCTGGTGGAGGTGCGGGCCACCACCTTCGCCGACAATATCGGCACCGGGCTGGTGCTCAGCGAAGGGGCTGCGGGGGCCATCGAGACGAGCCACTTCATCAACAACGCCGGCGTGCGCTTCGAGCATATCCCCCGCTTCTCCGTGTACACCAGCACCTTCGCCAATGCCGGGGTAGCCTTTACATCCCGCAGCTCCGCCCCCGCAGTGGAGGGCAATCTTTTCCAGCACAATCTGACCGCCCTCGAGGTGAGCGGCACCCAGGTGCCCAGCCTCAAGGGCAACACCTTCCTCGACAACCGCGTCGCCGTCGAAAACCTCTCGGGCCAGACCTTGCCGGCCAGGGGCAATTACTGGGGAACTACCGACAGCACCGCCATCGCCGCCCTCTTCAAAGGCCAGGTGGACTGGCAGCCCTTCCTCGGCGCGGCGCCCGACCCTACCGCCGCTGAGCCGGGGGAGTCCGCCCTGCCGGAGCACCTGCTCCTCCACCCCGGCTTCCCCAATCCCTTCAACAGCCAGACCACACTCCGCTTCGAGCTGCCCCGCGCTGGCCGCGCCGAACTGACCCTCTGCGATGCCCTGGGCCGCCCCCTGCGGCAACTGGTCGATGCACCCCTGCCGGCGGGTGTGTACACCTTCACCTGGGACGGACGCGACCAGCAGGGACGTCAGGCCGCTTCGGGCGTGTACTTCTGCCGCCTTCAGGCGGAGGGGTTGACCTTGGTGCAGCGGCTGGCACTGGTGCGCTGAGGCCGCAGCACTCAGAGAACGAAGGTATTGCGGAAGGAAGTTCGGCCCTTCATCCGGTAGAGATGAAAGTGCGTGTCGACGGTGGCGATCTGCCCTATCTCCAGCCGCTCGCCGACTGCAACCAGAGATGCATCGGCAAAATCCATGGGCAGATCCGCATACTTCTGGGTCAGTTCGACGATGCGGAGCAGATCTCTGCGGTTGAGTTCGGCCAAGGTGATGGCCCCCTCACTCACCCAGCGGATAAAATCTACCTGGGCGGCGACACTAAAATCCAGAAGATATGCAACCTCGGTCAGCACCGGGGTCGTGGCGATCAATTCACCGGCGAAGGCCTTCAAGAAGTCCAAAGCCTGTTGGTGGTACTGGTCGCCCTTGTCGAAAAGCGCCACCAGCGGACCAGAGTCAACCAGGGTTCTGCCGCGCACGCAACTTCTCGCTCAGGATTTTCTTCCTGTTGACTGACAGATCCTTTCTGCCACTGGCATACCTCCCGAACGCTTCCGCGCCCAACGCCCAGGGGGTTAGCTTTTTGCCCTGCTCTTCGAGGTAGTGCTGCAGGCATTCCCTGATCAGTGCTGAGCGGGTTACCCCCTGCGCCTGCGCTGCCTGGTCTATCGCTTCCTGCAAATCGGGCTCAAGACGAATAGTGATACTCATAGACGCCTCCTGTATTACAGATTGTAAGACAGAACCTCTTTGCGGTCAAGCAGCCTGAATGCTGGGGAACTGATCCCGCCTGCAGGCGGAGGGGTTGACCTTGGTGCAGCAGCTGGCCTTGGTGCGTTAGGCCCCGCCCCGCCACTCATCTCCCCACTCTGCCTTCCGCGCCTCTCTCCACGCCGCCTTGTGGCTGCGGGTCACGATCAGGCGCTGCAGGCCCTGGGTGGCGCACAACTGCAATTCCGCGTGGCCGGCATGGCGCAGGGGATGGCGCAGGATGCGGGCCGGCGCCGGTGCCACGGCCTGGCGGGCCACGGCCACATAGGCGTACTTCTCGTCCTCGTAGCCAAGGGCCCCCTCCTTGAGGCGCTGGTGCAGGCGCGAGCGCTCCAGGCGCGCTGAAAAATGGCACCAGTCCCCCGCCACCAAGGGGCAGTCCGCCTGGTGGGGGCAGGGGGCGATCACCTGGCCGCCGGCCGCGATCAGCTCCCCGCGCAGGCGGCGGATCAAGGCAAAACCCCGCACCGTCCCCGGCTCCAGCAACACCAGCACCTGGCCGGTCGCCGCCCAGGCGGCCCGCACCACCCTACACGCCTCCTCCTCCTTCAACTCCCCCAGCGCATAGGAACTGACCACCAGGTCGTGGACCGGCAGCGCCGGGGTGGAGCGCAGATCCCCGCGCACCCAGTGCGCCCTTTCCAGGGTCGTCTGCTCCCTGGCCAGCGCCCTTCCCAGTTCGATCAGCCCGAGATCCGCCTCGAAGAGGGTGAGGGAGGACAACCCGCCAAAAATCCCGGCGGCGGCCCAGGCAGCGGTGCCCGGACCGGCGCCCAGGTCGAGCAGGCTCGGCGCCGACAGCTCGGGCCACCGGCGGCGGACCTCCGCCAACACCGCGTGCACTGCCGCAAAGGTGGCCGGCAACCGCACCGCCGCGTACGCCAGACGATGGAGGTCGGAGGTGATAAACGCCCCGCCTGGCTGGCCGGCGCGGTACGCCGCCGACAACTCGGCCGCCGCCTGACTCAGGGCCTTGGGTGGGTGCCGGCCCGCCTCCTGCTCGATAACGCGCTGCAGTTGCGGGGGGAGGGGCATGGGACACCTATGGCGAGGGGGGAAGGACGTGGAGGACGACGCCGTGGAGACCGCTAACCCGCCAGCAGGCCCCCGTCCACCGGCAGCGAAACCCCGGTGATGTTGCCGGCCGCCGGGGAACTGAGGAAGACCACCACCCGCCCGATCTCCTCAGGGGTGGCGGAGCGCAGGGTGGGCGTGTGGTGGGCACGGGGCGGTCCCAAGCCGGGATTGAAGGCCGGCGGCGGGTCGCCGTACACATGATCCGTATCCATGAAGCCGGGCAGGATGTTGTTGCAGCGGATCTGGTACTTGCCCAGCTCCACGGCCATACTCTGGGTCAGGCGCAGGATGGCAGCCTTGGCGACCCCATAGGCGGTGTCGTTCTCCCAGACCACCTGGGCATGTACCGAGGAGATGCTGAGGATGCTGCCGCCCCGCCCCTGGGCCACCATCTGGCGGGCCGCCCGCTGGCTACAGAGGAAGTACCCTTTGAGGCAGACGGCCAGAGTGCGGTCGAACTCCTCCTCGGCGATGTCGAGGAAGGGCTGGTGCCGGGCGTAGACGGGGTTGTTGACCAGGAGGTCGAGGCCGCCGAAACGCGCCGCGAACCCATCGACCATCCCTTTGACCTGGGCGCTGGAGGTGATGTCGGCCGCAAAGAAGGCGCTCTGGCGGCCCAATCCCTCGATCAGTCTCAGGGTCTCCCGCCCATCCTCGTCCTCCTCCAGATCGTTGATGCCCACCTCGCACCCAGCCTCGGCCAAAGCCAGGGCGATGCCCCGACCAATGCGCCGCTTGCCCCCGGTGACCAGGGCCTTCTTGCCCGCCAGTAACATGGCTGTCCTCCAGTTCAGCCGGCCAACTGCCGGCGCAGCAACTCCTCGACCAGGGCCGGATTGGCCTTGCCCCGGGTAGCCTTCATCACCTGGCCGATGAGGAACTTGACCGCCTTGTCGTTGCCGGCCCGGATCTTCTCCACCGCGTCCTGGTTGGCGGCCAGCGCCTCGGCCACCGCCTGCTCCAGGGCCCCGGTGTCGGAGATCTGGCCCAGGCTGCGGGCCTCGACGATCGCCGCCGGCGAGCCGCCCTCGGCCCACAACACCCCAAAGACCTCTTTGGCCGCCGGCTGGTTGATGGCCCCGGATTTAACCAGTTCGACCAACTCGCCCAGGGCCTGGGGGGTCACCTTCACCTCCCCCAGCGCGATCCCATCCTCCTTGAGCCGGCGGAAGAGTTCCACCGTCACCCAGTTGCTCACCAGCTTGGGGTCGGCCTGGGCGGCGGCGGCCTCAAAGTACGCGGCCACCTCCTGGTCGTCCACCAATACCCCGATATCCTGGGCGCTCAGCCCGTAGTGGCTGCTGAAACGGGCGGCCTTGGCCTGGGGCAACTCGGGCAGCAGGCCGCGCACCCGGCCTATCCAGGCCTCATCCACCACCACCGGCAAGAGGTCCGGCTCTGGGAAGTACCGATAATCCTCGGAGGTCTCCTTGCTGCGCTGCTCGCGGGTGACCCCCGCCCCCTCGTCCCAACCCATGGTCACCTGGCGCACCGCGCCGCCCTCCTCGAGCAATCTCACCTGGCGCTCGGTCTCATAGGTGATGGCGTTGCGCACCGCGCGGAAGGAGTTGAGGTTTTTCACCTCCACCTTGGTCCCGTAGGCGCTGGCCCCCTTCAGGCGCACCGAGATATTGGCCTCGCAGCGCATGGCCCCCTTCTCCATGTCGCCCGAGGAAGCCGCCAGGTAGCGCACCACCTGGCGGATGGCCACCAGGTACGCGTAAGCCTCCTCGGCCGAGCGCAGGGAGGAGTCGGAGACGATCTCCATCAGCGGCACCCCGGCGCGGTTGTAATCCACCAGGCTCAGGCTCCCCTGGTGGACCAGCTTACCGGTGTCCTCTTCCAGATGCACCCGCTCGATGCCGATGTCTTTGCCCTCCACCTCCACCCAACCCGCCGTACACAGGGGCAGCTCGTACTGGGAGATCTGGTCGCCCTTGGGCAGATCCGGATAGGTGTAGTTCTTGCGG
>SXGT01589749.1_pt1 | contig 14202 bp, 9 predicted proteins | sample 3176221 | NCBI WGS metagenome assembly SXGT01 (sample SAMN11356862, study PRJNA531348) | freshwater metagenome | isolation source: freshwater sample F1-120 | place: China: Fuxian Lake, Yuxi | collected 2017-12-25 | reverse complement strand
TCCTTCGCCGCGCTCAGGGCGTCGATCTTGTTCTCGTACAGCTTGAGCTGGTCTTGCATCTTGGCCTTGCCCTTGTCGCGGTCGTCCTCGGTCATGATCTTGGCCTTCTCCGCGTCCTCGAAGTGCTTGTTGCCGTCGCGCCGGATGTTGCGGCACGACACCTTTGCGGCCTCGGCCGATTTCTTGATCTGGGCGACGATCTTCTTGCGCTGGTCGCCGCTCATCGCGGGGATCGACAGCCGGATCACCTTGCCGTCGTTGTTCGGGGCCAGGCCCAGGTCGCTGGCGCGAATCGCCTTCTCGATCTCCTTGAGGCTTTCGGCCACGTACGGCTTGATGACGATGGTCGCCGCGTCCGGGCACGTCACGGAGGCCACGTCGCGGATGGGCGACATGGTGCCGTAATTGTCCACGCGCAGTGCGTCGAGCATCTGCGGCGTTGCCCGCCCGCTGCGCAGGCCCTTCAGGTCGTTGCGGAACACGTCGAGCGCCTTTTCCATCCGCGCTTCGGAGTCCTTCAAGATGTCTTGGCTGGTCATGGCTCCACCGGGGTGCGGTAAACGGGGCTTGTTCGGGGTTATTGTGGCAGATCGGCGGGCGCGCGTGAAGGCCGCGCTAGCCGCCGACCACGGTGCCGATCGGGTGGCCGGCGATGGCCCGTTCGATGGCCCCGTCGCGCTCGTAGTTGAACACCAGGATCGGCAGCTTGGCCTTGCGGCACATCTCGAACGCGCCGATGTCCATCACGCCCAGTTGCTTCTGGATCACCTGATCGAACGTGAGCGACTCGAACTTCTCCGCGTAGTCGTACTTCTTCGGGTCCACGTTGTACACGCCGTCCACCTTCGTGGCCTTGAGCAGCACGTCGGCCTGCAACTCGGTGCCGCGCAGCGCCGCGGCGGTGTCGGTGGTGACGAACGGGTTCCCGGTGCCGCCGGCCAGGATGACAATTCGCCCTTTTTCCAGGTGCCGCAGCGCCCGCCGCCGGATGTACGGCTCCGCGACCGTCTCCATGCGGACCGCGCTTTGCAGCCGCGTTTCGACGCCCATCGCTTCGAGCGTGTCTTGAAGGGCCAGCCCGTTCATCACGGTGCCGAGCATCCCCATGTAGTCCGCGGTCGCGGGCTTGATCGCCTCGCCGTCGGTGACCTGCGCGCCGCGCAGCAAGTTACCGCCGCCGACGACGACGGCGAGTTGCACCCCGCGCGCGACGACCCGCCGGAGCTGTTCGGCGATGGCCTTCGTCTCTTCGAGGCTGATGCCCAGGCGTCGGTCGGGGAACCCGAGCGATTCGCCGCTGAGCTTCAGCAGCACGCGCTTGTACTTGGGTGCGAGCGGGTCGGCGGAGTCGGGCATGGCGGGACCAGGAAAGGGAACGGCGGCGCGGGCGGCTCGCACCCGGTCAGCGTACGAACCGCCCGCGCCGCCGTCCGCTGTGCGCCCGCTTAGCGCATGTTGCAGCCGCTGAACTTGGCGAACATGAACAGCATCATCAGCCCGAGGATTACGGCCGATACGATCTTGAGAACCAGGGCCTGATCGGTGCGCAGGTAGCCGAGGCAGCCGAACGCGAGGAACAGGAACCCGAACATCAGGCCGTACTGTTCGAACCACACGTCGCGCCGGTTGCTGATCGCGGTGCCGGCGGCGTCGATCTCGGCGTCGATGATGCGCTTGTTGTACTCCTCGTCGATCTTGTCGCTCTTCTCGCTGATGTCCTTGCGCTCGCTGTCGCTCAGCTCCGTGAGCTTCTTCCCCTTGGGCATGAGCGCCTGCTTCTTGACGGACGCTTCGTGTTTCAGCTTGTCCACCCCGGCTTTCGCCCGGTCGCTGCCGGCGTTGCCGATGATCGGCATCGAGGTGAACATGATGACGAAGAACACGCCGATGCCGAACAGGATCGTCGGGATGCCGCCGATCGCGGCCAGCCCGCCGCCGCCGGCGAACCGGCTCGCCTTGTTCTTCTTGACCAACGGCTCGTCGTCGTAGTCGTCAGCCACGGCCGCCTTCTCTCGTTTGGGTTTGGGGTCGCTTGCCGGCGCGCCGCCGTCGTCGGCCGCGAGGCCGTCGTCGGTGACCACCAGCGCGCTACTGCACTTCTTGCACTTCAGCTTCCGGCCGATGTCCTTCTCGGCGACGTTGTAGAGTGCGCCACATGACGGGCAGTTTTGGTTCATTGAGCGAATCCTAAAGAGGGGTCCGGCGCGTGTGGTGGATTCTAATGACGTGCCGCTCGGATGCAAGCGTCACGCTTCGCCGCCGCCGGTGCGCGGGTTGGTGATGCGGTGCCGCAGGCGGGCGGCCTCGGTCACGTTGTCGATTAGGTCGGACACCGCGACCGGGGCGTCGCCGGCCGTGGCGGACTGCACGTTCCCGCTCACTTCCACGCGCACGGGCCGCTCGCCGCGCACCGCGCTGAGGATGCTCAGGCCGACGCGGGTGAGTCGGTTGCCGCTCAGGTCGAGCACCGCGAGCCGGTCGAAAAGGGCGTCGAACCGGTCGCGCGCGGCGGCGATGCCGGCGTCGGTGAGCTGGTTCCGCGCCAGCCGCAGCACCTTCAAGTTGCCGAGGTGCGGCGAGCGCAGCAGCGCGGCGAGGCCGCTGTCGCCGAGGTAGTTCTGCGTCAGGTCCAGCGACACGCACCCCGCGAGCGCCGGGCACGCGGCCAGCGCCGTAACACTCGAAGCGCCGAACGAGTTCGCGCGGAACTCCAGCTTTGGGTCGGCTTTTACCATCTGCGCGAGGAGCGGCGACCCGACGAGGGCCGTGAGGCCGGCGTCGCCGAACGGGTTGCCGCACGCCCGGAACATGCGCAACCGCGCCAGCGACGTGCTCGCGACGAGCGCCCGGATGCCGTGTTCGTTGATGTCGTTGCCCGACACGTCGAGCGCGGTGAGGCCGGCGAAGAACGGCGATTCGGCGAGCGCGCGCAGGCCGTCGCTGCCGATGCGGTCGTTGTCGTTGAGCGCGAGCGACGTGAGATTCGGAAACCCGCTGCTGCGCGCCCGCGCCTCAACGCCGGCGTCGTCCCGGCCGTTGAACCCCAGGTCGAGCGCGTGGAGGTGCTTCAGGTGCGGCGAGCGCGCGAGCAGGGCCAGTCCCGCGTTGCCCAGGTCGGTGCTGCACAGGTCGAGTTCGCGCACGCCCGCGAGCTGCGGTGACGCGGCCAGCTTCGGCACCACCGCGGACACGTCGAGCAACCGCAACCGGCGGACCCGGAGCCGCTCGAACAGTTCCGGCCCGCGCGCGAGGAAGGTCGCGGCATCGACGGTCGCGGAGTCCGGCACGCCGCGCCTGTAATCGACGCCGACAACCAGCCCCGCGAGGTGCGCGGTCCACGCGGCCCGGTTCGTGTTTAGCAGCTCGGCCTGTCGGTCGCTCAGTTCGGGTCGTCGCGGGTCGTCTTCGCTCAGGCGCGCGAGCGCGAGTTGCACGCGAACGAGTTCCGCGCGCTCCGGTTCGCCCGAATCGTCGAGGAAGTCCGCGTACACGAGCCGCGGCCGGTCGTCCGCGTACCGGTCGAAGATCGCGTCCAGGAACGGCTGCTCGTCCGTGAAGTGCATGACGGCATCGTAACCCGGCGCGCGGGCAATTTCAGCCACATTTCCCGCGCCTAAGCCGCTTGCGGCTTCGCGCGCGGGCCGCGACAATATCGCCATGTACCTGGGAATCGAAATCGGTGGGACGAAGCTTCAGCTCGGTCTCGGCGCTGGCGACGGGCACATCGCCGCGCTGTGGCGCGGCGCAGTGAACCCCGCGGAGGGGAGCGAGGGGATTCGCAAGCAGATCGAGCGCGCCGTGCCCGAACTGCTGGCGAAAGCGAATCTCGATCGCGGCGCGCTGCGCGGGGCCGGGATCGGCTTCGGCGGCCCAACCGACGACACCACCCGTACCGTCATCAAGTCGCACCACATCGCCGGCTGGGACGGCTTCCCGCTCGCGGACTGGGTCAGCGACCTCGTCGGCGTGCCCACGGTGCTGTGCAACGACGCGGACGTTGCCGGCCTGGGCGAAGCGCTGTTCGGCGCGGGGAAGGGTCTGTCGCCGATCTTCTACATCACTGCGGGCAGTGGGATCGGCGGCGGCCTCGTCATCGACGGCCGCATCTATCGCGGCGCGGGGAAGGGGGCCGCGGAGGTCGGGCACCTGCGACCGGTGTACCCGCTCGCGGGCGGCGCGCACGACCAGATTCTCGAACACTGGGCGGCCGGGTGGGGCATCGGCGCACGGGCCAGCGCCGGCGGCGGGCGCGCGGTCACCGGCAAGGACGTGGCCGACGCCGCGCAACGGGGCGACGCGCGCGCTCGCCGCATCCTCGACGAAGCGGTTCAGGCGCTCGCGGAGGGCGTGTGTTCGGTCATCAAGTTGCTCTGCCCGCGGCGCGTCATCATCGGCGGCGGGGTCTCACTGATCGGTGAAGAGCTACTGTTCGCGCCGCTGCGCCGGTACGTGACGGAGCGCGGGTTCGCGGCCTTCGCCGGGCTAACGGACATCGTGCCGGCGGCGCTGGGCGAAGAGGTGGTCGTTCACGGGGCGCTCGCCCTCGCGCGACAGAAGCTCGGTTGAAGCCGCTTGCGGCTTCGCGAGCGGCCCGCCTCATTCGCTCAATCTGCGGCCCAGGCGCTCGCGGAGCGCGGTGCGGACCGTTGTGCCCGCGTCGGCGGTGGCGCGAATGTCCAGTTCCGTCAGCGGCGACAGATATTCGGACTCCGCGAGCGCCATCAGGTGGTTCGAGCCGATCTCGTCGTTGCTACTCAGGTCGAGCACTTCCAGACGCGATGTGCGCGGAGAGGACGCGAGCACTTCGATAGCGTTTCCGCGCAACTGGCAGTTCGCGAGCCGCAGGCCGGTGAGCCGGAAGTGGGGCGAGTTCAGTATCGCGTCGATGCCGTCGGCCGTGATGCGGGTGCCGCTCAGCGACAGCACGCGCAGGTTCGCCAGGTCGGGGCAGTCCGCGAGTGCGCGCAGGCCGGCGTCGGTGATCGACTCGGTCGCGTTCGCCTGTTGGTACACGCTGTTGCCGTTCAGGTGGAGCGTGCGCAGACACTTGAACCGGCCGCTGCGGGCCAGCTCGCGCAGCGCCTCGTCGCTCAGGTGGTTCTGTGACAGGTCGAGGTAAGTGAGCGACCCGGCCCACGGCGCGGCGCACAGGCGCGCGACACCGGTGTCGCGGAGGGCGTACCCGGCGATGTCGAGGGTGCGCAAGTTGGACGAGCCGGTCGCGGCGAACAGCGGGTCGAGCACTTCGCCGGTGCCTTCGGGCACTTCGTCGTCGCCGTCGTAGTCGAAGGTTCCGCGCCGCATCCACAGGGCCGTGGCCCGCGACCAGAAGCGCGACGCGGCCAGCGCGCGGACGTTGTCGGCTGTGTGGCCGGCGCTATTGACGTACAACTCGGTCAGGTCCGCGAGGGACCGACACCACAACAGGAGCGCGAGCGAGGTGCCGAGGATCGTCTCGGAGATGTCCAGTTCGCGGAACCGCGCGCGGGTGGCGTGGAACGCCGCGACCGAGCCCACATCGGGTATGTTCTGTTGAAGGTCGAGAGAGGTGAGGCGCGCGGCGGCGGTCGAACCGAGCAGGTCGCCGATGTCCGCGTCATTGAGCATCGACGACATGATGCACAGTTCGGACAGCGCGCACTTGGTCCCGAGCGCGCGAACGAACTCGGCCACGTCCAACCCGGCCCCATCGGCCGCGTTCGCCCCGCAGCGCAGAGCGGTCAGGTTGTCGCGGAACGGGACGACTTCGAGCAGTTCCGGCAGCGATTCGAGCGGGCCGCACATGCGCAGGTCGAGTTCGCGCAGCCGCGCGAAGTAGGAGCGCGTGAGGAACCCGCTCACCTCGCCCAGCCCCGCGTACCAGCCGCTCAGGTCGAGCGCTTCGAGCCGGTCGCACCAGCCGCGCTGCCCGCACTCGCGAAGGTCCGCGGGGAGGTTGTTCTGCGCGGACATGACGCGCCAGCGGCGAACGGGGTGCGCGGCGCACAGGTCGGAGCCGGGGCCGTTCATGAACACCGGGCTGGCCGCGACCTCGTTCACGAACCCGCGGTCGAACTCCCATTCGGTCAGCTCGTCCATGTCGTCCGGCGCGACGCCGAGCCAACTGCACTCGTGTTCCGCGAGCAGTTCGTGTTCGCGGTCCTCGAGCGCGCGGCGGGCGGGGTCGTGGTCCGACAGGCGCGCGCGTTCGACCTGCACGCGGATAAACTCCGCGCGCGGGGCGTTCCCCTCCTCGTCGAGGTGGTCCGCGAACATGAGTCGCGGCGTGTCCTCGTCGGGGTTGTCGCGGATGGCCCGCAGCAGGTCGGTTTCGGTGGACATGGCGGGATGATAGCAGACGGCAAGGCGCGCGGAGGTCGGAGGCAGGTTACAGCAGCCCCGGTTCCTTCGGGTCCACGGCGAGCAGCCCGTCGAACGACTTCAGTACCTCGACCACTTTGAGGTAGTCGTCGAAGTGCTCCATGAACGGGTCGGGCACGTCGGTCCACACCTCGACGCGTTTGTCCGACTTCGCCAGTACTTCGGCCTCGTCCTGCTCGATTCCGGCGATGTGCCCGACCAGCCCCTCGGTTTCCTCGCGGACGTGCGCGCCGGTCACGAGAGCGAGCGCGAGCCACCACTCGCCCTGACTCAGGACGAGCTGGTTCGCGTCGCGGGCGAGTGCCAATCCGGGCAACTGCGCGGCCAGTTGTGCCTGGGCCGCGTCAATGGTGAAGGTGGTATCGGGCCGGAGCAGACCGAACGCGCGGTACATGGGGCACCTCTTGGCGAACGGCCGGTGTCAGCCGGCCGGTGACTATCGTAGTCGGTTCACCTCGCTCGCACCAGTCGCGCCGCAGCCCACACCGGTCGGTGTCAGCCGGCCGTTCGCCGGGCTACGCGCGCACGATCTTCTCGCGCCCGGCGGTCACGGTCTTGGTCGCGTTGCGGGTGTCGATCACCAGCTTGCTGTGCTTCACGACGAACGCGTAGTCGTAGGCCGTGTGGTCGGTGGCGATCAGCACGCAGTCCTGCGCCGCGAGGTACTCCGGCGTGAGCGGTTGGCTCTCCATCGGGTCGAGGTGCGGCCAGTGGCGCATCCGCGGCAGCGACGGAATGTGCGGGTCGTTGTAGCTGACGTGCGCGCCCTTCTTCAGCAGGTGGTCCATCAGCTCGAAGCTGGGGCTTTCGCGCGGGTCGTCCACGTCCTTCTTGTACGCCATGCCCAGGATCGCGATCTTGCTCCCGCGAACGGCCCGGCCCGCGTCGTTGAGCGCGTCGGCCAGTTTGGTGATTACGAACATTGGCATCGCGGTGTTCACCTCGCCGGCCAGCTCGATGAACCGCGTGGTCATGCCGTAGTGTCGTGCGATCCACGACAGGTAGAACGGGTCGAGCGGGATGCAGTGGCCGCCAAGTCCGGGACCGGGGTAGAAGGCCTGGAAGCCGAAGGGCTTCGTCTTCGCCGCGTCGATCACCTCCCACACGTCGATGCCCATGCGGTCGTACAGCACCTTCATCTCGTTCACGAGCGCGATGTTGATCGCGCGGTAGGTGTTCTCCAGAATCTTGCACGCCTCCGCGACCTCCGGCGTGCTGACGCGAACCACCTTCGGCACGATGGCGGAGTACAGCGCGCAGGCCACGTCGCCGCTGGCGTCGTCGAGGCCGCCGACGACTTTCGGGATGTGGCTGACCGAGTGCGTCGGGTTGCCGGGGTCTTCGCGCTCCGGGCTGAACGCGACGAAGAATTCCGTGCCCGGCGTGAGGCCGGTGCGCTCCAGCACGGGCAGCATCACCGCGCGCGTCGTGCTGGGGTACGTGGTGCTTTCTAGGATCACCAGTTGCCCGCGGCGCAGCCGCGCGGAGATTGCGTTCGCGCTGTTCACGACGTAGGTGAGGTCCGGTTCGCGCGCTTCCGTGAGCGGCGTGGGAACGCAGATGAGGATCGCGTCCGGCTCGCTCAGCCGCTCGAACCGGTCGGTCGCCTCGAAGCCCGCAGCGCGCATCTCGGCGACCGTCGCGTCGGGAATCTGCTTGATGAACGACTTGCCGGCGTTCAGTTTCTCGACCTTCGCGCTGTCGATGTCGAAGCCGAGGACGCGGAACCCGGCGTCGGCGAACGCCCGCGCCAGCGGGAGGCCGACGTAGCCGAGGCCGATGATGCCGACGGTCGCGGTCTTGTTCTGGACGCGCGCGAGCAGCGCGGAAAGTGTGTCCGACATGCGTGCCGTTCCCCATCCGTCCGTGGACCGGGCGAGACTCCGTCCCCAGCGCAGATGGTCGCGAATCGGGCCGGGCGGTGTCAAGCCGAAGTGCGCGGGCGCAAACGCTCGGCCGGCTCGTCGCGTCTAAAGGGCAGGGGGACTCACCATGCGCGGCGCTCTCGTTCTAGGTGGATTGCTGTTCGGCACGGCGTCGGCACTCGGCTACAGCGAGGCCCCGCCGCACAGCTTCGCCAAGCCCTCCGCCAACGGCAAGTTCGTGCTGGTCATGCTGCACAACTTCGAGCGCCCGTCGGACAAGGGGCTGAGGGAGAAATACGGCAAGAGCGGCTTGTACCCGGTCGGCGACCCGACGAAGCCCCTGTGGACGTGCGACAGGTCGGCCCGCTCGGAGCGCGACGTGTTCGTGTCCGACGACGGCGCGTTCGCGGTGCGCGTGCCGGACGGCAACCCCGGCCTGCGGCGCTGGGTGCTCAGTTACGAGAAGGAGATTCCTGAGAAGAGAGCTGGCTGGGAGGACGCGCCGGCCCTGCATATTTACAAGGACGGCAAGCCGTTCCGCACGGTCACGCTCCGCGAGGCGTTCGGCACGTCACGGTTCTCGGATCGCGACTGTTTCATGGGTCCGATCGTCGCCATCGACTCGTTCGACGACGCCGGCGGGCGCGTGGTGATCTCGACCGAGGCCGACGAGCGGAAGTTGACGGCGACGGTCGGGTTCCGAACCGGCGACGTGAGCGCGGACAGCGCGGGCGGCGCGAGTGGGCGCAACTGGGGGCGCGTGCTGCTGATCGGGCTTGTGGTGGTGTCGCTGGGCGCGGCCGCGTTCGGCGTGCTGCTGTTTCGCAAGCCGCGCAAGTGACCGCGAAGCCGCTTGTGTTTCGCTCTGTCACCCCTCCGGGGCTTGATGCCTATTGTCCCTCGTGACCCAGGGTTGCGCTCGAAGACTCGCTCCACCCTGGGCTACTATCGGTCGCCCCTTCGGGGCTGAAAACCAAACGACTCGCACAACTTGCACCGACCCGACTGTGAGAATCCCCTGGCGAAGTGTTGCTCACTCGCGCCCCGAAGTGATAAACTACTCCTTCCTGCCCGACTTCGACCCCGGCCCTCCTTGACCCTCCTGCCGAGGTTCGCTTCCATGCGGATTCGTCTCGCGCTCGTTGCCGCCGCTTCGCTCGTCTTGCCGGTCGTCGCGTTCGGCGAAGACCCGCCGGCGAAGGTGAGCTACTACAAGGACGTGCGGCCGATCATGCAGCAGCACTGCAACGGCTGCCACCAGCCGGCCAAGCCGCTGGGCGGGTACGTCACCACCGACCACGCGAACCTGCTCAAACCCGGCGAGCGCGAGAAGGCCGGCGTCGTCCCCGGCAAGCCGGGCCAGAGCTACCTGATCGAGCAGATCAAGGTTCACGCCAACGGCCGCGCGGAGATGCCGAAGAATCGCGACCCGCTCACCGCGGCGCAGATCAAGACCGTCACGGATTGGGTGACGCAGGGCGCGGCCGACGATACGCCGGCCAGTGCGAAGGCGGTCGCGGTCGATGCCGCGAACCCGCCCAAGTACTCCGCGCCGCCGGTCGTCACCGCCATCAGCTTCAGCGCCGACGGCAAGTTCCTCGCCGTCACCGGCTACCACGAGATTCTGATCTACGAGACCGACAAGTACGCGTTGAAGTCGCGGCTGATCGGCATCTCGGAGCGCGTCCAGTCGCTGGCGTACTCACCGGACGGGAAGAAGATCGCCGCCGTCGGCGGCGCGCCCGGCCGGTTCGGGGAGATCCAAATCTGGAACCCGGACTCCGAGAAGCTGCTCGTCTCCGCCCCGGTCACGTTCGACACCCTGTACGGCATCAGTTGGTCGCCCGACAGCACCAAGATCGCCTTCGGCTGCTCGGACAACACCGTGCGCGCGGTCGACGCCCTCACCGGCAAGCAACTGCTCCAGATGGGCACGCACTCCGATTGGGTGCTCGGCACGGCGTTCTCGCAAGACAACCTGCACCTCGTCTCCGTCGGCCGCGACATGAGCATGAAGCTCACTCACGTTGAGACCCAGCGGTTCATCGACAACGTGACCAGCATCACGCCCGGCGGGTTGAAGGGCGGGCTGATTACGGTGGACCGCCGGCCGATGAAGGAGAAGCGGATGCAGAAGGTGCCCGCGGACACGCCCGGCGCGAAGCCGAACCTGTACGACGAACTGCTGATCGCGGGGGCCGACGGCGTGCCGCGCCTGTACAAGATGCACCGCGAGGTGAAGCGCGAGATCGGCGACGACTCCAACCGCGTCCGCGAGTTCGAGAAGATGACCGGCCGCATCTCGGCCGCGATCTTCAACCCTGACGGGACGAAGTTCGCCGCGGTCAGCAGTCTCGACGGGAAGGGCGAAGTGCGCGTGTACGACGCCAACACCGGGGCGAAGGTGCAGTGCGAAAAGGTATCCGGCCCTGCTTACGCGACCGCGTGGCACCCCAACGGCAAGCTGGTTGCTTCCGCCGGGTTCGACGGAACCGTGTGGCTCCACGACCCCGCGACCGGCAAGCTCGTGAACAGCTTCGTTGTGCTGCCGAAGAAGTAAACCAATTGCCCTCGCACCCAGGGCGTTGCCCTGGGCTGAGGAATCCCGCCCTTTCAGGGCGAAGACCAATGCGGGCTGAAAGCCTGCGATTCCTAAGCCCAGGGCAACGCCCTGGAACCGACGCGAACACACGAAACACGGAACCTCCCCATGAAGCGTTTGCTCCTGATCGCTGCCACCTTCTTGCTCGCCTTCGGTGCGCCCGCGGGCGCGCAGGAGAAGCTGCCCGCCGGGGCGAAGGTGACGAAGCTCACCGTCGGACCGGCGAAGGTCGAGATCACCGGGCCGTTCGCGTACGCGCAACTGCTCGTCACCGCGACCCTCGACAACGGCGACCTGTTCGACGCCACCCGGCTCGCCAGGTTCGCCGCGCCGAAGCACGTGACCGTGAGTGCCGCGGGGCAGGTGCGGCCGACGGCCGACGGCACCGGTGACATCGCGGTGTCACTCGAAGGGCAGACCGCGACCGTGCCCGTCACCGTGAAGGGCTTCAAGGAGGAAGTGCCGGTCAGCTTCGTGACCGACGTGCAGCCGGTGCTGTCCAAGCTCGGCTGTAACGCCGGCACCTGCCACGGTGCGCAGGCCGGCAAGAACGGGTTCAAGTTGTCGCTCCGCGGCTACGACCCGATCTACGACTTCCGCGCGCTGACCGACGACCTCGAAGGGCGGCGGTTCAACCGGGCCGCGCCGGAGAAGAGCCTGATGCTGCTCAAGCCGGCCGGGGCCGTGCCGCACCAGGGCGGCGTCACCATGAACGCCGGCGACCCGAACTACGAACTGGTCCGCAAGTGGATCGCCCAGGGCGTGAAGCTCGACCTCGACGCGGTCCGCGTCAAGTCCATCGACATCCTCCCGAAGAACCCGACGATTGCCACCATCGGCCAGAAGCAGCAGTTCTCCGTGGTGGCGACGTACACCAACGGCCGCGTTCGTGATGTGACCGCGGAGACGTTTATCGAGAGCAGCAACACCGAAGTGGCGACCGTCGATAAGACCGGCCTCGTGACCACCGCGCGGCGCGGCGAGACGACCATGCTCGCGCGCTACGAGGGCGTGTACGACGCCAGCACGATCATCATCATGGGCGACCGCACCGGGTTCGCGTGGGAGCCGCGCACGGTCCACAACTACATCGACGAGCACGTCGACACGAAGCTCAAGAAGGTGAAGGTGCAGGCGAGCGACGTCTCGGACGACGCGACCTTCCTGCGCCGCGTGTACCTTGACCTGACCGGGCTGCCGCCGACCGTGGAGCAGGTGCTCGCGTTCACCGCGGACAAGCGCGACGGGCGCGTCAAGCGCGACGAGGTCATCGAGAAGCTGGTCGGCAGCGACGGCTACGTCGAGCACTGGTCGAACAAGTGGGCCGACATGCTGATGGTGAACCGCAAGTTCCTGGGCGACGTGGGCGCGGTGGCGTTCCGCAAGTGGATCCGCGACCGCGTGGCCGAGAACAAGCCGTACGACAAGTTCGCCTACGACATCCTGACCGCGACCGGCTCCAACGTCGAGAACCCGCCGGCCTCGTACTTCAAGACGCTCCGCACGCCCGACACCGTGATGGAGAACACGACGCAGCTGTTCCTCGCGGTCCGGTTCAACTGCAACAAGTGCCACGACCACCCGTTCGAGAAGTGGACCCAGGACCAGTACTTCAGCATGGCCGCGTACTTCGCGCAGGTGGGTCGCAACCGCGACCCCAAGTACGGGGCGCAGAACATCGGCGGCACCGCGGTCGAGGGCGCGAAGCCGCTCGTCGAGATCATCGTTGACCTGAAGGCCGGCGAGATCAAGCACGACCGCACCAACGAGAACGCGAAGGCCTCGTTCCCGTACCCGGTGCCGATGGACCAGCCCGCCGGCGCGTCGCGCCGCGCGGAGGTCGCCAAGTGGATCACCTCGCCCCAGAACCAGTACTTCGCCAAGAGCTACGTGAACCGCGTGTGGAGTTACCTCACCGGCGTCGGCATCATCGAGCCGGTGGACGACATCCGCGCCGGCAACCCGCCCACCAACCCGGAACTGCTCGACGCGCTCACCCAGGACTTCATCAAGAGCGGGTTCGACACGCAGAAGCTCATCAAGACCATCTGCAAGAGCCGCACCTACCAACTGTCGCTCGCCACGACCAAGTGGAACAGGGACGACGAGATCAACTACTCGCACGCGGCGGCCCGGCGGCTCCCGGCCGAGGTGCTGTTCGACGCGATCCACAAGGCGACCGGGTCGCAGAGCCGGCTGCCCGGCCTCCCGGTCGGCGCGCGGGCCGCGCAGCTCGTGGACAGCAACGTCGACCTGCCCGGCGGGTTCCTCGACCTGTTCAACAAGCCGGTCCGCGAAAGCTCCTGCGAGTGCGAGCGCGGCACCGGGCTGAACCTCGGCCCGATCCTGGCGATGGTCAACGGCCCGATCGTCGGCGAAGCCATCAAAGACCCCAACAACCGCATCAACAAGCTGGTGCTGGTCGAGAAGGACGACGGCAAAGTGGCCGACGAGATTTACCTGTCGGTGCTGAACCGGCTGCCGAACGCAAAGGAGCGCGCCGCCGCCATCGAAGCGATCCGCGCCGCCGCGAAGGACCACGCGCTGATGGTGGCCGAGTTCAAGCCGAAGGCCGATGCGTTCGACACCTACAAGAAGACGCTCGACGACAAGCAGAAGGTGTGGGAGGAGGGGCTGCGGTCGCAGAAGCCGACCGCGTGGACCGTGCTCGACACGCGCCGCGCGAACGGGCAGTCGCCGACATCCCCGCTCACCATCGGCAAGGACGGGATCGTGACCGGGACCGGGAAGCCGCCCGAAACCGACGTGTACACCGTCGCCGGTCTCGCCGAACTGGACAAGCCGATCACCGCGATCCGGCTCGAAGTGTTCGCCGACCCCGCGCTGCCGGCCCGCGGCCCCGGCCGCGCGCCCAACGGCAACTTCGTGCTCAGCGAGTTCAAGTTGAACTACAAGCTGCTCGACAAGCCCGACGCCAACGCGCTTCCGGTCAAGCTGACTTCGCTCGGCCAGATTTTCGCACAGGACGGCTACCCGGCCGCGAACGCGCTGGACAACAACCCGGCCACTGGGTGGGCAGTCTCGCCGCGGTTCGGCTCGGACAACGCCGCGCTGTTCAAGTTCGACAAGCCGCTGAGCGGCCCGGCCGGGCTGTACCTGACCGCGGTGCTGGAGCACAAGTTCGGCCAGGCGCACTTGATCGGCAAGTTCCGCCTGTCGGTGACGACCGATCCGAACCCGAAGCTCACCAGCCTCGTGACCCCCGCGCAGCTCGCGCTGCTCGAAATCCCACTTGTCGAGCGGACCCCGGAGCAAAAGGCCGCGCTCCGCGACATGTACCTGGCGCAAGACGCGACCTACGCGCGGCTGGCGGCGGAAGCGGCTAACGCCCCGCCGTCGGACGCCCGCGTGCTC
>SXGT01500042.1_pt1 | contig 14203 bp, 9 predicted proteins | sample 3176221 | NCBI WGS metagenome assembly SXGT01 (sample SAMN11356862, study PRJNA531348) | freshwater metagenome | isolation source: freshwater sample F1-120 | place: China: Fuxian Lake, Yuxi | collected 2017-12-25 | reverse complement strand
GAATTGCGCAGAACCGCCTGGGCACACAACGATTGAGGCTGGATGTGCGGTGATGGCAATACCATGAACTTGGTAATCAAACGATGCCAGACCGACTGAGATCAACTGGTCGCCCGATAGTGCTGCGCCGCCAACCTCAATTCTTCCATTCCTGCGGACACACAAAGCGTGGGAATAAAGGCCGGTACCCGCCGCGAGCGAGGCCCATTCACTTCCACCCCAGACGCCAACACCGCGCACGCTTTGTTGTCCGCTGTGATCAAATTCTCCGGTGGCCACTACCTGCCCATCTGGCAAGAGACCCAAGCGGTGAACACCTTGAGAGAAACTCTGCGAATTTCCAACCAAGCCATCTCCCATTGCAGCCCACTGCGTGCCATTCCAATATACGACACCGCTCGCGGCCACGCCTTCAATTCCCATGTGTCCTCCCGCGATCAGATGGCCATTGGGCAATGGAAGCAGTGCTCGGATTCGCCCATAAAGGCCTGGGCTGAACGCTGACCAAGTTGATCCACTAAGTCGCGCGACACCCTCTGTCGCAACACCTCCGGCGCTGGTGAATTGGCCACCAACTACGATGTCTCCTCCGGGCATCATTGCGAGCGCGTATACCGAAGCAGCGTTGCCATCGACCCCACCCATAACCGGCAGCCACGCCGAGCCGTTCCAACGTGCTATGCCTTTGGCTCTCACCGATCCTGCGTTTTCAAACTCGCCGCCTACGAGTAGATCGCCGCCGGGGAGTTCGAGCAGAGCAAATACCGGGCCATCAAGACCAGAACCAAGAGCGCCCCATTGTTGACCGTTCCAGCGTGCGATATTGCTTGCGGTTACGCCGCTTGCGCTCGCGAACCTGCCACCAGCGATAATGTCGTTATTAATAAGTTTTATAGTTGAATGAACACTTTGATATGCGCCCCCATTCTCATAATCGTCGATCCCGGATCCCAACGGCGCCCACGCGGCTCCATTCCAGCGCGCGATGTGATGCGTATTCAAATCGTCAACACGATTGAAGTGTCCGCTCACCAGAATATCTCCATTGTCAAGCTCTAACAGGGACTCGATCCTCACGTCGCTGAATCCATTGTTAGTTGCGGTCCAGGAATTTCCGTTCCAGATTGCCACATTCATCGCACCCTCTGACCCCGCTCGACTGAACTCTCCTGCGACCAGGACCGAGCCGCCAGGCAAAAGCGACATTGATCGCACACGGGGATAGGGAAACCATGTGCCATTGATATTGATACCGGTGGATAGCGAACTCCAAGCTGAACCGTTCCAGTGTGCGATGCAGTTGGCATCAACTCCGCCAGCGCGGTGAAAGTCGCCGCCGGCGAGCAGCGTTCCATCGGGCATCGCGAGGATCGCGTCGACTTCTGTGAGATTCAAGCCGTTTTCGACGCCGCTGGACAGGGCGCTCCATGTCGTGCCGTCCCAGCGCGCAATACAACTGGCCGGCTGCGCACCAGCAGCAGTGAACGAGCCGCCAATGACAAGGTCGCCGCCGGGCAACAGTGCCAGAGAGTTTACGGTTGCCTGCCCGCCACTCACACCTGTTTCGTATGCGGACCATGCGGAGCCATTCCAACGCGCAATTCCGCGGCAGGTGACGCCGCCGGCAGTGACGAATGCGCCACCGGCGACGATGTCGCCATTTGGCAATGCGAGCAGTGCAGAGACGGGGCCGTTAGTTCCTGTGCCGATGGCGGACCAAGTTGTGCCATTCCAGCGGGCGATGCGCGAGGTCTGTAGAACGCCGCCTGCGCGAGTGAAATCACCGCCGACAATCAGATCACCATTGGGCAAGGTGAGCAATGCACGGACCGGGCCGTTGACACCGGAACCGAGCGGAAACCATTGAGAATCATGAAGGCGACCGATATTGGCGGATGTGCCGCCGATTGCGGGGAAACCGCCGCCAACTACCAGATCATTGTTGGGGAGTACCGCGAGGACATTTAACTGGTATGCAGAAGGAAATGACAGGCTCGACCATTCGTGAGTATCCGTCGCATAAGTTGCGAGCGAATTTGCCTGGATCTTACCAGCCACCGGGAAACTACCTGCAACAACGAGCTTGGACGAGAGGGGGCCAAGGCCATCTTGATCCCACATGATCGAAGCGAAACAACTGGAACTCACTCCCGCGTAGCCTTGCGCGCCAGACCACCCTTCGCACTGAGCAAGGGCCGTTCGGGATGGACCCATCGTGATCGAAACGGTCGTGAGGCAGAAAACACTGAGACGGAACTTCTTGATTCGGCTTAACATAGGATGACTATCGACCCGTACTTGTTAGTTGGGTGAATTACCAGGCCTTGTGATTGTGAGCGCCGCACGCACACAAACACATTAAACGCAGATTCTATTAGAGGCTCAAAATGGTGTTGCCTGCGATCGCCATTCTGATCATTTCCGCCGTGGCGCTGGTTGTGGGTCTGATTGGGCGGCGGCGCGGAACCGAGCTTTGTTGCAGGAAATGCGAACATATTGTGGAAGGAATTCAGGCCAGTCAGTGTCCGGAATGCGGAACGAATATTGACGCACAAGGTACGACCGTTCGGGGCGGGCGGCACAGAAATTTTGTGCTGTTGTGGCTTGCGGTTATTGGGTTGATTGTCACCGGTCCGATTGTTGTGATGAGATCGCACCGCGCTCTGATCGCGCCGGGGTGGCAGCAAGTGGCACCAGCGTGGTGGCTGACCAATGTTGAGATCAAATTTGCTACTGGGGTGCGATTTGATGAAGCGTGCAGCGGAGTATCGCTGGCGAATCGCAATGGGAAACTGACGGCAGAGCAGTTGGATGCGGCGGTAGAGGTGGTATTTGATCGATTGCGATCGGAGCCGGTTTCACGAATGCCGATGCATTCCGCGAGTGTGTTTGAGTTTGCGGGGTTGATGGGAGCGAAGCCGGACTGTGATGTGACAGAATTGTGCCGCGTGGTGCGGACGTGTGCTTTCATACCTGTTCATGTTGATGAGGACACGGTTTTTTTTCAGGTTGAGAAACCCACATTTGCATTTCTTCCCAAGGGTTGGGAGATGAAGTGCACGTATGTGGTGGAAAGCCCTGGCGATGCTGGTAACCCAGTTGTCATCCAAGGCAGCGGAACGGTTGGCTCGAATGGGACTGGAAGGCGATCCACTTTCAAGAGCAATGGCGGACTCAAGGAATCGGGAACATATCAAGTGATCTGGACGATTGAAGTATGTCGGGTTGGAGAGGGGCCATCTGCAAGCTGGGTTGAGAAGAGGACGTTTGCCTGGGATAACGCAAAGGCGAAACAATTCCATGAAGATCGCGCTCGCAAGTTGCGGGAGCAGGCCGAGGAAAGGCAGAAGAAAATAAGTGCGCAAAGGAAGGCCTGGGAGGAAGGGAAGTAAAAAGAGTCTGTGTGAACTTCCGTCCACCCAGACTTGAAATGTAAAAGTCGAGTCAATCCAGGAACGCGACGAACTTTGCGCCGGGCGCTTCGTTTTCAGTGTTCATGAAGACGCGATGCCAGAAGTCGAGCTTGACCGTTGCGTGGTCGGAGTGACGCACGCGGCCGCGGGCGAAGACGGTCATGCCTCGGCGCATGAGTCGCCAGCGGGTCTGACGCATCGTGGGGTTTTTGCGAACAAGATCTGCGTACTCCTGGACGGTGATTCCGTTTGGGTGTCTGGTGGAAACGTAGACGGGTTCGCCGCCAGTTCGATAGACCTCGTCGATCATGTGCGGCTTACCGCCGCCGCGTGCGATGGGTTCGTTGCGGAGAATCAGATTTTGATCCACGACCATTTCGGGACGGGGAACAAAGAACCATTCACCCTGGCGGATGAAGGCATCGGTGCGGCGGGAGAGGCGGTCGCGGGAGCGAATGCTTTTGCGATCTTCCTCGAAACGCACTTCGCCTGGCTTGAGCGCTTCCATGGCGGTGCGAACACCAGAGACACCGGGGCGATCGGGTCCGCTGGCGATGAACCAGTGGCGTTCATCGTGGCCGCAGAGGAAGCGGTTTTTTGAGTCGTTTCTGCCGGGGAGTGTGCTGAGCAGGAGCAAGTGACGCATGTCGGGCCTCGCATCGACGACGCGGAGGTCGCGATTGGTGCCGACTGTGAGGTCGAAGTATTCACCGTGACGATCGGTGCGGATATTGAGGCGGACGCGAGTTGCATTGTGTGCGCCCATTTCGCTGATTGCGACGCGGGCGCCGATGCGATCGAATTGACGAGTTAAGGAGATGGTGTCCATGGCTTATGTCTTTGAGAGTCAAGCGTGTCGCTGCGAATCTTGCAGGCACTAGGCACTGGGCACTAGGCATTAGGGAAAGGCAACTGCACGATTGAGGTGTTTGGTGCTAATCGGAAAATGAACGGTTGATGACAATAGATTTTGGATTCTGACAATCTCGATTCGAATAGAGCATGTGGGACCTTTTAACAGTGGTGAATGGAATGGAAGCAACTCCGGCAGGGGTCGAACCTGCAACCTCCGCGTTCGTAGCGCGGTGCTCTGTCCAATTGGGCTACGGAGTTATTGATTTCGCGGCGGATTGATCGAAGGTGACGAAGTTTGATGAGACCGGTCTTGCGACCAAAGCGCTTCAGCCCGAAGCAAACGATCGGCGTTATGCCAATCGCCGGGAGTCGAACCCGTTTCCTTGCAGAACTTGTAGTCCCATCGGGCATTCACCTTCGATCGATCTGCCGCGAAAGCTGGAGATCTGGACGGAACAGAATCTGATGCGACGAAATGGAGGCGAGACCGTTTTGGAAGAGGAGTCGAACCTCTTATGCACGAGGCAAGCGTGAGCTTACAGCGCACATGTCGCTCGGACCCACCATTGGTGTTGGTGTAGTCCCGCCGGGCATTCGCATCAGATTCTTTTCCGTCATATTCCGCGGCGGATTGATCGAAGGTGACGAGTGGTGATGAGACAACGCCTTTCGGCAGTCCGGTGCTCTACCAGTTGAGCTACGACTGTTTTTGAAGCAGTCGGCAGGGATCGAACCTGCAACCTCCGGGTCCATGTAGTCCCATCGGGCATTCACCTTCGATCGATCCGCCGCGAATTGCGGACGGCGTTGCAAGCGATCTTGCACCCCTTCAGGGTGCGATATGTTTCGGGCTTCCGGGGGTGGCGGCCGCGAAGCGCGACCTTCACCCCCGTCTACTTACTCACAGCCTTTCAGGCTGGCAGCAGCAGACCGATTGCAACGGAGTTGGCACGCGCTGACTTGTGTCGGCGGCGCGGGTTCGATGGCGACGAGTTTGGGCAAGACGACGTGCTTTCGCACATATAAGCTACATCAATGTTTCGTTGCCGGAACGGTTGACGGCGGATATCGATTCCGCATCTGAGCACTGGTCATTGACACTGGCTCTGCTTTTACCTGTAGTCCTACCTGGCATTCGCCATCGAACCCGCGCCGACTTGGAAGTCGGGCGCGGAAGATATGGAAGAGAGCGGGCGGCGACGAGAATATTGACAAGACACGTTTCATTGGAATTGATGTAGTCCTGTCAGCATTCGCCGCCCGCTCACTTAGGTGGTTGAGTGAGACCTCTTGTCAGACTGCGATTGCTTCGATCTGTTCGAGCCAATGCGCGGCGGGGTTTCCGCCGCGGGTAAAGGCTGAAATGAGGTCGAAGATTGCATCTGAGAATCCGCCGATGTTGAGGACATCGGTTGATTCCTGCGCCTGAGTGTCGGCGTAGGGCTGGAGGTTGATACAGATCAGTTTTGCATCGGGTTGCTTCGCTTTGATTCGCTTGAATGCGTTGTATGTTTCGGTGTTGTTTGAATGTGAAGCATCGATCCAGGACTGATTGTCGGAGACGTAGATGATGAGGTCGGCGGGCTTTCCCGATTTTTCCAGAGCGATCATCGGCGCGGAGCAGTTTGTGCCGCCGGAAGGGAGGCTCATGAGCTTTTGCGCGTTGGTGATGACCGTATCGCGTGGGTTCAAGTTGACGGCTACGACGTTGTCGCTGAACGCCATCACAGAGGCATCGAGATTTTTTCGCACGATGCATGCGGTGATGAGAGACGCGACATCGACACAGGAGACCTTGGAGGTTGAGCCTTTGCGGACGCCTGTGACAGGTGAGTGCATGGAGCCGCTAACGTCGATGAATACCCAGACGTTACCTTCGAGCGCGGGCACGTTTTCGGTTGCGATTTCAAGCGCATCCTGGAGTGCTTCGCGGATGATTCGAGGCGCGGATGTGGCATTCTGGTACGCGATGAGCAACTGGTAGGGGAAGACTTTGGAGCGTTTGATTTCTGCGCGATCGCGGAGGCGATCGGCGAGAATCTTCACGGTTTCCTGATCTTCGAACACGCCGTGACGCTCAAAGGTGTTGAGGTTCATGCGGGTTGTCTGCCAGGATGCGTTCTGGGCGATCTTGATCCAGTGATCACGCGTGAGCGGGAGGCTGGTCAGGAGCGAGAAGGGCACATCGGGAATTTCGAGAGAATTGATCATGTGGAGGACTCCTTTGTAGGAGTTGGATTGATGAGTGATGCCTTGAACGCTTCGAACTGACGGACTAATGGAGGCAGAGCCTCGACGATGAATTGCTTATCGAGGATGTATCCATAGAGCGCTTGGCGCGAGGGCGTTGAAGGACGGGGGTGAGCGAGGCGGATGATGTCGGCGAGCGAAGGGTCGTTGCCGACGGTGGCGCGGAAGAGCTGGTCATCGGTGCGGGACTCGAGCCACTGACGCACGAGGCGGCGGGGACGAGAACCGAGCGACTTGCGGCCGACCTTACCAGAGCGCATGATCTGAACGAAGTTGCGGAGCATCTTCGGAGAGTCGATGACGCGCGGAAAGATCTTTTCGAGCAACTCGCCGTTTGAAGATGCGAGGACAGCGCAGAGGACTGCGGGCATGTCTTTCATCTTGGCCTGATCGCGCGAGTAGAGCGCGATTTGGGCGACGGTGAGCGGGTCGAGCTGCGCTGCGAGGTCGATGACTTGCTTGAGCTGCTTCTCATCGGAGGTGTAAAAAGTTCCGTTGAGGCAACCGGTCGCGGCGAGCTGGGCCAGTGCGTGCGCGGGGGCGAGTGCATAGGCCTTGCCGCCGGCGCGGTTGGTGACCATGCTTTTGAGTTTGGAGAGAGCGGAGCGGAAAAGAGATTTGTTGGCCATGATGCACCTCAGACTTGCCGCGAAACGATCGCGGTGGGGAGAGATATTGCATTTGGCGTGCCAGGACGCGTACCCGCGTTTTTCGGTCGACAATAAGGTTTTTGGAGTTATGGGCCGAAAAATTAATAGCCTATCTTCTATGTTTTATCGCATTGGATAACTCCTAAGCACACGCCGCGCAGCCTTCTTGTCGCTCGATCAAGGCTTGAGCTTGAGAACTGCTTCGCGGGTGATGTCGGCGACTTGTTGCCAGCCTTCGCGGGTGTTGGGTGTGTCTTTGAAGGAGAGGAGCGGGCCGATGTGGATGGTGATTTTCTTTGGGCGGGGGATGAGTGTGTTCCAGGGCATGGCGCGGTAGGGGCCATCAAGGTAGCAGGGAAGGACTGGGACGTTGGTTTCGGCGATGAGGCGGCCGAGGCCGGCTTTCCATGTGCCCAGGTTTCCATCTCTGGTGAGTGCGCCTTCGGGGAAGAGGATGTAGGCGCAGTCGCCTTGCTGGATTCTTTCGCGGAGTTCATCCAGGGCGTGCGTCGTGATTTTCTTTCGCCAGAGCGGGAGTGCGTTGATGAAGAGGGCGGTGAGTGCGCTGGTGGCAGCGGTGGTAAAAAAGAGGTCGCCGGCGGCGATTGGATAGGTCGTGGTGCGAAGTCGATGCGGGAGGGCGAGAGCCAGACACAAGACATCGATGTGGCTGGAGTGATTCGCGATCATGATGAAGGGCGGGCCTTTGGGAAGATTTTCAAGGCCGGTGGCGCTCAAGCGGTGATAGACCTTCATCGAGGCAAGGAGCGCGAAGTTGGTGATGGCGCGAGTGAGGACAGAGAGGAGGCCTGCTTCGCGTTTTACTGAGCGGAGGTGTTCAACGGGGCCGAGGCCGTGATCGGCGGCGGGGGAGAAGGTCCATTTGCGAGAGTTGTCTGTTGAATTGGGTTGTTGAGGATCGTCCATGTTGGGCCCTTTGACGAGGCTCTATAGCGTAGCAAATACGGTGAACGGGGCTTTTAACGCAGAGACGCCGAGACGCAGAGGAAGACAAGAAGAGTATTAACATGGATCTACAGGATGAACAGGATTAGAAGGAAGGCGAGAGCTGAGGGTCATGAACCCAGTTTCAGGTCTTTCTCATTCCTATCTCTGCGGCTCTGCGCCTCTGCGTACCAAGCGATGTTCGCCGCTGGCTTGCGAGAATTACTGGCCGGTGAAGATGCGCTGGGCGAAGTTGAGTGAGAGGCCGTCGAAATACTTGAGGAGGTGGAAGACTACTGGGGCGACGAGGAGGACGGAGTTGAAGCGATCGAGGAAGCCGCCGTGGCCGGGGAGCGTGCCCGCCATGTCTTTGATGCCGATGTCGCGTTTGATAGAGGCGATGACGAGGTCGCCGAGCTGGGCGCAGGCGGCGATTGCGATACCGAAGGTTGCGAGTTTCCAGACTGTATCGATGGGTGTGTCGCGGAACTGAATGTGAATGAGGTATGCACTGAGGAAGGCGATGATGAAGAATGGGACGAGCATGCCAGAGACGGTTTTGCGGGCTGTGGTCTGGCGGAAGATGGGACGCGTGTTGAAGAGCTTTGCGCTGGCGAAGGAGAGCAGGTCACTGATTTGTGTGCAGAGAAGGATGATGCAGAAGAAGGGGCGATACTCGGTGCTGTTAGCGAGGTAGGAAAGGTGTGCGAGGCCGACACCGATGAAGAGGAAGGCGAAGGAGGCGAGGCCGACGCGCTGAAGGTAGCCACGAGGTTCATCGGGAAGGACTGAATACGCGGCGAAGACCACGATGCAGAGCGGCGGAAGGGCGAGGAAGAGGTTGTACCAACTGTCGAAAGCGGCGAAATTGATGAGGATGATGGCGAGTGCGACCAGAGCGGAGAGGTCGCGCCAGCGGAAGAGGCCGGTGGCGCGGGCGAATTCGCGATAGCAGATGAGGGAGAAGATGGTGACGGCGATGATGGCCGAGCCGGGGGAGTAGAGGATGGGGATGAGGAGGAGCGGCGCGAGGAAGAGCCAGGTGCGATAGCGCTCGCGGATTGCTTCGACGGTGCGAGCGGTGAGCTTGTTGAGTTTTTTGTTGAGGAGGAGGATGAGGGGAGTGAAGAGGAGGGCGATGAGAGTGAGGAGGAGGACGCCGCGGGTTATGGGAGAATGGAGGGGGGAGGAGGAGTCCCAGAGGTGGGAGGCGGCGAGGATGGGGGAGATGGACATCACATGAATTTCCTTGCTCGACGCTCAAGATCTACGACTGCGTCGGCAATAACACGTTCACCTGCAAATTGCAGAACTTCACTTGGGACATTTCGATTGACCAACAGGCCGTGCGTGCAAGTGTGTGCAGCCTCGTCCAGGTCTTGTTCGCTTTGAAGGAGTTCTCGCATGCCACTACCCGCTTTCTGCGCAAGTTGGGTCCAGCGACCAGGAAAACACGCTCTCAGACCTTCTTCCCAAGATTCCGCCCAGGATTCAACAGCGTTCTTACTGAGGTGAGCGATAGACAGAACTCGACCAAGATCTTTGTTGGAACGCTTTATGGTGCGCTCAGCAATCTGTGCAGACATCGTTTGATTGCTGATCTGGGGATGCTGAAGCATGTTCGCGAGCGCCATCATCTCGACTTTCGCACACCTGACTCCAATCGAAGTGAGTGTTGGCTTGAAGGCGTTCAATGACATAAACTCGAATGCACGAAGCCCGAAGTGTCCAGCTGAGAGTTCCAGCCGCGTCCATTCTTTCTGGGAACCTCCCTCTTCCATCGGAACGGTCAGAAATTCAACCCACCAATCAGATCCATCGGGTGGATATAGACGTACAAGCGGCAGCTTGTCGTCGGGTGTGGATGCATTGCCGGGCGGACTGTGGTCGCCTTCGCCGCGCGGTCTCCATTTCGCCTGGAGCAGGGCCTCGGCAACTTCGGCACCTTTGGTGGCCGCGGCGATGCGCGGAGCAACGACACAATCGACATCTTTGGTTCGAACTGAGAGTTTCTGGTCCTGGAGCAGTTGATACGCGGCAGCCAGGCTGCCGACGATCACGATGTTGTCGCGACAGGATGGCGGGATTTGTTCCACGAGTCTCGATAGAGCCTGTTTTGGATTGACGTCAGCCACGTGCAAATTTCCTTAGAGATTCAAGGTGCCGATAGTATTGGTCTGCCTGTTCTACAAGGCGCATGTCTGCCAGATCGAGCAGACATTCAACCGGATCGGCCCATTGTGTTCCGGCAGATGAGATAAAGAGCGATTCGCGGCGACGAACAAAATGCAGGACCACATTCGCGCCGATGACCGTTGGATCCGCTCGCTTCAATGCAGGGTCGAGCGATTCTTTTATGAAAGACAAGTCGAAGGATGATTCTGGGCAGTGGATAGTCAAATCAAGTCTGGGATTACCTATGAGGTTGAACTCGGGAAATGCGTGTGCGGCTGCAAATGTGCCGCCAACTGCGATCTGAGGATGCGCGAGTTTTTGAAATCGATTGAAGAGATTTTCGGGACTACGCGGCGAGCCCGAGGCATCGACATAGCGGATGGTGTGACGGCCCTGGGTACTGTTAACAAGGAGACGATCCCATTGTGATTCGTGGAAACTGCGCAGTTCAAAGGTACGGTTACTGTGGCGTGTGAGGCGAGTCTTGAATTGCTCCAGAGTTTGAGCGACAGTGGGATAGCTGCAGCCGGTGGTCTGAGCGAGCCATCGGCCTGTCATAGGGCCGGCGTTCCTGAAATACTGATGGAAGAGGATCTGCGAAATTGTGTAATTGAAATCTGGTGTGCCCAGATATTCGGCGGTAGAGGAAGTTGTCTGCGTTTTGAGATTATCGAGCGCACGTTTGATTTCCGGCGAGACAGATGTGGGAAGTCCGGTGAGCGTGCGATTGCGGGATTCGACGATGTGCAGGCGCTTGCGGATGTCTGGCCTGAGAATCAGATGAAAAGCTTGGCGTTCTTGTTCGAGGCGAGGCGCGGTGATGTCTGGATTGATGAGAACGAGCAGGGCTTCCTTGGCGGGCTCACCTGCGAGTTCACGGGCGGCTTTGATCACAGCTTCCTGAAGCGTGCGAACGGAACGCATGTTTTCGTAGGGGAAGACAATTGCGTAGCCAAGGTCTGTGGGGATGTTGGTGACGAACTGAACCATGAATAATGCCTCTTCGGCAATATTAAAGGCGCAAGTTGAATTGAAAGTTGCGCCTTGACTTAAAAGTTGCAAGTTAAATTGAAAGTCGCGCCTTAATTTGAAAGTCGCAACTACAGTTGAAAGATAATACTGTCACCAATGCGCCAAATCAATACTGTTATAGGACCAAACAAATCAGCCAATGAGGTTCTTCAGTATCTGGCGGGCGCGAGTAATCGCCGGGTTGGCGTCTTTAGCTGAGATCTTCAAGGCACGATTGCATTTGTCGCGGCTCTTCTTGAGCTGGGCGGACTGGGACTTGGCATCGCTTTTGGGTTTGTTGACCAAGTCGCAATAGTTGTCGTATTGGTCGGCGAGTTTGATGAGGCGGGCTTGCCAGGGCGCGGTGGTGAGACGGTTGTCGTATTCGGTTTCGCGCTTGGCCTCCGGGAGCGCCATGTTCTTGGTGAGGGCGGCGACGATGGTCGCGACTTCGTTGCCAAAGTGTTTTTCGAGATCGTCGTAGTCGGTGGTTGTGTCTTCGATGGTGTCGTGGAGGAATGCGGCGGCGAGAGCGATTGGGTCAGAACATTCAAAGATGGAGGACACGGTCATTGCGACGCGAGCGCAGTGGGAGAAGTATGGGGTCTGATGATCTTTGCGAAGCTGGCTGGCGTGTTTGCGGGCGGCGAAGGCGCAGGCGTTTTGGAAGAGGAGTTGGTTTGATTCTTTTGCCATGAATTGTATTTTCTTTTCGATTATTCGAAATCGTCTTTGGGAGCGCTCTTCTTTTTGTTGTCCCACTTCTTGCGTTGTTCAGGCTCGGTGTAGACGCCGCCGATTACCTTTAAGCAACTGGTGCCGAGGATATCGGTGAGTTGTTTGAGGCGGAGGGGTTCCATATTGATACGTACACGGCGGTCGGGCTCGAGGAGTACGACGTTGGTTTCGCCGACGATGACGAGATCCATTGGGAATGCCGCGACGGGTGTGTCGGTCGGGGCACCGGGTTTTGCTTCGATGGTGCTGAGGCCCTGGGGGTAGCCGGCTGCGCTTGCGAAAGCTGTGAGTGCTTCATTACTTGCGCCGTTGTGGCGTCGCTCATCGAAGAAGACGCGGAGGCGGCCGCTGGTGAAGGGGACACCATCGATGGGCACGAGGCGTTCGATGACGATTTGCGGGTCGCCGCGTTGACGGTCGATTCGGCCCAGGATGAAGAGCGTGGCATCTGATGTTGCGAGGTGGCCGAACTTGAGATAGTTGTCGGTGAAGAGAACAGCTTCGACGGTGCCGTGTTGATCTTCGATCGTGAGGATCGCCATTTTCTGGCCGGCGCTTGCACCGCGTTTGGTGACGATGGTGCGATTCGCGCTGACCATGCCGCCGATGACGACGCGGGTGTCGGCGGGGAGGTCTTTGAGTTTGGCAGTGTCGGTGGATGCGAAGACATCGGTCCAGAAGCGCCAGCGATCGAGTGGGTGGCTGGAGACGTAGAAGCCCAGGACTTCTTTTTCTTTGGCGAGGGTTTCTTGCTCGGACCATTTTTCGGTTCGAGAAAGAGATGTCTCGGAATTTTTTACTGCCCCACCACTACTGCCGCCGCCGAAACCAAAAAGAGCGCTTTGGCCGGCGGCTTTATCGCGTGCGGCTTTTTGTGCGCTGGAGATTGCAGCTTCGCCGGTGGCGATCATGGAAGAGCGATTGTCGCGGCCGTGGACCGAGTCGAATGCGCCGGCTTTGATGAGGGATTCAACGGTGGTTTTGTTGAGGATTGTGCCGCGGGACATGACGCGTTCGCAGAAATCAAAGAGGCTGGAGAAGGGCTTGCGGGCGGCGTAACTGCCGCGGTCTTCGATGAGAGCGGCGACCGCTTTGTCGCTGGTGCCTTTGATGGCGGAGAGGCCGAAGCGAATGTGGCCGGAGTCAGCGCGCGGTTCTTCGCCTTCGGGGTAGACGACGGCGAACTGGGATTCGGAGAGATTGACATCGGGCGGTTTGACCTCGATGCCGGTTTTGATGACTGCGCCGGTGAGCGGATTGAGGACGCGGGTTTTGCGAACATCTTCGAGGTAGGGTGTCCACTCAGAGGCAGCGGAGCTGGCGGATTCGAATGAGAGGAACGCGGCCATGTAGTGCGCGGGGAAGAAGGTCTTGAGGTAGGCGGTCTGATAGGCGACGATGGCGTAGCCGGTCGAGTGAGATTTGTTGAAGCCGTAGCCTGCGAACTTCAAGATCATTTCGAAGAGTTCGTTGGCTTTGTCTTTGGTGAGGCCTTGCTTGAAGGAGCCTTCGATGAAGCGCGGGCGTTCGGCCTCGATGATCTTTTCTTTTTTCTTACTGATAGCTTTGATGAGCGAGTAGGCAGCACGGAGGGGAATGCCACCGAGGCCGTGCACGATCTGCATGACCTGTTCCTGGTAGACCATGACACCGTAGGTTTCGCCGGTGTATTGCGTGATGATCGGGTGGATGATGGGGACATCTTCAGTGCCGTGTTTGCGGCGGTTGTAATCGGGGATGAGGTCCATGGGACCTGGGCGGAAGAGGGCGTTGGCGGCGATAAGGTCTTCGAGACGGTCGGGCTTCATCTCGACGAGGAGCCGTTTCATTCCGGGTGATTCGAACTGAAATACGCCAGTTGTGTCGCCGCGGAGGAAGATCTGGAAGACTTTCGGATCGTCGTAGGTGAGACGATCTAGGTCGAGCGGGTGGGGGCCTTTATCTCCGACTTTGCGACCGACAGCGCGGTAGATTTCTGATTCGGGAAGCGAATCGCGAATGAGTTTTTTGGCGCGCTCGACGGTCGAGATCGTGCGCAGGCCCAGAAAGTCCATTTTGAGCAGGCCCATCTTTTCACAGGTGGGACCGTCCCACTGTGTGACGATGTCGTTGTCTTCTGCGCCGGAAGGTTTGTAGAGCGGCACGATTTCGTGAAGCGGGCGGGCG
>SXGT01285250.1_pt1 | contig 14203 bp, 7 predicted proteins | sample 3176221 | NCBI WGS metagenome assembly SXGT01 (sample SAMN11356862, study PRJNA531348) | freshwater metagenome | isolation source: freshwater sample F1-120 | place: China: Fuxian Lake, Yuxi | collected 2017-12-25 | reverse complement strand
CGCCGCGACGGCGCCCGAGCCCGCCGCAGCCCAACCGGCGCCAACAGTAGCGGCATCGACCCCGGCCCGCGCAGCACGGCCAAAGGCGCCGGCCAAACCGAAGGTGGTCGAGAAGAGGCCGAAAATCCTGGTCCAGTGAACCGGCGCGCGGTGGAATCTCCTCGCCGCACCGCCGCCCACCGCGAATGCCGCAATCGCCCGCTGGCGCCCTCTTGCGCCGCCCCTGGCGGACCGATTCTTGGTGCACGCCACGGCGGGCGGCGAAGTCCAGCGGGCTCATGCTGCTGGTGTTGAGCTCGCGATTGTCTGGTGCCACCGCGCTCGACTGTGTCGCAGGCCGGACATGCGGACTCACTAGGCGCCGAGAATGGCGCCGGGTGGGCGCCGGGTCGGCGACCTTCGCGCAGGGGCGGGTGCGGCGGGCCGCGGGAGAGTTTGGAGGTTACGTGACAGCCGGCGCAGCCGATGGCTGCGAGCAGGCATTTGCCCCGCTTTGACTCGGCGGTGGCAGGCGCCCGCGCTCACGGCGAGAGGTCGCGCACGAAGGCGTCGATGCGACGCATTGGGGTGACGTCGACGTTGCGGTGGGGTACGGCATCGGCGTCGCGCTGCGACGGAGCGGGCGCGCGCCGAGGTCCTGAAGGTCGTGGACAGCGGCGGCGCCCGTCAACGCCGTCCCAAGCGCCGCGGGCGGTGGTTGACCTGGTCCCCGGGGACATCAGCTCGGCCGCTACGGCCCAATCGACAGCACGGCCTGCGGCGAGGTCTTCCAGCGGCTGAGGTCGCCGAGCTGACCCAGCCCGTTGTTGCCCCAGCAATGGAGCGCACCGGTGGCGACGCCGCAGGCATTGTAGGTGCCGACGCCGAGGACGCCGACGTTGGCGGGTAGGCCTTGGACCGCCTTCGGCGTGGCGCGGTCAACATCGGTGCCGTCACCGAGCTGGTGGACATTGTTGCGGCCCCAGCACTGCACCACGCCACCCTCGCGCAACGCGCAGGCGTGCGATGTACCCACTCCGATGGCCTTGGCTTTGCCGCCGAGTCCGAGCACCTCGGTCGGTTTGAGCCGCATGGTCTTCGTGCCATCGCCGACCTCACCGTAGGCGTTGTAGCCCCAGCACAGCACAGCGCCCGCGTCGCTGAGCGCACACGAAAGATAGCCGCCACAGGCGATGGCGCTGATGCCCTTGCCCAGACCTTCGACCAGGACGGGGACCTTGCTGCTGGTGCCGGTGCCATCGCCGAGCTGGCCGAAGGTGTTGTCACCCCAGCAGCGCACGCTGCCGTCGCCGCTGCGGGCGCAGGAGTGGTTGGTGCCAGCAGCGATGTCCTTGACCCCGGTGTCGAGGCCCTTGACCGCCACCGGCGCTGACTTCTTGGTCGTCGAGTCGTCGCCGAGCTGACCCGCGCTGTTGCTGCCCCAGCAGAAGGCGCCGCCATTGGCGACCGCGCAGGTGTGGCCGATGCCCATGCCGACCGCGGTGACGCCAGACGTCATCGTCTGCACAGCGTTCGGCTTGGTCTTGTTGTTGGTGCCACCGTCGCCGAGCTGACCATAGGTGTTGCCCCCCAGCAGCTCAGCGCCCCGTTCGGACCGATCGCGCACGTCGCGGCGTTGCTGACGGCGACGGTCGCTGCGCCGCCAGAGAGCGCGATCGGGCCGGCGGGATCGATTTCGCCGTCGGTGCTGCCGTCGCCCAGCTGGCCGGAGGAGTTGTTGCCCCAGCAGTGCAGGCTACCGTCGGCGAATCCTGCGCAGGCGTGGCTGTCGGGCGCGACGCGGACGACGCCGGCGGGCAGATTTTGCACCGCACCGGCGGTCGCACGCTCGGGGTCGACGCCGATGCCAAGCGCGCCGAACTCGTTGTCGCCCCAACAGCGCAAAGCGCCGGTCTCCCAAAGGGCACAGCTGCGACTACCCGCTGAAAGCGCCTTGACCGAGCCAATCAGGCCGAGCACGGGCGTCGGGGTGAGCTGGTTCTTGGTGGTGCCGTTGCCGACGCCGCTCCGGGCGTTGTAACCCCAGCAGCGCACCGACTTGTTGGTCAACAGCGCGCAGCTCGTGCTGCCGCCGACGGCGACGCTGGCCACGCCGGTGGTGAGGCCGCTGACCTGCACGGGCTGTGATGGTGTGGATGTGTCGCCGATGCCTAGCCCGCCGCTGGAATTGCCGCCCCAGCAGCGCAGGCTGCCGGTGGCCATGATGGCGCAGCTGTTCATGTCGCCGGCGGCGATCTTGGCGACCCCCGAGCTGAGCCCCGTCACCTGCTTGGGCGTCTGCGCGTTGGTCGACGGCGCGGACCCATCGCCGATTTGGCGATAGTTGTTGTATACCCAACACTTGACCGGCCCGCTGGCGAGGCGCGCACAGCCGTGGTAGCCGCCGAGCACGAGCTCGACGACGCCGCTGTCTAGGCCGGTCACCTGCCCCGGGACCGTGGTATCGGTGATGTCGCCGTTGCCGAGCTGGCCGTAGTAATTCAGGCCCCAACACACCACGCTGCTTGTCGCGGTCAGCGCGCACGCAAAGGCGAAGCCCACCTCGATGCGCTGCACGCCCGGCTCCAAGCCCTTGACCGCCACCGGCGCCGACGCGTTCTTGGTCGTGCCGTCCCCCAGCTGTCCCTTGGCGTTGCCGCCCCAGCAGTAGACTTGGCCCGTCGTCAGCAGCGCGCAGGTCTGGCCGGAGACGACGCTGATCTGCTTGACCGCCGCCGGCAGGCCTACAACCGGCGTGGGTGCGCTGCGCGGCAGCAGGTCGCCGACGCCGATCTGGCCGAGGTCGTTCTTGCCCCAGCAGCGCAGCGTGCCGTCGACCGAGATCGCGCAGGCATGACCATGGGTCACGGCGATGGCGCTCGCGCCCTTGTCGATGCATTTGCCGGTGGTGCATGTGCCATTGAAGCAAGGCGTGCCGTTGCTCACGGCGCTGTGCTTGCAGGTGCCCTGGCAGACGTCGACCGTGCACTCGTTGCTGTCGTCGCAGGCCGGGGCCTCGTCGGTCTTGCTGTCGCAGTCCTGATCGACGCCGTCGCAGACTTCGATGCCACCGGGCTTCACACTGCTGGCGCCATCGTCGCAGTCGTCACCGGGGCCACTGGCCGAGAGGATGCACGCGCTCACGGGCGCCTCGACCGGCATCTTGGCGTCGCAGTGGCCGTCGCCATCGTCGTCGCAGCCGGGGTCGATGGGCGCCTCGGAGCCGTAGATCTGCGCGACGACCGAGGTGCCAGAGGTCGGGACCCAGGCGGTGCTGTTGGCGGCCGTGACGGAGATCCACAGCGTCGCGCCAGCCTTCAGCAGCGGCAGCGGCCCCTGTGTGCCGCCCTTGGCGGCGGGCAGGCCGTTGAAGTGGAACCAGACATCGCGCATGCCCTTGGACGCTCCGAGCGTGACGGCGCGTGACACCGAGGCCAGGAGTCCGGTCGACGTCGTGCCAATGTGCGGCTCGGAGGCGAAGACCTTGACCGTCACGATCGCGTCGCCGGCGAGCGCAACAGTCGCGCGCACAGCGTATAGGCGCATGTCCTTGCTCGCAGACACGGCTCGCTTGGCGTAGTCGGTGGCTTTGACCACCTTGACCATCCCGTCCGGCGCTTCGACCTGCGCCAGCGCCTTTGGCGTGAACTTCCCACAACCATTGTCGATGTCGTCACAGACCTCCGCACCGCCGGGGACCAAGAGCGCGTTGCCGTCGTTGCAGTCGCTGGCGCCCTTGGCGTCGCGGATTACCGCCTCCAAGGTGATGGCGTCTTTGCCATCGGCCGTCGCGCTCCCCTTGCTCGGCGTCAGCGCGCATTGCGCAGGGTCGGCGGCCCCTGCGCTAAAGGTCACGGTCGCCGCGCCAAGGGGCTTGCCGGCCACCGCCATCGTCACCTCGCGGGCGCCCGGCGTGGTCGCCACGATCGAGCCCGACGTGACGCCGGCGCTATCGGTCACCTTTGCCGGCTGGGTCAGCGCGGCGCCGTCCCCCGCTACGTCGAAGACGACGGCCTGGTTCGCCACCGGATTGCCAAAGGCGTCGGCGATGGTCGCCTTGAGCGCGATCGCCGACTTGCCATCGGCGGGCGCGCCCGGTGGAGTCGCATTCAGCGATGAGCCCTTGGCGTCCGCCGCCGCCGCGACGACGCTGAACGACCCAGACGTGCCGATCAGCGCGCCAGACGTCGCCTGCAGCGTGTAGGCGCCGGCTGTCGCGATCGCTAGGTCTGTGTAGGTCGCCACCCCGGCCTGGATGGCCGCGCTCGCACCGATGAGCTTGGCGGACGCTGAGCCAGTCGCGATCTGGAGCGATATCATCCCCTTGGCGGCGACGACGACGTTGCCTCCGGCGTCAATCACCGCCACCGCGACCGACGGGGCCACCGCAACGCCGGCGACCGCGGCGCTCGGCTGCTGCGCGAACACCAGCGCCTTGGCTGACCCCACCGCGAAGCTGAAGGCGGCGCTGGTCGTCGGCGCGACGCCGGGCATCGCGGCGATGAGGCGGTAGCCGGCCCCAGCCTTGGCGATAGACAGGCTCGAAAAGACCGCGACGCCGGCTTGTGGAGCGATGGGCGTCGCGCCTTGCAGGGTGGCGCCGTCGATCGGAGCCCCGGCGCTGGTCAGCGGCGCCAGCGTCACGGCGACCAGGCCGGCGGCGCCGCCGCAGACCTTGCCGTCGGCGCCGCGAACCTCAACCTTGATGGCGCCCAGAGGAGCTCCGGCGCTGCCGTCAGCGGGCTGCTGGACGAAGACCAACGCCTTCGGTGCCCCGTCTCCGCACTCGGGCGGGCAGTCGGCAGCGCCGTTGACGGAGGTCTCTCCGCAGCCACAGTCGGCGTCGCCACAGCTCACCACAGGCGCGTACTTGCAGCCCAATCCTGGCTTGCAGCTGTCGACGGTGCACGAGGTTAAGTCGTCGCAGGCCATGGGGCTGCCCGCCTTGCACAGACCGCCGACGCAGGCGTCGTCCGTTGCGCAAGGGTCGCCGTCGTCACAGAGGTGCGGCGTTTGCGCGGTCGAGGTCAGCGCCTTGCCGGTGCAGCCTTTGTCAGAGGCGCATGCGTCGGCGGTGCAGACGTTGCCATCGTCGCAGTTGGGCGGGCCGTTGGTCGACTTGCACACGCCCTTGACGCAGAGCTGCGCACCGTTGCACGGGTCGCCATCGTCTAGGGGCGCACACGCCGCGTCGTCGCTGCACGGGCAGAGGCCCGGTCCGCTGACGCACGTGCCCGCGCCGTCGCAGGTGTCTGGGTCGGTGCAGGCCACGCCGTCTTCGCAGGCGATGCCGGCTGGCTCCGGTTTGCTGGCGCAGAGGCCGCTGGCGGGGACGCAGGCGGTCTTGACGCAGGGGCCGTCGCTGGCGTTTGGGCAGGTCTTTACCGTCGCTGGGTTGATCTTGCAGACCGGCGCCGCTCCGCCCTTGTCACAGTAGAGCGAGCCATTGCAGGCGTCGCCGTCGTCGCTGGCCTTGCAGTCCGCGTCGCCTAGACACGGGCAAATCGCAGTCCCGATCAAACACTTGCCCTTGCCATCGCAGCTGTCGTTGGCGGTGCAGGCGGTGCCATCGGCCTCACAGGTCGCGGACGCCGGCAGGTCGGCCTGCGCGCACTTCCCGGTCTTGGGCGTGCAGGTGTTCTTGCGACACGGCGAGTCGTCTACGCTCGGACAGGCCACGATCGTCGCCGGGTTTACCGCACACTGACCCGCCGATTTGACGCAGAACATCGTACCGTTGCAGAGGTCGCCGTCCTCGGCCTTGGCGCAATCGGCGTCGCCTTGGCAGGGGCAGTTGTCGACCCCGCCCTGGCAAAGTCCAGCGCTGCAGGCCTCACCGACGCTGCAGGCATCGCCATCGTCGCAGGCCCCGCCGGCGTTGACCGCCGCGACGACGCAGGCGCCGCTCGCCTTGACGCATTGCGCCTTGGCGCAGGCCGAGTCGTTGGCGCTCGGGCAGACGATCGCGGTCGCCGGATTGGTCGCGCAGGCGCCCGTCGCGAGGTTGCAGAAGAGCGTGCCGTTGCAGAGGTCGCCGTCCTCGAAGCTGGCGCAATCAGAGTCGACCTTGCAGCACGTCCAGGTTCCGGGCTGGCAGCCACCCACGCCATCGCAGACGTCGCCCTTGGTGCACGCAACGCCATCGTCGCAGGCTGTGCCCGCCGCGAGGTTCGCGGCGCCGCAGACGCCCGTACTGGGCGCACAGGCGCTGTGCATACAGGCCGCGACGCCGCTCTGGTCACAGGTGATGAGGGTGGCGGGGTTGATCTTGCAAGTCCACGGCGCCGCTCCCCCGGCGCCACCACCCGAGGCATCGCAATAGGGCTTGCCGTTGCAGAGGTCGCCATCGTCCACACAGTCGACATCTTGCAGGCATTTGCAGGCGCTCTGGTCGCTGGCGACGCAGCTGCCGCCTTGGCAGCCATCGCCGATGCTGCAGGCGAGGCCATCGTCGCAGGGCGCAGCCGCCGCCGCTGGCTGCGTGGGTAACAGCACCTGGCGCCTACAACCGACTGGCGCGCCAGGGCTTGGCGGCGGCAGATCGCAGATCAGCGCCGTGCGCTCCGTCGTGGTCAGTGCGCAGACGCCGGTCGCCGGTAGGCAGGCGTTGCGCAGACAGGCGCTGTCGAGGCTGTCGTCGCAGACCTTGGTCAATGCGTGGTTGGCCACACAGGCATAGGGCTTGGGCGCTGTCGGCGGCTGCGGTTCGCAGTAGGCTGGCCCGACGCAGGCGTTGACGGCATCGGTCGCCGCTGGCGCCGCGCAGTCCAGCAAGCCGGGCTCGCAGGGGCAGGTCTGCGCCCCAGAGATGCAGGCCCCGTCTTACAGTGGTCGCCGACGGTGCAAGCGCGGCCATCGTCGCAGGCGCTGCCGTTGGCGCGGGCGCTGCCGTCGGCGTGGGCGCAGGCGCCGCTGGCCTGAGCGTCAAGCTGCGTGTCTGGGGCGACGTCGACCGTCACATCGCCGGTGACCTGGACGTCTTCTTGGGCCGGTGCGTCGTCGCGCGGGCCGCAGGCGTTGGTGAAGCCGATGAGCAGAGCGGCGACCAGGGCGAAGGGCGCCGCGGCTCGCGGCCCTGGTCGGCTGAGCGCGGCGACCTGAGGCGCGGGACCATTTGTCATCGCTGACCTTTCGCCGTGTTGCGCCGGACCCGACCGTGGCAACGGTGGGTACTGGCATTGTAGGCTCCGACCAGCCTTGGGGCAACGGCATCCGGCGACCAGGATACCCAAGCCGCCGACCCAGCCGAGCGCCGGCTTGCCTGCTGGTGTGCCGCCCCAGCTCGCAACCGCTGGCTCCCGAGACGTCGGTCGACGGTCAGACCGATGTGGTGGATGAGCGAGGAGAGCTCCACCACTTGACGGGACTCATGCGGCGCCCGTTCTGCGAGGTGTGCAATCGATGCCGGCGGCTTGGCGAATCAGGGCGATGAAGAGGCAACCGGAAGCCACTGCCGCACCACCGCCCGCCGCCGCGCCGGCGCCCGAGCCCGCCGCAGCCCAGCCAGCGCCGACCGAAGGGGCATGGGCCCCGGCCCGCGCAGCACGGCCAACGGCGCCGGCTAGGCCGAAGGTGGTCGAGAAGAAGCCGAAATTCCTGGTCCAGTGACCCAGCAGGCGCTACAGCCGCCGTCTCCGCGCCGCACCGCCGCCCACCGCGACCGCCACAATCGCCCGGTGGCGCCCTTGAGATCGACCGCCCGTCTAGGCCTGTCACCCGCGTCGGCGGAGCTGAGGCGATTGCCGATGAGCCGCGGCCCATCGTGGACGAGCGCCTAGCGGCCTCGCTTGACGGGCGTGGGCGCCTGGCCTTGGACGACGCGATAGCGGCCAACGGCGCCGACCTTGAAGCTCTGCGTGGTCGCCAGCGCGTCGGGCCAGTGCACCTCGACCTCGGCCTCGCAGGCGGCGCCGAGGCCGAAGTGCAGCAGGTGCGGCCGCTGGGCGCCGGATTGGCCGTGGCCGCCATCGACGACCTGCACCTGGCTGCCGCTGCTCGCCTTGCCGCCGACCAGCGCCGTGACGACGACGCGGGCGCCGATGGCGTCGCGGTTGCTGCCGGCGCCGCCGACGAGGTCGAGCTGCAGCCAGCGCCCGCCGAGCAAGTTGCGGTGCAGATGCACTTGGTTGTCGGGCTGGCAGTCGGCGCCCAGCGAGCCCTCGCAGCGCATGCGGGTGTGACCGGTCACGACGTCGAGGTCGCCGTCGTCGTCGACGTCGAGGGCCAGGACGCCAGCGGCGCGCCAACGCAAGAAGAAGTCCTCCGGTGCGACCTCTTGAAAGAGCATCGGCTCGGCCTGGCGGAACAGCAGCGCCCGGTTGGCCGGGTAGTCCGAGGCCGCGAGGTGGACATCGGGCCAGCCGTCGTTGTCGAAGTCGTAGATGCTGGCCGTGATGTCGCCATGGTCCCAGCCCACGCCGGCGTCGACGCGCAGCAGGCCGGTGACGTCGTTGCCGATGCGCTGAAAGCGCACCTCGGGCGCGCCGAGGTTGAAGAGCAGCTCGGAGGGATCGGAGCTGCTGCCGACGTCCCAGTGCACGATCTCCGTCGTCAAAAGGTCGAGCCAGCCGTCGTTGTTGACGTCGAAGCAGACGGTGGTGCCGCTGTTGCCGCCGAGGCGCCATGGCTCGCGGTCGCCGCTGTGGTTCCAGCGCATCTGCGGCCCAAACGCCGACTTCAGCGAGGCGCACAGCTGCGGATCGGGCGCAGGGACGCCCTTGCAGCCGACCGCCGCCGGGTTGTCGGCGCAGTAGCAGCGCGCGCTGACGTTGTCCGTCCAGTCCATGCGCTCATCGAAGGCATAGCCCGACGCCACCGACTCATTGACGAAGCGGACCTGGCCTTTGGGGTCGCGCTCGGCGCGCCAGAGGTGGTTGGGCGCTCGGCCATAGCTGGCGGCCAACAGCTCGTCGAGGCCGTCGTTGTTGAGGTCGCACGCCGTCGCCGCCCAGGCCCAGCTGTGGCCGAGCGCCTTGTTGAGGGCCGGCACCGACTGCCACGGCTGGGTGCCGAGGCCGCGGGCGATGGTCACGTCGACAAAGCCGCCCTTGCCGTCGCCCTTGAGCAGCCGGTCCTGCAGCGGTGACGACGCGCCACCCGGCATGTTGTGCACCACCCAGAGGTCGAGGAGGCCGTCGCGATCGAAGTCGACGAAGCTGGCCGAGGTCGGCACGCTCGGCTGACCGGCGAAGCGCGCCGCGCTGGTCGCAGGGCCGAGGCTGAAGTGCCCCGCGCCGTCGTTGAGCAGCAGCTCGCTGGTCTCGCCGCCTTCCGCGCTACCGTCGTGACCGCGCCCCAGCCAGACATCGACGTCGCCGTCGTTGTCGACATCGCCGGCGACCGCCAATGAGGCGCCGACGCCCTCGCCCTCGACGTCACCGACCCGCCGCCGCAGCAGCCGCGAGGCCTCGGTGATGTCCTCCAAGCCCTGCGCAGTGGCGCGCAGCAGGTAGGTATCGCGGGCGCCGCTGGCGGCGAAGACGTTGACGCCGCCGCCGTCGCGGATCAGTACGTCGGCGCGGCCGTCACCGTCGACGTCGAGCGCGCCCATGCGGTTGCCGTGGACGCCGAGCAGCCCGAAGTCGCTCGTGACGTCGCCATAGGCCGGCGTCCCGGCGACAAAGGCCGCCGCTGGCGGGCAGCCCGCGGCGCCGGCACCATCGGCGGGCGCTTGCGCGTCGGGGTCGGCGACGTCGGGGTCGGCGACGTCGGGGTCCGCGACCTCTGCGCCCGATGTCTCGCCGCCAGTCGCGACGTCCAAGCCGCCAGCGCCACCTGCCGTGCCGCCGCCGCAGGCCACAACCGCCCACAGCGCCAGCCAGCCGCAGCGGCGGTAGGCTGCGGCGAGGGCGAGGCGGAGGCGGGCGGTCAGGCGGGGCAGGCGCATCGGTGTCTCCTCGGCAGCAGACAAGTGTCGCCGCGCCGTCGTGGCGGTGGGCAGCTCCGCACCGAGCGCCGTCGCCGCAGCGGCCGTCGGCCCCGTCCGCCAGACCGGCGGTAGCGGACCGCGAACTGTCCGCGGCGTCGCCGCTCCAACATGACTTCACTTCGATCGGGGCGCAAGCGCCGCATGGCGTCGAGGCGAGCACCCAGCGACCGGCGCCGATTGCGCAAAGGGACGCCCTTCGTCGCCTCGCGCGGGCGTCTCCCGGGCGTCAGGTCCCCCCGTCCGCCGCGGCCACCTCAGGCTGTCGCCGCAGCCAAGCCTCGAGCACGAAGGCGCCAAAGGGGACGAGGCTCGCCACCAAGGCGATCAGCGCCCGCGCCAGCGACCAGCGGTGCAGCAGGGTCACCTGAATCAGGAGCACCACGTAGAGCACCGACAGCACCCCGTGCAGCAGGCCGACGACCTTGTTCGGCGTCGGCATCGCCGCCAGGTACTTCAGCGGCATGGTGACGCCGAAGAGCAGCAAGTACGAGGTGCCTTCGGCCAGGGCCAGGGCGCGAAATCGGCCGAGCGGCGTACGCCACAAGCTGGCCGCGGTCCGCGCGCGTGGCTCGCTATCGCTTTGCGTCGTCACAGGCCCTCCACAGCCAGCCATGGCAGCGACTCGAACGACGCCAAGGTCGCGCCGACCGACGGGCCCAAGCGTCGCAGCATCGTCGAGCGCCGGCAACGCCAGGGCGACCTTGGCGCCCAGGCACAGCGCGCGCACCACCGCGATCGGCATCCAGCGGCGGCGGCCACGCGCACAGTGGCCCCGACTTGCCACCTTGGGCGAGGCTGGTGGCCGCGCTCTGAACCTGCGAGGCGGACCAGGGCGGCTGCGAGCGTCGCCCCCACCACACCGCCGTTCGGCCCCCGGGTTCGCCAGGCACCATCGCCGCCAGCGGCGCCCAACCGTCGGGCGATCGAGGACGACGCTGGCGACGGCAGCCCGTCTCGCGACGGCGCTGCTGGCATGGACTGGAGCGCAGAGGGCTTGTGAGAATGACCTCCGCGGGTACGATGGCGCTGCGCGGGACGCGGCGGCGCCAAGGTGAGGTCACAGGATGGGCAGCGGCCGGACACTTCAAGGGCGACACAGCAGACGATGGCACCTCGTCGCCGCACTCGCGCTGCTGCTCGGACTTTGCGGCTGCGAGCCGGACTCGACGGCGGCCGATGCCGGCGGCAGCGACGCAGCGGCCGCGCCGACGACGCTGCGAGCACTCAACTACAACGTCATGTGCTCTTTCTGCAAGTTCAAGGCCTTCCCGCATTATGAGCAGTCGTGGGCGGCGCGCCTGCCGTGGCTACGCGACGTGTTGAACCGCCACGACGCCGACATCATCGGTGTGCAAGAGCTGCAGTCGCTGACCCTCGCCGCCGGACAGCCGAGTGAGTTCGATCAGCTCTTGCCGGCAGGCTTTGTCGCCGACTGGTACCGCGAGCAGCCAGGCGATCTGCTGCCCAAGGGCTACCCCGACGCCGCGATCGCTTGGCGCGACGCGCGCTTCGCCAAGGTCGACCAGGGCTGGTTTTGGCTCTCGCCGACGCCAGAGGTGGCCTACTCCACGGGCTTCGCGCCTTCGGGTCAGCTGCCGCGCATCGTGTTTTGGGTCGAGCTGCGGCAGCGCACCGACGGCCGCTCGCTGGTGGTCGTCAACTCCCACTTCGACAACAACCCGCCCAGCCAGGAGAAGTCAGGCCCCCTGATGCTGCAGCGCTTGGCGCCGTTGGTCAGCCGCGGCCCGCTCTTGGTGCTCGGCGACTTCAACACCCGGCCCGGCCACCCGGCCTACGAAGCGCTGGTCGGCGGCACGCCGGCGCTGCAAGACACCTTCGACGCCGTCGTCGCCAAGCGCGGCAAGGCGGCCATCGTCGTCAGCAATGTCGAGCCGACCCCGGTCTGGGACGAGAGCGACCGCATCGACCACGTGCTTTGGCATCCTTCGCCGGGCTTTGGCGCCCTGACGCCGACCTCGTGGCATGTCGACCTGTTCCGCTACGGTGCGCAGCTGCAGCCGCCGAGCGACCACCCTGGCGCCGTCGTCGTCGACTTCGACTGGCCGTAGGCGAAGGCCTGCCGCGACCCGCAGCGCAAGCGGCGCGGTAGGCCCCTCTCGCTCAGCCGCCAGCCTTGCCCCAACGCTCGGCCAGGGAGTGCTGCGCCTGTTGGGCCGCCGTCTCGCCGAGCTTCTGCCGCAGCGCCTGGACGGTGGCGACGTGGCGGACCACGGCCTCGACCAGCGTCGGCAGGTACTTGCGGTCGATGAAGCGCTTGGGCGGCTGGTAGCCTGGGGGTGTGCGGTCGTCGCCGCCGAGGCCGTGCTCCTCTGCAAGGCCCTCGACGGCGAGATCGCAGAGACCGCGGCTGCCGCTGACTGTGCCGAGCAGGCCGAACACGCTCGGCAGCTGAGTCAGGTCCTTGCAGTCGATGGGCAGCGCGTCGGAGTCGCAGAGCGCGAGCCAGGGCTCGGCGACGCCAAGTCGCTCGCTGGCGGCGACTGCGAGGGTATGGCCGAGGGCCTTTGAGCGGGCGCGCAGCTGCTGCAGCGCGAGGTCGGAGATGTGCGCAGCGGCCTCCGGTCGGGCGAGGAACCGCCGCTCAAGCTCGCGATCGGGGTAGGTCAGCAGATCGGCGGCGAGCAGATCGGCGATCTCTGCGCCGGCCTCGGCCAGGCGTCGCTCGGCGGCGCTGAGGGCCGCATCCTGTGCATGCGTCATGGTGCCTCCAAGGCGAGCGAGGGGCCGCAGCCGTGTCGGCTGCTGGTGGACGGCCTCAAGCGGTTGCGTTCAGCCGGGTACGTAGCCGCGTCGTCAGCACTACCAGCGCCGCCATGCGCTCGCGCTCGCTGCCGATCTGGCGCGCGAAGTTCCAAATCTCGGCGAAGGCCGGGTCGCGGTCGACGGCGCGCTCCACGGCGTTGGCCCGCAGCGGCCGCGAGGTGAGCTGGCGGGCGACGTCGCGCGCCAGCTCGAGCAGCGACTCGGTCAGGTCCTGGTGCTGGCTGGCGCGCGCGGCGGCCGTCCAGCGGTCCGGCGCCACGCCAGCGTCGTGGTCGATGAGCTCGCCCAGGCCGCTGCGGGCCGCGGCATGCAGCCACAAGGTCCAGGCGTCGGCGTGGCCCAGCGACTCGCCCTCGGCCAATCGGAAGACCTGGGGCAGCGCGGTCATCGCCTGCAGTCGGGTCAGTTCCATCGCCAGGGTGCCGGGCAGGCCGAGGGCGCTCCAGGCGCGGGCGCGCGACCGAAGCTCGGTGCGGCGGGCCGACGGCAAAGCGTCGAACACCAAATCGCCCGAGAGCCGAGCGAATTCGCAGAGCTCCTGGCTGCGCTCGAGCAGAGCGGTGAAGGCCTCGCCGTGGACCGTCGACAGGATGGCGCGCGTCGTGCCGGCCACCGCCGCCTCCAGCGCCAGGCAGGCCTCGATCTGCAAGCCGGCCTCGACCTTGCCGTCGAGGGCGCGCAGGGCCAAGCGCAGCCGCCGGGCGCCGTGGACGCGGCTGGCTAGCGCCCAGGCGTTGCAGAGCTCGTCGACCGGTCGGCCGTACTCGTGGGCCAAGCTGATGATCAAGCGCGGGCCGCCGAGATCGACCGTCTCGTTGGACCAGACGGTGCAGACGATCTCGTGGCGCAGCATGTGGCCGTCGATGGCGCTGCGCCAGTTCTGCCAGACCTCCTTCGGAAAGTAGGCTTCCAGATAGGACTCGCCGACGTAGCGGCTGGAAGCCGGCAGGCGCGAGAGTTCTTGGAACAGCCACATCTTGGCGAAGGCCGTGATGCGCGCCAACTCGGGCCGAGTGAGGCTGAGGCTGGCCTTCTCGCGGTCGCGCAGGGTCGCGGCGTTCGGTAGCTCTTGCAGGTCTCGGTCGATGCTCAGGCGCTCGCAGAGGCCGGCGATGACAGGCTCAAAGCCGGCGGTCGCCCCGGCGGTCCGCGCCTGGGTCAGCGACAGGCCGAGGGCATGCTGCGCCGTGTCGGCCAGCACGAGGTCGCAGACGGCGTCGTCGACGCTAAAAAGGACCGCGTCGCGCGCCGGGATGTCGATGGCGCTGGCCTGCAGCAGCGGCGCGAACAAGATCTTGAGGTTGACCTCGTGGTCAGAGAGATCGACGCCGCCGCTATTGTCGACGGCGTCGGTGTTGATGCGGCCGCCTTGCAGCGCGAACTCGACGCGCGCCGCCTGGGTAAAGCCGAGGTTGCCACCCTCGCCGACCACTTTGCAGCGCCGGCTGCGAGCGTCGACGCGCACGCCGTCGTTGGCCTTGTCGCCGACGTCGGCGTGGCTCTGGTGACCGG